>R27__coassemble_1002_pt1 | contig 14443 bp, 15 predicted proteins | sample R27__metabat2_high_PE_052 | metagenome-assembled genome bin R27 | reverse complement strand
GATTTGATAGAGTATTATCCATAGTTACTGAATACTTCTCTCTTTTAATTGTGTTATTAGGTTCAAGTCTAATGCCTCTAGCCTTGGTACCTCTGATAACATTCTTTGAGTAGTCTACTCTCGAAAGATATGTGAGTTCCTTAATTTTGCTTAGCGCTTTTTCTTCTAATGGTTCTAGATAGCAAGGAAGTTCAACATAGCCTTTATTGAAGCATTCATATGCATGAGCAACTTCCTCAAGTTCACTTTGGGTAGGATTTGAATCACCGAACAGGATGAAATCAAATGCCTTAGTACATAATAGTTCATACATCTGAATGTAAGATGGTAGGAATCTGTGATCTTCAATAGAAGGAGTACCTGTACCGGTATCATTCATTTCGGTAGGTGATAGTAATGAACCGATGAAGGCGCCTGTTGCGCATCCTAATTCTTTGAACTCTTCAGCAATTTCTACGGCATCCTTTAAATCTAAACCAGTATCATTTCTTGGATAGAAGTTTAAACATGCGGAATACTGTTTAAGATTTCCTTTTTTCTTAACAACCTTGATTCTTTCACGCATCAGTTCATAGTTGCACAGATTATCTTCAATCATGATGCCTTGTTTATTCTTGGTCAACTGGGCAATCTCATCAGGAGTAAAGCCACCATCAAGTCTGATTACTGGAACATCAAGATCTTTGAAACATGTAAGGTCCTTAACGGTACCACCCATCTTATAAAGAAGATTTCTGGTGATATCAATATGGAAAGTCATATGTTTCTTCTTGGCATATGACATCAATGCCTTCTTTTCTTTCTTACTGATAGTCCTAGCACCTGGGAAGATGTACTCTTCAAAATTGAATGAAGTGAAGATTTCCTTATAGCCGAGCTTGCTGGCGTTATCAATCATCTTCTTGCATTCATCAAGTGTGTAATACTCTAAATAAAGTGAAATACCGATTGTGCTCATAGTTTTATACCTCTCACATAGCATTCAAGTTCATCAATTATATCCATGCCGTTTTTCTGATAGAAATTATTGGCATTAATGTTTCTCTTAGAGCAAAGTAGCATTACACCTTTGCATCCGCTATCTCTTAGGTGATTGAATTCATGCTGAATCAGCATTGATCCAATACCCTGGTGCTGATGTCCTGGTTTAACATCCATGTGAAGGTGAGCATCATACTGGTCGTTCCATTTTTCATAAGGAACCATTTCATCAGTTAATACCTGTCTGAAATCAGCTCTGAGCTTTTCAGCTTCATAGATGTATTCATTTAAAATATGATCTTTAAATCTCTTGAAATTTGGTTCTGATATTACATAACCAACGCATTCTTCAGTTTCCTCATCGATAGCCACAAAACAGTTTTCCTTTGAGAATATCGTGTAGTAATCGATATAAAGGTACTGGCAAAGTTTTTTCTCCTCTATAGGCTTATCTGGATGAGTAGAAACTGCGACGTTGATGTCTCTGATATCCTGAAGATATCTGTCTTCAAAATTGATTACTTTAATTGTCATACACCCATTATACGATATTTACCAAAAACTATTGTAAGCGCTATAAAAATAATGTTCATAATGAAGTAAATAAACTACATGCGCAATAGGTTATTTACTCCGAACTAAACTTAAAGAAAGGGGAAAAATATGAACGACTTTTTAGAGAACAAGTTATTACCAGTTGCTAATAAGCTTGCTCAAAACAAAATTCTTTCTGCTATCAGAGATGGTCTTTCAGTATCTATTCCATTCTCAATCATTGGTGCGTTCGCTCTAATTATCGGATGCTTCCCAGTTGATGCAGTTGCGAATTTCTTTGCTCCTTATGGAGATTTCATTTTTAGTTTCTCAACAGTTACATTAGACTGTCTGGGAATCATTGCCGTTATCGGTATTGCTTACAACATGGGTGTACAGCTTGAAGTTGACCCAATTTCAAACGTATTACTAGCTGTTGTAACATTCTTCTTATTCACATTGAATGAAGATTTAGGTATCAACCTTGATACATTCTCTGCTGCAGGTATGTTCTGTGGCATTATTGTATCAATCATGGTTACTTACATCTTCAAGTTCTTCTTGGATAAGAACATCGTTATCAAGTTGCCTGATGGCGTTCCACCAGCAATTGCTAACTCATTCGTATCATTATTACCAGCAGCAGGATGTATGCTAGTAGCTGCAATCATTAGAGTTGCTCTAGGCATCCAGGTAAATGATATTATCACTGCATTATTTGCACCTCTTGTTGCAGGTCTTAACTCACTTCCAGGATACACATTCTTTGTATTCTTGATGTGCTTACTTTGGGTATGTGGTATCCATGGTGATAACACATTATCTCCAGTTGTTTCTCCTATTTCAGCAGTATTAATGGCTGAAAACATGGAAGCATTTGCAGCAGGTCAACCTATTCCTAATATCGCTACATTCGTTAGCTTATTCGTTAACTTCTCAGGTACTGGTGCTACAATCGGTCTAGTTATCTGTATGTTAACTTCTAAGTCTAAACGTTATAGAGAATTAGGTAAGTTATCACTCCCTCCTGCAATCTTCAACATCAACGAACCAGTTACATTCGGTGCTCCAGTAGTTATGAACCCAATTCTAGCTATTCCTTATATCCTGGTTCCAGTATTATTGACTATTGCTACTTGGCTGTTGATGCAATTCAACATCATCGGTAGAGTATGTGTTGAAGTTCCTTGGACTTGTCCTCCAATCATCGGTGGTTACCTATGTACATTAGACTGGAAGGCAGCCGTATGGAATGCTCTTGAAATCGTTATTTCTTACTTAATCTACAAGCCATTCTTTAATAAGCAAGAAGCTATTGAATTAGCTGAAGAAGCTAAGGCTGGAGAATAATGAAGAAGATTTTGCTTTGCTGCGCAGCAGGTATGTCAACTTCTTTACTTGTTAAAAAGATTAAAGAAGCAGCTGAAGCAGAAGGTTATGAATGCGAAGTTAGCGCAGAACCATTCGCAATCGGAAGTCCTAATTTTGTTAAGAGCGACTGTGTTCTTCTTGGACCACAAGTTAGATTTAATCTAAAGAACCTTCAGGAAAGATATCCTGAAATTCCATCTGATGTCATTGATATGAGAGCTTATGGAATGTGTGATGGTAAGAAGATCCTTGCACAAGCTAAGCAATTATTAGGCGAATAAGAGTTTATTGATAGGGGTTCACTAAGTGAGCCCCTATTTTTAAAGGGAGAATATTATGAAGACAATGCTAGATTACATTAATCAGATTCCTGAATATATTGAAAATCATAGTGATGGTGATTTTGATTTGCTGAGAAAAGACTATGATCTGGAAAACAAGAAATCTTTGACCATTGTCGCAAGTGGTTCTTCGAATAATGCATCTTTTTGTGCTTTCCATTATCTGAAGAAGTATCTGCACACAAATATCAATATTTATACACCATATACCTTTATCAATTATGAGCAGCTTGATAAGGACAGTTTCTATATTGTAATATCGCAATCAGGAAGATCAATAAATACACTAGAGGTCATTGATAGATTAAGAAAAGAAAACATTGTTACGCATTTTATAACTGACAACAAGGAAATAAGTGAAGATGATTTACTGAAGATTTATCATCTTGAGGTAGGAAATGAGGAAGTGCCTTTTGTGACATTAGGTATGGCTTCAACCATCTATTTCCTGATGAAGTTTGCGAATAAACAGTTTACTGATATTGAATTATTCAAGACTTTGTTTAAGCAATATCAGCAAAAGGCAGAAGCTTATTTTGAAAGCAATAAGCAGATGCTGATGAATATTAAACGTGTTCATATCTTGGGCAGCGGTCCAACTATGTATGTAGCTAGAGAAGGTGCACTGAAGTTCTGTGAGACATTGCAGGTAGCTGCATCTCATTATGAGATTGAAGAGTATCTTCATGGCGGCAATTTTGAGACACAGAAGGACCATCTTGTCATTGCGATTGACAGTAATGATGCGGATGTCAAAAGAATAGAACAGCTAAAGAATAATCTGCATGTAATCTGTGACAATTACTATGCACTGGACAGATGCCCATTAGATGAAAACTTATCCATCTTTATTTATCTGGTATTCTTCCAGACTCTGGTTTATCTAATCAGTAGAGAAAAAGGCAATACTGTTCCAACAATGAAAGATGAATATCTAGAATTTGAAGGCCTGATGAAGGCTAAAACAATAAATTTTTATGACTAAGGAGGATAATATGGGATTAAAGGTCGTAACTATTGGTGGAGGAAGTTCTTATACTCCAGAATTAATTGAAGGTTTTATTAAACGTTATGATGAATTTCCAATGACTGAGTACTGGCTCGTTGACTGCGAACTGGGAAAAGAGAAATGTGAAATCATCTATGAAATGACCAAGCGTATGTTCAAGAAGGCCGGTATTGATGTTGACGTACACTGGACACTAGACAGAAGAGAAGCATTAAAGGATGCTGACTTTGTTACAACACAGTTTAGAGTTGGTGGTCTTGATGCAAGAGACAAGGATGAAACAATCCCTCTAAAGTATGATGTTATCGGTCAGGAAACAAATGGTCCTGGTGGCATGTTCAAGGGCTTACGTACAATTCCAGTAATCTTTGACATCATCAAGGATTGTGAAGAACTATGTCCAAATGCTTGGATTATCTCATTCACTAATCCAAGTGGTCTAAATGCTGAAGCAGTATTCAGACACACAAACTGGAAAAAGTTTGTTGGCTTGTGCAATGGTCCTATCGGATTAGAGAAGTCTATTAGAGCATTACTGCAGGTTAAGGATGACGATGATTTCAAGATTACCATCGCCGGTTTGAACCACATGTGCTTTGCTACTGATGTACAGGTTAATGGTCAGAAGATGACTGAAAAGATTATTGAACTAGCTACTAGTCAGCACATGACTGAAGAATTAAAGAATATTGCTGATATTCCTTATCCAAATGAATTCATCAGAGGTCTTAAATATTCACCAATCGGATATCTAAGATACTATATGGAAAAAGCTGAGATGCTGGAGCATTGCAAGCAGACTGCCTTAGTTGGCCAGAATAGAGCTAAGGTTGTTAAGAAGGTTGAACATGATCTGTTTGAGAAATATAAGGATGTTAACCTTTGTGAAAAACCAAAAGAGCTTGAACTAAGAGGTGGTGCATACTATTCAGATGCAGCATGCAACCTAATCTGCTCAATCTACAATGACAAGCATGATATCCAGGTAGTAGATACACTGAACAATGGTGCTATCACTAATATGCCTGATGATGTAGTTGTTGAAGTATCATCAGTTATTACTAAGGATGGTCCAGTTCCTGTACATGTAGGTGATCTGCCAATTCAGTGCATTGGTCTATGCCAGCAGTTAAAGGCATATGAAATCATGACAAGTAATGTAGCTGTAAGTGGCAACTATGATGATGCATTATACGCTATGACTTACAACCCACTTGTTCAGGATGTTTCAAAGGCTAAACCAATACTAGATGAGATGTTGGAAGCTCATAAAGAGTACTTGCCAGAATTCAAGGAATACTTCGAAAATAAATAGTAAAAATAAGCCCTTAGGTAAATCCTAAGGGCTTTTTCTTTGGTATAATAACTTAAGTATGGGATTTGAAGTAGAAACACTTAAATTTGAAGGTCCACTTGATCTAATGCTTCACTTAATCCGTGAACAGCAGTTAGATATTTTTGATTTGGATATGGAAGTACTGACAGATCAGTACATTGCCTATCTTCACAAGATGGAAGACCTACAGTTAGAAATTGAATCAGAGTATCTGGTTGAGTTAACTACTTTAATCGAATACAAATCCAAGAAGCTTCTGCCAAAGAAGGAAGATGAAACTCTTGATGATGAAGATCCAAAAGACAGACTGGTAAGAAGATTGTTGGAATACCAGAAATATAAGGAAGTTAGTAAGACTTTATATGACTCATATCTAGACAGACAAGATCAGTTATCTAAACCTGTAAGCTATGATGAAATCATTAAACATAAGGATGTGGAAACTGAGAAACTTGAAGGTGATCCATATGACTTACTAAAAGCCATGAACAAGGTTCTACGCAGACTTCAACTATCTAAACCTTTAGATATGAAGTTTACCCGTAAGGAGCTTTCTACTGAAGATCGTATCTTACAGATTAAGGCTAAGTTGAAGGATCTTCCTGATACATTCAACTTCGAGAAGCTGATTGAAGATTGTGATGATCTTCATGAGTATATCGTTACATTCCTGGCCATTCTTGATATGGCTAAGGACCATTATCTGATATTTACTGTTGATGATAATGAAGAAATTTGGTTTAGTAGAGGTAGCAATCATGATTGATAATTGTGTTATTGGATATGAATTAAATGAAAATGAGAAAAAACTTTGGCTTGAGACAGCTAGTAATGTCAAGAAAGTTGAAGTTTTGAAAAAGGAAATGGTTGAACAGCCTTCAAATATGGAAGCGATTGTTGAAGGACTGCTTTATATTGTCGGAGAAGATGGTGTTAAGGTTGAACAGTTGGCTATGGCAATTGATAAGTCAATGGAAGATACTCAAATCATCTTAGATAATATTCAGCACAAGTATGCGAGCGAATTATTCGGTATTGAACTAGTCGGCTATGGTTCAGTATACAAGTTTGTCTCAAAGAAGGATATCTTCCCATATGCCCAAGAGCTATTCCAGACATCTAAACCAAATGTCTTATCACAAGCTGCACTGGAAACACTGGCAATCATTGCCTACAAACAGCCAATCACCAGAGTTGAGATTGAAGAATTAAGAGGTGTTGGTGCAGAAATCATGCTGAAGAAACTTCAGGCTAGAAATCTTATCAGGGAAGCAGGCAGATCTGAGGCTCCTGGAAGACCTATCCTATATGAAGTTACTGAAGAGTTTATGGATTCATTTAAACTTTATACATTAAATGAGCTTCCTGATTTACCAGAATACAGTAAACCAGAAGAGAGTGAAAATCTATTTGAATAATTTATTTAAGGGGGGTCAAATTATGAAAGTGATTATCGCTAAAGATGCAAACGAAGCTGCAGTAAAAGCCTTCGAAGTTATGAAAGAGTATCTAAAGCCTGGAAAAGTTTTAGGTCTGGCAACTGGTTCAACACCTTTAGGCTTATATAAACTGATGGTTGAAGACCACAAAGCTAATGGTACTTCATACAAGGACATCAAGACATTCAATCTTGATGAATATGTAGGTCTACCTATTGAACATCCAGAATCATACTATGCATTTATGCATAGAAATCTGTTTGATCTAATTGATATTCCAGAAGAGAATACTCATGTGCCTTGCGGACTAGGTGATGATCTAGATGCAAAGTGCGCTGAATATGACAAGATGATTGATGAATGTCCAGTAGACATTCAGTTACTAGGTATCGGTTCTGACGGTCATATCGCATTCAATGAACCTGGTACACCATTTGATGCACCAACTCATGTATGTGACTTGCAGGAATCAACAATCAAAGATAATTCAAGATTCTTTGATGGTGATATGTCTAAGGTTCCAACTCAGGCATGTACACAGGGCATCGGCACAATCATGAAAGCTAAGGCCATTCTTCTTATCGCAACTGGTGCAAACAAACAGGATGCAGTTAAGGGTATGATTGAAGGCGAGATTGATGTTAATTGTCCTGCTTCAATCCTACAGAAACATGATGATGTTACTATCGTCTTAGATGAAGCTGCTGCTGCTAAATTAAGTAAATAAATCAAGATGTGCAATAGCACATCTTTTTAATTATTTACACATACATATAATATACATATAATATAAGTATATGGAAAAAAAGAAAGCACCATATTCCAATAGAGACAAGAAACAAGTTACAATTAATATCGATAGTAATACTATCGAATATTTTAAGAAGCAATCAGAACTGACTGGTATTCCTTACCAGACTTTAATCAATCTTTATCTGACTGATTGTGCAACGAGCAACAAGAAACTTAAAATGTCATGGAGGTAATGATATGAGTGAGTTATTAGATTTTATTGATTCAAAGATTATGTGGGGCCCAGCAATGATTATCTTCTTGCTTGGAACACACATCTATCTGACTTTCAAAACCGGTATTGTCCAGAAGAAGGTTTTCAAGGGAATTAAGCTTTCACTGCAGAATGAAAAATCAGACAAAGGTAATCTGTCTGTATTTGGATCACTGATGACTGCCTTATCTTCAACAATCGGTACAGGTAACATCATTGGCGTTGGTACTGCTATTGTTACAGGCGGACCTGGTGCAGTGCTTTGGACTTGGATTGGCGGTATCTTTGGTATCGCAACTAAGTATGCGGAATCATATATTGCTGTTAAGTATCGTAGAAAACAGGAAAATGGCGAATACATTGGTGGTGCTATGACTGCTTTTGAGCATCTTAATAAGCCATTACTTGCTAAACTGTTCGCATGGTGCTGTACACTATGTGCATTCGGTATCGGTAACGCAACTCAATCAGGTGCTATTGCTGACTCTATGTATGAGAACTTTGGCATTGATGTAAGAATTACAGGAATCATTATCTGCGTACTTACTGCTTTAGTTGTATTTGGCGGTGTTAAGAAGATTGCTGATGTATGTGAAAAACTGGTTCCAGTTATGTCAATCATCTATGTCATCGGTTGTGTAGTGATTCTTGGAATTAATATTAAGTATGTTCCAACTGCTTTAATGGTTATTTTTAAAGATGCCTTTACTTCAAAAGCTTTAATCGGTGGTTTTATCGGTAATGCGGTAATCGATACAATGAGAGCAGGTATCGCTAGAGGCCTATTCTCAAACGAAGCTGGTATGGGTTCTGCTCCTCAGGCAACTGCAACATCACAAGCATCAAATGCTGTTAAACCAGCTCTTGTTGGTTCAACTGGTGTTTTCTGGGATACAGTTGTTGTATGCTTGATGACTGGCCTAGTAATTGTTTCAAGTGTTATCTCAAATCCTAATATAGATTTATCAAACGGAACTATTACAAAAGGTGCAGTTCTAGTTTCTGCTTGTTTCTCACAGATTCCATTTTTCGGTACACCATTACTCGTGTTTGGTATTCTGACATTTGCTTTCTCCACAATTCTTGGCTGGAGCTACTATGGTGAAAACTGCTTCAGATACTTATATGGTGATAAGGTAATCAAACCATATAGAATTGCGTGGATTATCGTTATCTTTATTGGTGTTGTTCTTCAGGAATCAGATGCCTGGGTTATCGCTGATATTCTGAATGCTGTAATGTGCATTCCAAATGTAATTGCTGTACTGATGTGTCAGAAAGAACTGTATGCTGACACCAAGTATTATCTGTATGAAGATAATCTTGATGAAGTAGACGAAACTATAGAATGAACTTTCACTCATCTTTCATAAAAGGATATTACAATATAGTTATGGAAAAAAGTAATATCCTTTTATTATTAACACCCAAGAACGAATTGAAACTTCTTGATAACACAATGTGTCTAAGACAGGCAGTAGAAAAAATGAGAGCACATGAATATCTGGCTGTTCCTGTCATTAATAAAAAGACTGGTGAATACCTTGGCAGCATTTCGCAGGGTGATCTGTTATGGACTATCGTTGATGATGAACAAGCTATGGACAAGAAAGGAAGTATTACAAAGCTGATTAGAAAAGATTATTGTCCAGCTGTGAAAGTTGATGCAGATATTGAGGAATTGTTGAATCTAGTTATGGTACAGAATTTCGTGCCAGTAGTAGATGACAGAAATGTCCTCATGGGAATTGTCACAAGAAGAAGAGTAATTAACGAACTGTTAAACATTAATTAAAGATAATCGGTTGATTATCTTTTTTATTAAAATCATCAACAATCGTGTATATACACGATTATTTGTATTTAGTATAGGAATTTGTAGATTTCATTTGAATAAATAAGTAGAGAGTCTATTATGGAATGCAGAAGATGCGGTAATAAAGATCCTACTTATTTCTATAAAGGAAGCAAAGGTTTCTATTGCAGGAAATGCATAAGTTTTAACAGGCAGCTTCTTGAAGATGAACTACAGCCGATGGATTATTCAATAATTCCTGATGCTTCACAGTTTCATTTTGACTATCCCTTAACAAAATATCAGAAGAAGGCATCTAGTGACTGCTTAAAAGCACTTAACAGTTCAGATGTTTTACTGGCTTGCGTATGTGGTGCAGGCAAAACTGAAATTACTGTTGAAAGTATTGCCAGTTACCTGTCAAAAGGACTAAAGGTCTGTTACGCCATTTCAAGAAGAGAAGTAGTCATTGAACTTGCGTATCGTTTCTCAAAGTTTTTTCCAAACGCAAGAGTGGTAAGCGTATATGGCGGACATCACAATGTGATTGAGGGGGATCTGATAGTCTGCACAACTCATCAGCTTTATCGCTACTATCAGACTTTTGATTTACTGATTCTTGATGAGGTTGATGCCTTTCCCTTAAAGGGTAATGATACTTTGATGAATATCAGCTTTAAAAGCTGCAAAGGCAGAATAATATTTTCAACTGCTACTGTTGATAAACATCTAAGAGGAATTTTAGAGAATAGAAAGTACAGTGAAGTCAATCTGTATGTCCGTCCTTCCTTGAAACCTTTGATTGTTCCAAAGATTATTTATATCAATACCTTAGGCGTTCTTATTTGCTTGGCATATTTAATGCATAAAATGACCAACCAGTGTATTATCTTTGTTTCTAGCAAGAAGGAATGCGTATGGTATTACAAACTGTTTTCTCGTTTTTATTCCTGTAGCTATGTCTATGCTGAACTTGAGCAGAGAAACCAGAACATTATTGATTTTAAAAACAAGAAGTTTCAATTTATCTTTGCGACAACAGTTCTAGAAAGAGGCATTACTATAAAAGATGTCAATGTCATTATTCTTGATTTAAACGCCAATATCTTTGATACCAGCAGTCTAGTTCAGATGCTAGGAAGAGTAGGGCGTAACTTCAAGAACCCGTATGGGGAAGCTTATATTCTTTCAAATCACTTTGACAGAAGCATCATTGAATCAGTTAGATATCTAAAGGAGGCAAATTCATATCTATGAGATGCTTATACTGTGATTCGCCAATCAATAAGATTACCATTTATTCAGCACTGTTTGATGAAGATATGCTTTGTGTGAATTGCCGCGATGCTATGAAAGTAAAACGAACGATCAGTAAAGTTGAAGGGGTAGAAGTTGAGAGCTTCTATGATTATGATTCACTGTTTAAGAGTATGCTTATTCAGTATAAGGAATGCTTTGATGAGGCTTTAAAGGATGTCTTTCTTTATAAGATTAAATACTACATAAAGTTAAGATATTTGGATTATAAGATTATTTATATGCCTAGCAGCACCAGTAAACTTGAATTAAGAGGATTCAATCATCTTAAACTCATGTTTGAACCATTGGAGTTTAAAGAGGTAGAAGGTCTAAGGTATAAGCAAGAGCTTATTCAGGAAGGCAAAAACAGGCAGCAGAGAAAACAGATGCGTGACAATTTTATCTATGAAGGCAAAAGAGAAAATAAGGTGCTTCTGGTAGATGATGTTATGACTACTGGATCCAGTGTTTTGGGGGCTTATGAAGCTATAAAGCCATATTGTAATAAGTGTAAAGTGCTGGTACTTGCAAAAAAAGAAAACGCTTTCATTGACAGACAAAAAAATGCTATAATCTCTTTATAAGGAGATGTAGTTCTGATGTTAGGAAAGGTTAAAAGATTCAATAAGGTTAAGGGATTTGGCTTTATCACTGCTGATGATGGCCGTGATGTCTTTTTCCACTATTCTCAATTAATTATGGATGGTTATAAAACCATTGATGAGGGTGCACCAGTTGAATTTGATTTGATTGAAGGCGATAGAGGTCTCCAAGCCCAAAACATAAAAGAGATCAAAGCAGAAGCTTCAAACTAGGGTTGGTCAATAAGGACTGACCTTTTTTATGCTAGAATAAATGTATTGGAGGTTTTTGTAGTGGGTTTATTAGATAAGTTATTTAACAATGATAAAAAGATTCTGAATGATGTAGAAAAGGCTGTAAAACCAGTAGATTCTTTTTATGTACAATATAGAGACTTAAGCGATGAACAGCTTAAGGACAAAACACAGGAATTTAGAGACAGAATCGCGCAGGGCGAAAGTCTTGATAGTTTGGTTCCTGAAGCATTTGCGGCCGTTAAGGAAGCGACTAGAAGAGTAGAAGGTATCGAACTGCACTTTAATCAGCTTGAAGCAGGTTATGTATTACACAATGGTGACGTTGCGGAACTGAAGACCGGTGAAGGTAAGACCAATGCTGCCGTACTGGCTGTTTACCTGAATGCTTTAGAGGGACATGGCGTACACGTTATTACAGTAAACGAATACCTGGCAGAACGTGACTCAGAATGGATGGGCGCCATCTATAAGTTCTTAGGTTTAACTGTAGGTTTAAACTTAAGAGCTTTGACTCCAGCAGAAAAAAGAAAAGCGTACGAATGTGATATCACTTATACCACAAATTCAGAAGTAGGCTTTGACTATTTAAGAGACAACATGGTTACTAGAGTAGAAGACCGTGTTTTAAGAGAACTTAATTTCGCATTAGTCGATGAAGTTGACTCAATTCTGATTGATGAATCAAGAACACCACTTATTATTTCGGGTGGTGAAAGAAAAACCGCAAATCAGTATATTAATGCCGATCGATTCGTTAAGAGACTAAAACCGGAAGAAGATTATGTAATTGATATTAAAGACAAGAATGTTCAGCTTACTGAAAATGGTGTTCATAAAGGTGAGAATGCCTTTGGCGTAGAGAATCTTTATGATTTAGAGAACACTAATCTTGTTCACTATATTTCTCAGGCCTTAAAGGCAAACTACATCATGCATCGTGATGTTGAATATGTTGTTGAAGAAGGCGAAGTAATCATCGTTGACCAGAACACTGGACGTAAGATGCCTGGTAGAGAATACTCTGATGGTCTGCATCAGGCAATTCAGGCAAAGGAAAATGTTCAGATTAAACAGGAGACAACAACTTTAGCTAATATTACTTATCAGAATTTCTTCAGACTATATAAGAAACTCGCTGGTATGACAGGTACTGCTAAGACTGAGGAAGAAGAATTCTTATCTATCTATAATATGCGTGTAGTAGAGATTCCTACTAACTTGCCAATTGCCAGAATCGATTATCCTGATATGGTATTTGGTACTAAACGTGCAAAGTATCAGGCATTATTAGATGAAGTTAAGGAATTATATGCAAAGGGTCAGCCAGTACTGGTTGGTACTATTTCAGTTGAAACTTCTGAACTTATTTCCAGAATGTTTAAACAGGCTCGTATCAGACATGAAGTACTAAACGCTAAGAACCACGCTAGAGAAGCAGACATTATCGCTAAGGCAGGTAGAGAAGGTTCGGTTACAATTGCTACCAATATGGCTGGTAGAGGAACCGATATCAAACTAACTGATAAATCAAGAGAACTTGGTGGTCTAGTTGTATTAGGTTCAGAAAGACACGAAGCAAGACGTATCGATAATCAGTTAAGAGGTAGATCAGGAAGACAGGGTGATCCAGGTTACTCTCGTTTCTTTGTATCTTTGGAAGATGAACTAATGGTTAGATTTGGCAGTGACCGTATCATGGGACTATTTGAACAGATTGGTGATGTGCCAATTGAAAACAGTATGGTTACTAAGGCCATCACTTCTGCGCAACAAAGAGTTGAAGGTATTAACTTTGATATCCGTAAAGCATTACTTGATTATGATGATGTAATGAGACAGCAAAGAGAAACCATGTATGCGCAAAGAAACTTCATTCTGGAAAATGAAGATATCCATTCAGTAATTGAAAACATGTTTAAGCGTGTTGCTGAAGAGACAGTTAACGCTAATACAAGTGTTGATGGCAAGAAGGATATTGTTGATTACGAATCAATAGTTAAACACTTGAATAATATGGGTGTTACAAGCATTAAACTTGAAGACATCAATAATCTAAGTAAAGAAGAAACAGTTAATAAGTGCTATGAGATTTCCATTGGCAATTATGAGAATAAGATTAAGCCAGTCAAGGATCAGATTATGCCTTTAGAAAAGACAATGGTTCTTAGACTTATGGATAGAGCTTGGCAGAATCATATCGATATCATGTCTAAGCTAAGAGAAGGAATCAGTTTAAGATCATATGCGCAAAACAATCCTTTACAGGCATACATTGAAGAAGGATATGAACTGTTTGAGAATATGATGGATACTATATCTAATGACGTTGTGGTATTCTGCAACAATCTTAAGATTGTTTTAAAGGAACGTAAATAATGGAAATATATGAAATGAAACAGAGCCTAAACACTTCCTTAAAGAAGTTGAAAGATTTAGGCGACTCTCTTTGACATCGCTCATCTTGATGGGAAATTAGATGAACTTGAAAAAGTT
>R27__coassemble_962_pt1 | contig 14856 bp, 13 predicted proteins | sample R27__metabat2_high_PE_052 | metagenome-assembled genome bin R27 | reverse complement strand
ATTTTTAACAAAAATCCTACATAACAAGTTCACATATTATATAATTATAGGAAAGAGAGGTTTTATAATATGAAAATTGCAGTAGTAGGAAGCGGTGGCAGAGAACACACAATAATCAAGAAGATTAAGATGAATCCTGAAGTAAGCGAAATTTTTGCTTTACCTGGAAATGGCGGTATTGCCAAGGATGCAACATGCGTTGACATTGGTGCCAAGGATATAGAGGGCGTTGTTAAGTTTGCTAAGGAAAAGGAAATAGATTATGTTGTAGTAGCACCAGATGATCCACTAGTATTGGGTATGGTTGATGCTTTAGAAAAAGAAGGTATCCCAGCATTTGGTCCTAGAGCTAATGCAGCTATTATTGAAGGAAGTAAAGTATTCTCAAAGAACCTGATGAAGAAATACAACATCCCAACAGCAGCATATGAAACATTTGATGATGCTGATAAGGCTTTAGAATATGTAGAAACATGTCCAATCCCAACTGTTGTTAAGGCAGATGGTCTGGCTCTTGGCAAGGGCGTTATCATCGCCATGAATAGAGATGAAGCTAAAGAAGCAATCAAATCAATCATGCTAGATAAGCAGTTTGGTGCTAGTGGCAACCAGATTGTTATTGAAGAATTCATGGAAGGCCCAGAAATCACAGTATTATCATTCACTGATGGTAATGTTGTTAAACCTATGGTTTCAAGTATGGACCACAAGAGAGCTCATGATAATGATGAGGGCTTAAATACTGGTGGTATGGGCACAATTGCTCCAAACCCTTACTATACTGATGAAGTTGCTAAGACATGTATGGAAAAGATCTTTGTTCCTACTATTGATGCACTAAATAAAGAAGGAAGAACATTTAAAGGCTGTCTGTATTTTGGTCTAATGCTTACAAAAGATGGTCCAAAAGTAGTTGAATACAACAGCAGATTCGGTGATCCAGAGACTCAGGTTGTCTTACCATTACTAGAAAGTGATTTACTGACTGTAATGAAGGCTACAACAGATGGAACACTTGCAGATACTGAAGTTAAATTCAAAGATGGTTATGCAGCATGTGTAATCATGGCTTCTGATGGCTATCCAGAGCACTATGAAAAGGGTTTTGAGATCTCAATTCCAGAGGAAGTTGAAGACAGAGTATTCGTTGCAGGCGCTAAATTGCAGGATGGCAAGCTATTAACTAATGGCGGTAGAGTTCTAGGCTGCTCTGGTACAGGCAAGAGCCTTCAGGAAGCAATTGATGATGCTTATAGAGTAACTGAAAAAGTTCATTTTGATAACGAATATTATCGTCATGATATCGGTCAAAGAGCCCTTCAGGCACTCAAAAAATAACTTTCACATAATTTTCACAATTAGTTGAATAAGGCAAACTATTTATTATAAAACTATGGTAGTAAGAGATAGCGCTTTCTTGTAAAAAAAGCGCATGAATATTGTGTTTTTGTATCAACTAAGATCTAAACTAAGAACCTTTAGTTAAGATAGTTTATAGGTAGTAAAATACCTGTGACTTATAAATGCAGACTCAATTAAGCCTTATTGTTTCTGCTTAGATGAACAGTTGATAATTACAAAACTTGTCGTTGTGATTATTGCAAAAACTGTAAGTCAAAATTAAGGCATATTTAAAAGAAAGGATTAGATTATAAACGTTTAGACAAGATGCGTTTATAGGAAGAAAAAGTATGAAAAAACTTTTTACACTTCTGCTTGCTTTACTTCTTTGCTTATCATTAGCTGGCTGTAACAATGGCGGCGGCGAAACTGGTGGTGATGACACACCTGTAAGCACAGACTTAACAGGCAAACCTCTAAGAATTTTACAATTCGTAGAGCAGACATTAGGTTCTCTATCTTGTGAAGACCTAATCTATGATGGTATCAAGGAATTCTGTGACAAGACTGATTCAACAGTTGAAACATTTGAATGTAACTATGATACTTCACACGTAGCATCTCAGTTAAATGAACTATGTGCATCTGGTAAATACGATGTAGTAGTAATCGGTTACTGGGATATGGAAGAATACATTGAGCAGGCTGCTCAGGACTTCCCAGACATTAAGTTCATGACATTCGATGTTACTATTGATTTCGATACTTATCCTGAAATCAAGAAGAACGTTTCAGCTTATTTCTGCAAACAGAACACATTAGCATTCGCTGCTGGTGCTCTAGCTGCATTAATTTCTGAATCTGGTGCTGGCTTAGCAAACGAAGACAAAGTTGTTGGTTTCGTAGGTGGTGGCCATGTTACTGCTATTGATGACTTCCTAATTGGTTATATCCAGGGTGCTCATTATGTAGATCCAGAAATGACAGTATTATACTCTTACGTTGGTGACTGGGAGAACACAGGTAAGGCTGAAGAATTAGCTACTGACCAGTACAACCAAGGTGCTGACGTATCATTCGGCGTTTGTGCTCCTGCTTCATTCGGTGTTTGTCAGGCTGCTTACAACTGCGGAAGATATGCATTCGGCGTTGATACTGACCACTCAGGCCAGTTAGCTGTATCTCACCCAGAACAGGCTGAATACACTGTATCATCAGCTATCAAACAGTTCGGTGAACAAATTAAAGATGGTCTATTCACAATTTATGATGGAACTATCGAGTGGGGTGTTAACCACACTGCTGATTTCGACTCAGGTTACTTAACAATGGTTGAAACTGATGTATTCAACAAGGTTGTTAAAGAAGGTATGCCAGAAGTTTATGCTCAATACGAAGAAATCGTAGCTAAACTATTAAAGAGCGAAATCGAAGTTGGAACTGCTGTAGGTGCAACTCAGGCTTATGTTGATGCTGAACTTGCAAAAGCAAATCCTAACAACTAATTAAGAAATAATTAATTAATATTCTTATATAGGATAGCCTGAATAAGTCTATCCTATATTTTGAAACGTATTCGGAGAAAATGGATATGCCAGAAGAAAGAGAAAACAATATGGATAATGTAATCCTTAAAATGGAGAACATTACAAAAATCTATGACAATGGATTTATAGCCAATAAAGGAATTAATCTAGAACTTAAGGAAGGTGAAATACACGGACTGGTTGGTGAAAACGGTGCCGGTAAGACAACTTTGATGAAAGTTCTGTTTGGTCATGAAAGACCTACAGAAGGAAGAATTCTTTATGAAGGAAAAGAAGTTGAGATTACCGATCCTACTCACGCACTACAACTCGGTATTGGTATGGTGCACCAGCACTTTATGCTGGTAGATACCCTGTCTGTTGCAGAAAACATGGTACTTGGTGCAGAACCTAAGAAGGGTATTATGTATGATGAAAAACAGGCGATAAAGATGACTGAGGAAACAGCTGCTAAATATAATTTACCAGTTGATCCTAATGCTCTGATTAAAGACTTATCAGTTGGTTACAGACAAAGAGTAGAAATACTAAAGGTACTTTTACGTGGTGTTAAGGTTCTGATTCTTGATGAACCTACTGCAGTACTTACTCCTCAGGAGACAGAGGAGCTGTTTGAACAGCTGATAAATCTTAAGAAAAAAGGATTCACAATTGTTTTCATTTCTCATAAGCTTCAGGAAGTTAAACAGATCTGTGACCGTATCACAGTACTAAGACTTGGTGAAGTAACTGGTGAAGCAGATATAAACGATGTATCTATTCAGGATATCTCCAGAATGATGGTAGGCAGAAACGTAGATCTTGAAATTGAAAAAGATAAGCCTACTATTGGCAAGACAGTATTAAAGGTAAGAGATCTAGAACACATTGATAAGTTCGGTGTTAAGAATATTGATGGTGTTTCATTTGATATAAGAGAAGGTGAAATTCTTGGTGTTGCTGGTGTCGAAGGCAATGGCCAGAGTGAACTTTCTGATACCGTATGTGGTCTTATTTCTTTACAAAAAGGAACAGTTACTATTGATGGTAAATCAATTGCCAATAAGCGTATCGACCAGATTCGTGCAATGGGTGTTTCAATGGTACATGAAGACAGAAACATGTATGGTGTATCAAGAAATCAGCCAATTGAAGAAAACCTGATTGCTGACCGTTATTTCAAGGAACCTTTCTCAAAGAATGGTATTCTTAATCACAAAGCAATCAAGGAAAGCAGTGAAGTTCTAATTGAGGACTTCGTAGTTAAGTGTGATGGACCAGAAGCATATGTTAAGACCTTATCTGGTGGTAATGTACAGAAGGTTGTTGCAGCAAGAGAATTCTCTTCAACACCTAGACTGTTGATTGCAAGCCATCCAACAAGAGGTATTGACGTTGGTGCTACTGATCTTATCAGACGTAAAATTGTTGACTTAAGAGATAAAGAGAATTCAGCAGTATTGTTGTTCTCTGCAGACCTTAATGAATTAATAAATGTATCTGACAGCATCATTGTAATGTTCAAGGGCAAGATTGTTGCTTACTTTGAAACTCTTGAAGGTGTTACTCCTGAAGTATTGGGTGAGTACATGCTGGGAGTTAAGAAAATGTCAGATGAAGAAATTGCAAAAGTTATGCATGAAAAGGAGGTAGATTAAGATGGCAAAGAAAGCAAAGAAGTATCTTACAACTACCCAGATTGATAAACGATTCATTTTGATTCGTTCAATTCTGGCTGTTGTCATTTCAATTCTTTTCTGTTTCCTTCTGATTCTGATCAGTAGTGATAATCCTGTACAGGATATCGCAACATTCATTACTGCACCACTTACATCACAAAGCAGATTCTATTTGATGCTAATCAAGATGGTTCCAATTATTTTCTCTGCTTTAGCTGTTTGTGTACTGTTCTCTGCAAATACTTCAAACCTTGCAGTAGAAGGTGCATTCTATGCTGGTGCATTGGCTTCTTCAATGGTAAGTACTATAGAAGGATTCCTACCAGCACCTTGGCATTTCATTGTATCAACACTAGTAGGATGTATCGGATCAGTTATTGTTCTGATGATTCCTGCTGTACTTGAATTGAAATTCAATGCAAATATCGTTGTATGTTCACTGATGTTGAACTATATCATAAACTATCTTGGTAACTATCTGATTTGTGGTCCATGGAGAGATGTTAACTGTTCTTATGAGGCAACAAAGCCAATTGCAGAAACTGCAAAGCTACCAATTATTCTGAAGGCTGGTGGACAGAAAGTTCACCTGGGATTCTTTATCGGAATAGTTCTATGTGTAATTACATGGTTTATTCTATATAAGACAAAATTCGGTTATCAGTCAAGAACTGTTGGTCAGAACGCTAGATTCGCAAAGTTCTCTGGTATCAACGTTGGTATGATTGTTGTACTAGGATCACTGATTGCAGGTTGCCTATGTGGTATCGGTTCAACTGCAGAAATCTGTGGTTACTATAAGAGAATGGAATGGGAAAAATCCATCGGCTATGGCTGGGATGGTATCATGATTGCCTGTCTTGCGGGTAATAACCCACTGCTGGTAATTCCTGGTGCTGCCTTCCTGGCATACATCAGAACAGCAGCTGATGTTCTGAATATGACTTCTTCTATTCCAACAGAAATCGTTAATATTGTTCAGCAGATCGTAATTATTATGATTGCTGCTAAAGACTTACTTGCTAACCAAGAAAGAAAGGCAATTATTAAGAATGCCAAAAAACAAGCTGAAGCTGTTATGGAGGGAGAAGCATGAACATGTTAAGACAATTACTTCCATTGGTATTTAGTGCCAACTTCTTGAATTCAGTAATACGTGTTTCTACTCCACTAGTATTAGCTGCAATGGCTGCTTGTGTAGGTAGACAGGCAAATGTACAGACTGTTGCTTATGAAGGTATGATGCTATTTGCTGCATTCGCAGGAAACATTGGTACATATCTTACTCATTCACTTATCGGTGGTATATTAATCGGCGTTGCAACTAGTGTTGTAGTTGCATTAATATTCGGTATATTTAATATCTATTTGAATACTGATGAAACGCTACTGGGATTAGCTGTTAATACTTTCGCAAGTTATTCAACTATATTCCTACTATTCGTTTTACTTGGAAGAAAAGCAGATAGTTCTACTGCTCCTTCACTCACATATCCAACTATCAGTATTCCATTTATTGAAAAGATTCCAGTAATTGGAACAATCTTCTCAGGTCAGAGTTTAGTTACCTGGATAGCTCTTCTATCTGTAGTTGTTACACATTTCATTCTTTATAAGACAACTTTAGGTTTAAGAATCAGATCAGTAGGTCGTAACCCTGATGCTGCTATCTCATTAGGTATCAATGTTAAGAAGACAAGAATGATTTCACTAGTTATCTCTGGTATACTTGCCGGATTTGGTGGTGAATTCATGTCAATGTCATACATTTCATTCTTTACCAAGAACATGGTTTCTGGTAGAGGATTCATCGGTATTGCTGCATCTAACTTGGGTTTAGGTAAACCTATTGCCTCATTCCTATATGCATTGATGTTTGCGATATCTCAGGTTGTTGCCAACCAGTTACAGTTATTGCAGTTCCAGTATCAGTTTGCTGATATGCTGCCATACATTGTAACAATCATTGGTCTATGTATCACTGGCAGTTCAGAAATGAGAAAAGAAAAGCTCGGTGGTAAGAAAAAGAAAAACGCAAAAGAAATAGATTAAATCCTTTTAAGTAAGGATTTAATTTTGCTTAAATTGAAAGGAATAAATAGTATGAAATATATTGCCGAAGGTTGGACTATCACAAACAGGCTTCTGTTTTTAGATGGAAGAGTAATTTCGGATATCATGGGTGGCGGTGGTTTCTACGCTTATAGTGCTGTAAGAATGTGCACCGATGACTGTCTGTATGTTACATCAGTTGGTAGTGATTTTGATGAAGTATATGGAAAGTGGTTTAAGGATAATAACTGCTCTAAAGACGGTTTATTCTATCAGTTAGATAAGACCATGTATAACGATTTAAAATACTTCCCTGATGGAAGCTATATTGAATACTCAATATATGGAGAAAAGTATACTGATGAACAGCTGCAAGAAATGCGAAAATCAGGTTTAGTTTTCTTAGGAAAAGAAGATCCAGAGGAACTCGCAAAGCAGGTTGTTCCTTTTGAAAAAGTTGCTCCTTTCATGGATGATGCTAAAGGTATCTACACAAGCCAGGAACTCAATGACAAGAATGTTGAACTGATGCTTGAACATAAGAAGAACGGCTGCAAGGTTATGTGGGAAATTCCTGCAACCAGTGTTGAACTAGCACATCAGGTTTATAAAGACGGTGGTATTGAAGGACTTAAACATTACTTCAGATCAATTGATATCCTTTCAATTAATAGAAATGAATCTTCAATCATCTTTGAAGTAGAAGGTGATGAGAATATAATTCCATTATTAAAAGCATTAGAATTACCAGTATACTATCGTGTTGGTATTGATGGTGCATATATGATTGTTGATAATAAGGAATACTTTGTACCAATGATTTCTACTGTTCCTGCTGATCAGGAAGTTGACCCAACAGGTTGTGGTAATACTTCTACAGGCGCAGCAATGTGGGCGTGGTGCGAAGGTTATGATCCATTAATGACATGCGTTATTGGTAATGTTGTTGCATCATATAACGTAAGACAATATGGTCCTTATCTTGATATGTCTAAGAAGACTAGAGATGAGATGATGAAGATCTCTGAAGAATTATATGAGAAATATAAGAGTGAATAGTATGAATAGAAAAGATTATGAAAGCTCATTATATAGACAGGCAAAAGATCTATATAAATACAATGAAATAGTTTATGAAGCAGTAGACAAACAGCTTGAAGAACTGATTCCTATGAAGCAGATCTGGGATGCACAGAAGATTTTTATTACAGGCTGTGGTGACTGCTGGCTTGCGGGTATTGCCGCAAAACCTGCTTTTGAAAGCATCATTCATATAGAAACAAACGCAATGCGTGCCATTGAGTTTTCTAGAGTTTTAAATAATAAGAATCTGGGTTATTCACCTAATACACCACTTGTCTTACTTCTTTCTTTCTCAGGAGAAAGTACAAGAGTTGTTGAATGTGCAAAGCGTGCAGCTCAATATGGTGCAAATACTTTAGCTATCACAAACAATCCTAATTCATCATTAGCTAAGGTATGCCGTTATTGCATCAACACAAGTCTTCCTGAAGGTGGAGAATACTTCCCTGGTGCTACAACATATAACGCATCTTTAATTGCTTTATATTTATTGGCATTAAGAATTGGAAGAGTAAGAAATCAGATTACACCACTAGAGTATAATGACATGAAAAATGAGTTACTAACTTATACAAAGGCATGTCAGGAAAAGGTTGAAGAATACGCTGATAGATCATTTGAGATTGCCTTGAAGTGGCAGAATCTAAAAGCAGAAGACTTCATTGGTGATTATGGAGATTACGCAACTGCATTCTTTGGTTCCGCAAAGGTCATTGAATGTTTTGGCGGTTATACAACATATGACGATTCAGAAGACTGGTGTCATATCAACTACTTCTTAGTTGAACCAGAAAGAATCGGTAGAGTTGTTATAGCTAATAAAGATACTCCATCATATTCAAGATTATTAGAAACAATTAATGCCGTTAAGATACTAGGCAGTCCTTGTGTAATAGTAAGTGATGCAGATAAATCAGAGTTCCCTGAAGGTATGGAAGTATTTACTTTACCTAAAGCCAAGTATTTCTGGATGAATCCATTATGTCAACATATTCCTTTTGATTTGATTGCAGGATATATTGAAGAATTAAAAGGTGAAGCATCATTTAGAATCGGTAATGATAGATTTGATAATGAAATCGGAAACAGACGTCTAAAAGACACTGAGATAGTTATTATCTAGGAGAATCATGATGGTTAAAACTATTAAATATGAAATAGAAACTGGTAGAGATACTCTACATAACATTACAGATAACATTAATAAAACTATCTTAGACAGCAAAATCGTAAATGGTGTTGTGATCATCGAAACAACAGATGCTGGTGCAGGTATTCTTTTGGTCAACTGTCAAAGTGAAAAGATTAAAGAAGATGTAATAAGTGAAATGAGAAAAATTGTTCCTGCAAGAATCAATTATAAGTATCAGGAATCTCCTGAAGCTGCAGCAGGCAATATCAAGAGCAGCCTGTTTTCTAAATCAGTAAATGTGATTGTTGAAGAAGGAAAACTGATATGTGAAGGTAAACAGGAAATCTGTCTTGCAGAATATGATGGACCAAATAGAAGAACATACACTGTATGTGTAATAGGAGAATAGATATGGAACATAAAGATTATTCAAGCTCTCTGTTACAACAGATCAGAAATAGTGTTAAAGATATTCATACAATTGCGGATAATGAAACTTTTGAACATTTTGAAGCATGTGTTCCAAGTGATGAACTAAAGAAAGCTGGTAATATTTTTATTACTGGTTGTGGTGATTCATACTGTGCAGCAATTGCAACCAAGCCATTGTTTGAGAATGCTGAAACATCCACAAGTACAGGTATGGTTCCTGGTACGCCAACACAAGCTCTGCGCAACATAGATTTTTCAAGATACTTCAATACATATGTTGGCTGGGATCAGATTACTTTAGGAAGAAATCTACTATGTGTTGTTTCTATATCAGGATCACCTGCAAGAGTTAATGAAGCTGCCATTAGATTAAATGAACATGGTGGTAATACTGTTGCGTTTACCTGCAACAAAGAAGGTAAGTTAGCTAATAACTGTAAGTATGTTGTTCCAATGACATTGCCTGATTATGATTTAGCACCTAATGTTACATCATATTATTCATCAGTATTCTCTTTGATGATGTTTGGCTTATATGTATCTTACAGTAAAGGTCAGATAAGTAAAAATGATGCCTTACAGGCAAGAAACGATTTACTTGAATACGTAGATAAATACGATGAAAAAGTAATGGATGAATTATCTAGAAAAGCATTTGAACTTGCGAAAGCTTGGGAAGAAGATGGCGTAGATAATATGGACTTTGTAGGTGATGGTGCTGATTATGCAACGGCATTCTTTGGCTCTGCAAAGATGGTAGAATCATTTGGTGGTTTAACAACTAATGATGATTCAGAACAGTGGTGCCATATCAACTACTTCATCAAAGATGCAGATCATATTGGCACATTCATTATTGCCAATAGTGATTCACCATGCTTCTCTAGAGAACTGGAAACAGTTAAAGTTGCCTGCAACGTCAGAAAACATGTTGCAGTTATTACTGATGCGGATAAATCATTGTTCCCAGAAAACGCTGTAGTATTCACAATACCAAAAGCAAAGAAGGCCTGGATGTATCCACTTCTTGAACACATCCCTATGGATTTTGTGGCAGGATATATTGGATGCTGGAGAGGTTTGAATCCATTCAGAGCAAATGAGAAACCACACTGTGATGATGTTGACTGCGCAAGATTCCGCAACAGCAAGATTGAGATTATATAGGAGGTAAGCTTATGTCATATATGGAAACTGTTAGTCTAAAGACTGAGTATTGTGGTATGCATGAGGTTACACAGGATATTAAAGATATTGTAGAAAGAAGCGGTATCAAGGAGGGCATATGTGTAATTAACTGTACACATACAACAGCTGGTCTGATTATTACTTCCTTTTGGGATAAAAGAGGTCATGTTGATTTTCAAGAGGAACTGGATAAATTGATTCCTACTCGTTATGATTATCGTCATACCTATGACACTCCAACTGATGCAGCTGGTCATATCAAAAGCGCACTAGCTGGAACTGGATTAACACTGATTGTAACAGGTGGTAAACCAATGTTAGGTTCTTCACAGGGTGTTATCTTCTGTGAGTTTGATGGACCTAGAGATAGAAAATTTACTGTAAAAGTAGTAGAAGATTAAAGGAGACTTATGGCAAACGTTATTACGCAGATTTATGGATGTGAAAAGATAAAGGATGCTCAGATTGCTGTAGCACTTGGTGCTGATCATATTGGCTGTGCATATGGTGAAGTTAAGCATCTTGGACCTGATCAGAAAAACTGTGCTGAAGGAAAAGAGTTTTTTGATGCCTTACCAGATAGTGTTGTAAAGATTGGTTTAACAATCGCAAGTGATGTTGATGAGATAATCAATGATTTATCACTATATGAACCAGATGTATTCCATCTTTCTGGTGATATCAGAAACATAAGTCCAGATGGTGTAAGAAGAATTAAGGAAAGATTCCCTAATCTAAAAATCATGCAGGCTATTCCTGTTTATGCTGGTATACCTATGGAGCAGCAGTGGCCTGAAATAGAAGATCTGATAAGAACATATGAAGATACTTCTGATTTCTTCTTGATTGATACTAAAGATCCAAACAGCGAAATCGGAATTGGTGCAACAGGTTTCACTCATGACTGGATGATTGATAAGAGAATTGTTGAATCAACAAATGTTAAATGTATTATCGCAGGCGGATTATCTGGTGCCAATGTTGCGGAAGCAATCAGAATCGTACATCCATATGGCGTAGATAGCTGTACACAGACTTCATATCCAAAGTTCTTACAGGAAATTACTGGCAGAGTAAAAGACCCTGTAAAGATTTATGAATTTATCGAGGCTGCAAGGAATGCCTGAAAACTTCAATAAGGTTATCATTGCTGGAGATGCATGTGTTGATGTGCACATTGCATTAAAAGATCTATTAAGCAATGATGAAAATAAAGTTACACCATACAATACTTCACCAGGAGGCACAAGTGCTGGATGTGCAGTAGTTTTAAGTTGCCTTGGTGTAGATACAGCATACTTAGGAACGCTAGGTAGTGATTTTGGTGGTAAGTATCTTATTAAAGAATTAAAGAGGAATAATATTGATATATCACTTACTTCAATCAACGATAAAACAAATACAATGAATGTGTTTGCGTTTATTGATGATGAAGGAGAAAGACATCTCTGGGGTTTCCCTAGAAACGATGTTTCATATGGTGTTTTAAATCTAGATGAAAGCATTATTAGTAAAGTTGCTTCAGCAAGATGGTTACATGCTTCGGGTATGTGTCTATTAGCTGATGGAAATATTAAGCAAACTTTACCTCTATTATTTAAAGCAGCATATGAGGCAGGAGTTGATACATCATTTGATCTAAATACCAGAGTTAAAGATATTTCATTACTTGATGAAAAAGCAGTAGAAGCAATCAGAGAAATCATTCCTTATGTTAAGTATCTTACCGGTTCAGCATTAGATGAATTTGTATCGTTCTATCCTTGTGATGATTATCTTGATTCACTAAGACATTTTGCCAACGATGCAACCGTAATCGCAAGACTTGGCGAAAAGGGAGTATATGTAATAGATAAAGGCAAAGAGGAACTTGTTTCGGCATACAACGTTGAAGTACTTGATACAACTGGTGCAGGTGATACATTTGATGCAGGATTCATCTGTGCAATGTTAAGTGGTAAAGACGTATTTGAAGCAGCAAGGTTTGCTAATGCTTCAGCTGCCTACAAGATATCCCATAGTCTTGATAGTAAAATAAGTGTAGATAAAGTAAATGACATTATAAATAATGTTTCAACTAGATAAAGGAGAAGAATATGAAAAAGATAATACTTGACTGTGATCCTGGACATGATGACGCGTTTGCGATAATGCTTGCAGCACAGAATCTTGATCTATTAGGTGTAACAACAGTTGGCGGTAATGGTTATCTGCCAAATGTTACAAGAAATGCCCTAGTAGTTTTAGAAAAGATTGGCAGAACTGATATTGCTGTTTATCCAGGTCATGCTGGACCTTCGACACAGAAATTGCAGATTGCTGCTAATGTTCATGGAGAAAGCGGTATGGATGGTCCTAAGGTAGATCCTCCAAAGCGCAAACCAGAAAGCAAGCATGCAGTAGACTTTATCATTGAGACAGTAATGAACAATGAACACGTTAATCTTGCAGCTACTGGTCCATTAACAAACATTGCTGCCGCAATAAACAGAGAACCAGAAATCGTAAACAGAGTTGATGCATTATACATTATGGGTGGTGGTGCATACTGTGGTAACTGGACACCTGCTGCAGAATTTAATATCTATGTAGATCCTGAAGCAGCATATAAGGTATTCAATAGTGGAATGAATATTTATATGTCTGGTGTTAATCTTACTAGACAGTGTCTTGTAACACCAGAGCTTATTGAATCAATGCGCAGTATCGGTAATATTGCTGGTGTATTTGGTGCAGAGTTATGTGACTTCTTCGCAAAAGATGGCAACGCTCATCTACATGATGCCTGTGCAATTGCTTGGTGCATTGATGAAAGTATTGTTGAAGACAGATTACTCCATGTTGATGTAGAACTAAATGGCACATTAACTAGAGGTATGACTGTAACAGATTTAAGATTCCTACAGTCAGAAAAACCAGAAAAAGACATCGATTTAGATTCATCAATGCGTTGGGATGATTCACCAGAAGGTTCACCATTTAGAGGCAAGAAACCTAATACCCATGTAGGTATGAGGCTTGATTATCCTAAGTTCTGTGGGCTTCTTCTAAACACTCTAAGAAACTATAATTAAAGGACTGATTATCAGTCCTTTTTGTTAGATAGCAGTGTCAATATCTATTGTTTTGTTTTCTATAAGTTTAAGCATTATATCAACAATCTTTGGATCAAATTGGCTTCCTTTGCCGTTTTCCAGTTCTCTTATAATGTCTTCTTTGTTCATCTTTTTACGATATACTCTTGCTGAGTTCATTGCATCAAAGCTATCCGCAACACATATGATTCTACCGATTAAAGGAATATCTTCTCCAACCTTTCCTGCCGGATATCCTTTACCATCATATCTTTCGTGGTGATACATAGCACCATCAGAAATTCCATTAATAGAACTGAAGCTTGCCAAGATATCTCTTCCGATAGTAGTGTGAGTCTTGATTACTTCAAATTCTTCATCAGTAAGTTTACCTGGTTTGTTTAATATTCCATCAGGTATACCGCACTTACCACAGTCATGCATCAATGCTATATAGAAAACATTGCGATATTCTTGCTCAGACATACCAAGTTCCTGAGCAATAAGTCTTGAATAATTGGCAACTCTTGATGAATGACCATTTGTATACTTATCTTTCTGATCGATAAATGATACAAATACCATGATTGATTCTTGAACCTGTTTTTCCTTCTCTTCAAGTTCCTTCTTATAGTTTGCTTCCATTATCTTGGAGATAATGTAGATAGTAAGTAAGACAATCCACATTCCACCTAATACAATGCCAGTTATAAAGTCTTTATTCTGAGTAAGCTTCTTATACAGATGGTATTCATATTTGAGATCAGAAAAATCTAGATCCTCATCTTCAAAATAGAATATAAAACCGCATGTTGTCTTACCACCCGCAACGATAGGCAGTTCATTTTCATAATCTATTGTTGATGGATGATAGACAATATAGTCATCAACATTAAGTGGAATCAGAAGATCCTGACCATCCATCTTATAGTCAATGCTTATACTGTCTACACTGTAGTTTCTTAAATCCAGAGTCTGAACAAGTTCCTCTCCATCTCTAAACTGATGGATTTCGATTGTGCCGCACCATGCATTATTTATATAGCAGTTCTGTTTAGCCGTATATGTAAAATGCCACTCAGTTATCTTGTAAGAGGTTGTGTTTTCTAAAGATGCTTCATATATTTTAGCGTTTAAAGTTTCTGAAGGATCTCCATTATCATCTAGTATACTCTTGACCCACGAGTCTGTTGTGCCGCCTCTGAATTCCATGACTATATCGGTTGAGGTTTCAGGGTCTGATGATGTTGTACGAATCTGTTGATTAAAATCATCTGTGCGACGGATGTCAAAAACAAAAATTGCACTTATAATAAGTGATTTTCGTTTGATTTTTATATCTTTGTACA
>R27__coassemble_936_pt1 | contig 15128 bp, 14 predicted proteins | sample R27__metabat2_high_PE_052 | metagenome-assembled genome bin R27 | reverse complement strand
AGTTGAAAAAATGGGCGTTTTTTGTTGATTTTGGGTTTACGTAGTGATAATATTAAAGAGCTGACAATAGAACCGAAAGGTTCTATATATATGTGAGTATTACGGCACACCTGAAAATGTGTGCAAAAGAAGAAAGGAGATATTATAAATGCCAACAATTAATCAGTTAGTAAGAAAAGGTCGTCATGCGAGAACTTACAAGTCAAAGGCACCCGCTCTAAATAAGGGTTTTAACTCTTTGAAGAACCGCCCTATTGATTTAGCTTCTCCACAAAAAAGAGGCGTTTGTACCCGTGTTGGTACTATGACACCTAAGAAGCCTAACTCAGCTTTAAGAAAGTATGCCCGTGTTCGTCTATCAAACGGTATGGAAGTTACAGCTTACATTCCTGGTATCGGACACAACCTTCAAGAGCACTCAGTTGTTATGATCCGTGGTGGACGTGTTAAGGACTTACCAGGTGTAAGATATCACATCATCCGTGGTACATTAGACTGTGCTGGTGTAGAAGGAAGAATGCAAGGCCGCTCATTATATGGAGCAAAGAGACCTAAGTAAAACATGAAAGGAGATTAAGAAATGCCAAGAAAAGGACATATAGCAAAAAGAGATGTATTAGTAGACCCTATATATAATTCAAAACTTGTGACACGTTTAATCAACAAAATCATGTTAGATGGTAAAAAAGGCGTTGCACAGAATATTCTATATAATGCATTCGAAACTATTGAAAAGAAAACAGGCCAACCTGCTATGGAAGTGTTCGAAAAAGCACTTGATAACGTTATGCCTGAACTAGAATTAAAATTAAGAAGAGTTGGTGGTGCTAACTACCAAGTTCCAGTTGAAGTTTCTGATGAAAGAAGATTAACTCTAGGTTTAAGATGGATTGTTAACTACTCTAGATTAAGAAGCGAAAAGACTATGGAAGAAAGATTAGCAAACGAAATTATTGATGCATCTAATGGTTTAGGTCAATCTGTTAAGAAGAAAGACGATACTCATAAGATGGCAGACGCAAATAAGGCATTTGCTCATTATCGCTGGTAAAAGAAAGGAACGTTATGGCTCGTCAATATACTTTAGAAAATACGAGAAATATTGGCATCATGGCGCATATCGATGCTGGTAAGACTACCTGCACCGAGAGAATTCTATTCTTTACTGGAAAAACACATAAAATTGGTGAAACACATGATGGTGCCGCTCAGATGGACTGGATGGCACAGGAACAGGAAAGAGGTATTACAATTACTTCTGCTGCTACCACAACATTCTGGAAAGGAACAAACGAACAGTTTGAACCAATCAGAATAAACATCATAGATACTCCAGGACATGTAGACTTCACAGTTGAAGTTGAAAGATCATTAAGAGTACTTGATGGCGCAGTTACAGTATTGGATGCCAAAGCCGGTGTTGAACCCCAGACTGAAACAGTATGGAGACAGGCTTCAACTTATAAGGTTCCGCGTATTGTCTTCGCAAATAAGATGGATGCAACTGGCGCAGACTTCATGATGTCAGTTAAATCAATCGGACACAGACTTGCGGCAAACGCTGCTGCAATTCAACTACCAATCGGTGCTGAGAATACCTTTAGAGGAATCATCGACATCGTTGAAAGAAAACAATACATGTACCTTAATGATCAGGGCACTGATATTAAGGAATCAGATATTGAAGACCAATATAAGGATGAAGTTGAAACATTAAGAAGTGAACTGATTGAAAAGCTTTGTGACTATGATGATGAACTGATGGAAGTATTCCTTGAAGGAAACGAACCAACAGTAAAACAAATCAAAGTCGCAATTAGAAAAGCCGTTATCACTTCTGAGTTCTTCCCTGTACTATGTGGTTCAGCTTATAGAAACAAGGGAATTCAGTTATTGCTAGATGCAATCGTTGAATACCTACCTTCTCCACTTGATGTCCCTGCAATCACTGGAACATTAGTTAAGAACAAGGAAACAGCTGAACGAAAAGCGGATGATGACGCACCATTCGCTGCCCTGGCCTTCAAGGTCATGACTGATCCATTTGTAGGAAAGCTGACATACTTCAGAGTTTACTCTGGTACAGCAAAAGCTGGAAGCTATGTCTTAAATGCTACAAAGGACAATAAAGAAAGATTTGGACGTTTAGTTCAGATGCATGCAAACCACCGTGCAGATATTGATGAAGTATGTGCTGGTGATATCGCTGCTGCTGTAGGCTTAAAGAATACAACAACCGGTGATACATTGTGTGATGACAAACATCCAATCATATTAGAATCAATGGTTTTCCCTGAGCCAGTAATTCAGATGTCTGTTGAACCTAAAACAAAGGCTGATTCAGACAAGATGGATGCCGCTCTGGTAAAACTCGCTGAAGAAGATCCAACTTTCAAGACATATACTGATGAAGAAACTGGACAGACTATCATCGCTGGTATGGGTGAACTTCACCTGGATATCATCGTTGACAGAATGAAAAGAGAATTCAAGGTAGAATGTAATGTCGGTACTCCTCAGGTTGCTTATAGAGAAACTATAAGAAAGGCTGCAGATTGTGAAGGCAAGTTTGTCAGACAATCTGGTGGTAGAGGTCAGTATGGACATGTTTGGGTAAAATTTGAACCAAACGAAACACGAAAAGGATTTGAATTCATTGATGCCGTTGTAGGAGGAAGTGTTCCAAAAGAATACATCAAACCTACCGAAGAAGGTATTAAAGCAGCTCTGCAAAATGGTTTGACTGCTGGCTATCCAGTTGTCGATATAAAAGCTACACTGTTCGATGGTTCATATCATGAAGTTGACTCTTCAGAAATGGCCTTCAAAACAGCGGCAAGCTTGGCCTTAAAAGAAGCTGCCAAGAAATGTGATCCTGTTATCCTAGAACCAATCATGGATGTTGAAGTAACAGTTCCAAGTGAGTATCTAGGATCAGTAATGGGAGACATTACAAAACGTCGTGGACATATCAATGAACAGGAAGAAAGAGGAAATGCAATAGTCATTAGAGCTTACATCCCTCTATCAGAAATGTTTGGTTATGCGACAGACTTGCGTTCCTTCACACAGGGACGTGGAAACTACATGATGCAAATGGATCATTACTCAGAAGTTCCTAAAGCAATCATGGAAAAAATTGCCAAGAAAAACGCTATGAAATAATTGATAATTACAGTGTTTTATCTTAAAATAATAATGTTAAACAGGAGGAAAAATTAAGATGGCAAAAGAGAAATTTGACCGTTCATTAGAACATGTCAATATCGGTACTATCGGTCACGTTGACCATGGTAAAACAACTTTAACAGCTGCTATCACTAAGAGATTAGCAGAAAAGGGTCAGGCTGAATTCAAGGCTTATGACCAAATCGATGGAGCCCCAGAAGAAAAGGCTCGTGGTATCACTATTAATACTGCACACGTTGAGTACAAGACTGCAAAGAGACACTATGCACACGTTGACTGCCCAGGACACGCTGACTACGTTAAGAACATGATCACTGGTGCCGCTCAGATGGATGGTGCTATCCTAGTAGTTGCTGCTACAGATGGACCAATGCCTCAGACTCGTGAGCACATCTTATTAGCAAGACAAGTAGGTGTTCCTTACATAGTTGTATTCTTAAATAAGTGCGACATGGTTGATGACCCTGAATTAATCGACCTAGTTGAAATGGAAGTTAGAGAATTATTAACTGAATACGGATTCGATGGCGACAGCTGCCCAGTAATTCGTGGCTCAGCTCTAAAGGCTCTAGAAGGTGACGAAGAATGGATGAAAGGCGTCGATGAATTAATGGATGCTTGCGATAACTATGTACCTTCTCCAGCTAGAGAAATGGATAAACCATTCTTAATGTCAGTAGAAGACGTATTCACAATTTCTGGTCGTGGTACAGTTGCTACTGGTAGAGTAGAACGTGGTGTAGCTCATCTAAACGATGAAGCTGAAATCGTTGGTATTAAAGAAACTAGAAAGACAGTTATCACTGGTCTAGAAATGTTCCACAAGCAGTTAGACCAAGCTGAAGCTGGTGATAATATTGGTGCATTACTTCGTGGTGTTAACCGTGACGAAGTTGAAAGAGGCCAAGTATTAGCTAAACCTGGTTCAGTTACTCCTCATACTGATTTCTTAGCTCAAGTATACGTATTAACAAAAGATGAAGGTGGTAGACATACTCCATTCGTAGCTAACTACCGTCCTCAATTCTATTTCAGAACTACTGACGTTACAGGTGTTGTAAAAGAATTAGGTGGCGCTGAAATGGTTATGCCTGGTGACCACGTCGAAATGACAGTATCACTAATCTCTCCTATCGCTATCGAAGAAGGAACTAAGTTCTCTATTCGTGAAGGTGGTAGAACAGTAGGTTCAGGCTCAGTAACTAAGATCGTTAAATAATTACTAACTGATTAATTGATCAAATAAAAACTCCCGATTGTTTCGGGAGTTTCTTTTTTATTCTGCTGTTTCTACTGTCTTTGCGTAATCGAGGAATTCACTAAATCCATCCACATCAAGTATTGCCCCTACACAATATGTTACGAACTGTCCATCAGGAGAAATGATGAACTTGGTTGGATAGCTTGATACACCAAGATAGTAAGTTAGGATATTCTCTTCATCAACTATTACTTTCAGATTAATACCCTTTTCCTTAATAAAACTTATTACACTCTCACTATTTTTCTCATTGAGATAACCAGGAGACATTACATATAAACAAACACATTCATTCTTATTTGCGAATTCATCATAAATAGGAATCTCTTCAACACAATATGTGCACCATGTAGCTATGAAATCAACAATAATATAGTTATCCTTATAATCACTGAGTTTAACTATTTCTCCGTTTTGGTCCTTAAAATCATGAGTCATCAGATAAGTTTGAATGTCCACAATCTCATCAGCATCATCCTTAATCTGCTTATAATCCATAATAGTCTTAGCCGCGTTTTTGATCATGTAACAACCAAATATAATCATGATGATTCCGGCAATCTTTAAGACATACTTGAAGATATCCTTATTCTTATTGATGAAATTAAGAATAGTACTTGTCAATAAGCCTGTGATTAAGAATGGAATAACCAGTCCCAGTCCATAAGCCACAATATACAGATAACCTTCAGCACTTGTTGCAGCAAGGACAATCGCATTAGAAAGCATTGGTCCAATACATGGTGACCAACCAAGTGAGAAGACAAAACCCAACAGGAAAGCCTTTAAGAAGTTCATCTTCTTTAAGTTCATATCGAGTTTAGGTTTAAGCTGCTTATCTAAAACATCAATATGAATGATACCGAATTCATGTAGACCAAAAACAATCATCAGTGTTCCACCGATAATAGAAATTATGGTTGAATAGTTATCTAAGAATTCTTTGATATAGTTTAAAGATACAGTTAATAAAACAAAGGTTAGACAGATTCCTAACACAAAGAAAATAGTAGTAATAAATACTTTGAAAGTCTTGTATTTTACTCTGCCGTTTTCATCATAAGTTACATCTTCCCCTGCCAGATAAGACATATATAAAGGAAGCATTGGTAAAACGCATGGTGATAAAAATGAGAGTAAACCTTCTAGAAATATTCCTACTAAAGATATGTTCATATTATCTCGCAATCAGTAAAACTATTGTTCCCATAATAATTCTGTAAATGCCAAATAAATTAAAGTTATGCTTCTTAATGTAATCAAGTAAGAACTTGATCATGAATAAAGACACGATAAAAGCACTTAAACTGCCAACTAACAAAACGGCAATTTCCATAAAACTGAAAGAGAAACCGAATTTAATCATCTTCATTAAACTAGCTCCAAACATAACTGGAATTGAAAGTTCAAAAGTAAATTCAGTTGCACAGCTTCTAGAAATACCAAGTAATAAACTTGTAATGATGGTTGATCCAGATCTAGATACACCTGGGAAAATGCCGGCCAATAATTGTGCAACGCCAATAATCAAAGCATTTAAATAAGTGATGTCTCTAGTTGAAGTGACAGCAAAGGTCTTACCCTTAACATAAGCTTCCACCAATATAAACGCAATACCAACAACAATTAAAGCAATTCCAACAACAATCATTTCATTGCTTTCATTGATAAAATTCAGATAATCTTCCAAGAATAGTTCATAAATAATTGCAGGCAAACATGCTACAACAATTTTTAACCATAGAATAAACTTATCTTTTTTAACAATAGATAAAATTCCCTTTCCTAATGGATTCTTTGATTCGCCAAAAGGCCAAACTTTATTAATAAAAACAATTAATGTTGCAAGTACAGCACCTAATTGAATAACAACTTCAAATACCTCATAGAATTCACTGCTTACATTCAATGGCATGAATCTGTTTAATATCTTCATATGTGCAGTTGATGAAATAGGAAGCCACTCTGTAATGCCTTCTACAATTCCAAATACAATTCCTTTTAATACATTTATCATGACTTCCTCCTAATTGAAGTATACCAATTCTTCTTGTGGTGCTTGTGCATCCTTACAATCTGTTGCGTATAGTACGCATACTTTATAGTTATCTTCATCTCTTAATGAATGAAGTTTACCTGATACATAATAATACTTATTATCTTCCAGTTTATACTTATCCATTCCAACAACGCTCAAGGCAATATCCTGGATATCATTTGCGCAGCATACCATGGCTTGTCTGCCCATGACAACAACGCCTTCGTTGATATGATCATCTTTACATTTCTTCATCTTCAGTGTGATATTGCATCCATCATACTTGTCTGCATTATCTACAGCATCCATATACCATAGACCATAATCAATATCTTCAATGTTTAAATCCTTTGAAGTATCAAACAGATCATCCTGGACAATAGTAGAAATGTTTCCATCCTTGTCTTCAAATATCAGTTCAAGTCTTTGGTTAATTGACTTAAGATTATTTCTCAGATATCTCTTATCAACATCATCAGCTCTATTTAAAATTGCACACTCTGCATAGAACACATGGTTATACATGAACTGACGCATATTAGTCATATAAAGACTGAATTTAGAGGCATCAATTGTAACAAGTGTCTGAGCTAATTCCCAATCCTGGCAGAATCCTATAGTGTTATATAACACATTGTCATCTTCCATACCATTAAGTTCAATGAAGATGCGGTCTGTATCATATTCCTTATTCAATTGTTTCTGTTTATCTATTGTTAGTTCATTTATTGAATCCAGATAGATAACTTGAGTATTTGTAGACATCAGGAATTTCTTATCATATTCCTCATCACCCTGTTCAAAACAAATGATTAAAGTTGATTCACCTTGGTTGAATCTTTCATCATATAAACTTGTCTTGATTGCTCTGGTTTTTCCTGAATCAAGGAAACCTGAGAATACGTATACTGGCTTAACCATGGAACACTTCCTTGAAATAATCTTTATCTATCTCTGTACCAATTACTGATACTAGAGCTTCATCTTTGTGTTTTCCATCAAAGATGTTGAATTCATTAAGAATATAGTTGAAATATAAAGTACCTTCATTTCCTAGTACATAACCCTTAATTCTGATAATATCTTCAGGAATATTACTTAATATCTGTTCAAGTTCTTCCTTTGTGAAGATATGAGTTGGTCTTAAGATATAATTCTTGAATAATTCATCTTCATCATCGTCATCATGATGGTGGTGATGGTGATGCTCATGATGGTGTTCATGTTCATCGTGTTCGTGATGATGGTGATGTTCATGCTCATCTTCATCATGATGATGTTCATGGCAACATTCTTCACCCTCTTCGTGGTGGTGGCCACAACAACATTCTTCATCTTCATCGTGATGATGACCACAGCAACATTCCTCATCATGACAGCAGCATTCATCATCTTCATCTATTTCAAAGATGTCTCCGCCATTAACGATGAAGTCTAATAAACTGTTGATATCATATTCATCTATTGGCTTAGTTGTAATATCACAATCATCATTAATTTCTTTAACAATTTCTAAAGCTTTATCGATTGTTTCTTCATCAGCAACATCTGTATGAGAAAGAATGATTGCATTAGCTGCTTTTACCTGATCATCAAAATACTCCTTGAAGTTAAGATGATACTTCTTGCATGTCTTAACATCGACTACGCATATATGAGATACGATTCTGAAATCCTCATCTCTAGCTACAACATTGATAATCTCTGATAGTTTACCTACACCACTTGGTTCAATAATCAAATCAGAAATGCCCATTTCTTCAATTTCTTCTAGAGCATCTTCAAAATCACCCTGCAGGCTGCAGCAGATGCAGCCATTATTTATTTCTCTTATTTTAAGTGTGTCTTCGAAAAAGGCACCATCTACGCCTACTTCGCCAAACTCGTTTTCCAGAAGCATTACCTTTTCAAATTTCTTTTCTTTTAAAAGTTTCTGAATAAAAGTGGTTTTACCTGCGCCTAAGAATCCGGATACTATATAAACATTAATCATTTCTTATCCCTTCCCTTCTTATATAACTGTTCGCATTCATTTATAATCTTTTCATTTCCTTCTTTGACATCAATATAGTAGAAACGATGTCTGTATTTGAAGTTGAAACGATAAATATCTTTTATGTATTCCTTCTTTGTATCAGTAATCTTGTTATAAGGACAACGTAGTCCTCTTACAAATATTGCTTCATCATTATAACCGCTTGGTATACAAGTAAATAAGATATAAGCTAATGCTGAGGCAATCGCCAGGATGATACTGTACACTGTCTGCTCATTGATTATTATTACAACTGCTGTAGCAATAACGCAGACAATAGAAATCCAGTTGTAACTGTTTCTTAATGTTTCAACCTTAATCTTTGAACCACTGAATAAACGATAAATAACAAATCCCCATTCAGCAGCAATTATCAGTATTAATAAAAGAGTATCCATTCCTATTTCCTCTTGAATACAATCTCTTTGAATCCTACATTCTCATCATATTCTCTATATGACTCATACTCTTCCAGTATTCCTAATACAAGTTCACATGTGGTATCAATAAGACAGCCATATTCTAGATGTCCACCAAAGCAGTGCCCATTCACATCTGCAGCACTCATATGAATATGTGCTTTGCCATTACTTACAGTTCCTGTTAAAGACACTATCTCATAATCAGCACATGATTGAAGGTAGTCTTTGGCACCAGCCATACGAAGATGGAGTTCATATACACAACCAACGCCACTTAAAACTACTGCTGTATTAATATCTTTGCAGATTTCTTCAATGCTTTTCTTTAAATCGCTGCCTCTTTGCAGTCTAATAGCTAGTTCTTTCATAACATATCTATTTTACCATTTTCAAAGAAACTTGATTGATTCTTGAGTGCTTTTGCTTTGCTACAAGATCTAATTAAAAAAGCATTCATGTCGAATGCTTGGTTGTTTATCATCTTTATCTACTAAAGCGTTTTTACTATTTCTTTTCTGTTTGGTTCCTCAGCTATTGGAACCTTCTTATCAATAGGTGTTGAAAAAATCATGGCACTATATGGTGCAATATCAATTGTAATTGAATTAAGTAAACCATGAGATTTTACTTTTCTTGATTCGATAGGTTTAAAGTTACACATATTGCAACCACTATAGATATCTTTTTCTGAGTTAATCAATTCAGTATATGTGCCCTTATATGGAACGCCAACTTTATAACCAGTATAAGAGATAGGCATCATATTCAGCACAATAATGAAACAGTAATTCTCATCATATCTGCTGTAGATATAAATTGACTGAGCATAGTTATCTGCATCAATCCACTTGAATGATTCATAACTGTAGTCATTAGAATTGAAGGCCTTATATGTCTTATAGATCTGGCAAAGATCTCTAAAGTATCTGTTGAAAGAATCATGCAGTGGGTATTGTAATAAGAACCAGTCTAATTGCTTCTTCTCATCAAATTCTCTAAACATTCCAATATCGTTACCCATGAAATTTAGTTTCTTGCCAGGATGAGTAAACATGTATAAGAACAGATTTCTGCACTGTTTGAATTTATCTTCGTATGAGCCCCACATCTTATCAATGATAGTAAGTTTAGAGTGAACTACTTCATCATGTGATAATGGCAGGATAAATTTCTCTGAATAGAAATAAGCCATGGAGAATGTTAATTGATTATGATGATACTTTCTGAATTCACAATCCATATGATAGTAATCCAGTGTATCATTCATCCAACCCAAATCCCATTTATAGTCAAAACCTAAACCATCATATTCAGTTGGAACAGTAACCTTTGGATAATCAGTTGAATCTTCAGCAATCAGAATGCATTCTGGATTAGCTTTCTTGATATGGAAATTGAATCTTTTAACAAAACTTAATCCTGATTCGTTAACACCAATGTTCTTGTTTCCGTCATGGAAAATCAGATTTGAAACTGCGTCCATTCTTAAACCATCAAAATGATAAACATTTAAGAAGAAGTTGGCACTAGACATCAGATAAGAAATGACTGGACCACTGCCTAAATCAAACTGATATGAACCCCATTGTGACTTAGCATTTTTTGAATCCTTATACTCATAACATGCCTGACCATCAAAGTTCTCTAAGCCATAAGCATCTGTTGCAAAATGCACATATGCAACATCCAGTATTACACCAATATCATTCTTATGACATTCATTAATAAGATCCATTAAATCATATGGCGTACCATATCTGCTAGTAGCACTAAAGAAACCTGTTGCCTGATAGCCCCATGAACCATCAAAAGGATGTTCAACAACAGGCATCATTTCTATATGAGTGTATCCCATCTTCTTTATATATGGGATTAGTGTTTCTTTTAGTTCTCTATATGAAGCAAATTCGCCTTCTTTTTTAAAACCATTGAGGTGAAGCTCATAGATATTTAATGGATTATCATAAGAGAATTTTCTATTAGCCATGTATTCATCATCAGTAAACTGATAATAGTTCAGGTTATACATGACTGATGCATTGGCTGGTCTTCTTTCGCTGTAGAATGCATATGGATCGGATTTATCAATAAATGAATTATCTTGTTTATAGATACGATAACGGTAAGAGTAGATGCATTCACAGTTATCAACAAAACCATGCCAGATACCGCGATCATCAATCTTCTCTAATGGATAGAAAACATTAAAATCATCTTTTGACATGAATACATCAATTCTTGAAGCATGAGGAGCCCACAAGAAAAACTCAACCCCATTATCTTTTGGGTGAGCTCCCATGTATTCATAAGCATTCAGGTCAAATCCTGAAAAGAAATTATCTAGATTCATTTATTCAAAACCTTGCGATATAAATTCTCATATTCCCTTGCGGATTTATCAAATGAAACATCATACTTCATGGCGTTCTTGATTAGAGTCTGCCATCTATCATGATGATCATAATACTGGTCATAAGCATAATTAAATACTCTTGCAAAGTCGTCAACATTATATGGACCAAACGAGAAGCCTCTGCCGGTATTCTCATATTCATTTAATGGTTCAACAGTATCTTCTAGACCACCAGTCTCTCTAACTAGAGGTAATGTACCATAACGCATTGCGATTAGTTGAGAGATACCACATGGTTCAAATAGTGATGGCATCAGTAACATATCTAAACCTGCATACATGCTTTGTGCAAGTTTCTCATTATATCCACAATAGTAAACAACCTTATGTTTATTCTGTTCTTCCAGCATCTTGAATGCATACTCATATTTTGATTCACCAGTTCCTAGAATTGCAATCTGGACATCTCTTTGAAGAATCTGTGACATTGCACCAAGCACAAGATCAGCACCTTTTTGGAAGGTCAGACGAGATACCATACCAACAAGTAGTGTATCTGGCTTTTCTTCTAGGCCTAACTGATATTGTAATGAGCGTTTATTCTCACGTTTACCAGTTACATAGTTTTTCAAACTGTACTGCTTGTAGATTGCCTTGTCTGTAGCTGGATTCCATGTATCAGTATCAATACCATTTACGATTCCATACAGATCTTCTTTTCTGTATTTAAGAATCATATCCAGATTGTTTCCATATTCTGGAGTCTGTATCTCATTTGCATAAGTTCTGGAAACGGTTGTTATAGCATCTGCATAAACAATACCTATCTTCATAAAGTTGCAGTAATCATTGAAACGCAGATCGCCATTCTCATAATACTTATAATCAAATGCTAATAAATCAAACAGAATCTGTTTATCATATTCACCCTGATAAGCCAGGTTATGAATTGTGAAAATATGTTTGATGTTTCTTATTGATTCGATTGCGTTATATCTAACTTTACATAACGCAGGTAAAACAGCAGTGTGATAATCATGTTCGTGAATTATATCAGGATAATAATCAAGCTTAATCATCATTTCTAGAATTGAAACATTATAGAATGAGAATCTTGCAACATCATCCTTATAACCATAAACACCATCACGATTAAAGTAAGTATCATTCTCAATAAACAGATACTCTACACCTTCATTAACATATGAATAAACGTTTGCCTCTTCGTTGATAAAACCACTATTAACATAGATGTGATCAAGATAAGTTAATTTATCATAATACTTATCTTTAATCCTCTTTAATAATGGCAAACATACTCTTACTTCAAATTCCTTGTTGTCTAGAGCTTTTGGTAAAGCATAAACAACATCAGCCAAACCGCCGGTTTTTACAAATGGCAAAGATTCAAAAGAAGCAAACAGGACTTTAATCATTATATTCTGTCTCCTCTAGCAATATAGATAGGGTTTTCCTTTGTACCCTTTAATTCCTTGATGTGTGTAACAATTGCGAGTCTATCGACAACTGCACAATCAAGTTTAACATTCTTATCAATCAAAGTATCAGGTAATACAACTGAGTCTTTGATTACAGCACCTTTCTTAACAACAACATTTCTGCCAATAACACTGTTGATAACAGTTCCTTCAATCTGACAACCATTAGCAACGATGCTGTTTTGAACTTTTGCACCTTCCTTATAAAGGGTTGGACAAGAGTCATTAGTCTTTGTATAAATTGGCCAGTCATCGTTAATCAGTTTAACTAGGTGCTTCTCTTTTCTGATTTCCATATTCGCATCATAGTATGCCTTTAGTGTTGATACACAAGCGCAGTAACCATGGTGCTGATATCCACCAACGTTCATAACCTTTGCACAATCACGAACAAAATCAGATAGCGAATACAAGCTTGATGTTGCACGTCCTTCTTTAACTAGCTGTTTAAATGTAACAATATCCATTACATATGTTTCTAGTGATATGCAACCATTCTTATACTTACCACGATTTCTGTGGAATTTAGTTACACGTTTATTCTCATCAAGACTTAGAATATCGCACATCAGATAATTAGTATCTGAATCAGAGACATTCTGATAAAGCATTGTAATATCATTCTTTGAATGAATATGATAGTCCACCATCTCAGAGAAATCCTGTTTAAAGATGAAATGTGATGGAGCAATTACCACATATGATGGATTCTCTACATCAGTAAATTCCATATATGTTTCAAATGCCTGTAAGTCATTATTGTAGAACTGATTGTTGAATTCCTTTTCACCATGTAGCAGATGAATATTACCCTTCTTAGAGTTGATGTTATAAGAAGTACGAGAAATATGTTCAACAATTGAACGAGGTCTATTCTTGATATAAACCTTGATGCTGTCAATTCCAGAGTTAGTGAAATTTGAAAGCATGAAATCAGCTACACGATATCTACCAAGAATTGATGTTGCAGAAATAGGACGGAAATCTTCAAGTCCAGCAACATTTACATAAGATGGTTCAAAATTTAGAATACCCATTACTTTACTCATGTTCGCCACCTACCTTTGCAATATATGCTTTTGAAACAAGCAAGATTTCTTTAGAATTCTTCTTTCCTAAAACCATTCCATCAGGAATCTTTACATCATCAGCAACTAAGCATCTGTTAAGTTTAACGCCCTTACCTACAACAGCATCATTCATTATTACGGAATCGTAAACCTTCGCATCTTCCTTAATATGAACACCAGTAAAGATGACAGAGCGGTTTACTTCACCATTGATAATGGCACCCTGTGTAATAACAGCATTATTGATTTTTGCTTTTGCACCAATACATTGTGGAATGGCACTTAAGTCTTCTGTATAAATCTTCCATTCTGGATCAAACAGATCTAATTTGTTGTTGTCTTTTAGCAAATCCATATTTGCTTCCCAAAGTGAATCTACGGTACCAACATCCTTCCAGTATCCTTTGAATCTATAAGCCTGAAGTTTCAAGCCATCATTTAAATAAGTAGGAATGATGTTCTTACCGAAGTCGTGTTCAGAATTAGGATTCTTTGCATCTTCCTTTAGGTATTTTCTTAAGTTCTTATAGTTGAAGATATAGATACCCATTGAAGCCAGATTTGATTTTGGATTCTTTGGCTTCTCTTCAAATTCAACTATTCGGTCTGTCTTATCAGTATTCATGATTCCAAACCTACTAGCTTCCTTCTTTGGAACTTCGATTACAGCAATAGTTGCTTCAGCATTACTTTCGATATGCTTCTCTAGCATCTTTTCGTAATCCATCTTGTAGATGTGGTCGCCAGAAAGAATCAGCACATATTCTGCTTCTTCCTGATCCAAGAAATCACGATTCTGATAAATCGCATCTGCTGTACCTCTAAATATGCCAAGGCCTGTCTCGTCTTTTTCACGAGGTGAAAGAACGTAGACACCTCCACCACTAGAATCTAATCCCCAAGTTTCTGCATGTGCACTGTATGAACTTAATAGAATTGATTCATACTGAACAAGTACACCGACAGTAGAAATATGGGAGTTAGCACAGTTAGATAGTGGAAAATCAATGATTCGATACTTACCACCGAAGTGAACACTTGGTTTCGCAACTTTCTTGGTCAAATCAAAAAGTCTAGAACCTCTTCCTCCGGCTAATATCATTGCTACCATATTATTCTTTTTCATGAGTTTTTACCCCTCAATTATTACCTAAATTATATTATATTTCTAAAGATTGCTAAAGAATGCGCAGGTACTATTATGGTGTTTCTTTGATAATCACATCTGCCATTAATATCAAATTCAACATTGTGATTATAA
>R27__coassemble_893_pt1 | contig 15716 bp, 12 predicted proteins | sample R27__metabat2_high_PE_052 | metagenome-assembled genome bin R27 | reverse complement strand
TTCCGCCATTCAGGGATGCTTCATTATTTTAACATAAAGTATTAATTGATAAAATAAGTATATGGAATTAAGTGAATTAAAGCTCACGGCTAAAAGAAAAAACATCTGTGAAAGACTTGATTTGAATAATAGTGAAGATATTCTAAGCTATTATCCTTTCAAATATGACAGTCTTTTCAGAACATCATATAGTCAATTTCAGGTAGGCGGTAATGTTGTATTTGAAGCAATGCTTATAACTTATCCTAGTACCTATAGATATGGTAAAAGAAGTACTACAAGATTCAAAGTACTGTTTGAAGACGAAGAGATAACAGTAACAATATTTAACAGACCTTGGATTAGAAATATTGAGATAAACGAGAATTTAACAATCATCGGCAAGTATGATGGAAACAATAAGGTTACCGCAACTAATTACTATGCAAAGCCAATAGATGAGGTTGAAGGAATTGTTCCTATCTATTCACTTAAAGAGGGCATAAGTCAAAACGAGATAAGAAAGCTTATTGAATACACTTATAACAAGTCTTTTGATCAGATAGAAGATTTGATTCCTGCAGAGTATAAAGAGAAACATCATCTGTTGGACTATAAGAGTGCTATTGAGAATATCCATAATCCAAGAAGCGAGATGTTATTAAAACAGTCATTAAGCAGATTGAAATATGAGGAATTCTTAAGGTTTTATATTGCTTTAGATATCATGAAAGGCAATAGTAAACAGGTGTTTAAGAATAAGAAAGAATTTGATTTAGATAAGATAAATGAGTTTATCGATTCATTGGGCTATCAGCTGACCGCTGACCAGACTAAGTGTAAAGATGACATTCTAAATGACTTAGCAAGTGAAAAGATAATGTACCGTCTGATTCAGGGCGAAGTAGGTTGCGGTAAGACAGCTATGGCGATGATAGGACTATATGCTAACTATCTAGCAGGTTATCAGGGTGCTTTGATGGCTCCAACGGAAATACTGGCTAAACAGCACTGCGAATCTTTAAGAAAACAACTAGAACCATTTGGTTTAAGAATTGAAGTTTTATATAGCGCCATGGATAATGAGAAAACCGTTAAGAAACAAATAAGAAATGGCGATATTGATATTATCGTAGGAACTCATGCCTTATTCTCTGAAGATGTTGAATACAACAATCTAGGTCTAGTAATCGCTGATGAACAGCATCGTTTTGGTGTCAAACAGAGATCTGCCTTAAGACAAAAAGGTGATAAGGTTGATTTCTGTTTGATGTCTGCTACACCAATTCCTAGAACATTAGCTACTTCAATCTATGGGGATATGGATATATCTACTATTGAGACTTTACCTGCTGGCAGAAAGGGTTGCAAGACTTATCTAATCAGAAAGAACAGTATCGTTGATATTCTGGATGATATAGTTGGAAAACTAAATGAAGGCAGACAAGTTTATATTATTGCGGCAGCAATTGAAAGAAATGAGAACTACAACGCTAAGGATGTTACAGGCTTATATAACTCATTAGTTGAGGTTTTAAAGCCATATAAGTGTTCATTGATGCATGGTAAACTATCCAGTCAGGAAAAAGACTATATCATGAATCAGTTTAATGATAATAAGATTCAGGTTCTAATTTCCACTACGGTTGTGGAAGTTGGCGTCAATGTCAAGAACGCGACTGTTATGGTGGTTTATGATGCTGATAAGTTCGGCTTATCGCAGCTTCACCAGTTAAGAGGCAGAATCCAAAGAAGCAATTATGAGGGAACCTGCTATCTGTTAACAGCTAGTAATGACTCAGAGACACTAAAAAGACTAAATGTCCTAGTGGAAAGTAATGATGGATTCAAGATTTCTTATGAGGATCTTAAGCTTAGAGGTCCTGGCGATATCCTTGGAACAAGACAATCAGGCCTACCAACATTTGTCTTGGGCAATCTAATTGAGGATACCCGTTTCATTAATGCGGCTAGGGAAGACGCCAAGCAGATAGTGGCTAATCTGGACAATGAAGAAAACCGAAAATATTATGACAAAATCCTTGAAACAGCCACAAAAAACTACATCGATTAAGGTATAATGATTGTGTATGACGATTTTTGATTTTTTGGACAATTACAACATCAAATACAACAATAAAGACCTCATTCAGGAGGCTTTTGTGCATTCATCATATGTTAATGAGCACAAGACTCCTTTAGGTAATAATGAAAGACTGGAATTCATGGGTGATGCAGTACTTCAGATATATAGTGCTCATCGTCTTTACTGTGTTCAGCCTCCTTTAAAGGAAGGCTTGATGTCTACTAGACGTGCCAATCTTGTTTCCGAAAAGGCACTAGCCCAAATCGTAAGAGAATTTGAACTCAATCGGTTTTTACTTCTGGGTGCTGGTGAAGAAAAATCAGGTGGCAGAGAAAGAGAATCTATCATGGCTGATATGTTTGAAGCATTCATTGGTGCTGTATATCTAGATAGCGGCTATGAGAGTGCATTCAGATTATTAGACTACTTAATGATTAAACATGTTGAAGCAATAGACGAGACAACATTTGACTATAAGACAAAGCTTCAGGAATATGTCCAGGCAGATTCCCGTAAGTCTATCAATTATGAGACTATAAGTGTCAGCGGTCCTAATAACAGACCAATATTTAAGGTTGCGGTTAAGATTGATGATCTTATTTATGGTTATGGTGAAGGTACTAGTAAGAAACAGGCGCAGAAGATGGCAGCCAAAGATGCTCTAGGAAAACTAGCACAGTTATGAGATTCGATATAAAAGATATCATAGAAAAATATCAGTATTCTGAAAGCAAAGCTCAGTATTTTGAGGGTTTTAAGATTGTTGATGTTCTGCTTAAAAAAGAGGAACAGTTCATCATTATTAAGGCTGAAAATGAGCATGTTTTGCCATATGGTTTGTACTGTGATTTAAAGAATTACTTCACTGATTTAGGAATAGGAAACTTCAAGCTTTATATCAAAGCCAATAAGCAGGAACTTCAATTAAAGGATATTAATCTATATCTACAGGAATACAGAAATCAGGCTAAAGGTTTTAAGGAATGCGTTCCTCTACATTCACCTGATGGTTTTGTTTTGTCTTATACAAATGAACAGGACTATCTGAATGATCTAGAGAATATTGATGATTTGAAGCTATTCTTCTATGATTTAGGATATCGCAATGATATTTCTTTGACTTATAAGAAACTAAGTGAAGAAAAGGTCATTGAGGAAAAGGAAGCTCTTCCTAATACGCAAGAAAATGCTGCTCCAGTAGCTCCACAGAATAATAACTACAACAGTAATCCTGAAAATAAGACTTACTATAAGCCTAGAACAAAGACTTATTCTGATATCACAATTGATGATCTGATTGATACGATGTATAACGTCAAGTTTAAGGGTGAAATCTTTAAGGTTGATGAAAGAACTACCAAGACCCAGATGATTATCCAGACTTTATATGTAAAGGATGAGACAAATGCGGTTGTGGTAAAGTGTGTTGAATCTAAAAGATTCACAAAGGATGTGCTAAAACAGAATACTGTAGGTAAGTATGGCAATTTCTATGGCAACTATCGTTTTGATACATACGCAAATGACTATATATTTGAACCAGATCAGATAGAGTTCATTGATAAGCCAGTTGAGCTTTTTGATGATGCACCTGAGAAAAGAGTTGAACTTCATGCCCATACAAAGTTATCTGAAATGGATGGTGTAAGTTCACCAACAGAACTAGTCAATGCTGCTTATACTTTAGGACACAAGGCAGTAGCTATTACTGACCATCTTTGTCTGCAGGGCTTCCATGAGGCACAGGGTGCTTATAAAACAATTATGAAGTCTAGTGATCCTAAACCTGATTTCAAGGTGCTGTATGGTTGCGAAATGAATATGGTAGAACCATACCTGAATATTGTCTACAATCCAAATGATTCTGTGCTTGCTGATACTGAATATGTTGTATTTGACTTAGAAACTACCGGACTATCAACTAGACATGACTACATCATTGAATTTGGTGCAGTTATTATGCATAAAGGCAATATCAAGGAAAGAAAAGACTTCTTTATCAAACCTAAGATTGATATTTCTGATTTCACTAAAAAACTAACTCATATCTCTCAGACTGATGTTGATAACGCAAGAAGCTTTGCACAGTGTAAAGATGAAATTATTGACTTTATTGGTGATAGAGTACTGGTTGCCCATAATGCGGCATTCGACTTTGGCTTCTTGAATAGTGAACTAGAAAGAATTGGTGAAAAGCCACTCACTAATGCTGTTGTTGATACATTAGACTTATCAAGAAGCATGTTTAAGACTAGACGTGCATATAGATTAGGTAATATCTGCAGACAGTATGGTGTTGCCTATGATGAAGATGCAGCGCACAGAGCTGACTATGATGCTGAAGTATTAGCCCAGATGTTTAATCTGATGCTGAAAGACTGTGCTAAGCAGGGTGTTACAACCTTAAATGATCTGGCAAACTTCCAGGGTGAAGATGCCTTTGTTAAAAACAGAGCATATCATACAACCGTACTATGCAAAAATGAAGATGGTCTTCATGATCTGTTTAAACTGGTATCAATTTCTAATACCGAAACACTGGCTGTCTTTGGTAAGGCAAATACTAAGGATACCAATTCAGAATTTATTGCTGAACCACGTATCTTTAAAGAGACTTTAAATAAATATCGTAAGAATTTGCTTATTGGTAGCGCATGCTTTAATGGTGAGGTTTTTGAAATTGCCTCAACTAAGTCTGAAAAAGAATTGGCTGATATTATTTCTTTCTATGACTATATCGAAATTCAGCCATTAGAAAACTACAGATTCCTATATGAAGATAGGGAACAGTTCACTAAGGAAAGACTTCAGGAATATCTGATGGATATCATCAATGAAGCCCTAAGACAGAATAAGATTCTGGTAGCTACAGGTGATGTTCACTATGTCACAAAAGATGAAAAGATTTTAAGAGATGTTTATATCACTGCTCAGGCAATCGGTGGAGCACACCATCCTTTATACATATACGATAAAGAAAAACGCGCAAAACAGATTACTCCAGACCAAAGATTCTTAAATACTAATGAAATGTTAGAAGCTTTTGCCTGGTTGAATAATGATGAACTGGCTAGACAGATGGTTATCACTAATACCAATAAGATTGCTGATATGTGTGATAATATTTCACCATTCTCTAGTAAACTTTATCCTCCTAAGATTGCTGATGCAATCAAGAAGGCTAAACAATGCAATATCTATGAGGAACCATTCATCAATACTGATGAAGTAATCAGTGCTGATGAGTATCTGACTAGACTTGTCTACTATAATGCTGAACAGATGTATGGTAAAGACTATGATCAGCTTATTAAAGATCGTATTGATACTGAACTAAATGCCATCATTTCTAATGGTTATGGTGTTATTTACTTCGTTTGCCATTTGATGGTTAAACGTTCTAATGATGATGGATATATTGTAGGTTCAAGAGGTTCTGTTGGTTCTTCTTTAGTTGCAACTATTGCTGGTATTACTGAAGTTAATCCATTAAAACCTCACTATATCTGTCCGCATTGCCATCACTTAGAATGGTCTAATGATGTTGCATCTGGTTATGACTTACCAGATAAGACATGTCCTGAGTGCAAAACTTTAATGAAGGGTGATGGTCAGAATATTCCATTTGAAACATTCCTAGGATTCCATGGTGAAAAGATTCCTGATATTGACCTTAACTTCTCTGGTGATTATCAGGCAAGATCACACTTATTCACTAGAGAAATCTTTGGTGACAATAATGTCTTTAGAGCTGGTACTATTTCAACAGTTGCTGATAAGACCGCTTTTGGTTATGTAACCGGATATTGTGAAGATATGGGCATCACTAAGATGACCAAGGCTCAAAAGGAAAGACTGGCTCAAGGTTGTAAGGATGTTAAGAGAACTACAGGTCAGCACGCAGGTGGTGTTGTAGTATTACCTGATGATATGAATATTGAAGATATTACACCAATCCAGTATCCGGCAAATGATATTGATGCAGCTTGGCGTTCAACCCATTTTGAATATCACGATTTCTCAGATAACCTGCTTAAGTTTGATAATCTAGGACATGTCGATCCTACAGCAATGAAGTTCTTTGAAGAGGAAACAGGTATTGATGTTAAGACTATACCAATGAACGATCCTAAGGTATTATCTTTATTCAACAGTTCAAAAGCTTTAAATATTATCAATCCAAACTATCACGAGGAAACAGGTGCCTGTGGTCTTCCTGAATTTGGTACTTTGAATACCCGTTCAACAATTGAAGAAACTAGACCAAGAGTTTTCTCTGAACTTGTACAGATATCAGGTCTGTCTCATGGTACTGATGTATGGAGAGGCAATGCTCAGGAATTAATCAGAAAAGGTGTCAAACTGGCTGATGTTATCGGATGTAGAGATGATATTATGTCTACTTTAATGTCTTATAATCTGGAATCTGCAGATGCTTTCAACATCATGGAACATGTTCGTAAGGGCAAGGGCTTAACACCAGATGAAGAAAAGATTATGACTGGTCACAATGTTCCTAACTGGTACATTGATTCATGTAAGAAGATTAAGTATATGTTCCCTAAGGCTCACGCTGTCGCATATTGCATTATGGCAGTAAGAGTTGCCTGGTTTAAGGTATATCATCCAGAGTATTACTATGCTCACTACTTCACTCTAAGATGCGATGCTTATGAACTTGAGACAATGATTAAGAATGCTGATGAGATTCGTGTACGTTTAAATGACTTACTTGCTAAGATCAATTCACGTGAAAATCCAGCATCTAAGAAAGAAAGAGATATCTTTGATACTTTAGAAGTTGCTTATGAAATGGCTTCTAGAGGATATAAGTTATTAAATATCGATTTGAATAAATCACTTGCGACAAGATTCCTGGTAAATCCTGATAATCACCATGAGATTTATCCGCCATTCAAGATTCTTGATGGTCTAGGTGATAACGTTGCCGAGTCAATCGTTAATGCTAGAAATGAAAGACAATTCCTGTCTAAGGAAGACTTAATAAACAGAACACAGATTTCTCAGACTCTTATGAAGAAGCTTGATGATTTAGGTGTTCTAAAAGGTTTGGATGAATCCAACCAGATTTCATTATTCTAAGGAGAATATATGTTAATAGAAAGATTAATTGATTACGCTACTTATGAAACTACTTCAAATGAAGAAAGCGTAACTTTTCCTAGTAGTGAAGGACAACTAGAATTAGGCAAGCATTTACTTGAACAGCTTATTGATTTAGGTTTAGAAAACTGTATCCAGGATGAATATGGTTATGTATATGGCTATCTTCCTGGAGATGAAAACTATCTGACAATCGGTTTGAATGCCCATATGGATACTTCAGATGCGGCTAGTGGTAAAAATCCAAAACTGAGAATCATTGAAAACTACGATGGCAGTGATATTAAACTGAATGATAATCTTTATACAACAGTAGAAAGATTCCCAAATCTTAAGAAATATATTGGCAAAACATTACTGGTTACTGATGGAAATACCTTGCTTGGTGCTGATGATAAAGCCGGTATTGCCTGCATCATGGAGACACTAGTTACATTAATAAATAATCCTGAAATTAAGCACGGACCAGTTTGGGTATGTTTCTCTCCTGACGAAGAGATTGGTAGAGGCACTCAACATTTCAACTACAACCTGTTTAAAGTTGATTTTGCGTATACATTAGATGGTGATGCACCAGAGAATGTTGAATTTGAAAACTTCAATGCTGTAACAGCTATTGTTAAGGTAAATGGTGTTTCAGTCCATCCGGGAAGTGCTAAGAATAAGATGATTAATGCTTCAACTGTAGCTATGGAATTTAATAGTCTACTAGATCCAAATGCCGTTCCAGAAAAGACTGAAGGATATGAAGGTTTTAATCATCTTGTAGGTATGAAGGGTGAATGTGCAAGTGCTGAATTATTCTACATCATCAGAAATCATAATCTTGAACTTCTCAATAAACAGAAACATGATTTTGAAGTTGCAAGAGATAAGATGAATGAAAAATACGGCTATGAAATAATTGAACTTAAACTTATAGATTCTTACAGAAATATGAGAGAGAAGTTTGAAGGCCATATGGAACCAATAGAACTAGTACAAGAGGCAATGAAGCAGCTTGATATGACATTCAATGCGGTTGCGATTAGAGGTGGCACTGATGGTGCTGATCTAACATGGCATGGCATACTTTGCCCAAATCTAGGAACCGGTGGAGAAAACTTCCATGGTGTTCACGAGTTCTGGTGCAAAGAATCTGGCGAACAATGTGTCAAACTGTTGACTAAGATATTGAGTATCGCAAGGAGGTAAACATGATTAGATTTATTGATAACACTTTTATTCTTGATACCAAGAATACAACCTATGCATTCAGGATTAATGAATTTAACTATCTTGAGCATCTTTATTACGGTAAGCTCATAGATAAGATTCCTGATGCTAATCCAGGTCCACTTAATGGTGCTGCATTCTATTCTCAAGAGGTAGCTAGATCTCTAGAATTCTTGCCACTTGAATACTCAAGTAATGGTAAGTCTGATCTAAGACAGTCCATGATAACTGTCACATATGAAGATGGCAGTTTCACTAATGACTTTGTCTATGACCATCATGAAATACTAGGTTATAAGAAATCACTTCAGACTTTACCAAGCAGTTATGGTTCTAAAGAAGAGCTAATTATTTATCTAGTTGAAAGAAATAATGGTTTAAAACTTCAACTGCACTATAGTATATTTGATGATAAGGACTTTATCGTAAGATCATGCAAACTTACTAATGATATTAATCAGACAGTTACTATTAATAGACTGTTAAGTATGCAGATTGATTTTGATAAGACCTTTGATGTGACAAGTTTCAATGGCTGCTGGGCTAATGAAATGAATAAGCATGTCAATCATATTGATGCTGGCAGATTTGAAGTATCTAGTATGTGCGGTTATGCTTCAAGCAGAAACAACAGTTTCATCATGCTTTCAAATAACTGTGATGAATATGAAGGCGAATGCTATGGCTTTAATATTGTCTATGGCGGTAACCACTATGAAGCTATTGAAGTTGATACCTTTGGTCATTCTAGATTACTTGTAGGTATTAACCCTGATATGTTTGAATATAGACTTCGTCACAATGAGTCATTTGAAGCTCCAGAAGTCGTATTCTCATACTCTGATAAGGGATTTAATGGTTTATCTGAGAATTTCCACAGATTTGTGAATAATCACATTGTAAGAGGTGAATACAAGAATAAAGTAAGACCTTTGCTGATTAACTCATGGGAAGGCAATTACTTTGACATCAATGAAGAAAAGATTGTCAATCTTGCAAAAGCCGCAAAGAAGTGTGGTATTGAACTGCTGGTTATGGATGATGGCTGGTTTAAGGGTAGAAATGATGACCATACATCACTAGGCGACTGGATTGTTGATACCAATAAGCTTCCTCTTGGTCTTGGTGATTTAGCAAGTAAAGTAAATGCGCAAGGTTTGAAGTTTGGTATCTGGGTTGAACCGGAAATGGTATCTGTTGATTCAGATTTATATCGAGCTCATCCAGAATGGGTTATTGAATATAAGAACCACTCTGAAGGCAGAAACCAGAGAATCTTGGATTTAAGCAATCCTGCCGTTGCCCAATATATTATCAAGGCTGTTTCAAATGTCTTAGACAGTGGCAATATCGAATACATCAAGTGGGACTGCAACAGAATATTTACTGATGTTTATTCTAAGTACTTAACTAATCAGAAGGAGCTTATGCACAGATATTATCTGTCACTCTACTATATCTGGAGCAGTTTAGTAAACAAGTATCCTCATGTATTATTTGAAGGATGCTCATCAGGTGGTAACCGTTTCGATCTAGCAACACTATGCTACTTCCCACAGATCTGGGCTAGTGACAATACTGATGCAGTATGCAGAAAGAGTATGCAGAATAGCTACTCTTATGGCTATCCTCAATCATGCTTCACAAACCATGTTTCAATAGTTCCTAATCATCAGACCAATCTTTCAACAAGTATGGCCTCAAGATTCAAGGTTGCAATGTGCGGCAATATGGGCTATGAACTAGATTTAACTAAGCTTAGTGAAGATGAATTAAAGGAAATAAGTAAACAAGTTAAAATCTATAAATCTATCAGACAGACTATGCAGTTTGGCAAGTTTGAAAGATATAAAGATGGCTGGTTAATCAGTGATGATCAGAACCGTTACTATCTAGATTTAAGTGATGTTAAACATATTGATTTTTAGATAATAATCATATAAAATACTTTTGTATATTAGGAGCGAGAAATCGCTCCTATATTTATGGCTTTGGAGGGTTATGGACTTAAATACTATTAAGCAAGATTTGAATGATTACTGTACTTCAAAGGGTTGGCATCTGTTTGATCTAAGCTACCACAAATCTGATTCAACACTATCAATTACCTTGGATGATAAGTTTGAGATGGAAGAATTGGAGAAAGTATCTGAAGATTTATCTGCATTTATGGATAAATATGAAGATCAAATTGAAGGTAACTATATCCTAGATGTCTCTACTGTAGGTATTGAAAGACCAATTCGCAATGAGAAAGAACTAAATGATGCGATTGGCGAATACATCTATGTTAAATACAAAGATGGTGAAGTATATGGTTATTTGAAGAAATTTGAAGATGACATCTTATCAGTAGAATACAAGGATAAGAATACCGATAAGATTAAGAATATTGATTACACAAAAGTTAAAAAAGTGCGTTATGCCGTTAAATTTTAAGGAGAATAGAAACATGAGTGGCATTAGTCTAAAAAACAAAGACTTTACAGACGGATTGAGATTATTCGAAGAAGATCGAAAAGTTGATCCAGAGTTTGTCATCGAGGTCTTAAAGGAAGCTATCGCTAAGACCTATCAGAAGCACATTGATGCACCAGCTGCCAATGTAAGAGTAGAAATCGAAAAGAATGAGATGCATGTATTCCATCAGTTAGAAGTTGTTGACGATGAATCAGAAACTTTTGATGAAACACTGGATATTCTTTTGGCAGATGCATTATTGGAGAATCCTGATGCTAAGATTGGCGATGTTATTGAACATGAAGTTGATTTCAATGAAATCGGCAGAACAAGTATCAACGTTGCTAAACAGATGCTCAAACAGAGAATCAAGGAATACGAAAAGCAGAGAGTATATGATGAATACAAGGATAAGGAATTCGATCTTATCTCAGGTATTATCAAGACTGTTGAAGATAAGTTTGTCTTAATCGACATTAAGAATACTATTGGTATCTTATTGAAGTCTGAACAGATTCCTGGTGAAGTATACAGAGAAGGTCAGACAATCAAGTGCATCATCAAGGAAGTATCTAAGAACTCTAAGGGTTCTCAGGTTGTTTTATCACGTGGCGATGCAATGTTTGTAAAGAGACTATTTGAAAAAGAAGTTCCAGAAATTTCACAGGGTATTGTTGAAATCAAGGCTATCGCTAGAGATGCCGGCGAACGTACTAAGATGGCTGTTTACTCACGTAACGATGATGTTGATCCAATTGGCGCATGTATCGGTCCAAGAGGTTCAAGAGTTCAGGCTGTTATTGGCGAAGTAAAGGGCGAGAAGATTGATGTCTTTGAATGGAATGATGATATTGGTGAATTAGTAAAGAACGCTTTAGCTCCAGCTGAAGTAGAAGCATGTTTCTATGCGAATGAGATTACTAATCCAGAACTTACTGAAGAAGAAATTGAAAAGGCAATCAAATACAACAACCGTCCATTAGTAGTAGTTGTTGATGATGAGAAGCTATCAATTGCTATCGGTAAGAAAGGCAAGAACGCTAAATTAGCTGTTAAACTTACTAACCGTAAGATTGATATCAAGACTAAGTCACAGATTGATGAACTAGGTCTGGATGTTGAAGCACTTGTTGAAGAATTCAAGGCTGATCAGATCAGAATCATTAAAGAAAAAGAACAGAAGAAGTTCTTAGAACTACAGGAAGAAGCTGCTAAGAAGAAAGCTGAATTTGATGCACAATTAGCTGCTAATGAAACTGGCTTCGATGAAACAACAATCGAAGAGATGGATCTTGATAAGGTTGAAGAAACAGTTGTAATTGATAAGCCTGTTGAAGAAGAAAAACCAGTTGAAGAAGTTAAGGAAGAAGTAGTTGAACAACCTGTTAAGAAGGAACCTAAGAAGCCATTAACTCCTAAGACTGAATACAAGTCTAAATTTGAAGATTTCGCTGATTCTAGTAAGAAGGAAGAAAAAGCCGAAACTAAGAAGAGAAGAAAGAACAAAGAAGACGACGAAAGAAGAGTTAGAGCTGAAGATCTTGAAAAGAAGGAATACGCTGAAGACTTCAAGCCAGTTTATTCTGAAGAAGAACTTGAAGAAATTGAAGCTCAGGAAGCTCTTGAAGAAGAAAATTCATGGATCAATGATGATGACATTGACTTCGATGAATACGAAGATTACTACGAGGAGAATTAATGAAGAAAATACCAATGCGCAGATGTTTAGCTACTAACCAGTCTTTTCCAAAGAAAGATCTCTTAAGAGTTGTCAAAACACCTGAAGGTAATGTCGTAGTTGACGTTACGGGCAAGCAAAACGGCAAGGGTGCATACATATCAAAGAGTATGGATGCTTTAAAGATTGCTAAACAGAAGAAAGTATTGGATAGGGCATTAGAGATTAGTGTTCCTGAAGAGATTTATTCAGAAATTGAAAGGATTATTAATGGATAGTGCTTTAAGACTTCTCGGTCTTATTTACCGCGCTAAGAAGATGATTCTTGGTGAGGAAGTATTAGAGAGATTCTCAGAAGTTAAACTACTAGTTATAGCTTCTGATATTTCTGATAAAAGTAGAGAAAGATATTTGAAAAAATGTCATTTCTACAATATTGATTATGTGGATAGATACACCGGTGAACAGTTGTCTAGCTGCCTAGGCAGAAAGAATATCAAGACTATCGGCATCATTGATGAAGGATTCACAAAATCATTTTTAGAAAAATTATAAGGAGGAAGGAAGATGGCTAAACAAACTTACAGAAAACACGTAAACAAAAGAAACAAACCGGACAACAACGCAGTAAAGAAAAACGATGTAAAGATTGAAGCTATCACTTACAGCGATGGTATTACTGTTTCTGAACTAGCCAATAAAATCAACAAGAACTCTGGTGATGTCATCAAGATTCTGTTTATGCTTGGCAAGATGGTCACAATCAATTCTCCTTTGGATGATGAGAATGTTGAACTCGTATGTATGGAATATAATATCGAGGCAACAAAGGTTGAAGCTCAGGATGATGAAACACTGTTTGATACAGAGATTGATAATCCTGAAGACTTAAAAGAAAGAGCACCAATCGTTACCATCATGGGTCACGTTGACCATGGCAAGACAACACTTCTTGACTACATCAGAAACTCAAGAGTTGTTGAAGGCGAATTTGGTGGTATTACTCAGCATATCGGTGCTTATCAGGTTAAAGTCAATGATAAGTATGTTACATTCCTAGATACACCTGGCCATGAAGCATTTACAGCTATGCGTGCCAGAGGTGCTAGTGTAACTGACGTGGCAATTATCGTTGTTGCTGCTGATGATGGCGTTATGCCTCAAACTAGAGAAGCAGTAGACCATGCTAAGGCTGCAAAGGTTCCAATTATTGTTGCTGTAAACAAGATGGATAAGCCAGGTGCTAATCCTGATAAGGTTAAGAACGCTATGGCTGAACTTGAACTGATGCCAGAAGAATGGGGTGGCGACACAATATTCGTAGAGTGTTCTGCTAAGACTGGTATGGGTGTACAAGATATTCTAGAGACAATATTAGTTGTTTCTGAAGTAAGAGATCTTAAAGCAAATCCAAATAAGTTAGCTACCGGTACAGTTATCGAAGCTAAGCTTGATAAGGGTAGAGGTCCAGTTGCTACAGTTCTGGTACAGAATGGTACTTTAAAACAAGGTGATTCTATCGTTGTTGGCGCATGCTATGGTAAAGTTAGAAGAATGTTCAACGACCTAGGCAAAGAAGTTAAGGAAGCTTTGCCAGGAACACCAGTAGAAATCATCGGTTTGGATGAAGTTCCAGAATCAGGTGATAACTTCAAGGTATTCGATGATGATAAAGATGCTAGAGCTATTGCTGCGGCAAGAGCTAGAACAAAGATTGAAAAGCAGAGAAACGCATCAAGTGCTATGACTCTTGATGATTTGAAAGCTCAGATTGATGCTGGCGATATCAAAGAGATTCCAGTTATTGTTAAATCAGATGTTCAAGGTACAGCAGAAGCAGTTGCTTCATCACTAAGCAAGATTGATGTCAATGGTGTTAAGGTTAATGTCATTAGACATGCGGCTGGTACAATCAATGAATCAGATGTTATCTTAGCATCTGTATCAAAGGCAGTTATCTATGGTTTCAATGTTAGACCTGATGCTAATGTAAGAAGAAAAGCACAGGAAGAGGGCGTTGAAATCAGATTACATAACATTATCTACAAGGCTGTTGAAGAAATGGAAGCAGCTATGAAGGGTATGCTTGCTCCTGTATTTGAAGAAGTAGTTACAGGTCAGGCTGAAGTCAGAAAGACTTATAAGGTATCTAAGATTGGTACTATTGCTGGTTGCTACATTACTGAAGGCAAGATTGTTAAGGAATGTGGTGTAAGATTAATCAGAGATGGTATCGTAGTATACACAGGTAAACTTGCTTCATTAAAGAGATTTGAAAATGATGCCAAGGAAGTACTTGAAGGATATGAATGTGGTATGACAATTGAAAACTTCAACGATATCAAGGAAGGCGATATTATTGAAGGATATGTTGACCAAGAGGTTAAACAGAAATAATGGCTAACACAGATCGTATTAATTCATTACTGAGAAAAGAATTATCTGTAATCATCTCTCAAGAAATCAATGATCCTAAATTAGGTTTTCCAACTGTTACTGAAGTTGAGACTGCACCTGATTTAAGTGTCGCAAAAGTTTATGTTTCTTTCTTGGGAAAGAATTATAAAAAAAGAGATGGATTAGAAACACTTAGAAAGTCAAAGGGTTTCATTAAATCCAAACTCGCAAAAAGTATCAAGATGCGCAGAATTCCAGATTTAACATTTATTGTTGATGATACTCTAGATAATGCGGAAAGAATTGAAAATTTACTAAATAAATAACCAGCATACGCTGGTTATTTTTCTTAATTAGAGAATAGGGATATCTAAGCCTTTTTCCTTTTCAACGATATCTTCGAATATCTTGAAATGAGTTTTATCATCACCATCAATTACAATATAGCTGATTCCATAATCATCAAGCCATTTCTTAGTCAACTTATCCTGTTGCAAAGCTTCTTGTTCATTTTCATTTCTGCCGTTATTCTGATAAGGGATAACTCTGTTAATTAAATAAACCTGATTATCATATAAGTCCCAGGTTTCCTTGACCAGTTTATAGAATGCTTCATTCCATTCATCTGGCCAATCCTGAGCCATCCAGAAGTTATGGTACATGTTCGACATGATGAGTGGCCTATCGGTCACCATAAAGGCAACCTTGCCATTGATGGAATACTCGTTATGGGCTTGCTTGGCGAAGAGATACAGCTAATCGTCGAAGGTCTTCTTT
>R27__coassemble_868_pt1 | contig 16162 bp, 10 predicted proteins | sample R27__metabat2_high_PE_052 | metagenome-assembled genome bin R27 | reverse complement strand
GAAGCATATTCTTATTATTTAAGAGATTATTTTCCTGGTGTTGAAGTCATAGAATTTGAAGCTATTGTTCAGGATATGCTTACTAATGATATGAATGGCACTACTTCAATTAAGTATAGAGTTGCGGCGTTTGTAGATAAATATAATTTGCCAGAAGACTTTGAAGAGAAATTCAGAGCCTGGTGGTACCCAAATATGTATAAATTCACTGTTTTAAAAAAAGATGCTATGTCAGTGTTAAAACAGTTAAGACAAAACTATAAACTGGGTATTCTGTCTAATGGCGGTTCCACTTCTCAGCACAGTAAAATCAACAAATTTGATCTGGAGTCATATGTTGATGAAATAATAATTTCCGGAGACTATGATATTCATAAGCCAGATATCAGATTATTTGAGATGATGGCTGAAAAACTGGGTGTGAAATGCGAGGAATGTCTGTTTGTAGGAGATGTCTTCTCAAGTGATATTTTAGGTGCCTGCAGGGCTAAAATGACCCCGGTATGGATACTAGAAGATACCGAGAGACCAAGTGGCTTATACGATGGCTATAGAATCGAGAGATTAAGCCAGATTTTTGAGGTTTTAGACCAGGAAAAAAAGTGAAAAAAATAGGCCAAAAATGTTGAAAAAAGGCCGTAAATAAGGTAATATAAATAAGCATCAATATACCATAGACAGTAACGGCTATATGCTTAATAATGTTACCGAGGTTAATCGAAGATGATTTTTAACCTATGTCTATGGACATAGGTTTTATTTTTATGAGTATATGGTGTAGAAAGAGGGAATATGAATCAAGCTATTTTAAGTGGAAAGCAAGCTGTTGTTGCTGAAATCGCTGACAAGATCAAGAATTCAGATTCAACTGTAGTTTGCGAGTATCGCGGTCTTAGCGTTGCTGAAGTTACTGAATTAAGACGTAACCTACGCGAAGAGAACGTTGAACTAAAAGTCTACAAAAACACAATGGTTGAAAGAGCTGTTGAAGACTGTGGTTTAGCTGAACTAAAAGATGCTTTGACTGGTCCTAACGCCTTTGCGTTCTCTACAGACGCAACTGCACCAGCAAGAGTATTAGCTAAGTTTGCGAAGAAACACAAGAACTTGGTACTTAAGAGCGGCATCGTTGAAGGTAAAGTTGTTGATGAAGCTACAATCAAAGAATTATCAATGCTTCCTAACCGTGACGGTATGCTGTCAATGTTACTAAGTTGCTTACAATCTCCAGTTTCAAGTTTTGCAAGAGTTGTTAAGGCTGTTGCCGAAGCTAAAGAAGCTGGCGCTCCAGTTGCAGAAGCTGCACCTGAGCAAAAAGAAGAAACACCTGCTGAAGCAGAAGCTCCAGCAACAGAAGCAGCAGAGGCTGCTGAAACACCTGCAGAAGAAGCTGCAGCATAATTAAAAAGGAGAGAAAAAATATTATGGCAAAATTATCACATGATGATATCTTAGCTTACTTAGAAGAAGCTAGTATCCTAGAATTAAACGATTTAGTAAAGGCAATTGAAGACAAGTTCGGCGTTACTGCTGCTGCTCCTGTTGCTGTTGCTGCAGCACCAGCTGATGAAGCACCTCAGGGTCCAACTTCAGTATCAGTTATTTTAACTTCATTTGGTGAAGCAAAGACTGCTGTTATCAAGGTTGTTAAAGAAATTACAGGCCTAGGCTTAGTAGAAGCTAAGGGTGTAGTTGATAAGTGTCCAAGTCCAATCAAAGAAAACATTAGTGTAGAAGAAGCAGAAGAAATCAAGAAGAAATTATTAGACGCAGGAGCATCTGTCGATATCAAATAGTTAAATGACTCATTATTATACAGATAATAAAAATTTGGTTTCTGATAGAAAAGAATTTATTTATTATTTTGATAATGAGAATTTTTGTTTCACTACTGATAACGGCGTTTTCTCTAAGAGAAATGTTGATTTCGGTAGTTACTTATTAATTAAAAATACTTACAAATTAGATTTAGGAAAAAGTCTGCTTGATCTAGGATGTGGATATGGTCCAATTGGAATAATCATTAAGCACTTCAATCCTGAAATAGAGGTTGAGATGGTTGATGTGAATTCACGTGCTATTGAGTTGGCTGAACTAAATTGCAGTAGAAATAAAGTTAATATTAAGGTTACTTTGACTGAAGACATCCTTACTCTAGATCACAATTTCGATACCATTGTTCTAAATCCGCCAATCAGAGCGGGTAAGAAGGTTATCTATGATTTATACGCTAAATCAAAAGATAAGCTTAATGACTTGGGTAGTCTGTATATTGTGATTGCTAAGAAGCAGGGAGCAAACTCTTCTAAGAAGCAGCTTGAAACATTGTTTAAAGAGGTTGAGGTCATTGACTCTGATAATGGTTATCAGGTTATAAGGGCCCACAACTGAATACACTAATTATTTGAAAGGACGGCGCTACATGAAAGAAAAACAAACTTACAAAATTGCTGAATTGGGTAAGCATTCTACTCGCCGTGACTATTCTAAGGTAAGTGGTAATCTTGAATTACCAAATCTTGTAGAGGTTCAAACTGATTCTTTCGATTGGTTCAAGACTGAAGGAATTAAAGAAGTATTTGATGATATCTATCCAATTCAAAACTATAGTGGTAACATCCGTTTAAAATTATTAAATTACGAATTTGGTGAACCTAAATATAGTGTTTCTGAAAGCAAATATCGTGAGATTAATTACTGCGCACCTTTAAAAGCAAATATGGAACTGGAAATCGTCGATGAAGAAACCGGCGAAGTTCTAACCAGAAAAGAAGAAGTATTCTTGGGTGACTTCCCAATGATGACTCCTACTGGTACCTTCATTATTAATGGTGCTGAACGTGTTATCGTATCACAGATTGTCAGATCACCTGGTGCATATTTCGATATCACTACAGATGATAAGACTGGCAAAGAAATGTATGATGGAGAATTAATTCCATCTCGTGGTACATGGCTAGAGTTCTTAACTGATGAGAAGAAAACTGCTTTAGGACGTGTTATGAACATGTCTGTAGATAGAAAGCGTAAGATCTTATCAACAATTCTGTTAAAGACTATCGGCTTCTCTTTGAATCTAGAAAAGGGAGAAGATGGTTTTGATGTGCAGAAAGTTAAGACTTTCATCAAGGCTATGGGTTTGGAAGTTTACGAAGATCTGATTAACAAAAATGACGATCGTGAATTCTTAAACATCTACGAAGCAATTTATACTTCTTTCTTAGGTGCTTACGAAGAGATTACAAATACTCTTCAATTAGATAAGACTAAATCTACTGATGCAGCATTACTAGAAATGCACAAGAATCAGAAGCCAGATGAACTTCCAACTGTGGAAGGTGCAGCTACTCTGATGAATGCGAAATTCTTCGATCAGAAGAAGTATGACTTAACTGCTGCCGGCAGATATAAATTAAGAAAGAAATTAAACGTTATTGATCGTATGGAATCTCATACTTTAGCACAGGATGTTCTAAAGGCTGATGGTTCTGTATTATTCAAGAAGGGTACGCTCATCACTAAGAAAGAGCGTAATATCCTAAGAGAAGAATTAGTCAAGGGAAGCCATGTTGAAGCATTCCCATTTAGACATTCATTCTCTCATCCTAATACAGTTGTCGTTTCTACTGATGACAAGAAAGCTCTTGAAGGTAGAATCCTAGCAAATGATGTTGATCTGAAAGAAAAGACATTATTCATGGGAACTGTATTAACTGCAAAGGATATCAAAGATTTAGCTAAGGAAGTAAAGGCTGTTCAGATTTACAGTGGCATTATCGCTAAGGAGATCCCTCTAACTGCTGATAACTGTGCTGCAGTAATGGATTATGGTCAAAGATTCTTCGTACTAGCTAGATTAACAGACAAGAACAGCAACGATGTAATGATTGAAGATGATCTGGCTATGCCATATTATCTGCCTGATCATGACTCATATATGCTGATGTCTGATAGAGAAGAAATCCTTATGCAAAGAATCAACAGTGGTGAAAAGATTTCTGCATGGTTAGTTGGTACTGCATGTCAGGTAATCAATATCGTTCACCCTGATGATGAAAATTCAGTTATTAAACTGATTGGTGTTGATCCACTTAATGATAAGAAGTGCATCACAATGTCAGATATGTTGGCATTCTACAACTACACTTTAACGCTGTTAGATGGTGTTGGTGCTACAGATGATATTGATATGCTGGGCAACAGAAGAATCAGAACTGTTGGTGAACTAATTCAGAACCAGTTCAGAATCGGTTTATCAAGAATGGAAAAGGCTGTTAAGGAAAAGATGTCTATTACTGAAGTTGAAAATGCAACTCCAAAGACCTTAACTAATAACCGTCCATTATCTGGTGCAATTAAAGAATTCTTCTCAAGTTCTCAATTATCACAATTCATGGATCAGCAGAATCCACTTGCTGAATTAACTAACAAACGTCGTATCTCTGCATTAGGTCCTGGTGGTTTAACTAGAGAACGTGCAGGTTTCGAAGTTCGTGACGTTCATAACTCTCACTATGGTAGAATCTGTCCAATCGAAACACCTGAAGGTCAAAACATCGGTTTGATCTCATACTTAACAACTTATGCAAAAGTTAACGAATATGGTTTCATTCAGACTCCATACCGTAAGGTTGATAAGAAGGGTAATGTTTCTGATGAATACATGTACCTAAGTGCAGACGATGAAAATGATTATATTATTGCACAGGCAAACGAAGTCATTGATGGTAAATTAATCCACGACCAAGTTGTTGCAAGAAAAGCTGGTGAAACAATTCTGGCTGATAAAGCTGATGTTGAATTAGCCGACGTTTCTCCAAAACAGATCGTCTCTGTTGCTGCTGCTTGTATCCCATTCCTAGAAAACGATGATGCTTCTCGTGCGCTGATGGGTGCAAACATGCAAAGACAGGCCGTTCCTCTATTAAGACCTCATGCTCCTTATGTTGGTACTGGTATTGAAGCAAAGATTGCTAAAGACTCTGGTACTGGTCTAATTTCACAGCACGAAGGTATCGTTACTTATGTTGATGCAAACACAATTATCGTTACTTCTGCTGATGGAACAGAACATAAGTATGATCTAGAGAAATTCTCAAGATCAAATGCAGGCACTTGCATTAACCACAGACCAATCGTTGAAGATGGTGAAAAGGTTAAGGTTGGTGATGTATTAGCTGATGGTCCAAGTATGGATGATGGCGAATTGGCATTAGGCCAAAACGTTACTATCGCTTTCATGACATGGCATGGTTACAACTATGAAGATGCAATCATCATGTCAGAGAGAATGGTAAAAGATGATGTTTACACTTCTATTCATATTGATGAGTATTCAATTGAAAAGAGAAAAACAAAACTTGGTGAAGAAGAAATCACTAGAGATATTCCTAACGTTCAGGAAGGCGCATGCCGTAACCTAGATGCTAGAGGTATCGTAATGATCGGTGCTGAAGTTAAGGAAGGCGATATCCTTGTTGGTAAAGTTACTCCTAAAGGTCAGTCAGATTCTTCTCCAGAAGAAAAATTATTACTTGCTATCTTCGGTGAGAAATCACATGAAGTTAGAGATAATTCATTGAGAGTTCCTCATGGTGGCGCTGGTATTGTTCAATCAATAAGAGTCTTCAAGAGAGAAGATGGATATGATTTAGGTCCAGGTGTTACTGAAGTTATTAAGGTTTACGTCGTTCAAAAGAGAAAGATCTCTGAAGGCGATAAGATGGCCGGAAGACACGGTAACAAGGGCGTTATTTCTAAGATCCTTCCAGTTGAAGATATGCCATTCATGCCAGATGGTACTCCAGTTGATATCATGCTTAACCCATTCGGTGTTCCTTCACGTATGAACATCGGACAGGTTCTTGAAATCCACTTAGGTATGGCTGCAAAGGCTCTAAGCGAAAAGACTGGCAAACCAGTTAAGTTTGCAACACCAGTATTTGATGGTATTACAAACGATGAACTGATGGATATCATGAAGGAAGCTCAGACATCACCAGATGGCAAACTAGTATTGCGTGATGGCAAGACTGGTGAACCATATGATGAAAGAATTGCCGTTGGTGTTATGTATATGATTAAGCTGGCACACATGGTTGACGATAAGTTACATGCTCGTGCTACAGGTCCTTACTCATTAGTAACTCAACAACCTCTTGGTGGTAAGGCTCAAAATGGTGGACAGAGATTCGGTGAAATGGAAGTTTGGGCACTAGAAGCTTATGGTGCTGCACATACACTGGAAGAAATCCTAACTGTTAAGTCTGATGATATCAATGGTCGTACAAAGACTTATGATGCAATCATCAAGGGTAAGAAGATTCCTGAACCAGGTATCCCTGAATCATTCAACGTATTGAAGAACGAACTTCAGGCTTTAGCAGTTGATGTTAAGTTATTGGATGCTGAAGGTAATGAAGTAACAATCTCCAAGGAAGATGATGACAAGGAAGTTGAAACTGCAACTGATGCAAAGGTTGTAGAAGATACTGAAGGTCTGGAAATCAGAGATTCATTAGATGATGATGAAACACCTGAAGCTGTTATGGGCTTAGATGACAATATGGAGGAGGAATAAACATGGCAAACAAATTCGAAGCAATTAAAGTCGGTTTAGCGTCTCCTGAACGTATACTTGAATGGTCACATGGTGAAGTTACAAAACCAGAGACTATCAACTATCGTAGCCAAAAGCCTGAACGCGATGGTCTGTTCTGCGAAAGAATATTCGGTCCTACAAAAGACTGGGAATGTTACTGTGGTAAATATAAGAAAGTACGTTACAAAGGTGTAGTTTGTGATAGATGTGGTGTTGAAATCACAAAGTCATCTGTAAGAAGAGAACGTATGGGACATATTGCTTTAGCTGCTCCAGTTGCTCATATCTGGTACCTAAAGGGTATTCCTTCAAGAATGGGTTTAGTATTAAACGTTTCTCCAAAGATTCTGGAAGAAGTAGTATACTTCGTTACTTGGATTGTTACTGATCCTGGTAAGACAGATCTACAATACAAACAGCCATTAAATGAGTTAGAAGTAAGACAATACGAAGCTCTATATGGCAAAGATGCTTTCAAAGCACAGACTGGTGCTGAAGCAATCAAGACTCTGCTTGAACAAGTTGATGTAGTTAAAGAGAAAAACGATATCGTTAAAGAACTTGAAAAGGCTCAGGGTGATAAGAGAAAGAAACTTATCAAGAGACTTGAAACAATTAACGCTTTCGTTGAATCTGACAATAAACCTGAATGGATGATACTGACTATGCTGCCAGTTATTCCACCAGATTTAAGACCTATGCTGCAACTTGATGGTGGCAGATTCGCAACTTCTGACTTAAACGATTTATACAGAAGAGTTATCACTCGTAACAATCGTTTAAAGAAGTTACTTGAAATCGGAACTCCTAGTATCATCGTTCAGAATGAAAAACGTATGTTACAGGAAGCAGTTGATGCATTAATTGATAATGGCCGTCGTGGTAATTCTGTTAAGGGTTCAGGCAACAGACCTCTTAAGTCTCTGTCTCACTCATTAAAAGGTAAGCAGGGAAGATTCAGACAGAACCTTCTAGGTAAGCGTGTTGACTTCTCTGGTAGATCTGTTATCGCTGTTGGACCAGATCTAAAGATGTATCAGTGTGGTATTCCAAGAGAAATGGCTATTCAGCTTTACAAGCCATTCGTAATTAATGAATTAGTAAATCAGCGTATCGCGCAATCTAGTAAGTTTGCCGAGAAGATGATTGAAAAACAAGATCCTCAGATCTGGGATATTCTGGAAGAAATCATGGATAATCATCCAGTCTTCCTGAACAGAGCTCCTACATTACATAGACTAGGTATCCAGGCTTTCAAACCTAAACTAGTTGAAGGTAGAGCAATCAGATTACATCCATTAGTATGTACAGCATTCAACGCTGACTTCGATGGTGACCAGATGGCTGTCCATCTACCATTATCTGAACAGTCAAGAGCTGAAGCAGAAATACTGATGATGGCTTCTAACAACATCCTTGGTCCTAAAGATGGTAAACCAATCGTTACTCCATCACAGGACATGGTTCTTGGTAACTATTACCTGAACATGGAAGAAACTGCTGAAGAATTCTATGAGAAGGCAGATATCATTGAACATTTAGGTGATAAGGAAGCTGCTGATATGTGGAGAAGTTTCGGTAATAATGAAGGTCACGTTTACCTGAATTACAACGAAGCAATCATGGCATACGACAACAAGCAGGTTCACCTGCATACACGTATCGCTATCCTTGCATCTTCTTTAAAGAAGACTTGCTTCACTGAAGAACAGAATGAGAAATATCTGATTACTACAATCGGTAAACTGATATTCAACAACTCATTCCCAGCTGATTTCCCTTATATCAATGTTGTTACAGCTGAGAATCTAAAGAAGACTCCTGATAGCTGTTTCGTTCCAATCGGAACTGATATCAAGAAATATATCAAGCAACAACCAATCGCTCCTGATTTCACTAAGAAGTCATTAGGTAGCGTAATTGCTGAAGTATTCGCAAGATATAAGACTAATGGTTCAAGTGAAATACTTGATAACATTAAGGACTTAGGTTTCGATTACTCAACAGTTGCTGGTATGACAATTTCTCTATCTGATATTTACGTAGCTCCTGATAAAGAGAGACTAGTAAATGAAGCTAAAGAGAAAGCTGAAGTATTACAGCACTTACTAAGAAGAGGTCAACTGACTCTTCCTGAATGGGAAAAACACTTCAAGAAGATTTGGGAAGATACTACTTCTGAAATTGGTGATAACGTAATTGACAATCTGCCAAGAAAGTCACCAATCAATATGTCATTCAAATCTGGCGCTCGTGGTAACAAGTCTAACTTCACCCAGCTGTCAGGTATGCGTGGTCTAATGGGTAGACCAACACAATCAAAGTCTAGAAAAGAATATCAACCATCAATTATTGAGGTTCCTATTTATTCATCATTCCGTGAAGGTTTGAACATAAGTGAATTCTTCATTTCAACTCACGGTGTTAGAAAGACTTTAACAGATACAGCGCTAAAGACTGCTGAATCTGGTTATCTGACAAGACGTCTAGTCGATGTTGCACAGGACGTTATGATCAGAGAAGAAGACTGTCATACTGACCAGGGATACTATGTATCTGACGTCTATGACAAGAAAGATTCTACAACTCCATTAGAGAAGTTCTACGACAGAATCGTTGGTAGATACTCTAAGGAAGATGTTGTTGATCCTAAGACTGGCGAACTCATCGTTGCTGAAGACGAATTCATCGACGAGGATATTGCAGATAAGATCATCGCTGCAGGTATTGAAGGAATTCATATCAGAAATGCCTTCACTTGTAAGTGTAAAGATGGTATCTGTGCTAAGTGTTACGGACGCAACATGGCAACTGGTAAACTAGTAGAAACTGGTGAAGCTATCGGTATTATGGCCGCTCAGTCAATCGGTGAACCTGGTACTCAGCTGACCATGAGAACATTCCACTCAGGCGGCGTGCTTGCTGCTGGTGGTGACGCTGATATTACTCAGGGTCTTCCAAGAGTTGAAGAATTGTTCGAAGCACGTTGTCCAAAGAAACCTGCTGTTCTAGCTAAGATTGCTGGTGAAGTAACTGGTATCGTTGGTCTAGAAGACCATAGCTATATCATTGAAATCACTAACGAGAAAGAAACTATCGAACATAAGTGCGGTATGTCTCAGAACAGATTATCTTGGATAAGCAAAGGTGCTAAAGTTAAAGCTGGCGATAGCTTAACTGAAGGTAGTGTAGATCCTAAGGAATTACTACAGGTTGCTGGTGTACAAGCTGTTCAAAACTACATTTCAAAGGAAGTTAAGAAAGTTTACGCTGGTAACGGTATCGATATTTCTGATAAGCACATTGAAGTAATCATCAAACAGATGCTCAAGAAAGTTATCATTATCGAACCAGGTGATTCTGAACTATGTGCTGGACAGACTGTCTCAATCAAGAAGATCAATGAACTTAATACTTCATTACTGCTTGAAGGCAAGACTCCATGCAAGTTCGGTCCATTATTACTAGGTATTTCTAAATCATCAGTAGAAACAGATTCATTCTTATCAGCTGCATCATTCCAGGAAACTACAAAGGTTCTAACAGATGCTGCAGTAAATGCTAAGACTGATACACTGTTTGGTATCAAGGAAAACGTTATTATTGGTAAGTTGATTCCTGCTGGTACAGGTTCTAAATTTGATAGAGAAACAACTCGTCTGATTAATGAACGTGCTCAGGAATTAGATGAAATCAGAGAAGAAAAACTGATGGCTGCACAGGAAGAAGAAGACAATGAGTTCAGACAAATTGCCGGCGAAGATGCAGACGAAGATGACTTCAATGAAGAAAAGGAAATCGCAGTAGAAGAAGTTGAAACTGTAGATGACCTAAACGAGGAATAATAATCGTTATTCAATAGTAAAACCACTAGAGAAATCTAGTGGTTTTTTCTATAATAAAAGTATCAATGGATAAGAAAATAAATCTAAAATTCACGATAATCTACACTATTATCCAGATTCTTTATCTGGCGGGATTCTGTGCAATTATTACCTACAGCACAAATTATCTGGTTAGTTTAGGTTTTTCATTATCAGTGGTTGGTATTATCTTATCAATTGCCAATATTCTGGGTTTAGTAGTACAGCCATTAACAGCATCATATGTTGATAATCATCCTGAATTATCAATTCAGAAGATTACTGCTGTTGTCTGCATTGCTGCTGGTATTGTTTCAGGAGCAGTATTCCTGTTTAATCCTCCAGCAATTCTTCAGGTTGTTTTATATCTAACAATGCATCTACTGTTTGGTGTACTGGGACCACTTATCTCATCATTAGCGTTTGTTTTTGAAAAGGATAATATTGAAATCAATTTTGGTGTTGCCAGAGCAGCGGGAAGTGGATCTTATGCTTTAGCAACCTTATTACTTGGAAAGTTTATTGATGATGTCGGAATGAAACTGATGTTTATCAGTTATGCAGTTATCGTCTTTGTTTTAGCTTTAACCACAACACTATTTAAAGTTCCTGATAATAAGCAAAACAAGGAAGAAGAAAAGAAAGAAGATGGTGAAGTTTTGTCCTTTGGACAGTTCATGCTTAAGTATAAGAACTTTACTTTATTCATTATTGGTTCTTCAATCGTTTTGTTTGCTCATGCAAGTGTTGATACCTACTTCTCCAATATTATAGGAGAGTTTGGTGGCACAACCGAACAGATGGGTCAGGCTTTATCTTTAGCAGCTGCTGTAGAGATTCCGGGTATGGTTCTTTATGATCGTCTTAAGAACAGATTCTCTGTACCAGGTGTCATGATATTCTCACTGATTTCATTTATCGTAAAATATGTTATAACTTTATTAGCGAACAACATGACAATGATTATGATTGCCGAGAGTATGCAGATGCTTGCTTATGCACTGTTTACTCCGGGTACAGTCTATGTTGGAAAATTATGTGTCGATAGTAAGGATATGGTAAAGGGACAGACTCTTGTTAATATGACTATTTCATTCTCAGGCATCTTAGCAAGTCTGGTGGGCGGCTTTGCCTTGGATTATATGAGTGTTAAACCATATCTGGTAATAACTACAATTGCTTCCGCAATTGGTTCAGTCGCAATGATTTATGCAATGAAAGTTGATAAAGAAAAACTTATAAATAAATAGAGGAGAAACATTATGGGAATCAGATTTTCTAAATCAATCAAACTTGGAAATTTAGTTAAGCTAAATATTTCTAAGTCTGGAGTCAGCGCAACAATAGGCAAGAAGGGTGCTTCAATCAATTTAGGTACAAAGGGCACTTATCTGAATCTTAGCCCTAGTGCTGTAGGTATTAAAGGAACCGGCGTATCTTATCGTAAAAAAGTTACTGGCGGTTTAAATGATGTCATCAAAAAGGTAACTGGTGAAGATGACAAGAAAAAGACAAGCAAGAAAGAAAACGAACAGGTTGTATTAACTAAGGATCCTGTAAGTCAGGAAACTACTACAGCAGTTCAGGATGCTCCAGCAATCGCAACTGCACAGCCAACACAACCAGTTGATATTAGTGTTATTGATCAGTACAACGAGAATCTTGAAATCAACACTAATCTTCAAAAGTATGCTGAAAACGTTCTGACTAAGGAAGCATTCAACGAGAAAATGAATACTCTAGAATCAGAAGTATCTAAAACTGCTTATCAGTTACTGATTGATGGTGATGAAGATACAATTGAATCTTCAGTTGGTGCATTCTTGAATAATCTGGAACTTAGCTATGATGTAAGAGCAAGCTATGAACTGGAAGAAAATGTATTATACGTTGATTTGGATCTTCCTGAAATTGAAGATTTCTCTGATGAGTATCCAGTACTGGTTAAGGGTGATATTGTTACTAAGAAGAAAGGTATCACTGTACTAAGAGAAGAATATGCAAAGAACGTTATCGGATTAGGTATCTATCTATGTGCTAACTTCTTCAATATTTCAAGTTTCATCGATGAAATCGTTATCTCTGCATTTACTTCAAGAAGAAATAATGATGGTGATATCGTTGATGATTATCTGTATTCAGTTAAGTATACTAGAGGTATCTTCGAAGCAACTGATTTAAGTACTGTTGAAGATGCATACAAGTTCTTATTACAGTTTGAAAACAGAATCAACATTTCAACATCATATGTATTCAAGGCAGTTAAGCCATATGAGATGCCAACAGTTGCAAAGGCAAATAGCATTGTTGAAGATGTTGTTGCAGGCTTAAAGGAATTAGGTTATAAAGCAGCAGATATCAATAGAATTGTTCCAGCACTAAGTGAAATGGAATTTGAATCTTCTTCAGATTGTCTGAAAGAAGCATTAAGACTATTAGCAAATTATCAATAATAATTGAATATAAAGGAGAATAATTATGGGATTATTAAAAAGTGCAGTAAAGAGTGGTTTATCACAGGGTATTTCAAAAGGTATTAGAGATGGTGTTAATAATGCTGTAGGCAAAGCTGTTGAAGGTGCTTTTACACCAGTTGCAGATAAGTACGCAAATGCTGCTGCAAATGAACTTGATGCTGTAGCAAATCAGATGAATGAAAGTGCTAGAGAGATCAATGAAGGTTTAAACGAAACTAGAGAAGCAGTATCTGAAGCAAAGGGCGTTATCAACGAACAGACTGGCGGTTCAGGTTTAGCTAATCTACAGGCAAGCTTAACTAAGTATGCTTCAACAATGAAAGACTATGCTACAGAAATAGCTAAGGACTATAAAGAATGTCCTAACTGTGGTGAGGTATGTGAAGCAGACAGAAAGTTCTGTCCTAAGTGTGGTGCACCTCTTCCTACACATTCAGTTGCTGACTTACTGGTATGTCCAAAGTGCGGCAAGCAGAATACTGTAGGTACTAGATTCTGTGCTGACTGTGGTACAGTTCTTCCAGGTTCTGAAGCTGAAGTTGCTGAAGAAAGAGCAAGGGAAGAAGCAGAGCGTGCTGAAAGAGAAGCTGAAGAAGCTGCTGAAGCAGAAAGAAGAGCTAGAGAAGCTGAAATGCAAGCAAAGATCAACGCAACAAATGCAAGCATTGAAAAGAAATTCGATGATCTGAAAGCTCCTGTAAACGATCTTAAGAATAAGGCTTCTGAAATCGGTGGCGAAGCAGTAAACAAGGCATTCGATATAGCTGGCGGTCTACTGAATAAACTCGGAAAGAAATAAACAATGAATGAACCTGGAATTATCTAGGTTCTTTTATTATTGAAATTGAAAAACAAATAGTGTATTATTTACTCAAGGCAAAGAAGAGAAGAGTAATTTACATCTGATTGCGTAGAGAGTTCCTGCTTGGTGAAAAGGAACGTTGAGGAGTAAATGAACATGGTCTCGGAGCTGTTATCTCGATATTAGAGGTAAACGCAATGTGCACGTTATAGCACTAGAGTATGATAGTACTTGAAGAAGGTGTAGATAATACACGAATTAAGGTGGTAACACGGTAATTATGGTCGTCCTTAGGGATGACCTTTTTGTTTATATGAATGATTTATGTATAGGAGAATTGCAAATATGATTATTAGAAGATTTTCTGATGATGATGCTAATGAAGTATCGGCAGTGATAATAGAAGCACTGAAGGTTTCCAATAGTAAAGATTATCCTAAAGATTACATAGATAACTACGTAAATAAACTTACACCGCAAGAAGTAATACAACGTGCCAGTGATGCACATTTCTATGTAGAGTGTGACAAAGATAGGATTATAGCTTGCGCAGGAATCGGTTCATACTGGGGAAGTCTGACTGAAAGCTGGCTTACGACAGTGTTTGTTCATCCGGATTATCAAGGACGGGGTGTAGGAAGAAAACTAATTGAGACATTAGAAAAAGATGAGTATTTCCTACGCGCAGATAGGATTGAAGTTCCTGCTTCAATAACGGGTACACCATTCTACATCAAGATGGGATACAACTATAAACAGGGTGTAAATGGACCAGATGATGAAGGGCTTATCAGATTAGAAAAGTTTAGATAAATATAGTTAAAGTGTAAAAATTTTCAGAAGATTATCAAACTATAAAATAGTATACTCTTTCATATAATAAACATATTGTCTAAGAATAAAGTAAATGGTAAACTGATAATGTCCATAAAGAGTGTGGGAGAGACAAGCTCGTTGATCACACAGCAGCCTGGGTTTCTAAGGTGCTAAAGCTTGAACGATGGAATTAAACTTTCACGTTTGCCCATCGCAAGATGGGTTTCATATTTTATGGATTAATAAAAGGGGGAGAAGTATGAAAAACGACACAGTAAAAAAAGTGGTTGCTACTGGTATTGGTGCTGCTCTATTCTTCGTATTAGCGCGTTTCGTTTCAATTCCTAGTGGTATTCCAAACACAAACATTGCATTCCAGTATGGAATTCAATCAGTATTTGCTATCCTATATGGACCAGTTGTAGGTTGCCTATCTGGTTTCATTGGTCACGTATTATGTGATATGTCTTGGGGTGGCGTATGGTGGTCTTGGGCTTTCGCTACAGCTGTATACGGTTTAATCGTTGGTTTATTCGCAAAGAGAATCAGCGTTTATAACGGTGTATTCAGCAAGGCTGAAATTCTTAGATTCGTTCTTGCTAATGCTGTTGCAAACATTGCAGCATGGATTGTTATCGCTCCAGTTGGCGATATCATCATCTATGGTGAAGATCCAAGCTTAGTATTTGTTCAGGGTTTAGTAGCTGGTGCTGGTGACTTCGTATTTGCTTGCTTAATTGGTGGCTTACTACTTTATGCTTATGCAAAGACAATCGCAAAACCTGGCTCATTAAAGAAGGACTAATTCTTAAAAATAAGGCTCGATATAGAGCCTTTTTTAGTGGCCCTGGGTTATAATAATTCTATGAAACCAATCATATCCTTCAAGGATTTTTCATTCAAATACACTGCTCAAATTGAGCCTACACTCAAACATATCAATCTGGATATCTATGAGGGAGAAAGAATTCTTATCTGTGGTTCAAGCGGCAGTGGCAAATCAACAATCGGAAACTGTATCAATGGTTTGATACCTTTTTCTTTTGATGGAGAAATGGAAGGAAGCCTTGAAGTTGATGGAATACAGACTAAGGATTCTTCAATCTTTGAACTGTCTACTCATGTCGGAACAGTATTACAGGATCCTGATGGACAGTTTGTGGGATTGTCTGTTGGTGAGGATATTGCTTTCGCATTAGAAAACGATCAGATTGAACAAGAAGAAATGTATAAAACAACACTGGATGCGGCAAGAAGTGTTGATATTGATAAATTCATGAAGCATTCTCCTCAGGATTTATCAGGTGGTCAGAAGCAGAGAGTTTCTATGGCTGGCGTTCTTGTTGATAAGGTCAAGATTCTTTTATTTGATGAACCATTAGCAAACCTAGATCCCGCAACCGGTAAGAGCACAATTGAACTGATTGAAAAACTTCAGAAGAATACTGATACAACTGTAATAATTATTGAACATCGTCTTGAGGATGTTTTATGGCGTAATGTTGACCGTATTATCTTAGTTGATGAAGGTGTTATTATTGCGGACATGAAACCTGAAGAACTATTAAGCAGTGAATTATTAAGCAAGTATGGTATAAGAGAA
>R27__coassemble_855_pt1 | contig 16277 bp, 18 predicted proteins | sample R27__metabat2_high_PE_052 | metagenome-assembled genome bin R27 | reverse complement strand
ATAAAAAATATAGATAAAGCCTTGAAACGGCTTATCTGATAAATAGTATACGAGGGAGAAAACATTATGAAAAAATTATAAGTTGTGTTATTAGTGCTGATTATGACAGTTACTTTAACAGCATGTGGTGGTTCTGGTGATAAAGAAACTGTTGATAATGGCGGAACAAACCAGAGCGAACCAGTTGCACCAGCAGACAACGGTGGCGAAGAAAAGAAAGATGATAATGGTGGTGATAATTCTGGAACAGTTCAACCAGAAAACGAATACCAGGCAGCAGTTCTAGCAACAAAGACCGGAAAATTCTTTTCACAATTTGCTGATGGAAGCATGTACATTGAATATGAATTCGACTATGATGGTGAAAAGTATGAATCAGCTACTGCATCATTAAATGGCAAAGAGTGGTCAAAGACAGTTTATGCTGGAACAGTAAGCATCACTATCGATGATGGTGAATATATGTACATCATTGATGAAGAATCAAAAACAATAATTAAGACAAAGTCATACGTAGATCAGATTGATATAGCTGTTGATACAAACGAATTAGATCCTGATAAGATGACTACTGGATCAAAGACAATTAACGGAAAAGATTATTACACAGAAACTTGGGATATGGATGGCGATAAAATCGTTATGTGCTTTGATGGCGATGAACTTGCTTATGAAGCTGCTGTTCTTGATGGCGAAGAAATGCTCATCAAGATTGTTAGCTACTCAAAGAATGTAGATAGTAAATTATTTACTATTCCAGACGATTACGAAGTATACGAGTACTAAACAAAACAAAAAGATTAGAGACAGGAACAGTTCGAAAGAACTGTTTTTGTTTTATATAATATATGCATGAACAACAAAACTTACAGACTTACTGTAACCGCAATAATGGCAGCTTTATGCTATGTGGTTTTTACACTGATTAGAATAGATGTCCCAACCCCAGTAGGTACAACATCATTTCATTTAGGAAACGTGTTCTGTGTGTTAGCCGCTTTATTAATAGATGGTCCAGCAGGAGGAATAGCTGGAGCAATTGGTATGGGAATTGGTGATTTATTCAGTGCGATCTATGTCATAACAGTGCCAAAAACAATTTTCCTTAAATTCTTTATCGGATACATTACAGGTTATGTAGCACACAACATATTCCACATTAAAGAAGAAACAGATAAACAATTATTTAAACACACTCTGATATCAGCAAGCGCTGGTATGGCATTTAATATAATCGGTGAACCAATCGTTTCATATTTCTACTATGACGTAATATTATCTAATGCCGAAAAAGCTTTAAGTTATCTAAATATCACTAAATGGATTACTACTTCTGTTAATGGCGTATTAACTATCATAATTGCGACACTCATATATATCGCAATTCCAAGTCAACTTAGAAACAAACAATGAAATTAAATATAAAAGACAAACTTGTTATTTTTGTTACGGTTGTTTTTATTTTTCTTTGTGTCAAGGCTAACATTCACATCGAAATAAGAGAAAACAAGATAACGGTTTCCCAATATAAAATCCTCAATAAGTTTACCTACGACAACACAAAAGAAACCCATGTATCTTTTAAGGTACTTAATGAAGGATATGACATTTATGTTCCAAGCAGTTCTACAGGTTATCATTATGGCCCATCCATTATCTATTATGATGATGGAACTATGGATGCCTGGTTTGCTAGAGAAGGAAACCTAAGTACCGAATGGGATTATATTGCTTATAAACATTTTGATGGAGAAAGCTGGAGCGAAGATAAGATCGTACTAAAGCCTACAAAAGGAAGTGATGATCACTATTCAACTTGCGACCCAGGTGTTATCTATTTTAATGGTTATTATTTTATATGTTTTACTTCTACTCTTAATTCTTCTTGGATTTAAATCTAACTATATGTCGCAAGATCACACAACGCTGTTTGTCCATATGATAAATGGAATGGAAATGGTTGGGGTGGAGATCCTAAAGCGTTTATTAACTATACCGAAGCAGACAACGGCTGGGGTGTAGGTGAAATATTCTTTATTGTTAAAGATGAAACATTATATATGTATTACACATATACTGGTTTTAATGAGGGATACACTAAGGTAGCGATATCTGATCTAAGTGAAAACTGGCCTGCCAACATACAGTTTATGGGAAGAGCTCAGAACAGTAGTATGAATCTTTGCGATGGTTTCTATCTGGAGGATTATGATAAATTCATCTGTTTCTCTATGTCTCGTACCTTTACTGATACTTCTGGTATTGCGATATTTGAATCAGATGATGGATTATTCTACACATATAGCGATGAAAGTAATAATATGATTTGTCAGTATGCACATAATATGGGAGTTTCAAAAAGAGCTAATGGTCACGTTAAAGAAGGAGATAAACTGATTATTGGTTATGCTTATGGCCCACATTGGGGGAGATGGGCAACAAAATTTCAGGATATTGAACTTATTGTTTATGAAGGAAAATTAAAAAGCTTTAACTGATATATAATTAATGGGATGAAAGACAAGTACGCGAGCGTTGGTTTAAACTACGATATTATCATCGATAAGTTTAAAAATATAAACGAATACGAAGAAACAGTGAACGCTTATCTGAGCGACCCTTTTTTCAAACAGTTAGAAGGAATGCTGGATGACGAAGATTACGCTTTAGCAAAAGACGCAACCAAAGGTCTTTATATTTTAGCTGGTGATTTGTGTCTTTATCCTTTATATGAAGCTTTGCTTGAAGTGTATGAAGACCTTGAATATGAAATGTATGATGAGATAATGACTCATTATAAAGATATGATGACAGTATATGAAAGAATCAGAGGTTGTTTTAATGTTTGATGCAATAGTAGTTGGTGCAGGACACGCGGGTGTAGAAGCAGCTATGTCTTTGGCTCATGCTGGAAAAGACACCGCTTTAGTAACCATTAAACTCAACCATATTGCTAAGATGCCATGCAATCCATCAATTGGTGGACCAGCTAAAGGTATCGTTGTAAGAGAAATAGACGCCCTAGGTGGAGTAATGCCTATGGTTGCGGATAAGACAGCTTTGCAGTTTAAGATGCTTAACACCACAAAAGGTCCTGGTGTCTGGAGTATGAGGGTTCAGTCAGATAAACTTGAATACTCAAAGATGATGCAAGATCTCTGTCAGAACACAAAACACCTTACTGTAATTGAAGATATAGTTGAAGAAGTAATCTGTGAAGATAAAACCTTCAATGCAGTAAGACTACATGACAAAGGAATCATTGAAGGTAAAGCGTGCATCTTAACAACTGGCACATATATGGATTCAACTGTCATGATTTCCTCTGATACAAGATCAGAAGGACCAGATGGCGATAAGACCACAAAGAGTCTTAGTGAGTCATTAAGAAAACTTGGCATTAAATTATTCAGATTAAAAACAGGTACACCACAAAGAGTTTTAACAAGCTCAATTGATTTCTCAAAAACAAAATATGAACCAGGTGCAGATGAGTTTTTACATTATGCTGATGAAACCACTCGAGATCAAGTAAGACCAGTTGAAGATCAAGTGCCTTGTTACTTGACTTATACGACAGACGAAACATTGAAAATCATAAAAGAAAATCTTAATAAATCATCAATGTATTCAGGAGTAGTAAAAGGTGTTGGACCTAGATACTGTCCATCTATTGAAGATAAAGTTGTTAGATTTGCGGATAAGAAAAGACATCAGCTATTCCTTGAACCGGAATCATTATCACTGAACACCACATATGTTCAGGGCTTTTCAACATCAATGCCTAGAGACGTTCAAGAGAAGATGGTTCATTCTCTTATCGGGTTAGAGAACGCACAGATTGTTAAGTATGCTTATGCGATTGAATATGATGCAGTAGACCCATTACAGGTAAAAGCAAACCTTGAACTTAAAGATATAAATAATCTATTTATCTCAGGACAGATTCTTGGAACTTCAGGATACGAAGAAGCTGCAGGCCTAGGACTGATGGCAGGTATTAATGCCAGAAGAAAACTCGATAATGAAGAACCATTTATCTTAAAACGTGATGAATCATATATTGGTGTAATGATTGATGATCTAATCACCAAAGGAACTAACGAACCATATCGTCTTTTAACTTCGCGTGCTGAATACAGATTACTGTTAAGACACGATAACGCCGATCAAAGATTGATTAAATACGGTTATGAAAATCATCTGATATCACAAGCAAGATATGACAAATATCTTAAGAAGATGGATGATATCAAGAATATGAAAGAATATTTAAGTACCTTAAGAGTAGACAAGTCTACAGGAATTAACGATTATCTTGAAGAGCTTGGATATCCTAGAGAAGAGATTTCTTATAACGCACTTGAACTATTAAGAAGACCAAACGTTAAGTTATCAAGAGTGCTTGATCTGACAGGCGAAGAATATGATAAAGCAATTGCTGATCAGGTAGAAATAGAAGTTAAATATGAAGGATACATTGCTAAAGCAAGAAGAGAAGCAGACAGAATGCTTAAGATGGATAACATCAAACTTCCTAACGACATTGATTACTTACATGTAGATAACCTTGCATTAGAAGCAAGACAGAAACTAGATAAAATCAAACCGGCATCATTAGGCCAAGCCTCCAGAATATCCGGAATCAATCCAAGCGATATTCAGGTCCTTGCGATTTATATTAAACAATTAAAGAAGCAGGATTAAGTATGATTGATGCACATACACATCTAGAAAAAGGTCCGCTAACAATAGATTATGTAATGCGGTTTGTGAAACAAGCTAAAGCAAAAGGAATAGATACATTACATATTCTTGACCACTCACATCGTTTTGTTGAATTCAAACCCATATATGAGAAATATAGAGATTTTGAAGTTCAGGATAAGTGGCTTGAACCAAAATTTCAAAACCATCTGCAGGATTCTATTAATCTTAAAAACGAATTCCAAAAGTTAGATGTTGGAATTGATGTAAAGTTTGGATTAGAAATCTGTTATCAGAAGGATCAAAACGAAACAATAATAAACATTCTTAAAGACTATAATTTTGATTTTCTGATTGGTTCAGTACACGCCGTTGATTACAGAATCTATGACTGTTCGTTTTCTAAGGAATTACTGTTTGATCAGTATGATGTAGATGATATTTATAGAAAATATTATGAGGAGCAGTTTGCCCTAATCGAATCAGACATCTTTACACAAATTGGTCATCCCGACCAGATTAAGATATGTGGTAAATATCCTAGTTATGATTTGACAGAGACTTATGAAAAGTTTGCTAAACTTGCAAACGAACACCACATCATAGTAGAAAACAATACCGGTAGCCATTATCGTTATAATCACGAAGATCTAGGAATAAACAAGCAGTTCTTAGATATATTAAAGAAAAACAGCTGTGAGATGGTTACATCATCAGATGCACATTACCCTGAGGATGTAGGGAAATTTATTGAGAATCTAGTATAAAAAGATAATTAAACAAAGCGGCAGAGTAAAAACTCTGCTTTTTATTACTCAAAGCTAAGATATAATGTATAAAAGAGGAAAAAACTATGAAACAATATTTAGACTTATGTAAATGGGTTTTGGAAAACGGTGAACAAAGACAGGACCGTACCGGAACTGGCACTATTTCAAAATTTGGTTATCAGATGAGAATCAACCTTGAAGACGGTTTTCCATTGCTGACTACCAAAAAAGTGTTCTATAGAGGAATATTTGAAGAATTATTCTGGTTTTTAAAAGGCGAAACAAACATCAGACCATTAGCATTAAAGAATGTTAAGATCTGGAATGACTGGCCTTATGCAAAATACAGCAAGTCTGACGAATTCAAAGGCGAAACAATGGAAGAATTCATTCAGAAAATCTGTGATGATGAACAGTTTGCTGAAAAATGGGGTGATTTAGGACCTGTTTATGGCAAGCAATGGAGAAACTTTGGTGGTGTAGACCAGATTAGTCAGCTGATTGATGGAATCAAAAACAATCCATTCTCAAGAAGACACCTGGTTGTTGCGTTTAATCCTGCTGAGGTTGACCAGATGGCTCTTCCTCCATGTCACGCATTCTTCCAATTCTATGTAAGTGCTGATGGAAAGAAACTTTCTTGTCAGTTATATCAAAGATCTGCAGACCTATTCTTAGGTGTTCCATTTAATATTGCTTCATATTCATTATTATTAGCGATGGTTGCTCAGGTTTGTGGCCTACAGCCATATGAATTCATTCACACATTTGGTGATGCACATATTTATCTAGATCACATCGATCAGATAAAGGAACAGTTATCTAGAGAACCTAGACCACTACCAAAATTATGGTTGAATCCTGAAATAGATAATATCTTTGACTTTACTATTGATGATGTTAAGATTCTGGATTACGATCCACATCCCGCAATCAAAGGAAAGGTATCTGTGTAATGATTAGCTTCTCTGTAGCTATTGATCCTAATAAGGGTATTGGTATTAAAGGAAGTCTCCCTTGGCATATTAAAGAAGAACTTCAGGTTTTTAAAACCAACACTATGGGTAAAAACATCTTAATGGGTCAGACAACCTATGATCACTTACCAGGAAAACTTCCTGGGAGAGTTATCAATGTTGTTTCAATTGATCCAGAATATAAAGCTGAAGGTGTTAATGTAATCAATGACCTGATTAAATTCTTGGAAGAACACAAGGATGATGAAACAGAATATATTATCTGTGGTGGCGCTTCAATATACAGGCAATCATATCCTTATGCCAAGAAAGCCTATGTGTCATTCATTAAAGAAGAATATGAAGTTGATACAAGATTTGAGGTATTCGATTTAGATGATTGGAATATCACAAAACAGGTAGATCACGAGAAATTTATTGAAAGAGAACTAGAAAGAAAATAAGCCAGAAATGGCTTTTTCTTATGAAAAAGAATTTGCTGTTCATAAGAAAATATAGGTAACAACGATTTACGCATAATAATCAAAAGACGCAAACGCTATTGTTAAAGATGGTGTAAAAGAACCCCTTTTCTTTACAGTAAATAATGAATATGAATACAATAAATGTGCAATGACAAAAGTAATCTTAAAGAAAAACGAAGGTCGTACAATCAGTTCCGGAGGATTCTGGATTTTTGATAACGAGATTGATTCAATTGATTCTAGTTACAACAATGGTGACATCGTTGAAGTTGTTTCATTTAAGGATGATTTTCTTGGTTATGGTTATATAAACGATAACTCAAAAATCAGAATCAGATTATTAAGCAGAAACAAGAGCGATGTAATTGATGAAGGTTTCTTTTATAGAAGACTAAAAGACGCTTATAACTATAGAAAGAAAACAGTTGATATTGCTTCTTGCCGTTTAGTGTTCTCTGATTCAGATTACTTACCAGGATTAATCATTGATAAGTTTGAAGATGTTTTGGTATTTGAAATTGATACCTTAGGCATGGATGTAAGAAAAAATCTGCTAGTTGAACAGATGCGTAAAGTATTAAAGGAAGATAACATCGATATCAACAAAGTCTATGAAAGATCAGATGCAAAGGTAAGACAGTTAGAAGGATTAGAAAGAACTAAAGGATTCCTATCTGAACCTTTTGATACAAAAATCATCGTTGATGAATTTGGTGTAAAGATAAATGTAAACATTGAAGAAGGACAGAAGACCGGTTACTTCCTTGATCAAAAATACAATCACTATGCGATAAGAAAAATCAGCGAAGGCGCTAGAGTGCTGGATTGTTGCACACACACTGGCGGCTTTGCCTTAAGTGCTGCTACAGTTGCTAAAGAAGTAATCGGAATTGATTATTCAAAATTAGCTATTGATCAAGCAATAGAAAACAGTAAGTTAAATGACTTTAATAACACAGAATTTATTGTTGCTGACGTGTTTGATTATCTTGGTGAATGCATTGATGATAACGAAAAGTTTGATGTAGTTATTCTTGATCCACCAGCATTCACAAAATCTAAAAACTCTGTAAGAAATGCCACAAAGGGTTATAGACAGATAAACATGGACGCTATGAAAATAATAAAACCAGGTGGTTTCCTGGTTACATGTTCATGCAGTGAATACATGCCTAAAGATTTATTCATGAAGATTATTCTTGAGGCAGCAAATAGTTCACACAAGAGATTGAGACTTGTTGAATCAAAAACCCAAGGTCCTGATCATCCAATCATTATGGGTAACAATGTCTCAGAATATCTTAAGTGTATAATCTATCAGGTTAATGATAGATATTAATCCATAATATAGTTTTGATCAGTCCATTCAAATGGCAACCATGTACGAATAGTCTGATTCATAAACTTAACTTCAACACAGCAGTTTCTATTACGCTTGTCGTATTGAACAATATATCCTTCAAGTTCAGATAAAGGTCCGGATACAATCTTGACCTTTTCATTTACTTTGACAGCCTTAGACAAACCGATTAATCCGTCTTGTTCAAGTACCCATTTGGCATAATCATAGTCACCGCCAAACAGTTTTCCGTTATCAAGTTTCCATTTAAGAATCTTAAAAGGATTATTGTCGGATCTGATGTTCTTAATATCGGTATATTCCTTAACATAAACGAAAACATATCCTTTAATTAATACATCTTCCTCGTCCCATTTTCTGCCTCTGTCTGATCTGTGAATCATCCTTCTTAATACAAGGCAGTATATGTCATCATACTTACCATTTAATTCATTAGCCAGGTCTTCTTCTTTACCAGACAAAGTAAAAAAACAATAGGCATCAAAGCCGTTCTCTAGATAATCTTTTCGTAGTTCCTGTTTATATTCTTCCACATCTAAATTATAATTTACTTATGTGCATTAAGAAAGTTGAAACAGGAAACATCATAATGAACTACTACCAGTTTGGAAACGGAAAGAAAGCTTTTGTGATGCTTCCGGGACTGGCTTTAAAGAGCGTTTTACTACTAACTAAACAGATTGAAGAAGCCTATAGTATGTTTAAAGACGATTACACAGTTTATGTCTTTGATCGTAGAGAAAATATAACAGATTCTTATTCAATATATAACATGGCTGAAGATACTGCTTTAGTTATGAAGAAATTAGGATTAAAGGACATCTGCATCTTTGGAGTATCTCAGGGCGGTATGCTTGGTCAGATTATTGCGATTAATCATCCTGAACTTGTATCAAAACTATTCCTTGGATCATCAGCTTCAAGAATTAATAACCCCGAAGTATTAGATAACTGGGTTTATTTAGCTAGAGAACATAAGAAAGATGAACTCGTTGAAAATATGCTAGAACACATCTATTCTCAAGATACACTAAATGCTTATAAGAATATTTTTGTTGACTCATTTAAGGATGTTAGTAAACAGGAATTAGACAGATTTGCGATACTCGCAGGAACCATGCAGGGATATGATATCTATGATCAGTTAGATAAGATCAAATGTGAAGTTAAGGTTGTGGGTGCTTATGGTGATAAAGCCTTAGGTTATCAGGCAAGTCTAGAAATCAAAGATAAATTGAACTGTGAATATTACATGTATCCAGAAAATTGTGGTCATGCCGTATATGATGAGGCACCAGATTATAAAGATAGGATTAAAGAATTCTTTGATAAATAATATAATTAGATGAAAGAGGTTTGATTATGGCAAAAAAGATTGGTGTATTAACTTCTGGTGGAGATGCTCCAGGAATGAACGCAGCCATAAGGGCTGTAGTTAGAAGTTCAATTGCAAGAGGTTTTGAAGTCTTTGGTATCTATGACGGATACAAGGGTTTATTAGAAGATAATATCGTTCAATTTGATAAGAGCAGCGTTTCAGACATCATGATTAGAGGCGGAACTATTCTAGGTAGTGCAAGACTTCCTGAATTTGTTGATGTTGAAGTACAGAAAAAAGCTGTAGAAATCTTGAATAAACATGGCATTGATGCTTTAGTATGTATAGGTGGCGATGGTACTTATAGAGGTGCCTTGGCGTTGACTAAACTAGGCGTTAATTGTATCGGTGTTCCTGGAACAATCGATAACGATATTTCTTGCAGTGATTATACAATCGGTTTTGATACAGCACTTAATACTGTAATTGAATCAGTAGATAAACTAAGAGACACCAGTTCATCACATCACAGATGTTCTGTTGTTGAAGTAATGGGAAATCATTGTGGAGACTTAGCGTTATACGCAGGTATTTCATCTGGTGCTGAAATCGTTATTACTCCTGAAACAGGATATGATGAAGAAGAATTCTTAGATCGTATTGCTGAACTGGAAAATTCACGCAAGAAGAAACACGCAATTGTTATAATCTCAGAAAAAATTACAAACGTTGAATTGCTTGCAGACAAAATTACTGCACGTACTAAATTTACAGGAAGAGCTACAGTATTAGGCCACATTCAAAGAGGCGGCAGTCCAAGTGCGTCCGATAGAATGTTAGCAACTCGTCTTGGAGACAAAGCTGTTGAACTGATCGCTGAAGACAAGGGTGGAATGTGTGTTGGAATAGTTGATAATCAGATTGTTGGATACAACATTGACGAAGCGTTGGCTATGCCAAAGAAATCGCGCAAAGCATTGCGAGAACTACATTCAAGATTAATATAAATGTTAAAAATCAGCGAAAGCTGATTTTTATTTTGCGTTTATCACAATTAAAATCGACAATGAGGCAAAAAATTGTGATAAATCATATGATGTAAACGCATCTATCACAATTAATATTAAGGTAAGAGAAAAATGGAAATTTCTAACAACAACTACAAGCTTCTTGCAAAAATGCTTAATGGTGAAATTGTTTCTGTTTCAGACTCTAATTTACAGAAAAAAAGTTTTCTTTATTCTTTAGAAAAAGTAAACGAATTTCTTGATTCTTTTGAACTACCACCAATAACAACTGATGCTGACAGAATAGTTATTCCTGATGAAGTTAAAAAAAGTAAAGAAACAATACTCACAAAAAGCAATCACGTCTTTTTAAATTATGAAGACAGAATTCAGGCATGTGAACTATTAATAGAATGCGAAAGTAAACCAATCTATTTAAAAGACTATATGAGTATTTTTGGCGTAAGTAAGAATACCGCATTTAATGACGTTAAAGATATTAACCAAAAACTAAACAAAGATAATTTGACAATTGATTTTACAAGAAAAGACGGATATGTAATCACTGGTAACGAACTTGTTATAAGAAAAAGAATTAACTACATTCTAGAATCTTTGTTTTTTGATTTAGAAAAAACCGGATTGTTAGAACTAATTTGTAATGTTACAAAAGAACAGCTACAAATAAGCACCAAAGTAATTAATGATGTTGAAAAAGAACTTGAAATTCATTTTGTTGAATCAAAGACAAGCTACATGCCATATCTTCTTTCTATATATGTGAACAGAATAAATAATGGTAACAGACTTAACAATGATTCGCTGTTCTTTAACGAATTAAATGATACATTCGAGTTTAATACGGTATATAACATAGTCAACAAAACATATAATCTTGAAAATGATGAATGTTACTACATATCTTTGTTGTTGCTTTCAACATCTATAGCAAAATTCAATTTAGTAAACAGTGAACTTAAGAACGATTTGTCTGATGCAATATATCAGGTTATCAACAGTTTTGAAATAAACGCGTGTATTGCTTTTGATGAAAAAGAAAAATTGCACAGAAACATACTACAGCATATGATCGCTGCATATTATCGTATTAAATATGATCTGACTTTATCAAAAGAAATGATAGCAGCGATACAGGCAAACACAGATAATCAAGAATTCCAACTAGTAGAAGGTATAGTAGAGAAATCTATTGCTCCGCTGCAAAGTTTTATCGAAGCAGATATACCAGCAATTGAAAAGCATTTCTTGGTTCTACAATTTTTAGCTTGGATTAGAAGACAAAATTTATCACCACTAAATAAGCCTAGAGCGGTTGTGGTTTGCTTAAATGGTGTAACTATATCAAACTTAATGTTCCTTTCATTAAGGGAATTATTCCCTGAATTCACATTTGTTGATGTTGTATCTCTTAGAGATTTTAACGAACTAGATGAGAAGCATTATGACATAGTGTTCTCTACGATCAGTTTAAAGACAAACAAAAAACTATTCCTTGTAAACAACATAATTGAATTTAAAGATAAAAACAGCATAAGAAACAGAGTATTTGCAGAACTATATGATCAGAATGTTCCTAAAACAGATTTAGGCATCATATATAAAACAATAGATGAAAATTTGCCAGAAGATCAGGCAGTAAAATTGAAAACAGCAATTGCTGAAGGATTACAAAGTAATAATTCCACCGCTGTTGCAACACTAAACAATCAGCCTTCGTTATTAGATCTGATTACAATAAACAGAATAGCAATAATTAATTCTGTTGTCGATTATAAAGAAGCAATTAGATTGGCCGCAAAACCTTTACTTAAAGAAGAGATTATAACAAACGCTTATATAGAGAAGATAATAACTAATTATGACTTTAACTATCCAAACATAGTGTTTGGAACCGAAATAGCCGTTCCTCATGCATCAGCAGAAGACGGATCAAACGCTCTAGCGATGAGCCTATTAAAAATAAACAATGGAGTTAAATTTGGTAAAGATTGTTTAGTGCACGTTGTTGTAATGTTGGCACCAATTGATACAAGCTCACATCTCAAAGCATTAATACAATTATCAAATTTAGCGATGAATGATGATGATGTAAAAGAACTTGCTGAATGCACAAATAAAAACGAAATACAGAACATTCTTAAAAAGCACAATAAGTAATTGGAGGATATAGAAATGATTGATGAGAATCTAGTTATTAACAAACTTGAGGCAGAAACAAATTACGAAGTGTTAGATTGCCTTTCAAATTTGCTATATGAAAACGGTTATGTAAAAGAGAGTTATAAACAAGCAGTAAAAGACAGAGAAAAAGATTTCCCTACCGGTCTGCTTATTGAAGATGGATTTGGCATTGCTATTCCACACGCAGATAGAGAGCATGTTAACAGAATCGGAATGGCAGTAGCGACTTTAGATGATCCTGTCATCTTTAATCAGATGGGTGGCGAAGCAGAAGATAAAGTTCCAGTCTCATTAGTATGCATGTTAGCAATTGATGATCCAAAACAGCACATGGATACACTAGCAAATCTTATGGAACTATTCTCTGATCACGATATGTTAGAACAAATTAAAAACTGTTCTGACAAGGAGAAGATTATGAAGTTACTATCGTTCACCGATAGGCAATAAATACGAAAGGGGAAAAAGTATAGGACGGTGAAAAAGGTACTTATATGTTGTACAAACGCTGTTGCAACTAGCACGTTTGTTGCAATGAAAGTAAAAAAGCGTTTGGCAGAAGAAGGAATATCAGTAACAACCAAAACATGTTCAATTCTAGAAATTGATCGCCAAATTAAATCATTTAAACCAGACCTAGTAGTGTCTAATGTGGGCAAGGCAGCAAAGATTGAAGGCGAAACACCGGTTGTTGATGGTATTGCTATTCTGTCGGGTAAAAACGATGAAGAATTGTGGAACAAGATAATTTCAATTTTAAAGGAGGACTAAATATGGAAATTATTACTAAAATTTTCACTTCTATTAGTGATTTAGGTGGCGCATTGGCTATGCCAATTGTGTTCACAGTATTTGGCTTAATCGTTGGCATGAAATTAAAAGATGCTATACGTTCAGGCTTGCTTTATGGTGTTGGTTTTACAGGATTATGGTTAGTATTAGAATACTTCCTAGTAGGTGTTGCAGATGCAACTGTTGCAATTTCTGATAACTTAGGTTTATCACTTGACGTTGCAGATGCAGGATGGATGGTTGGTTCAACTATCGCTTTCTCATCAAGTTTATTACCAGTAGCAGTAGTTGCAATTATTGTTCTTAATGTAGTCCTAATTTCTGTTGGATTCCTAAAGACATTAAACATTGACCTTTGGAACTACTGGATTTTCATTACTGGTGGTGCAATGATTTATAACTACACAGGTAGTTATGTTGCTGGTTTAGTAGCAACTTTAGCTATGTTTGTAGTAGTAACAAAAATGGCTGATATTTATGCTAAGAAGAGCTGGGACGCTATTGATGTACCAGAAGGTATCTCACTACCTCACTGCGATACTATCTCTATGGCTCCAATCAACTTCTTAACTAACAAGGTAATTGATTTAATTCCTGGTCTAAAAGATGTAGATGTTAATTTAGATACTTTACAAGAAAAGATTGGTATCTTTGGTGAACCAGTATTTATGGGATTCATTTTAGGTTTTGTTCTTGGCTTATGTGCAGGTTATGGATTTGTAGGTTCATTAAATCTAGGTATGATTTCTGCAACTACAATGGTATTAATGCCTAAGATTTGTGGTGTTCTAATGGAAGCTCTTGCTCCTATTGCTGAAGCTACACAAGAAAAGATTATGACTAAGTTTGAAGGTAAAGAAATTTATATCGGTATGGATGCTGCTGTTGCTGCAGGTCACCCAACTGTATTATTAACTTCAATCATCGTTATCCCTGTAATGATTCTATTAGCCGCTGTATTACCTGGAAACAGAATGCTTCCATTTGGTGACCTAAGCTCCATGGCTCTATACGTAATTTGGGCTGTTGTTGCATCAAAAGGCAACATGGTTAGAAGCTTAATCACAGCAACTATTGGTAGTATCGTTTACATGTACTGTGGTTCATTTGTTGCTGAAGTATACACTGCTACAGCAGTAGCATGTGGTGCTGTTGAAGCTGGTACTCTTATTTCTTCAATTTCAGCAGGCAACCCTCTTTACTCAATTTGCTTAGCAATTGCTAAAATATTCGTTCATTAATTATAGTTGAAGGTAGTTAAGATGAAATTCGAAAGAGAGCATTTAATTCAAGAGAAAAAAGAAAGACTCGCGACTATCATTAAAGAAACAAGACCTTCATTAATGTTGGGTGGCTTTATGGCAACAGATATGCGTTGTGCAAAGGCCGCTTATGAAGGTGGATGTCGTATTTTTGAATCAAATCACCCAGCCATGGCTTTACAGATGGGTTTATGTGGTGTAACCACAATGGGTGCTGCAGAAAAAATAAGACACCTAGTTCCCCTGGAAAGAATGATTACTGCTGTTGAAGGTTTAAGAGCAGTAGTTGGCGAAGAAGTATTTGTCACTGTTGCCGCGCGTGGAACATTTACAGAAGAAAAAGTAACCCCATTTACTTTTGAAGATGCTATCAAATTAGCAAACGCAGGCGCAGATTGTCTTCATACTCATAAATCTGACATTGAAGATGTTAGAGAAATAACAGACATTGCTCACAAAGCAGGTATGTTGTGTGAAGCTTATATTGATTCAACTGGTACGTTTGGTGTTCAGGCTAGAACCAATGAAGAATTAATACAAGCAGTAAAAGACTATGAAGATGCAGGAGTAGACATTATTGGTCTAGAAACCGGAATGATCTATCAAGGTTTAAATGCATCAGGTTTTACAGATGAGTTTGAGGAACGTGTAAAGGTATTCCTAGAACATTGCCATGCCTTTACTTCTCTAGAAGGTGGCATTAAGGAAGGAAATATCATGGAAGCTAAGAAACTTGGCTTTGATATCCTTGTAATGTCAACCGCAATGGATGACGCCATTAGAAATACAACTATGGAAGTTACAAAACGTTGTAATGCACAGGTTGTGTTTGATGACAAAATTAAAGTTCAATAAGACGTAATAAATAAAACAAAGCCAGCTCTTACAGCTGGCTTTGAATCTTATTGATAAAGACATATTATTAATATATGAATAGCCAGATACCTGTTTATCTATTTACCGGCTTTCTTGAGTCAGGTAAAACAACTTTCATCAAAAAGAAAATTAGTGATCCAGAATTTATTAAAAACAAAAGGACCCTTCTTTTGGTATGCGAGGATGGCTTTGAAGAATATGACAAAAGTTACGAATACATGTCTATTGAATACTTAGAATCAGAAGACAAAATCAGTAAAGAATACTTTGCGCAATTAAGTGAAAAATACGAAATAGAAAGAGTTCTCATTGAATATCATGGGATGTTGAAACTTGAGGATCTATATAAATGTCTTCCTGTTAATTGGCTAATTTATCAACAGATAAATTTAATTAATAGTAAAACATTTATAAACTACAACAATATGTTTAGACCACTGATGGTTGAGAAAATTAAAGACAGTGAGATGTGCCTTTTTAATTATTATAAGAACACATATGATAAACAACAGAAAATACTTGCCCGCGTACTTTCTCATGTA
>R27__coassemble_848_pt1 | contig 16347 bp, 12 predicted proteins | sample R27__metabat2_high_PE_052 | metagenome-assembled genome bin R27 | reverse complement strand
GTTGATATTTCATCATTAAAACTTACTAACACAAAAGAGTATACGTATAACGATAGCTCTGAATTGGCTAATATGGACTACACAACTACAGCTTTAGCTAGTGACCATGAAATCAATGTTAACTTCGTTGATGGTCTAGTTGAATGTGATAGTTATGGTAACTATATTGGTTCAATCGCTGAAACTTGGGAAAACAACGAAGATGCTACAGTATGGACATTCCATCTGAGAAAAGGCGCTAAGTGGGTTACAAGTACAGGCGAAGAATACGCTGAAGTTGTTGCTGATGACTTCGTAACAGGTTTAAGACATGGCGCTGAATTCGTTTCAGGTACTGCTTATGTTGTAACTGCTGTTAAGGGTTACAGTGACTATATGGCAAATGGCGATTATTCTGATGAAGCTTGGGCAAATGTTGGTATCAAGGCTGTTGATGACTACACTGTAGAATTCACTCTAGAAGATTCAACTCCTTATTTCTACACTCAAGTAGAATACACAACTTTCTATCCAGTAAACAAGACATTCCTAGAATCTAAAGGTAATGGCTGTAAGTTAGGCTCACCAGATGTAAATGATTGTGCATTTGGTTCTGGTGCTACACCAGACGCTATCCTATATAATGGTGCTTACTTACTATCTTCATTTGATGTTCAGTCATCAACTGTAATGGTAAAGAACGCTGCATATTGGGATGCTGCTAACACAAATCTTGATAAGATTACTGTTATTTATGATACTGGTTCAGATCCATATTCAACTATCCGTGGATTCGAGCAGAATATCTATGCTGCTGCAGCTCTATCTACTTCTTGGGGTGATGAAGTATTCAATCAGTTCAAAGACAAGTATGAAGGCTATGTAACAGTTACAAATCCTAATGCTTATGCATTTGGTGTTGTATTCAACTACAACCGTGTTTTATATGAAAACACAAATCATGCTGATGACGCTTCTAAAGAAAATACTAAGAACGCTATCAGAAATGAAAACTTCCGTTTAGCTCTTAAGCACGCTTATGATGTAATTGCTTACTTATCAACTACAACTACAACAGAAGTTGCTACAGCTACAACAAGAAACTTAAACGGTGTTCCTAACCTAGTTGCTACTAGCGATGGTACATTATACGGTACATTAGTAGAAAAAGCTTATGCTGAAATGACTGGTGATGCTGTTAGCCTAGCTGATGGTCAGTGGCCATGGTTGAGCAAGGAAAAAGCTCTTGCTTATATCGAAGCTGCTAAGGCTGATGGTATTGAATTCCCAGTTCACGTTGATATGCTTGTTAACCAAGACTCTAACGCTGCTGTTAAGAGAGCTCAGTCTATGGCACAATCAATCAGCGACAATACTGATGGAAATATCATTATCGAATTAGTTCTAAGACCTCAGGATACTGTACAGAACATTGCTTACTATTCTGAATCTTGGGATGAAGCAGATTATGATATCTCTACATTCACTGGTTGGGGTCCTGACTATGTTGACCCTAAGACATTCACTGAAATTTATTCACCAGTTGATGGTTACTATATGCACTCATGTGGTCTAACAGATGTTGGTTCTACTAACTCTCCAGACTACGGTACAGATGATGACCTTAAGGCTGAATTAGGTTTCGCTGAATACGAAGCTCTATACAGAGAAGCTGATGCTATTAAGAACAATCTAGATGATCGTTATGTTGCATTCGCTAAAGCTGATGCTTACTTATTAGCTCATGCATTATATATTCCTACATCACAACAGACTAGAGCAGTCAGAGTTACACACATAGTTCCATTCTCAGCAATCTACTCTACAGGTGTTTCTCAGTACAAGTTAAAGACTGTTCAATTACAGGAAGACATCGTTACTGTTGAACAATACAATGCTGCAAAAGCTAAATTCGACAGAGGCGGTAAGTAATAATTAATTAAAGGTTTATTATTTGATTAATTAGTAGCGGACTGGGCAACCAGTTCGCTACTTTCTTGCTTAAAGGAGGTAGGAAGAAGAAAATGGGAAGATATATCTTTGCCAGAATTATTAAGTCATTACTCTCAATTTTTGCTGTAGTATCCATAGTAATCGTAATGATTTTCACTATGATTCCTAGAACAAAAGTTATGGACCTAGACACAAGCTATAGAAAGATGACAGGTGATAATAAGACTGTATACTCATACAATCGTTATGAAGAACTTGGTTATCTTGATTTTGCACGTGTTCAGGAAATGTGTGTAAATGAAGCAAATGACTACAATGCTTGTTTGATTAATGGTTCTGAAGAAAATAAGAGAGTTATTTCTGTATACGAGAATAATGGCTATACTATTGAGTATTTAAGGAATGGCAATCCTTATGCATATCATGAATACAATGTTTTTGAATTAGTAATGAATTTCTGGAAGAAACTCATTGTTTTTGATAATGTTAATGCTGTTCAGGATGAAAACAATCCTGATCTGGAAAGAAAAATTTATATTGGAAAAGACTATAATAATGTTCCAGCAGTTATGTGTACAGGTTGCACACATAAGTATTTGATTTATTTCAATGGAACATTCCCATATATCCATCAAAACTGGATGTTACTGAATTTTGGTATCTCATATCCTACAAAAGCTGGTATGTCTACTTATGATGTTATCAACCAGGGACAGGGTGCTGCTGTTAATATTGAACAGACTTTCCCAACTGGTTTAACTATGGAATCTCCATTAAATCAGCATACAGCTAAATACAAATATAACTGTGACCACTTAGATGCTAAGAAGTTCGATGATAACTATGCTGACTGTGACTCATTCTATGAATCACCATCAATGGTTAACACATCATACATCTTTGGTATTATTTCACTTATTGTTGCTTACTTTGTTGCTATGCCTGCAGGTATCAGTATGGCTAGAAATAAGGATAAGTTCACTGATAAACTAGGTGTTGTATTTATTAACCTAGTAACTGCTATGCCATCTCTTGCTTTGATTTTCTTTATCAGACAGATCGGCGCAACAGTATTCTCACTGCCTGATAAGTTCCCATTATTAGGTTTTGGTGATGTCAGATCATATATTGTTCCTACTGTAATTCTTGGTATTTTATCAATGCCAGGTCTTATGACATGGACTAGAAGATATATGCTAGACCAGGCAAATTCAGATTATGTTAAATTTGCTAGATCTAAAGGTTTATCACAAAGAGAAATATTCTCTAAACATATCTTGAAGAATGCGGTAATTCCAATTGTCAATGGCATTCCATCTTCAATTATTCTTTGTATCTCAGGTGCACTTATTACCGAATCAGCATTCGCTATTCCTGGTATGGGTAAGATGTTACCAGATGCAATCAATAAGATGAATAACAATATGGTTATCACATTAACATTCATCTATGCTGCACTTGCAATCTTCTCAGTATTGCTTGGTGATATTTTGATGACATTTGTTGATCCTCGTATTCAACTTGCTGCAAAGAAGGGAGGTAACGACTAATGTTTAAGAAAAAAGAAGTTATTCTTGAAGAAGAAGTTGTTGAAATCGAAGAAGAAATCGATATGAACGATCCTAGTTTGTTTGAACTTCAAAGAGCTGACGATACTGCTTCTGAACATATTGCTGCACCTAAGTATTCTTACTGGGGTTCAGTATTCAGAAGATTCTTCTCAAACAAGATTGCTATTGCTATGCTTGTTATTGCTGCGACTATGGTACTGTTCTCATTTATCCAGCCAATTTTCTCTGGATATGACAATATGTATTCTGTAAACATCAATAATAAGGCAATGCATTATATTAGACCATTCAAAATGGCTGGATATCCATTTGGTACAGATGATAAGGGTAATTCATTATTTGATGCTCTATGGTCTGGTTCTAAGAACTCACTATTAATTGCTTTAGTTTCTACTTTGATTACAGAAACAATTGGTATTGTAGTTGGCATGTTCTGGGGTTTCTCAAAGAAACTGGATACTATCCTAATTGAAATCTATAACGTTTTATCAAATATTCCTACAACATTAATCGCTATGATTCTGTTGTATTCATTCGGCGGTGGTTTCCCACAACTGATATTCGCATTATGTGTTACAACTTGGATTGGTACTGCATATTTCATCCGTGTTCAAGTTATGATTATCAGAGATAGAGAATATAACCTAGCGTCACAGTGTCTAGGTACTCCACTATGGAAGATTATCTTAAATAACATTCTTCCTTATTTGATTTCTGTAATTATCACCAGTGTATCTAGAGATGTTCCATCATTTATTTCGTATGAGGTTGCCTTATCTTATATGGGTGTTGGTTTATCTCAAGAATACGCATCACTTGGTAGAATGGTTCAGGAATATGCTCCATATATGACTACTGCAAGCTATCTATTCTGGATACCAGTTGCTGCATCAGCAGTAATTTCCGTATCACTATATATCGTTGGTCAGGCATTAGCAGATGCTTCAGACCCTAGAACACATATGATTTAGGAGATAAACTTATGGAAAACAATGTAATTTTATCTGTTAAAGATCTAGAAGTTAAATTTAAAGTAAGAGATAGAGTTCTAACTGCTATTAGAAACATCTCACTTGATTTTGAAGAACACAAGGTTGTCGCTATCGTTGGCGAATCTGGTTCTGGTAAATCAGTATTCACTAAGACCTTCACTGGTATGCTTGATATCAATGGTGAAGTTACTGGTGGCGAAATCTGGTTTGAAGGACAGAACTTACTTGATATTAAGAACGATAAGGGTTGGGAAGCAATCCGTGGTAAGAAGATTGCTACAGTGTTCCAGGACCCAATGACTTCTTTAAACCCAGTAAGAACTATCGGTTATCAGATTTCTGAAGTTATTATTAAGCATCAGGGCAAGTCTAAAGCTGAAGCTAAGAAAGAAGCTCTTGAACTGATGGAAAAAGTAGGCATTAAAGATGCTGAAAGAAGATATGACGAGTATCCATTCCAGTATTCTGGTGGTATGAGACAGAGAATCGTTATCGCGATAGCTCTAGCATGTCACCCTAAGATTTTAATCTGTGATGAGCCTACAACTGCGCTAGATGTTACAATCGAGGCACAGATTATTAAGTTAATCAAAGATTTGGCTAAAGAATATGATTTCACAACTATCTATATCACTCATGACTTGGGTGTTGTAGCAAACGTTGCGGATTATGTTGCTGTTATGTATGCTGGCCAGATTATTGAATATGGTACTGTTGAAGATATCTTCTATAACTCTAAGCATCCATATACTTGGGGATTATTAAGTTCACTTCCTCAGTTAGGTTTGAAGGGTGAAGAATTATTTGCGATCAGAGGTACTCCACCTTCATTATTTGAAAAGGTTAAGGGTGATGCTTTTGCACCTAGATCAAACTATTCTATGAAGATTGATTTCTTGAAGGAACCTCCAATCTTCAAGATATCTGATACACATTGGGCAAAGACATGGTTATTAGACCCTCGTGCTCCTAAAGTTGAACCTCCAGCAGTTATTACTACACTACACGAAAGAATGCTGGATATGACAAAGAAGGGAGGCGTTTACGGTGAAAGATAACAGAGAAATATTACTGGAAGTAAAACACCTTGAAGTTACTTTCAATAACAGTAAGAAAAACAAAGGTTTCAGAGCTGTTAAAGACGCAAACTTCCATATCTACAAGGGCGAAACATTCGGTCTAGTAGGTGAGTCTGGTTCAGGTAAGACAACAATTGGCCGTTCAATTATGCGTTTAAATCCGATTTCTGATGGTGAAATCTTGTTTGAAGGTCAAAGAATTGATGGCAATATCTCTAAAGAAGAAAAGATGAATGTTGTAAGAAACATTCAGATGATCTTCCAGGATCCAGCTGCTTCATTAAATGAAAGAGCTACAATTGATTATTGTGTATCTGAAGGCTTATACAACTTCCATTTGTATAAAGATGAAGAAGACAGAGTTGCAAAAGTTGATGCTGCTCTAGAATCAGTAGGTCTATTACCAGAACACAAGTCTAGATATCCACATGAATTCTCAGGTGGTCAAAGACAAAGAGTAGGTATCGCCAGAGCAATGATTATGGAACCTAAGTTCATAATCGCTGATGAACCTATTTCTGCGCTAGACGTGTCTATTAGAGCTCAGGTATTAAATCTAATGAACAAGTTTAAAGAAGAACGTGGTCTAACATACATGTTCATAGCTCACGACTTGTCAGTAGTAAGATACTTCGCTGATAGAATTGCCGTTATCCATAATGGCCGTATCGTCGAAGTTGCTCCAACTGAAGAATTATTCAAATATCCGCTACATCCATATACTTTATCATTACTGCAGGCTGTACCAATGCCTGACCCACAGATTGAAAAGTCTAAGGAATTAGTTATCTATGATGATTCTAAGCGTGACCTGTCTGGTGAAAAACCAATACTACAGGAAATTACTCCAAACCATCTAGTATTCGCTAATGAAAGAGAAATGGGCGAATATCGTGAGAAATTAAGAGAATACGGAGTAAATATATAGTAAAATTAAGAAGTCTAAGGACTTCTTTTTTATGAAAAAACTTATATTTTGTGACATTGATGGAACTATTATTGATGGTGCTAGAGGCATGGATTTTCCTAGTGAAAAGACCAAGTATGCTTTTAAAGAACTGACAAAAGAAAATTATGTCTTTATCGCATCAGGTAGAAATAAAGCTTTAGTTCCTGATTTTATAAAAGATCTAAAACCAAACGGTTATGTTTTATGTAATGGTGCTTATGCTGAAGTAAATAATAAACCATTGTTTACTAAAACCTTCGCAAAGAATGATATAGCTAAATTATCTGATTATGTATTAAGCAACAATGGTTTTGTAATACTTGAATCTGTAGATAATGTCTACTGTGACTCATTTGAAAATAAAGCGTTTAAACTATTTACTCAGACCTGGGGTTTAGCACTTAAGGGATTTAATAACTACAAGAAAGAAACGATTGCAAATGAGGATTTCTCAATCTCGATGGTTGGTTTCTTAAGTGAAAGTGATTGTCTGGATATGGAAGAAGCAATCAAAGATTTTGCGGATAACGCTAGACACAAGCAATTCCTTTCTTATGACATAAATATTAAAGGAATTGATAAGGGCTACGCGGTTAAAAAAGTAATTGAACTGTTGCAGATCCCATTTGAAAACACTTATGCGTTTGGCGATGCAGTTAATGATATTGAAATGCTGAATGCTGTTAAACATCCGGTTATGGTAGCTAATCACGCTGAAGAAATGAAGAATCTGAACTTTGAATTAACTGATGATGTATTAGACGATGGATTCTACAATTATCTTGTCTTAAACAAGTTGATTAAACCTTTACAGTGATGTTAAAATGATTGATAGTTAAAGGAGATTTACTATGGGACTTGGTGAAAAAATTAAAGATTTTATCGCTCCTGAAGAAGAGGAACAAGAACTAGAATTGACTAGTAATGAAGTTGAAAACCTCAGTGATTATGAAACTTCTCATGTTAATTCAACAAATATAACTGAGAATACAAATATTGCTTTATTCGAACCTAGAAATTTCGATGAAGCAGAAGAAATTGGTATGCATATCAAGCATAAGAGAGCTTGCTGTGTAAACTTGCACAGAATGCCTAATGAATATCGTCAAAGAATCATTGACTTCCTAAGTGGTGTTGTATTTGGTGTTGATGGTTCAATCAAGAAGATTGGTGACAATGTCATCTTATGTTCTCCAGCTAACCTTAAGGTTGGTGGTGATATCAATTTAAACGAAGTAGATTACTAAGCAAAGATTAAGACGCGCCTTATTAATGATTGTGGTAGAGAGTCAGCGGCTGGTGAAAGCTGATACATAGTTATGTAGGACATCACTTATGAGCTCCCTAATGGGCGTTACTCGCGTTAAGAGATTAAGTTATAAAGTAAGGTGGTACCGCGCTAATTGCGCCCTTTGGTAGCACCTTTTTAATTTAAGGAGAAATGATTATGGAGTACAAAACAACCTTACAGATGCCAAATACTGGCTTCGAAATGAGAGGAAATCTTCCTAACAAGGAACCTGATATCCTAAAAAGATGGCAGGATGATGATTTCTATCACAAGATTCTAAACAAGAATGAAGGCAATGAATCATTCATTCTTCATGATGGTCCACCATATGCAAATGGCAATCTTCATGCTGGTACAGCAATGAACCGTATCATCAAGGATATCATTGTCAGATCTAGAGGCATGATGGGATATTATGCACCATTTTTCCCTGGCTGGGATACACATGGTCTACCTATTGAAAATGCTGTGCAGAAGCTTGGTGTAAACCGTAAGGAAGTTACTCCTGCTGAATTCAGAAAGAAATGTGAAGAATATGCCTGGAGCCAGATTGAAACACAGATGGCTACTGAAAAGCGTTTGGGTCAGGTTGCTGATTATGAACATCCATATATCACATTAAAGAAGGAATTCGAAGGCAGACAGATCAGATCATTTGCTAAGATGGCACTTGATGGAATGATCTATCAGGGCATGAAGCCTATTTACTGGTCTCCATATCAGGAAACAGCTATCGCTGATAGTGAAATTGTCTACTTTGATAGAAAAGACCCTACAATCTATGTTGCCTTTGATGTAGTTGATGGAAAGGGTGTATTAGAGGGTGATGAGAAGTTTGTCATCTGGACAACTACTCCTTGGACTATGCCTGCTAACCTGGCTATCTGTCTACATCCTGATTTCACATATGCTGTAGTTAAGACTGAAAAAGGTAAACTGATCTTCCTAGAATCATTCAAAGATATGCTTCTAGAGAAGTTTGAATTAACAGGTGAAGTAATTAAGACATTCAAGGGCAGAGAACTTGAAGGTATCACATGCCGTCATGTCTTAGATCCAAATAGAACTTCTGTAGTAATCCTAGGTAATCACGTTACTGATGAAGATGGTACAGGTTGTGTTCATACTGCGCCAGGTCATGGTGCAGATGACTTCTACGTTGGCCAGAAGTATGATTTACCTGCATTCTGTCCAGTAGATGAAAAGGGCTGCTTAACTAAAGAAGCTGGTGAAAGACTTGAAGGCAAGTTTGTTTTAGATGCCAATAAAGATGTAGTAGAAATGCTAGATGAATATGGTTCATTACTGAAGATGGAATGGATTACCCACTCATATCCTCATGATGACAGATTAAAGAAGCCAGTAATCTTTAGGGCTACTGTTCAGTGGTTTGCTTCTATTGAAAAGATTAAACCTCAATTACTTCAGGTAATTAAGGATGTTAACTGGATTAACTCATTTGGTGAATTAAGAATCACTAATATGATTAAAGATAGAAAAGATTGGTGTATCTCTAGGCAAAGACTGTGGGGTGTACCAATTCCAATCATCTATAACGAAGATGGTTCACCAATTATTGAAGCTGAAGTATTTGAACATATTGCTCAGTTATTTGATAAGTATGGTTCAACAGTTTGGTTTGAATCAGAACCAAAAGATCTATTACCTGAAGGTTATACTAATGAGAAATCTCCTAACGGTAAGTTCACTAAGGAAAAGGATATCATGGATGTCTGGTTTGACTCAGGTTCTTCTTGGAATGAACTAATTTCTAGAGGTGATAAGTATCCATGTGATTTATACTTTGAAGGCTCTGACCAGTATCGTGGCTGGTTTAACTCAAGTATGATTGTATCTGTTGCCAACCATGGTGTTGCTCCATATAAGTCAGTTGTATCTCATGGCTGGGTATGCGACTCTAAGGGTGAAGCAATGCATAAGTCTATCGGCAATGTTGTTAACCCATTAGACATTATTAAACAGTATGGCGCTGATATTCTTAGACTATGGGCAGCCAGTGAAGATTTCAAGGCCGATATGAGAATCGGTGATTCTAACCTTAAACAGGTATCTGAACAGTACCGTAAAGTAAGAAATACTTTAAGATTCTTACTTGGCAATATCAATCCTGAAGACTTCAAGAAGGAAGAGCATGTTGAATTTGATAGTCTTGAACCAGTGGATAAGTACATCATGATTTGTCTTAATGACTTAACTAAGAAAGTTGTTGATGCTTATAAGAACTATGACTTTGTATCTACAAGTTCAGCTATGACTAACTTCATGACAAACGAACTAAGTTCATACTACTGTGACTTTGGTAAGGATATCTTATATTGCGATAAGAAGGATGCTCCTAGAAGAAGAAAGATGCAGACAGTACTATATGAATGTGCTGATGCTTTAATCAAACTATGGTCACCAATTCTTGTCTTCACAATGGAAGAAGCTTGGGGATTCTTAGCAAGCGGTGAAGCTACTTCTGTTCACTATGCACATTTCCCTGAAGTAAAAGATTATGATGATGAACTGATTAAGAAGAACTTTGAAAGACTTAATTTAATCAGAGATGATATCTTCAAGGCTAGAGAAGAAGCTATCAACAATAAAGTAATTGAAAAACCAATGCAGTCTCATGCAATTCTTCATGTAAGTGATGAAGACAAGAAGTTATTAACTGATGCATTTGGCGATAAGATTAATCAGTGGCTGATTATTGCTAAGGTATCATTTACTGATGAGACTTTGACTAAATATGAGAATATTGAAGTCAAGATTGAAATGGCACCTGGACATGTATGTCCAAGATGTTGGAACATCGTTGAAGAAGAAAATGAAGATGGTCTTTGCGACAGATGTCTTGATGCTTTAAAATAAGATAGCATTGTGTTAATATTATTGAGAAGATAAGTAGTTAATATTGGGTTTTAAGAGAGTATCTGGTTGGTGAAAAGATATAAGCAATATTAATGAAAGCTACTTCCTAGATGTAAGAAAACTTACACGTAATCCTGCGTTAAAGGATTCAAGGTGCGCAATCTAATTGCGAACTAAGGTGGTACCGCGTTAATTAACGTCCTTAGAGATAAGGACGTTTTATTTTGGAGGATTTATTATGAAACAGTTAACAGGAAATCAAGTAAGACAGATGTTCTTAGACTTCATGGTTGAACATGGACACATGATTGAACCAGGAGCATCACTAGTACCGGTAAATGATCCAACATTGCTATGGATCAACTCTGGTGTAGCTGCCTTAAAGAAATATCTTGATGGCAGAGAAAAACCTAAATGCAATCGTATCTGTAATGCTCAGAAATGTATCAGAACTAACGATATTGAAAATGTAGGTAAGACTTCTAGACACCACACATTCTTTGAAATGCTTGGTAACTGGTCTATAGGTGATTATTTCAAGTCAGAATCATTAAAGATGTCTTGGGAATTCTTAACATCTGAGAAATGGATTGGTTTTGAACCTGAAAGAATCTATGTAACTGTTTATCCAGATGATATTGAATCATATAAGATTTGGACTGAAGAGATAGGACTAGATCCTAGTCATATCTTGAAGTCTTATGATAACTACTGGCAGATTGGTGAAGGACCATGTGGACCAGATAGCGAAATCTACTATGATAGAGGTCCTAAGTATGACCCTGAAGGAATCGGTGAAAAGCTGTTCTTTGAGGAAATGGAAAATGACAGATATATTGAAATCTGGAATAACGTATTCTCACAATATGATGCTAAGGAAGGTGTAGACAGAAAAGACTTTAAAGAGCTTCCTCAGAAGAATATTGATACTGGTATGGGTCTAGAAAGACTAGTTTGTATGATTCAGGATGGTGAATCAAACTTTGATACAGACTTATTCTTGCCTTATATCAGAGAAACTGAAAAGTATGCAGTTAAGAAGTACGAAGATGACAAGATGGCATATAGAGTAATTGCTGATCATATCAGAACATGCGTATTCGCTTTATCTGATGGTGCAACTTTCTCTAATGAAGGTAGAGGCTATGTCTTAAGAAGAGTACTTAGACGTGCTATGAGATATGCTAGAAATATCGGTATTGATAAACCATTCTTATCCGAACTAGTAGATACAGTATGTGAAAATATGAAGGATTTCTATCCATATCTATTAGATAGAAAAGACTTTGTAAAGAAATTAATCAAGAAAGAAGAGGAATCATTCTTTGCAACTCTAGCAAATGGTGAAAGACTACTTGCTAATGAGATTGAAAAGGCTGAAAATGGCGTACTAAGTGGCGAAGTAATGTTCAAGTTATACGATACATACGGATTCCCTAAAGAAATGACTATTGAATCATGTGAAGAAAAGGGTATCAAGTATGATCTAGATGGCTTTAACGCATGTATGGAAAAGCAGCGTGAAATGGCAAGAAATGCTAGAGATGTTGAAGAATCAATGCACAATCAGTCAGTTGATTTATTAAACTTCAATGAGCCATTCACATTCACTGGTTATGAAGTACTTAATGATGAAGGCAAAGTAACAGGATTGTTTATTGATGGTAATGCTGTTGATTCAATTAATGATGAAGGCGATCTTATCTTTGATAAGTCATGCTTCTATGCTGAATCTGGTGGCCAATGTGCTGATACTGGCATCATTTATAACGACAGCTTTAAAGCAAATGTAAGTGATGTTAAAAAGGCTCCTAATGGACAATTTATGCATCATATTAAAGTAGAAAATGGTGAGATTAAAGTAAATGATGTATTAAAGCAGGAAGTTAATGCTTCAGATCGTTATAAGATCATGGCTAACCACTCTTCACTACACTTACTACAGTCTGCATTAAGAAAGACTCTTGGTGATCATATTGCTCAGGCTGGTTCTTATGTATGCAAGGACTATGGCAGATTTGACTTCTCTCATTACGAGAAAGTATCAAATGAAGATTTAGATAAGATTGAAAGGCTGGTTAATGAATATATCTGTAATGAATACCCTGTAACTGCTCAGGTACTTGATATTGAAGAAGCTAAAAAGACTGGTGCTACTGCATTATTTGATGAAAAGTATGGCGATACAGTTAGAGTTGTTTCAATGGGTGATGTATCTAAGGAATTCTGCGGAGGAACTCACGTATCTAATACTTCAATGCTTGGCTCATTCAAGATTAACTATGAAGAATCAATTGGTTCAGGTATAAGAAGAATTGAATGCTGCACTAAACTTGTTTCATATGAAGGCTATAAAGAATATGAAAATAAGCTGAATCAGCTAAAAGATGAACTGAAACTGCAGAATATCAATGATATCTACACTAGAGTTATCAATCTGAAGAATGAAAATGCTGATTTAAATAAGCAGTTAAAAGAACTTAAAGAGAAACTGATGAATGAAGAGGCTAATTCTTTAATCAGTAAGGCTAAAGATAATGGCTCTTATAAATACTTACTACTTAAGCTTAATAACTATGAAGGCAATTTAAAGGATTATGCTGCAGGTATTAGAAACAAGCTTGATGGCGGTTTTGTATTCGTAATTAATGAACAAGGCGAAAAGCTTGCTATGGCATGTGCTTGTGGTCCAAAAGTTATTGATGCTGGTATTAAGGCTGGGGAGATTATCTCTATGTCTTGTAGTCTAGCAAATGGCCGTGGTGGCGGTAAACCTGACCTGGCAATGGGCGGCGGCGTCAATGATGGTGCTAGCGAAAAAATCCTTCAAGAAGTGGAGAATAAGCTTCAATAGTGTTGTATAATTAACAACAGGAGGTGTTTTATGGCAACTCAACAATCATCTACTATGCTTTTTACTTCTGAACAGATCAGAAGAGAAAGTATGAAACAGCTTTTAAAGGATGTATCAAGCGCTTTAGAAGAAAGAGGCTATAACCCAGTAAATCAGATTTCTGGTTATTTAATCTCTAATGATCCAGCCTATATTTCATCTCATAAGAATGCTAGAAACAACATTCAACAAGTCGAAAGATATGAAATCATAGAGGAACTTGTTAGATACTACTTAGAAGAAGAAAAGAACAAATAGATTCTCTGCTGAGAGTCTATTTTTTGTGAGGTATTATGAAGGAAAACGTTATTTATATCAGTGATGAAAATGGTAAAGAAGTAGAAATGAATATTCTACTTACTTTCGAAGCTAATGACAAAAACTATGTCGTTGTCTATGAGACTGGCAACGAAGATGATATTTATGCATTCATCTATGATGATGAAGGCAATCTATATGAAGTGGAGACCCAAGAAGAAATTGATATGGTCAATGAAGTAGTTGGAGCATATGAAAAAGAAAACTAAACTTGTTATCGGTATATTTACAGTACTTTTTCTAATTATCGGTTTGATTGCTGGCTGTGTATTCTATTTCTTATACAACATTCAGCTTACTGATGATTTTGTTAATGGAAAAGTATGCAATGTAGGTGAAGATACTTGTGAGACTACATCATTTATTGTTGATGAAGGTGCTTGGGGTAAATCCACAATTGTAAAACTGTATGAAACTGGTATTTTAAGAGATGAAACCATCCCATATTACTACTATAGATTTGTAATGCCTAGAACATTTATTGCTGGATACTATGAGATTCCTCATAATCTGGATTTAGAAGGTTTGATCGAATATCTAAGTGATGAATCAAATGTTATCCAAGATATTGTCTATGTGACTTTCTATGAGGATGACAATATTGAAGATTTTGCAGACAGATTATCTAAACCTGTTACTAATTTAAGTTCATATGGACTATTAGAATACTGGGATGATGAATCAGTAGTTAGATCATATATGGCTGACTATCCATTCCTTACTGAAGAAATCTTTGAAGATCCTGATATCAAGCATTATCTAGAAGGATATCTGGCTCCTAATACATATCAGTTTTACTCATATACTTCTTATGATGAAGTTACCAGAACTTTACTTGACCAGACTTTGGCTATCTATAAAGAATACAAAGCTGACTTTGATAAGAGTGATCTAAGTATTCATGAAGTATTTACTTTAGCATCTATCTGTCAATGGGAATCTGGCGATGCAGAAGATATGAAGAAGATTGCTAGAGCATTCCTAAACAGACTAGATAATATGTTAGATGAAGGCTCATTCCTTAGATCTTCTGTAACTGCCTGCTATGCCTTTGATTTAGATAAAGATGAATGTAAGGAAGTTGACTACAATCAGGATAAATATATCCTAGTTGATGCTCCTTACAATACATATATGCGTGAAGGACTTCCTCCAGGACCAGTTCTTTGTCCTGGAAAGGCTGCTATCTATGCAGCACTTAATCCTGCCGATGGTGATTACTATTTCTTCGTTGGTGATTATTGCTATGGCTCTGGTACTGTATTCGCAAGTACTTATGGCCAGCATTTAAAGAATATAGAAAAATACGTTAATGCTTGTGCAAGTTAGGAGAAATTATGCGTAAACCTGTTATTATTGGTATTTCTGGTGGTACTGCTTCTGGCAAGACCTCAATTGCTGAAATTATCTACAACAGCTTCAAAGAGACTAATTCTATCTGTATTATCAGAGAAGACGACTTCTACAAGGATCAGTCTCATATGCCTATGGAAGAAAGAGTTAAGACAAACTATGACCATCCTCTTGCTTTTGACCATGATCTACTATTAGATGTTCTATCTAAACTAATCAATGGTGAAAATGCTGTAAAACCTACATATGACTTCACTTGTCACAACAGATCAGATATCACTGAAGTAGTTAAACCATGTGATGTAATTATTCTTGAAGGTTTATTTGTTCTTTATAATCCTGATATCAGAAACATCCTGGATATCAAACTATTCGTTGATACACCAGCTGATGTAAGATTTATCAGAAGATTGAAGAGAGATATCGTTGAAAGAAACCGTACTATGGAAAATGTCATGGAACAGTATCTTACAACTGTAAAACCAATGCATGATCAGTTCGTTGAACCTTCTAAACTGTATGCTGATTTGATTATTCCAGAAGGAAAATCAAATGTTGTTGCTATCGACTTACTGACTACTAAGATAAATAGTATTCTTAATGAAAAGATGCTATAATTTGTAACTGCTGGAGGATATAACATGGAAGAAAAATTTTATATGACCGAAGAAGGTTTGCAAGAGTTAAAGAATGAGTTAGATACGCTTGTAAACGTTACTAAAAATGAAGTTATTGAAGAACTTAAAGCTGCTAGAGCTCAGGGCGACTTATCAGAAAATGCTGATTATGATGCTGCTAGAGATCATCAGGCTAAGGTTGAATCTAGAATAAAAGAACTTGAAAACCAGATCAAGAATGCTGAAATCATTTCTTCAAGAAAATCTACTAAATCTGTAAGAATTGGATCTACAGTAGATATTCAAGAATTAGATACTAAGCACAAGATCACTTACAAGATTGTTGGTTCAGTTGAAGCAGACCCATTAAATGGTATGCTATCAAATGAAACTCCATTAGCTAAGGCAATCATTGATAAGAAGGTTGATGATGTATGCACAGTTGATGTAGATGCACGATATCAAGTAAAAATCT
>R27__coassemble_838_pt1 | contig 16535 bp, 13 predicted proteins | sample R27__metabat2_high_PE_052 | metagenome-assembled genome bin R27 | reverse complement strand
CATTAAAAGAGTATAAAGAAAAATCAAAATATGATTTCATTCAAAATTCAAAAACCGAATTATATAAATTAAACGGAAACGAATTAGAAATCATTTTATATAAAGACAAAGATATCGATTCAAGATTGTTGCTAGGACAAGCACAACTTTATAAAAATGAATTAAGTATTTTTGCACCAAACATCAACATTAGATTTAAGACATTTGATAGAGATGGAAAAATTGAATACTTAATGAACAACTAATGAACAAAAATAAAATTTAAAATATAAAAGAAATATTTCAGATCATTAGATCTGAATTTTCTTTAAAGGAGACATCTATGGAATATCAAACTTCTAAAAAAGAAAGAATCAGTTATGGAATCTGGTTCATGGGTGAAAACATCATCTGGGCTTATGTAGGATTAGCATCAACATTTTTACTTGATGTTGGAATTGATGCAACATTAGCATCTGCAATTTTGCTTGGACCAAAAGTATGGGATGCAATCAACGACACTTTATTTGGTTACATCGTAGATAAGAAAGCAAAAGAAAGAAAAGAAAAATTCTTACCTTGGATTAAACTTGGTAATGCACTAATTGGTGCAGCTGTTATATTAATGTATGCAATTCCTGCAAACCTTGAAAGCTCAGCTTTGAAAGCGGCGTGGTTTGTTATAGGTTACATGTGTATGGATGCAGCTTATACAATGTTGGATGCTCCAATGTATGCAATTCCAACAGTTCTGACTACAAACATTCAGGAAAGAACTGCTTTAATATCATCTAACAGATTCTGGGGAATTCTTGGTGGAGCACTTGCAACTATCTTGATTCCTATGATTAGACCAAAGACTGGCTGGTTTTTAGGATCTGTTATATTTGTAATCGTTGGTTTAGCATTTATGATACCTTTCCTTCTTTGGGGTAAAGAAAGAGGAAAAGAGAACGAGGAAGAAAAGCAGAAGGAATACACCTTCAAGGAGATGCTGGAATATGTTAAGACCAACAAGTATCTTCTATACACCCTTCTATTAATCTTTATTCAGGGCGCTACCTCAGTAGAATCATCATTATCCCTGATCATGTCTCGTAACTGTCTGGGAGATGAGTCAAAAGCAACCATATTAACCGCAATAGTAATGCTTCCAACCTTCTTGATGTCCCTGTTTATTCCAAAACTGGTTAAAAAGTTCGATAAATCCACTCTAATTACTGCCGGAATGGTAGCTTCATGTCTGAGTAGCATAGCTTCATATGTCTGCGGATACAATAATTTAGTGATTTTTGTTATTTTAATGATCATAAAAGGCATCGGAAGCTCATTCTTTATGGTTTTAAGTTACATGTTGATAGCCGATTCAGTAGAATATGGCACTTATAAGACCTCTACAAGAGCTACAGGCATATCTTTTTCACTACAAACATTCACCGCAAAACTGAAAAACGCCATTATCGGTTCAGTTTCTCTATTTGCCCTAGGTCTATTTGGCTATGATTCATCATTAGGTGAAACAGTTAGACAAAGCGCACAGGTAACCCAAGGTATCTGGGCAGTTTATAATATATTGCCTGCAATCGGCAGCTTGATTTGCTTCATTATCCTGGTTGCCCTATATAAATTAAAGGATAAAGATGTAGAAATCATGGCTCGTTACAATAACGGTGAGATTTCAAAAGAAGAAGCTGAAAGCTTATTAGCTGAAAAATACGGAAAAATTGGCGAATGATAGAATCTACAATCAAAGAATATCAATTTGAGAAGAACCCACATCAGAAAGTTCAGGTTGTTACAGCCGACAGTTTTGATGAACTTAATTTTCTGGAACCAGAATTTGACCCAGAATCTTTTGATAAGTTAAAAGATCTGTATGTGGACTATATTATTAAGAAATATAAGATTATCTTTGGTAAAATTATCCTTTTCTATTTACCTGATGATATTGACTTTGATTTTGAAGATGAAGATAAAGAATATGGCCACATCTATGATGAGTTAACTAGATGCGCTATTGCGTTTAGAAAACACATTCATTTAAAAGATGGAAAACTAGATTTTGACGACGAAAGAATACATAGCCTATATGATAAACTTGTCAAAAGAAACTGTTTAGTGTTTGCTCAAGGCGATAGAAACAATCTAACAATACTTCCTGTTGGAAAACGTTTTGGTTTTTTAAGCAAATCAAAAACAGATGCAAAACTGAAAGTTAACGCGAACTTCTTTGTAATGGATATGTTTGACTGTGGAAGTATCTATGACCAGATATCTACACCATTAGGACTATGTGTCAAAAAAGGAAACATCATAAGTCCGCCATTATTTGATAGAGAAGTGTTGGTTTATAAGAACAAGAAAACATCAATTGAGAGGATATCTTTAAAAGATATTACAGTAACAATCGATAATAAAGATTATCATCATAACGATAACGCGGTTTTCTATTCAAGACCAAAGCATAAGAAAACACCTATGGGTGGTTTTGACATCATTATTGTTAAAGATAGAATTGTTGCGTGTAAGAAAGACGGAGATAGTTACATCCCATCTTGTGGATTTATCTTACATTTAGAAAATGAAATCAAAATTAACGATTTAGATGTTAAGTATAGTGGACTAGAAGATATTGATTTTGCGATTCAGGTTGGAAACAGCACAATCATTGACAACAAGATTACCGACCACTTCATCTCACCTTTCTATAATTTCTTGAATCCGTTTGACAGAGTCTCGTATCCTCCATCAATGTATCCATTAAAGTTTAAGAAAGATCGCGCACCAAGAATTGTCTTGGGTTCAACTCAAGATGATAAACCAATGATATTATGGTTAGAAGGTGCAGCTAAGTTTGGACATAACCCTTTAACAGATAGTTGTGGTGTGTCCTTAAGTGAAACAACTTATATATGTGCAGACTTAAAAATGAAGAACGGTATTCATCTAGATGGTGGTGGTTCTGCACAGATAATCCTTAATAACAAAAAGTATCTGATGATATCAGATAGAAAGAAAGAAGGATTTGAAGAAAACGAAAGAGCCGTTCCTATGGGCTTATATATTAAATAAAAAGGTGCCGATTGGCACCTTTGAATTTTTGATTATTTGAATAATCATGGGGTGGCTATACGCCTTTGAATATTCATGGGGTTTTTAGATCTACAGTAATGTAGGTCTTTTTATATGATTAGTCTTAGGAGGATTTCACTTATGGAAATTGAAGTTATACCTAATACTAATTTGTATGAAAAGGATTGTAAGAAATTTAAGATGATTAGAAAGGAAACAGGAGAAACACATTATTATGTGACTTTAAAGAATAATGGAGGCAGATGCCCTTGTTGCGGTAAATACGTAACCAAATGTAAAGATTTGATTAAAAAGAAGATAATTCACGATAATAAACAGATAATCTATTATTCTGCTAGAAGGCTTAAGTGTGAGTGTGGTAAAACATTCTACGAAGAAAACCCATTCGTTAGTAAAGAAGAAACTATTGTTTCTAATAATTTACTAAAACGAATATTAGAAGAGCTAAAGCGTTATAATCATACTTTCTTAGAAGTAGCTGAAAGATTTAATTTGAGTGTTAATAAAGTAATTGAGTTATTTGATACACATGTTCAAATCAAAAGAAAAACCTTGAGAGAAGTCATTTCTGTGGATGAGTTCTATTTCTCAAGGCGAGCTAAGAATAAGTATGCTTTCATGATTTTAGGTCTAAATGGCGAAATTATAGATATCTTAAAATCTAGAAAGAAATCAAAACTCTTAGATTACTTTAAGTATATACCACAATCTGAAAGAGATAGAGTTAAGTATGTGACTATGGATATGAATGATGTTTATTTAGACGTTATTAAAAGACGCTTTAAATACGCTACTATTTGTATAGATTCATTTCATGTAATAAAAGATATGAATGATGAATTAGATAGATTAAGAAAAGAAATAATGGAAAAATATAAAGATAAGAAATATTCAGAAGAATACCATCTTCTTAAACATCATAATAATGTTTTGTTTAAAGAAGATCTTGATGAAGAATATCATTACTCAAAATACTTTCATTGTGAAATGAATGAGGTAGATTATCTAAATAGAATATTAAAGATTGATAATGTTCTCACTAAAACCTATCAAGAGATTAAAAGATATTACTACTTTAATCATTATTGGGATGAATATACACCTAGTGAAGCCTTAGATTATATTAATTCGCTTATTAATGAATGGTTTGTTTCTGATAATAAACATCTTATTAAACTAGCTACTACTTTAGATAATTGGAAAGAATATATAGCTAATTCATTTATTCCCTATGAAAAAAATAATGGAGAAACAGTGAGACTTTCTAACGGAAAGATTGAAGGCAAAAACTCATATATAAAGAAAATGTTGAAACTAGCTAATGGTTATTCTAACTTCGAAAGATTTAGAAATAGAGCTATGTATTGTGAAAACTACTATGAAACTTATTCCGAAAACAAACTACCTAATACAGTTAAAAGAAAGTTCCCAAAGAAAAAAGACCAGTTGGAGTGACCTCCATCTGGTCTAAATTTGTCTTTTGCGATTAAATCCCCATGTTTATTCAAAGGTGTTATCCCTTAAAAACCCCATGTTTATTCAAATCGCCGAATTTTTATAAGTTCATCTGCGATACATCCATCGCTTTTTCGTATCCTTTTTCTACATCTTTCCAGGTAATGAATTCTACATTGTGATCTTCATAGAATTTCTTTACTTCAGGAGAAGTCATAGCATCAAGGTCATTCATTCTGAATAGTGTGAATGATGACAAATCAAATAATGTCTTTTCAACATATCCGGTATGGCAGCATATCCAGCCAATTGGAACATCGTCTTCAACAAAGTGAGATACATCATTTAAGATAAATTCTTTTAATAATGGCTTAGCCTGGTTTTCAAGAGCTCTATCGCCATACCAGTATTCTGAATAATCAACACCATCTCTCCAAGTTGGAGCAAGATAGAATCTTCCGTGATATGTAACATGAATCAGTCCATATTCATCTGCGATTTCATTTAATACCTTAACAGTAGTCTTTGTGCCATAAGCATGTCCAGATACATAATCAGGAAGCTTTCCAAACTTATCAACATATTTCTGGAACTGTGCTTTGAATTCCTTCTTCAACTGTTCATAGTTTACATGGTCATAGTTGTTTTCTGGAGTATCTAGTGCACGGTTCTGATTGCTTGTTAAGAAATAACCATTAGGTTGAACTAGATCAGGGATTTCACTTGGATCACATACTGATGGTCCAGTTGATGCGTTAAGGTCAATACCTAATGCGATGTCGTTGATATATGGTTTAATCCATTCTGCAACCTCATCAAACCAAGGCATATTGGTAAATATACCCGTATTTCTTAACATCCTATACTTAATAGCTTCAATACATCCTAGGGCTTGTGCCTTAGTTATTCCATAGTCATCTGATTGAATTAATAATTTCATATTTATTCTCCTAAACGTTTATCAAGATCAGAAAATCTTGCTGGTTCAATATTATTCTCCTTCATCCATTCTTTGATTCTTGGGCTGCATACTGCATCAAGGTCATTAAGTCTGAAGATATTGAATGTACTTAAATCCATCAATTCTCTATCAACATATCCTGTATGACATGTGATAACACCGAATTCCTTACCTAATAGATGAGCTCTATCTTCCAATAGATAATCTTCTAGGTGAGCCTTTTCCTGTGCGTCGTATGTTCTTTCCTGGTACCAAGAGTTATCATCGTTTGGTCCAGCTGCTGCGATACCTCTAGCTACTGCTTCATCAATGATGTCATGACTACGACGAACACCATATTTAGCAGCCAATTCATCTTGTGCTCTCTTTAGTGTTGGTGTGTAGTAAACATGTCCTTGAATATAAGCAGGCTTTTTGCCGAATGTTTCAATGAATCTCTTAATCTGTGCCTCATACTCTTTGTAGATTTCTTCATAATTGAAGTGGTCATGATCAGGGTGTGCAGCATCCAGTGCACGGTTCATTGAACTTGTTAAGAATCTACCGTTTTCCTGACATAGTGAAGGTACTTCGCTTGGGTCACATAGTGGCCAACCAGTAGAACAGTTGAGATCGATACCTAAGTCAATCTGATCAATGTATGGTTTAATCCATTCAATGATTTCATCATTCCAAGGCATTCTATTTAGGAAAATGCCAGTGTTTCTAGTAATACCGTCTCTGATTCCTTTCAGGCATCCTAGCGCTTGTGCACGAGTAATGCCATAGTCATCTGATTGAATAATTAGCTTCATTTAATTTCCCTCCATGTTATAAGCTCATAATTATTATCTTTTAAGTACTGCTTAACTTTTTCGCTTGTGCATCCATATAAATCATTTAATCTGTAGATATTGAAAGAACTTAGATTCATCAATTCTCTATCAACATATCCACAATGGCCGATCAGTATTGCTAGATCATCGTTATGCATAATCTTTCCATCTAAGATAAACTGTTCCAGAGATGAATCGGCTTGATTATCTAGTGTTGGTGGGAATTTATACCAGCCCATCATTTCGGCACCAAAACATCCCAACCTCTCTTTAATCACATCTTCAGTGAAAGGTACACCAAGTTCAGCTGCAATATCTCTTAATACCTGCATGGTTGTTTTTGTGGTGTATGCATGCGGATGAACATAATCTGGTTTTCTGCCGGTTATTTCAACAAATCTTTCTAGTTGTGCTTTGCACTCTTTAATTGCGTCTTCGTATACTACGTGGTCATGATCAGGTGCATCCTCATCCAGTGCCCTATTTTCTTTACTGGTGTAGAATCTTCCTGATTCATGAATCAATGATGGAACCTCATTCTTAGTTAGAATTGGTGAACCCGTTGACAGATTGAAATCGATACCGAAAGCAATATCATCAACATATGGTTTAATCCATTCATAACATTCTTTACTCCATGGCATATTAGTAAAAAAGCCAGTATTCCTAACTATGCCGTTTTTGATTGCTTCGACGATGCCTAAAGAAGCAGCTCTACTGATGCCATAATCATCAGACTGCACAATCAATCTCATATGATTTTCCTCCATAAAAAATGTAAGTATTTCTACTTACATTTTACACTAATCTTTAAACTGTAATTGATACAACTTATAGTAATATCCCTTTTTCTTTAATAGTTCCTGATGATTTCCTTTTTCTATTATTTCACCATTCTGTAACACGATAATCTGATCAGCGTGTTGAATGGTTGATAATCTGTGTGCAACTACCAGCATAGTACCGATTGATTTCATCTTTTCTAGAGACTGTTGAATTAATACTTCTGTTTCGGTATCAATATTTGCGGTTGCTTCATCAAGGATTAATATCTGTGGTTGATGAATTACGGTTCTAGCAAATGACAGCAACTGTCTTTGACCTTGAGATAGGTTTTCACCCTTCTCGATAATTTCTTCATTAATACCATTAGGTAGCTTCTTGATGAAACTATCAGCATTTACATATTCACAAGCTTCAAGTACCTGTTCATCTGAGAATGATTCATCATGTAATGTAATATTTGATTTAATTGAACCAGAGAACAGGAATACATCCTGAAGCATCTGACCAATTGCTCTTCTTAGTGAGTTAAGTTCAATATCGTTGATGTTAATACCATCAATCAGAATCTCACCTTTTTGAACCTCATAGTTTCTAACAATCAGTGATAGGATTGTAGTCTTACCAGCACCAGTAGCACCTACAAAGGCACAAGTCTGTTTAGGATCAACGGTGAAGCTTACATCCTTTAAGATCCAGTTTTCATCTTTGTATGCAAACCATACATGTTTGAATTCAATCTTGCCTTCAAACTTATCAATCTTTATAGCATCAGGCTTATCAAGTACCTGTGGTTCAACATCCAGTAAGTTGAAGATTCTTTCAGAAGCAGTGAAGGCTTTCTGCAATGAGTTAAGCTGATCTGCCAGATTCTGGATAGGATTGAAGAATCTAGATAGATACAGATAGAAGGCAAGAATCTCACCGCCGCTCAATCCATACTTCAAACCTAAATAGAAGGTATAAGCAACAGTTGAGTTATATATTAATGAGATTAATGGTCTATAGATACCAAATCCCTTAATAATAGAGAATCTGTCTTTTCTTAGACGTTCGTTCTTTTCCTGGAACTGTTCATCTTTTGTTTCTTCCTGGTTGAAGATCTGAGTCAGTTTCATACCAGCAAGATTTTCTGATAAGAAGGTATTCATATCAGAGATACCGGCTCTTTCTCTTCTAAATATCTGCTTAATCTTCTTAGAGAAGATAAACGATGCGATAAACACAACTACAACTATTGGTAACAGTGATGTAGCAAGTTGTGCAGAGATGTAGAACATTATTACGTATACACCAACCAATGTTGTGAGGTTTCTAAGTATTCTGATGAATACACTAGTGAATAAGTCTGACATTGATGCGGTATATGATGTAACTCTTGTGACAAGAGATCCAACAGGCATTTCATTGAACTGATTTAATGACATATGTTCAATGTGTTCAAATATTTCATTTCTTAATCTATAAATAATTCTTTGTCCACATTTCTGTAATATCTGTGATTCAATGTATACGAATCCTTGGTTTAATAACATAATAACCAATGTCAAAACAGACAGCTCTATTACAAACTGAATATTGATATTATCCAGAAGCAGTTCATCAGTTATCTTTGAAGTTATCATTGGTGACACAACATCAAGAGCTGTGTTGATTCCAACGCATAATAAAGCTGCAATGAACGAAATCATTTCTGGCTTAATATACTTAAGTGTTCTCTTTAAGATGACACCTAAGGGTAATTTCTTATCACCTTTTAGTTTTTCTAATTCGTCATTCATCTTTATAGTTCACTTTCAAGTTGTTGCAAAGTTACCATCTTTGAATAAGTTGGAGAAATCTTCAACAGGTTTTCTGGTGTATCGAACGCTTCAACTTTACCTTCGTTTAAAACAAGGATCTTATCCAGTTTAGAAACTGTAGAAACTCTTGAAGCAATAATAATAGTAGTCTTTCCTTTACGTTTCTCGTTGATGTTGTTTAAGATTGTCTCTTCAGTCTTAACATCGACTGCAGATACAGCATCATCCATAATCATAATTGGCGCGTCTTTTAAATAAGCTCTAGCAATAGAGATTCTCTGTTTCTGTCCACCTGATAGAGTTACGCCTCTTTCGCCAGTCACTGTATCGTAGCCTTCTGCAAACTCAGCAATGTTCTCATCAACATCCGCAAACTTAGCTGCTTCTCTAACCTTACTTAAATCAAGATTCTTATTTGAGAAAGCAATGTTGTTTTTGATGTTGTCAGAGAATAGGAAGTTATCCTGAGGAACATAGGCAATATTATCTCTTAGACTTGTGATATTGAGATCCATAATATCTATATCATCAATAAAGATTCTGTTACTCTCAACGTTATACAGTCTTAGTAACGAGTTAACTAAAGTTGTCTTACCTGAACCGATCTTGCCTACAACACCAACCATTTCACCTGGCTGAATCTCAAATGAGATATTGTTTAAAGAATGTTGTTTAGAATCAGGATAAGAGAAACTGAAATCTTTGAAAGTAATCTTACCTTTACAGTTATCTAATACAACAGCATCTTCTTTATTATGAATTTCTTCGTTTTCATCTAGGAAGGCGCTGACTCTCTTTAGAGAAGTCTTGCATCTAGAATACATCTGAACAATTGAACCCATTGCAATCATTGGCCAGATTAGGGTATCAGCATAACCGATAAATGAAGTAAGTTCACCAGCGGTCATATTAATCTGATGTCCAAGTATTAGATATGGATTACCACTTACATAGCAGTATACAAAATAAGAACCCAAGCCCATTACTACTGTAAGGATGACACCGATAATTATTTCGATACATATATCAAATAGAACATTTACTTTTGCGTAATCAAGGTTCTTGTCAGAATTTTCTTTTGCGACTTTAGAGAAAGCTTTGATTTCCTGTGCTTCCTTTACGAAAGCCTTGATTACTCTGATACCGGTAAAGTTTTCTTGCGTGAAGTCATATAACTTATCGTACTGTTTCTGTCTTGCTTCCCACTTATCTGACATTGTCTTTTCTACCATCGAACCCCAGACAATCAGAATACACATTGGGATAACAGCGATTACTGTTAAGAACCAGTCAGCAGTAAACATTCTGTAGATGGACATTGCTGAAAGGAACACCGCATCTACCAGCATAATTGTGCCAAAGCCAACGAATTCTTCAATTGCTTCTAGGTCACTTGAGAACCATGACATAATAGTTCCGACTTTGTTTTCGTGATAGTATCTTTGAGATAATCTTTCTGCTTTCAAGAACATATCGTGTCTCATAGACATCTCAATTCTTCCAGAAGCATGGAAGATAGTAAAACGCATGCCCATTCTGCCGATAAACAGCACAAACGCTACAACAAGAATTGAGTAAACAATTGATCTTATATCATCGAATACAACATTTGAATTATTACTTACAATATCAATTACCTCACCAAGATACTGAGGAATAAATAACTGAGCATAGTCAACCATAATATCAAAAAGAACTCCTACCAGATACAGTAGGGCAAACTTCTTGTAATACTTCATTAAGTTACTATCTTTAAACATATCAATATAAAGAGTAATCGCCTGATTACTCTTGATAATTATACTTTTTAAATATTTTCTTTACAACATGGGTTATAATCGATTTAATGAGTAAATATGAGCTTCGTGCAATTATACTAAACTGCTTATTTAACTTCGGTGCATCCCTGGTATCTTTGTTTGTATCAGTATACTTATACATCTACACAGAGTCATTAATCACGATGACAATTTATTCGATTGTTCAGATTGCTTTTCTGGGTTTATCTTCAATATGGGCAGTACAGTTATTTGGTAAATCAAAGTTTACAATTCCTTATGCGTTAGGTCTTATACTGATGAGTTCATCAGTAACATATTCATTGTTTGGAACACCATTATTTGAGATGAGTGTTAATTATGTTTATATTGCAGCAGTATTGATTGGTATAGGTGAAGGATTCTTCTACTTTGCGTATAGTACCTGTAATCAAACAGTCACAACTCTACAATCTAGAGCGCTGTTTTTACAATATAATGGAATCTTTTTAAATGTCGGCGGAATCTTCGCACCACTAGTTGCGGATATCATTATTGATACATCAGCAAGCGATATTATCGGTTATACAAAGATCCTATATTTGATAGTTGCAATCTTTGCGATTGTAATTCTTATTTCATTAACCATTAATGTTAAACCGGAAAACAAAGACATTCCTTTAGTTAATGCACTTAGTCTAAAAGATAAACCATGGAGAGATCATCAGTTAGGTTATATATTCTATGGATTAATGAATTCCTTATACTTAAATTTGACTGGATTACTGATATTTAATGCTGCAGGTGGTGGAGGACTTTATTCTAAAGTTCAATTAGGTTTCTATTTTGTTTCCATCATTTCTTATCGTTTGTTATCATCAGCACTTTCAAAAGACAGAATCAAGAAGACATATATTATAGGAACAGTAATTAAGATTGTTTCAATTGTTGTATTGGTATTATTTAATAATATATATGCTGCTATATTCTATGGCGTAGTAAATTCTTTAGCAAATGTTTTCTATGACAACACTCATTCATATATTTCATCAATGATAATGTCTAATTATTATTCAGATGATATTCCTGCACGTTGTGCATTCAGAGAAGCGATTCTGGCAGTTGGAAGAATTGCCGGATTACTTATTATCTTATTGTTTGCAAGACTATTCCCTAATAACTATCTTTTAGTATCGGTACTGGTATTATCACTTGCACCAATAGTAGAACTGATACTTTATTTGCCTTATGCATAGTACAAATTTGTAAAAATTTTCAGCATACATATTTGTGAAATAAATAATTAGAATTTTTCGTCAAAAAACTATTGCATTGGGTTTTTAATTTTGATATTCTAGAAAAAATGAGTTTGATTACCGGTAGGTATTAAACAACATTAAAGGCTGCGAAATCCTCCGGTATAGGGGGATTTTTTCCTCTAAAACTCTAGAGAGGAATAAAACTATGACTGTAAAGAATCAAAAGATTGGTTACTGTCCTGATGAAACACCATCAACAGGAAAATTATTGCTTTATGCACTACAACAAGTAATTGTAATGTTCCCAGCCACCATTACCGTTGCACTAATCACAGGGTTTCAAGTCTCTACTACTATTTTCGCTTCTGGACTTGCTACCCTGTGTTTTATTTTAATCACTAAGAAGAAGATTCCTCTATACTATGGATCTTCATTCTCTTATCTATCAGCAGTAAGCGCAATGGCTATGGCTGAAGGTTCTGCTGAACAGATTGCTACTTGGCAAGCTACAGGTATCCTACCTGCAGAACTAATTTCAAAAGCACAGTTTGGTATTATCATGTCTGGCTTTGTATCAATTGCGGCTGGACTTATTGTTAAGAAGTTTGGTGCTGACAAGGTTGAAAAATTCCTTCCTGCATCAATCACCGGTTCAGTATCAATGGTTATCGGTCTAACACTTGCTGGAAGTGCTATGAACGATTTCTTAGGTTACAGCAACGGTGCACCTGTTACTGATCACTTAACTGCTTGGCTGACAGTTGGATTAGTAACATTTATTTCAACATGTATTTATTCAAGATACTTAAAAGGTTTATTATCTCAGCTTCCATTACTACTTGGTGTAGGAACTGGATGTGTGGTTGCTTTCTTCTTCTATCTGGGCGGAGTTAATCTGTTTAGAACAATCCCAGCTGAAGCACTTGCTGCATCAACTTGGAAACTAGGAGATGGTTCAATATTTGCATTACCTGCATTCACATTACCTAAATTCTCTATGACAGCATTAGTTGGTATCATGCCAATTGCAATTGCAACAATTCCTGAATCAACTGCTCATATGTATCAGTTAGATATCTATGTAAACGATGTTGCTAAGGAAAAAGGAAGAGAAAAATACGATTTAGTTAGCTTACTAGGTGATAACTTAGTAGGTGATGGTCTATGTGATATGGTATCTGGATTTGTAGGTGGACCTGCAGGAACAAACTATGGTGAAAACATTTCTACAATGGCAATCACTAGAGTATTCTCTGTACCAGTACTAATCGTTGCATCAATTATCGCAATGGTTATCTCGTGCTTCACACCATTAATTCAGGCAATCTACGGTATCCCTCTAGCAGTTATCGGTGGCATTGAAGTATACTGCTTCGGTGCAATCGCTGCACAGGGTATCGCAATCATCGTAGACAAGAAAGTATCAATGTTTGATTCTAAAAATATCGCAGTAATCGCTCTAGTATGTATCGTTGGTATCGGCGGAAACTTCGCATTCGGTGGCAACGTTCCATTCTTCGGCTTGAATATACCATGTATCTCATGTGCTGCAATCTTCGGTATTATCTTAAACTTCATCTTATCTTATGGAGATAAGATTGCAGAAAAAGAATAGAAGATAAAAACTTCATAAATTAAGAAAATAATGCTTTAGATTTTTACTCTAAAGCATTATTATATTTATAAGGATGGAGAAAAATATGCCAAAAATAATCAACGAAGAATCCCACACATTTAATGAATACCTATTAATACCTGGTAGAACTACCAAGAAGTGTATTCCTGAGAATGTATGTTTGAAAACACCTTTAGTAAAGTTTAAGAAAGGTGAAGAAGCTGCATTGACTATGAACATTCCTATGGTATCTGCAATTATGCAGTCTGTATCAGGAGATCAGTTAGCGGTTGCGTTAGCTGCAGAAGGTGGTGTTTCTTTTATATTCGGAGCACAGACCATCGAGAATCAGGCAGCCATGGTTGCGCGTGCAAAAGCATACAAGGCAGGTTTTGTGCCAAGTGATTCAAACATCAAACCCGATGCAACATTAAAAGATGTAATAGCACTGACAAAGAAAACAGGACACTCAACAATTGCGGTTACTGATGATGGTAGCGCAAATGGTAAACTGTTGGGTCTAGTTACTTCTAGAGATTATCGTGTTTCAAGAATGTCATTAGATCAAAAGGTTTCAACATTTATGACACCTTTAGAAAATCTAATTACTGCAAAATCAAATGTAACACTATCAAAAGCAAATGATATTATCTGGGAACATAAGTTAAATACCCTTCCAATCGTTGATAAAAACGGCAATTTAAAATCATTCGTATTCAGAAAAGACTACGAAGCACATAAAGATCATCCACTTGAATTACTGGATGAACAGAAAAGATATATTGTAGGTGCCGGAATCAACTCTAGAGATTATAAGGATAGAGTACCTGCACTACTAAAAGCTGGTGCTGATGTATTCTGTATTGATTCATCAGAAGGCTTCTCTGACTGGCAAGCTGATACATTAAACTGGATTCATAAGAAATATCCAAAATGTAAAGTAGGTGCTGGTAATGTAGTAGATGCGGAAGGATTCAACTTCCTAGCTGATGCTGGCGCAGACTTCATTAAGGTTGGTATAGGTGGAGGATCTATCTGTATCACTAGAGAAACTAAAGGTATCGGAAGAGGACAGGCAAGCGCCTTAATGGATGTATGCAAAGCAAGAGATGCATACTACAAGAAGCATGGCGTTTATATTCCTGTATGTTCAGATGGTGGTGTTGTATATGACCATCACATCACTCTTGCCTTAGCGATGGGCGCAGACTTCGTTATGTTAGGAAGATACTTCGCAAGATTTGATGAAGCTCCTACAAACAAAGTTATGATTAATGGTACATATTATAAGGAATACTGGGGTGAAGGATCTGCCCGTGCACGTAATTGGCAAAGATATGACCTCGGTGGCGATGAGAAGTTATCATTCGAAGAAGGCGTTGACTCATATGTTCCGTATGCTGGACCACTTGAAGAAAACGTCAGACTTACAACACATAAGATTAAATCAACAATGTGTAACTGTGGATGTCTGACAATTCCAGAGTTACAGAAGAATTCTAAATTAACTCTTGTATCATCAACTTCAATTGTTGAAGGTGGTGCACATGATGTATTACTAAAGAATAAATCAGTGGAGATTAAATAATGGATAAAAGACCTAGCACATTAAAAAGAATCACAACCAAGAAACAGGCAGATGCCTTTATCAACGAACAGGTAGAGGCAATCAGAAAACAGGTTGGGAAAGACAAAGTATTACTAGCTTTATCAGGTGGTGTAGATAGTAGCGTGGTTGCAGCATTACTGATTAAGGCAATCGGCAAACAGTTAGTATGTGTGCATGTTAATCATGGACTGCTAAGAAAAGGTGAACCTGAACAGGTAATCAAAGTATTTAAGAAAGAAATGAAAGCAAACCTAGTCTATGTTGATGCTTCAGATCTTTTCCTTAAGAAGCTTAAAGGCGTTGAAGATCCAGAAACAAAAAGAAAGATTATTGGCAAAACCTTCATTGATGTGTTCGTAAAAGAAGCAAAGAAACAAAAAGGCATCAAATATCTTGCACAGGGAACAATCTATCCTGATATCTTAGAATCAAAGGGTGTTAAAGCACACCACAATGTAGGTGGTTTACCAAAAGATTTAAACTTTGAACTTGTTGAACCAGTTAAGTATTTATATAAGGATGAAGTTAGAGTGGTTGGTGAAGCACTAGGTTTACCAAAGACAATGGTATACAGACAGCCATTCCCAGGACCAGGTCTAGGAGTAAGATGCGTTGGTGCTATCACTAAAGACAGACTAGAAGCATTAAGAGAAGCTGATGCTATCGTAAGAGAAGAAATTGGAAAACTAAAAGTTACCCCATGGCAGTACTTCTGTGTAATTCCTGATCTTAAATCAACAGGAATTAAAGATGGTAAGAGATATATGGGCTGGGCAGCAATCATTCGTGCAATCAACACCAAGGATGCTGTAACAGCTAAATCGTATGAGATTCCATATAAGACTCTATATAAGATCAGAGACCGTATTATTAAAGAGGTTCCTGGAGTCAATAGAGTATTATGGGACTACAGTGATAAACCAGTATCAACCATTGAGTGGGAATAATAGCAGCCATTCAAAAAGCCTTTATTTCTGCTTATTGGCACACAGATCATACTCTTTGTGACAAAACCGGTTTTTTTGTCTACTTTTCCTGCCCATCTAGCATCCTTCTGACATTCAGATATCAATAACGCTTTATCATTTTGAATGGTTTTACCGGCAATACCTTCCCCAAGATCTAATTTGATATTTGATAAGTCACTATCACCATAAACAGCTTTAGCAGTGATCTTGTTTGTGTTCTTTTTATCATATACCCAAAGTGTTCCTGCTTCTGCATGCATTGATTCAATTAATAATTTTAAAACATTAGAAAAAAGGTCCTTGTCGCCGATTAAATTAGAATACTTTTCTTTTAAGTCTTCTAGTGTCATACGATATTTAGAACTTTTCATTGCTAACCAAAGTTCTTCATTTTCATACATGTCATTTAACAACATATTTTAACCTTCCTTATGAATAC
>R27__coassemble_836_pt1 | contig 16562 bp, 16 predicted proteins | sample R27__metabat2_high_PE_052 | metagenome-assembled genome bin R27 | reverse complement strand
CGCAATATCAGAACCGATTGCTTCCTGAATATGAATGGAGTCTTCAGGAGTCATAAACATTCTGGTGCCATCAAGATGAGACTTGAAGCGAACACCTTCCTCATCAATCTTTCTTGAATCCTTCAAAGAGAAAACCTGATAACCGCCACTATCGGTCAAAACTGGTCCATCATAGTTCATGAACTTATGAATACCACCGGCCTTAATCATTGTTTCTGGACCAGGTCTTAACCATAAATGATAAGTATTTGAAAGAATAATAGAAGCACCAATATTCTTAATATCTTCAGGTGATAAAAACTTAACGGTTGCTTGTGTTCCAACTGGCATGAATACAGGAGTAATAACTTCCTTACCAAAAACATTCAGTCTTCCAAGACGTGCGTTACAGTTCTTGTCTTTGTGTATAAGCTCGTACTTAAATTCGTTTTTCACAACTAATATTATATTACACAGATGTTATACTATAGGTATGAGATCAAAAGAATTAAAAGTCTACAATTTACCGCTTGAATCAAAGCTTGAACACGAAATAGATGCTAAACCATATGTTGGTTTGGGCATAATGGTGCTTGTTGGATTGATAATGATAACTAGTAGTTCAACTACTGTGTTTGGCATAATTCTTACAATCCTATGTTTGTGCTTTATGGTGATTCTACCCAAGGTTGTTTTGATAGAGTTTTTTGCTGAACATATGATTATGTACAACAAGGCATCAAAAGAAGACTGTGCACTTATATATTATGAGGATGTAGTTTCATATAAATACATCATAGGTGTTTTAAAGGACTATCTTGTGGTTAATTTGGAAGATGGAAGTCAGGAAGTAAGTGAAGCTTATTCAAAACTATTATTTGAAAGATATATGAATAAGCATTGTCCAGGTAAGCGAATAAAGTAATGAGAATAATTGCCTTAGATTTTGAAACAGCAAACTACAATATGGCTTCAGCGTGCAGTCTGGGTGTAGCCATATATGATGAAGGTGAGATAGTTGATAACTTTGAGTGGTACATAAAGCCTCATCATCGTTACAACTTTTTTACTAATACCTCAATTCATGGGATTACTGCTGAGGATGTAGAAAACGAGAATGAATTCGTCTTCTATTATGAGGAACTTGCGACCCTACTTAAAGATAATGTGATAGTAGCTCACAATGCATCATTTGATATTGGTGTACTTAATGCGGTATGTGATGTATACAATCTTGATCATCTTAAGAATAGATATATTGATACAGTCGCTTTATCACGCAGAGTCTATCCAGAACTGTATAATCACAAACTCAATACTGTTTGTGAGTATCTGGATATTGATTTATCTCACCACAATGGTAAGTCAGATGCCAATGGCTGTTTGATGATTCTGCTAAAGGCAATGGAAAAATACGATATCTATGATTTGGATGAATTCTTAGAGAAGATAAGAATAGGATATAGGATAAATGTTTAATGGCTAATATTATAACTTCTATCAGAATAATTGGAGCATCGCTACTGATCCCTTTAGAGGCCCTAGGTACATCTTTTATGATTGTCTATTTGGTATGTGGAATTTCTGATGTCCTAGACGGTTATGTCGCAAGAAAATTCAACATTGTGAGTAATCTAGGTTCAAAATTAGATAGTGTTGCGGACCTTCTCTTATTCACAATAATGATGCATAAGATTCTTCCATACCTAAAACTATCCTTAACAAAAACGGTATTCTTATTAATAGATTTGATATTAGTAATTAGGATTATATGTTATATCTATGTCTGGATTAGGTTTAAGACTTTCTCAAGTGAGCATCTAATCATCAATAAAGTAACTGGTGTAATGGTCTTCTTAATCCCATTTATGCTAAAAACCAAATACTTCCTGTATTATGCGTATTGTGTTTGCTTTGTGGCTATATTTGCGGCGATTCAGGAATTTTTGCTACATATTAATAGAAAAAACTGATTTGTGTATTATAATATCTTTAAGTAAAAAGGAAACAAGAAATGAAAGATTTTGAAAACAACGCCTATTTCTGGCAAAAAGTCGACACATTATATTCTTCAGGAGATTTTAAGCTTGTTCATAAGAAGGGTAGTATTCATAAGAATTATCCTGAATTATCTTATCCTTGTGACTACGGTTATGTTCAGACATTACAGAACAGTGTAGAAATTCCAATGGAAGTTTTTAAATCTACTGGAAGCAAGAAAGTTGATGCAATTGCCTTATGTGCTGATATTTTAACAAAACGCTTTGAAGTTAAAGCTCTTGTAGGCTTGAGTGATAGCGAAACAGAGGAGGTACTTCACTTCCTTAACTGTACCGATTATCAAAAATCAATCCTGATTAAAAGAGGGAAAACCATTCCAAGTTGGGCTGAAACAGAGTAGCGAAAAGCTACTTTTTAATTGGTATAATTATTAAGCATGGAAAACAAGCAGTTTAAATTAGTAAGTGACTATAAACCAACAGGTGACCAACCTGAAGCAATCAGACAATTGGTTGAAGGTCTAAAAGCAGGAAAACACGAACAGGTATTACTTGGTGCTACAGGAACAGGTAAGACTTTTACTATTGCCAATGTTATTAAGGAAGTAAATAAACCAACACTAGTGTTTGCTCATAACAAGACACTGGCAGCACAGCTTTATTCTGAGTTTAAAGCACTGTTTCCAGAAAACGCTGTTGAATACTTCGTTTCTAACTTTGATTTCTATCAGCCTGAAGCATACATGCCTAAGACTGACACATATATTGAAAAGAATGCTGTAACCAATGATGAAATAGATATGCTCAGAATGTCTGCATACAATTCACTTCTTGAAAGAAGAGATGTTATTGTTGTGGCATCTGTTGCCTGCATCTATGCTGGAAGTAATCCAAAAGATTATAAGGATATGTTCTTCTCACTTAAGGTGGGTGAAACAATTGACAGACAGGAACTGATTAAGCGATTACTGGTAATGCAATATCAGAGAAATGATATGGATAAGCTAAGAGGTACTTTCTCTGTAAAAGGCGATGTTATTGAAGTGTGTCCTGGACATACTGACAGGTTCATAATCAGAATATCAATGTATGATGATGAAATTGAAAGAATCACAGAGATTGATCCAGTAACAAAAGAAGTTCAAAACGGTTATACTGTTTATTCATTCTTCCCAGCAAGCGGTTATGCCAGAAACAAGAATGATTTGTTGATTGCTTGTGATGGTATTGAAGCTGAACTGGAAGAAAGATTAAAGTATTTTAAAGAAAACAACAAACCGCTTGAATACGAAAGACTTGAGCAGAGATGCCGTTATGATATTGAAGCATTAAGAGAAATCGGTATGTGCTCAGGCATTGAAAACTACGCAATGCATATTGACCATCGTGTGCCAGGAGAAAGACCATATAATCTGTTTGATTACTTTGGTGATGATTTCTTAATTGTAGTTGATGAATCGCATGTATCACTTCCTCAGATTAGAGGTATGTATAATGGTGACCATGCCAGAAAGCAGACTCTTGTTGATTATGGCTTCAGACTTCCTAGCGCTCTAGAAAATAGACCAATGATGTTTGACGAATGGGAACAACTGGATGCTCAAAGAATTTATATGTCCGCAACCCCAGGTGATTATGAGCTAGAGAGAAGTGGCAAACCTATCGAACAGCTGATTCGTCCAACAGGATTAATTGATCCTAAGGTTGAAGTTAGAAAGACTAGTGGTCAAATTGATGATTTGATGGAAGAAATCAGAAACACTATCGCCAAAAACGAGAGAGTGCTTGTTACAACACTGACTGTTAAGATGGCGGAAGACTTATCTGAATACTTGAAGAAACAGGAATTCAAAGTTGCTTATCTTCACCACGAGACAAAGACTCTTGAAAGATCTCAGATCATTCATGATTTAAGAAGTGGTGAATATGATGTTCTGGTTGGTATCAACTTATTAAGAGAAGGTTTGGACCTTCCTGAAGTAAGCTTAATCGCCATACTTGATGCGGATAAGGAAGGCTTCTTAAGAAGCTCAAGATCACTGATTCAGACAATCGGTAGAGCCGCAAGAAACGTCAATGGTAGAGTAATCATGTATGCAGATGAAATGACTGATTCAATGAAGACTGCTATCGATGAGACAAACAGAAGAAGAAGTATTCAGGAAGCTTATAACACTGAAAATCACATTGTGCCAAAGACTATTGTCAAGGAATTGAATGAGACAATCCATTCTAAAGAGACAAAAGAAATGGCTAAGAAATATATTAGTAAGAAAGTTCATAGTAAGGCTGATAAGCAGAAACTGATGGCTTCTATTGAACAGGAAATGAGACAGGCTGCTAAACAGTTGAATTTCGAAAGAGCTGCAGAATTGAGAGACATGTTATATGAAATTAGAGATGAACAGTAATTTGATTAAAAGAATACTGATTGCTTTGCTTGGTTGTATAACGCTAGGTGCAGGTATCGGTATGAGTATAAAGGTAGGAATCGGTGTTGATTCATTGAGTGCTTTTTATACTGCTATTGCCAAGATAACAGGTCTAAGTGATGGCACCGTAACAGCACTGGCTAATGCTGTAATGATAACTTTAGCTTTGATTCTGTATAAAAAGAATGTCGGTATTTCTACAGTGATGTTTATGCTTACTTCAAAATGGCCAATTGATTTTGCTAATAAGCATTTTATCCATAGTGATAATCTGATTGTTTCAATTATTCTATGTATCTTTTCTATGGCTTTGATTGCTTTAGGTTCAGAACTGTGCATCTTCTCAGATTTAGGTGCTGATGCCTATACTGCGATGACCATGGGTGTTGGTAAAAGACTGAAACATGAAGTTAAGTATACCTATATCCGTTGGTTCTTCGATATCACATTCCTAATTCTAGCTATCATCTTAAAAGGTGAGGTTGGACTAGGAACCGCAATTGCTATCGCTTTAGTTGGACCAATGATGAAATTATTCGAAAAAGGCTTAAGAAAAATCATTAAATAAAAAAGAAACACCATGAAAAGTGGTATATAATGAAATTATGAAGAAACTAGTACTAATAACAGGTGTATCGGGTGCAGGTAAAACCACTGCTTCTAATATTTTGGAAGACATGGGTTATACATGTATCGACCAGTACCCAATTGAATTATTACCAGATCTAATTAAGCTAATTGAAACTGATGAATCTATCAAATATCAGAAGGTTGCTATTACTATTTCTCTGATTGATTTGGAGACTTATGCAAACCTATTAGAGAATTCAGAAATCAAGACAACAATGATTATCATTGATGCATCCAAGGATGTAATCATCAACAGATACAAATTCACTAGAAGAGTTCATCCGCTTGTTGTTTCAAATACCGCTGCAACACTTGAAGAGGCTGTTGATATTGAAAAATCAATTCTTTCTAAGTTCACTAGAAGAGCACACATAATTGATACAACAAACCTGAACGCTAAACAGCATAAGGAAAAATTGGATAAGATTTTAGATTATGATGATTATAATAATCTTGCTTTGACATTTGTTTCCTTTGGTTACAAGTATGGTGTTCCTGATGATGCTGATTTAGTATTTGATGTAAGAATGCTGGATAACCCATTCTATGTAGATAAACTGAAGAAGAAAACAGGTAATGATAAAGCTGTCAGAGAATTCGTTCTTGAAAAGCCTATGACTCAGAAATATATCAAGAAGCTTATCTCATATATTGATTTCACATTAAAGGCTTACAACAAGGAAGAGAAGAGACAGATTACCATTTGTGTAGGTTGTACAGGTGGTCAACATCGTTCAGTAACTATTGCCAACTATCTGTATAATCACTACAAGGATAAATACATGTGTTACTTAAAACACAGAGAGATTAGTAAGTAAAACAATGGTGACTGAGTCACCATTTATTTAATATGTCATTCACAACAGAAATTAAACAGGAAATCGCTTATAACGAACTGAAGAAATGCTGCAGCAAAGCCGAATTAAGTGCCTTGATGCAATTAACAAGTTCATTAACAATAACTAATAAACAATTAGGTATTTTAGTACGTACAGAAAATCCTACAACAGCTAAAAGAATCTTTTCATTACTAAAGAAAACATACAAGGTTCAAACAGAACTGGTAATGGCTAAGAAAACAAACCTGAAGAAAAATAACGTTTACACTATTAATATTTCAGAAAACGCCAGAGACATCTTGGAAGACTTAGGACTATATTCATCAAAAGGACTTCAGTCTCATCCTAGTTACACAATTGTTCTAAAAGACTGTTGTGCCAGAGCATATGTAGCTGGAGCATTCTTGGCATATGGTGCGTGCAATTCACCAAAGAAGACTAATTATCATCTAGAGATCAGTCTTAACGAATTGGATCATGCAAATTTCATCACTAAGTTATTGTCACGTTTTAATATCGAAGCAAAGATATCTAAACGCAGAAACAAATACATCGTTTATATAAAGAAGGCTGATGTTATCGCTGACTTCTTAAGACTGGTTGGTGCTAATGAATCATTAATGAATTTTGAGGAAATCCGTATTGAAAGAGATATGAAGAATTCCATTACCCGTCTGGATAACTGCGAAATCGCAAATGAAGTCAAGACACTGAAGGCAGCAGAAAGACAAGTTGCCTATATTGAAAAACTAAAGGAAAGCAACAAATACAAGAACCTTGATGAAAAACTTAAGAATGTTGTGGAAATAAGACTTAAGTATCAGGATTATTCATTACTTGAACTATGTAATGCTTATCAAAAAGCACATGGCGAAGTAATATCAAAATCAGGAATGAAACATCGTTTGAATAAAATAGAAGCAATTGCGAAGGAGTTGGAATAATGAAGACAGTACTAATAACAGGTGCATCAAGTGGTATTGGAAAAGAGTTTGCTCTTCAGTTTGCTGAACATGGCTATGATTTAGTTCTTGTCGCAAGAAGAAAAAAACTTCTTGATGAAGTTAAAAAGGAAATCAATGAAAAGTATCATGTAAGCATTGATACTTATGCATGTGATGTTGCTAAAGACCCAAAGGCTGTATATGATTATTGCCATACAAAAAACAAAAGAATCGACGTTCTAGTAAATAACGCTGGATATGGTGACTATGGTAAATTCATTGAATCAGACTTGGATAAGGCTTTAGGCATGATTGAACTTAATAATAAAGCATTAGTAGCTCTAACTTATTATTTCATTAAAGATATGAAGTTTAATGGTTATGGCCATATCGTTAATACAGGAAGTGTTGCATCATTTATTCCTGGACCATATATGGCAGTATACTATGCAACTAAATCATTTGTTATGTCATTCTCAATGGCATTAAGAGAAGAATTGAGAAATGATAACATCAGAGTATCAGTATTATGTCCTGCTCCAACAAAATCAGCATTCTGGAATGTTGCTAATGGTGAAACAACTGCTGTATATGACAACATATTCGCAAGAACTACTAAGCAGGCTGCTGAAACAGGATACAAGATGTTTGAAGAAAATAAACCATACGCAATTGATGGAGTACCATATAAACTGCTTATAGGTGCAGCTCGTCATTTGCCTCTTGAAGCATGTTCTAGATTAGTGGGATTTGTTCAATTAAAAACGAAGGAAAAGAAAAATGGGTAAGTTATTAGTAATTGATTTTGGAAGCACTTATTTTCCTGTATTAAAGGGAAGACTTGATAAATTAAAAATTGAAACAATTGTCTGTGATTACAATTATGATTTTGATAATCTTGATAAAGACATTGTTGGTATTATTTTCTCTGGTTCACCAGACAATATTTCAGAAGGCAAAAACTTCAGAGTAGTAGACAAGAAAGTTCTTGATCTGGGATTACCAATTTTAGGAATCTGCTACGGTCATCAGCTAGCTAATTATCTAAGCGGTGGTACAGTAGTGAGATCTAAGACACCAGAAGATGGTGGCAAGGAATTTAGAATACTTAAGGATTCACCAATATTTGAAAACATGCCTGATGTTCAGACTGTTTATATGTCTCATGGAGATGAAGTAAGTGTTTTAGGTGAAGGCTTTGAACTTCTTGGCGAAACTAACGATTGTAAGATTGCTGCAGCTCAGAATCTTGAAAAGAAGATATTCACCCTGCAATTTCATCCAGAAGGTGAGAAGAATTCTTGCGGATTGCAGTACTTTAGAAATTTCGCAAAGATTTGCGGAATGTAATTAAGGAGTTATTATGTCAAAGATTACTGATTGTTTATTATGTAATGATGCTAAGTGCAATAGCGCTTGTGATAAGTTAGATGTTTCCAAGACTTTAAGAAGTTTATATTTTCATAATTCAAGAGTTGTCTTAAATAAACTGAATGATGAGATTCCTTGTTTATCTTGTGATGGCAAGTGCAAGGATGCCTGTATAGTTGGTGTTGATATAAAACAACTGATTAGTGGTATCAGCAAAACCGAATATGAAAAAGTTGATATTGATTATGAATGTCTGAAAACAGATTTCTGTGGTATTCCAGTTGAAAATCCATTCTTCTTATCATCTTCTGTTGTTGCAAGTACATATGATATGTGCGCTAGAGCATTTGATGCAGGCTGGGGTGGCGTTTGTTTTAAGACTATCAGTTTGATGGATATTCATGAGGCATCTCCTAGATATTCAGCTATCAGTGACAATAACGAAAGAATCATTGGCTTTAAGAATATTGAACAGTTATCTGATCATTCATTGCCAGAAAACATTGAGATTTTCAGAAAACTAAAAGAGAATTATCCAAGCAAGTTCTTACTGATTTCTATCATGGGTAGAAACGAAGAAGAATGGGAATATCTGACTAAACAGGTATGTGAAAGTGGAGCTGATGCGATTGAACTCAATTTCTCTTGTCCAAATATGACTGAGAATAATACCGGAAGTGATGTTGGTCAGATTCCTGAACTTGTTGAAAGATATACTCGTATTTGCAAGAATGCAAGCAGTATTCCTGTAATCGCAAAGCTGACACCAAATGTAACAAATATCTGTGAAGCAACAGATGCCGCAATCAGAGGTGGTGCTGATGGCATAGCTGCTATTAATACAATAAAGAGTTTGATTGACATTGATATTGATGCAAGTGATGGCGTAGATTTAAGTGCACCAGGTGGCTATTCAGGTAAAGCAGTACTACCGATTGCTTTAAGATTCATATCTGAAATTGCTAAAGATAAGAACATGGAGAACAAGCACATCTCAGCAATGGGTGGTATTGAAAATTGGCGTGATGTTATTCAGTTCTTTGTGTTAGGTGCTGATTCAATTCAGGTTACAACATCAGTAATGCAGTATGGCTACCGCATCATTGAAGATATTAAAGACGGTGTAGCTTATTATCTAAAGACTCACAATATTGATTCAATTAAGCAATTATCAAAAACAACACTTGAAGGTATTGTTAATACAGATCAGCTAGAAAGAGATTATGTTATTTATCCAAAATTCTTAAGAGAAAGATGCGTAGGATGTCAAAGATGTTATGTATCTTGTATGGATGGTGGTCATCAGGCAATAAGTATCAAAGATGGTAAACCAGTATTAGATCCTAGTAGATGTGTTGGTTGCCATCTGTGCGTTCTGGTATGTCCAACTAAAGCCATTAAGTCTTCAAATATAAAAGTTAAAAAATAAAAAGCCTTAAGGGCTTTTTTATTATGATTGTATTACGACAAGCATTTTGAAAATACGAATATAACTGATACAATGAATATGTAAAAAGTGCTTTTTTGTTATGCAAGTAATACGAAACATGTAATATGAACAATTTATCAAAAGAAAACTTACAGTCATCTGATGATATAGAAAAGACTAACCGTAGTTGGATTAAGAATATAACTATTATCTCAGCAATCGTAGCAATTATCGGCGTGGTGGTATTTGCTCTTTTTAGGCTTGGGTCTTTCAGCAAAGAACCTACTGTAACGGTTAAAGCGAATAATAGTTATAGCGAAACAATCACCGTTGCAATGGACTATGACTATGCACCGTTTTCTTTCAAAGACAGTAATGGAGAAGCAACAGGACACGATGTAGAACTGATTAACGAAATATCAAATAGACTTGAGAAGAACGTTGAAATAAAACTTCTTACTTATTCAGAATGTCTTGAACAGATAAGAACTGGAAAAGCTGATATTGTAATGAGTTCAACTTCTGAAGAGCAGCTTGAAGGAATCAACAATTCAATTCCGGTTGTTAGTAATGCTTGGGTTGCATTTAACAAAGGCAACATTGCATCAGTTTCAGATCTCTATGATAAGAAAATCGGTATTATCGGTGGCGCAGATCCTTTGAAGGATTTTGGCCTATCTGAGTCATGCCAAGCATTTCCAACTTATACAGATGCTTTTATTGCTTTAGAGAATGGTGAACTTGATTGTGTTATTGCTAAATATCCAATAGGAAGAAAAATAATCAGAGATAATGGATTTGCAGATATCAAGGCAACATGTGAAATAACGGGTTCACATCTTTCAATTGGTGTTAGTGCTAACAATGATAAATTATTAAAACAGATTAATGAAGTTATTAAAGAACTTAGTAAAGATGGTTTCTTAAATAGATTAAACGATAAGTGGTGTGGCACTTTTGTAAGCGACTATAGTTTAAAGGATTTCATTGAGTATTATCCAGCTGTATTTATTATAAGTGCGGTGGTATTTGTTCTTCTTATCTGCTCTCTTATAGTTACTTTCATTAATAATCGCAACGATAGAATAATGCAAAACAGATTACAGATTGCTAGAGATGAAAAAGAAGAAGAGCTTAAAGAACAAATGGCCAGAGTTATTGGCCTATCTGATGACTTCCAGGCTATCTTTGATGTTGACTATGAAACAGGTGAATATGAGATATTCTCATATGATAGTGGTTATTTTGATGATGTTCTAGTCAAGATGGAAAAAGGTAAGAATTTCTATGCAGATACACTTAAAGATGTAGAGAAAGTAGTATATAAGGATGATAAAGATCTAATAAGAGATACCTTCTCTAATAAGGAGTATATAGGTACTACTCTAGAGAAAAACGGTCAGTTTGTAATAGATTACAGATTAAACAGTGATAATGGTCCTGCCTGGTATAAGGTTAAGGTAGTAAAGAAAGCCGGAGATGATTCTCATTTCTTAGTAGGTGTATTCTATGAAGATGAAAGAATCCGTAAGGAAGCCGAATATAAGAGAAGTATTGAAGATGAATTAAAGGTCATCAATGGTCTAGCCAGTGACTGTGTAAGTCTTTATACAGTTGATATGGAACACAATACCTATAAGGTTTATTCAATAACTGATGATGTTAAAGATATAAATGCTGTTGTTGAAGACTATAGTGATTTATCTAGCTCTTTACGTCAATACGCTGATGGTTATGTTCATCCTGAAGACAGAGAAAAGATTTACTACTATGCAAATCTAGATAATATGAAGGCAGCCTTAAGAAACTCCAGATCTCAAAAGGTTACAGTAAGAAGAAACATCGAAGGTACTTGGGCTTGGATTGAAATGAATATGATCAAGACTGATCCAATAAGTGAACCAGCTAAGAATGTTATCCTTGCCTTTACTAACCGTACTGAACAGGTTGAACAGGAACTAGAGATAAGAGGTCAATTGGAAGATGCTTTATCAATGGCTAAATCCGCAAATATTGCAAAGACTAGTTTCCTTAACAGTATGTCTCACGATATCCGTACACCTATGAACGCCATAACTGGTTATACTAGAATGGCTAAGAAGAATATCAATGATACTCAGACAGTTGAAGAGTATCTTGATAAGATTGATGTCTCTGGTCAGCAATTATTGGCTTTGGTTAATCAGGTTCTTGAAATGTCTAGAATTGAATCTGGAAAGATTGCACTTGTTGAAGAAGCAGCTGATATTGTGGAAAAAGCTTATACAATGAAGACAGTTACTGGTGCCGATGTTGATAATAAAGGATTAAAACTATCATTGGTTGTTGGCAAAATTCATCACAAACATGTACTTGTTGACGCATCTAGAATGGATCAGATAATTACAAACATTCTTGGAAATGCTATTAAGTATACACCAGAAGGTGGCCAGATTAACTATGTTGTTGAAGAACTTCCATATGATAGGAATAATTATGGTCTATATAGATTTACAATCATTGATAACGGCATAGGAATGTCAGAAGAATTCCAGAAGCATCTATTTGAAGAATTCTCAAGAGAAAACACTTCTACTGTAAGCCATATTCAGGGAACTGGTTTAGGTTTATCTATTGTAAAGATACTAGTTGAACTGATGGGTGGATCAATTGAGATTAAGTCAAAACAGGGTGAAGGAACAACAGTTATCGTTACTATGCCAATGAAGATAGATACAAGTTTTGATAACCAAGATGTTAATGATGAAGTTTATGAAAATATAGATTTCAACGGTAAGCGTTTATTGCTTGTTGAAGATAATGAAATGAATAGAGAAATAGCTATTGATATTCTTGAAGATGCAGGTTTTGTAGTTGAAACAGCAAATGATGGTGATGTTGCTATCGAAATGATAAGAAAGATTATTGATGCAAAGGATTACGAATACTATGCTGCAGTTCTCATGGATATTCAGATGCCAAGAATGAATGGATATGAAGCAACAAGAATCATTCGTGAATTAAAACCAGTAGAACATCATATTCCAATCATTGCTGTAAGTGCTAATGCATTTGAAGAAGACAGAATTAAGTCTATTGAAGCAGGTATGGATGATCACGTATCTAAACCAATTGATGTTATTAAACTTAAGGAAGCATTATCAAGACTGGTATAGTAAGTCATAAAAATATAACAATCGTCATATTCAAAAATAAAACATCTCTTGCAAGATGTTTTATTATTAACATAATTTAGTAACTAACGATTATCTATAATCGTATACATTCCATTTAGAATGATCAGGAGAACCATCAGACTTAACATATCTTAATCCGCATTTAGGGCAAATAAAGGTATGATTGCCATAGCATGAATCTTTCCATTCTAATGGACTTTTGCAATTATACATGCAAATAGGTGGATCATCCATTCTAAATCCATAATCAGGTGCAGTTATTTCTTTACCATCAACATGTAGTGTTTTACCGCCACTAACATTTTCTAATTGGCTGTCATTTAAAGTTGGCATATTATGTTTTCCTTTCCATTGCTTTATAACTTAATTATATAAATATGATATAGAAAATACTATTTATGTTTATTAACTATAAAAAAACAAGAAGTCCTGTTTTGGACTTCTTGAGTTTTGATAAATGGTGCCGGCTATAGGACTCGAACCTACCACCTGCTCGTTACGAGTGAGCTGCTCTACCTGATGAGCTAAGCCGGCTTTTTCTTCAGATAAGAAATCAAAGATTTAGAAGTGTTGTGTAGTTCCTTATTATGAACTTTGTCTAATAACTCTTCTTTCATCTTTCTTATTTCTACACCATTATAACCAAAAGACTGAATAATGCTTCCATCAATTTTAAGTTCATCAATGGTAACCATATACTTGTTTAGCGAGTTAAATCTATCTGTATAATCTTTATGATTTAATTCGTTCAGATAAGCTAAGATATGTTTCTGATTAACATCAGATAAAACTCTAATGAAATCATAATCATTTTTGATATCAGTGTTGCTTACGCTGATAAGAGTGGTGATAAGATTAATTTCTTCTTTGGAGTATTTAAGTTTCTTTAGATTAACTTTACTATTTCTTAATAAGTAGGCAAGGGAATATAAGCAATTTGAGAAATTATTAACTTTTCTATCCTCTTTTTCAAAAGGCATGAAAGTATTAAAAACATCAAGATACTCATTGATTGTTTTGAATGCATCTTTACAGCATAGTATTTGTAATAGCTCTTCTTTTTTTCTTTCTTCAGAAATGTAATTGAGCAAATCCTTATTCTTTATAATTGATTTATTAGTTTTTTCTTCAATCTTGAAGTTATACATGGTCTTAAATCTTAGAGCTCTCAATATTCTTAATGCATCTTCATGGAATCTTTGATCAGGGTTTCCAATGCATCTGATAATACCATTGTTAAGGTCTTCTACACCATTAAATAAATCAACAACTTCTTTTCCACTATTCATACATAAAGCATTGATAGTGAAGTCTCTTCTTTTTAAATCCTCTTTCAGTGAATTAGTAAAAACTATTTCATCAGGACGACGATGGTCTGAATACTTTCCTTCTTTTCTGTATGGGGTAATATCAATCTTAAGTTTATTGATGATTACAACTACTGTTCCAAGCTTTTTACCGATGTCATGAACTGTATAATCATGGAATAAAAGTTTAATGGCATTAGGATCAGCATTAGTGCAGATATCATAATCCTTGATTGGTTTATGCATTAGATGATTTCTTACTGCACCACCTACTAAAAAGGCTTCATAGCCTTTTTCTTCAAGAATGTTTAATGCTGTAAATATCTCTTTTCTAATCATTATGAATAACGATAGTTACGTTTTGGTTCCTCAAAATCATGTAATCTTTGATTATATGATTCATAAGCCATTTCTTCACATCTAAGCTGAGGGTTTTCAATGCCCATGAGCTTGAGCATGTATTTAGCAAAATCAGGATTGAGTACTAATAATGGTCCGATGACATAAGTTGCGAATAAGTTGTGGTCTTTGAATCCTTCAAGTTTGCTTTCTAGATTTATGCCATCGCCTCTAGTAACTTTGAATAAATAGTTATTTGAATTATCACCATATAAGTGAGAGAACTGTGATTTGAAACCAACAAGTTTCATATTCTCATATTCACCAAGCCATAAAGAGTTATAGCGGCTATTCATCTTTCTTACTGCATGGAATGGATACAGACCAAGCATTTCAACTTTGCCATCTTCTGTTTCGATGTAGTCACATAGTACTTCGATAGCATTGCCTGTAAACAGAATTGGTTTGTTGTCTTGAATTCTTTGAATGAAGGCATCCTTATAAGGTTTTAAAGCATCTCTAGAAAGAAGCTGTCCAGACTCGCTGGTTGTGCCCATGAATACTAAAGCAATATCTTCACTTATAAATCTTGGTTCATCTTTCAAAGAGGTATTATTTACTTCTATATTGTTAGAGGAATCAATTTAGGTGATATTTTGTAGATCACCATAAAGGTTACAGATTTCTGGATATAAAACTTCTATCTTCATTTTGTAACCTCCTTAGCTCTGTTTACAATTCTGTCTTTCATGGCGAAAGCATAATCGATGTCGCCACCGGATGCGCCATATAGCATATAAACTTTACTGCCTTTTTCTAGATGCAGATATTTTACTGCTTCGATTTCATCAAATACACAATCGATATTCTCATCTGGATAACCGGCAAGATTTAGTCTTAATCTGAAGTCCTTGCATCTAGCACCACATGCAACGATATGTTTGATTGCAGGGTTGTTTAAGAATTCAAAATCACAGTCATACATCCAACAGGTATTTTCTGACCACTCAACTTCATCAAGTCTATTAGACATCATCATGAATACTTCAACATTGCCATCAAGACTTCCTAAATAATCAAATACTCTAGAGCAGGCTAAAGCATTCATATCCTTAGCCATTTGCATAATTATCGTGCAGCCATTAACATCAGTCTCGTTGTATCTAGTCTTTGTGACTTCCATGTCAGACATATAAGATGCAATGGTCTTATGGTCCATACCTAATTGTCTTCCTAGAGAAATAGCGCAAAGCATATTGTATGCTTCAAACAGTTTATCGGAAATCAGTTTATACTCAAATGTTTCGCCATTTTCTTTAACGGTCATAGCGTTATCGGAAATACTGATTACTTCATATTGTGGGTCAGGTGACTTGAAATCGCAATCAGGGCAATGAGCTTTACCGATGTGATGGTAATGACGATAATCATAAACTAGTTTACTGTGACACTTTGGACATATCTGTTTATCGTTAATCAGATTGACACATTCACCGGTTTCACCATCGAGCTTATCAATTCCAAAATATACACGCTTATTGTTTGGTGCTATTTCACAAGAGATTAAATCATCAGCATTCAGTATCAAAACTGTATTCTCAGGAATAGCATCAGAAATGAATTTCTGGATGTATTCAGGATGAGCATTTCTCATGATTGAATCTCTAAATAGATTAGTAACGATTGTGTAATCAGGTTTTAGATATGGGTAGATGCGCATACTTGAGCGTTCATCAACTTCAATGACTGCTGCATCATAATTTGTTTTATTTACTAGATTAACGCCTTTTAGCAATACTGTGGCAATACCAGAAGCAATATTTGAACCAAAATGGTTACTTAAGACCTTCTTACCGCTTTTCTCCATCAGTTCATAACAAAGATTAGTAACGGTAGTCTTGCCGTCAGTACCGGTAACGGTAATTATCTGTTTTGGTCTATCAATGTACTTAATAAAATCCGGGCATATTTTAAGTGCTAAAAAGCCAGGGAAATCAGTTCCGTTATGTTTTGTGATTTTTAAAGCTGGGATTGATAATTTGGCCATATATAAAGCCAAATAGAATCTTAATTTCATCTATATAATTATACGATTAAAGCACTATTGTTGTATAAT
>R27__coassemble_810_pt1 | contig 16951 bp, 14 predicted proteins | sample R27__metabat2_high_PE_052 | metagenome-assembled genome bin R27 | reverse complement strand
AGATACTAAAATTTATACACTGGTAAGGAAGATCTTGATTAATTATAAGGCTCACTAAACGTTAGCTTTTCTTATGTAAATTAATATTACTTTTGTATAAAAACTGCGTATTTTTTTAGCATAACTTTGTCACATATTCTATTTAATAAAAAAGCATTTAGAGTTATAATGATTTTTAATCTGGATTTTTACAAAAATATAAAAGAAAGCGTGATAATTATGAAAGATTTACAACTAGAAAAGTACGGAATAACAGGTACAAAAGAAGTAGTTTATAACCCTTCTTATGAGCTGTTGTACGAAGAAGAAACCAAGAAAGATTTAGAAGGTTATGAGGTAGGTACTAAGACAGAACTTGATACTATCAACGTTATGACCGGTATCTATACTGGCAGATCTCCTAAGGATAAGTATATTGTTATGGATGAGAATTCAAAGGATACTGTTTGGTGGACTACACCTGAATATCCTAATGATAACCATCCAATGTCTGAAGAGGTATGGAAGACAGTTAAAGCAATCGCCAAGAATCAGTTAAGCAATAAGAGATTATTTGTAGTTGATGCATACTGCGGTGCTAATAAAGATACAAGAATGGCTGTCAGATTCATCATGGAAGTTGCTTGGCAGGCACATTTCGTAAGAAATATGTTCATCAAGCCAACTGATGAAGAAGCAGAAAACTTTGAACCTGATTTCATTGTTTACTGCGCATCTAAGGCAAAAGTAAGCAACTATGCAGAATTAGGATTAAACTCTGAAACATGTGTAGCATTCAACATTTCATCAAAAGAACAGGTAATTATTAATACTTGGTATGGTGGAGAAATGAAGAAGGGTATGTTCTCGATGATGAACTACTATCTTCCATTAAAGGGAATTGCTTCAATGCACTGTTCAGCTAATACTGATATGAACAAAGATAATACTGCAATCTTCTTTGGTCTATCAGGAACAGGTAAGACTACATTATCAACAGATCCAAAGAGATTACTGATTGGTGATGATGAACATGGTTGGGATGATAACGGTGTATTCAACCTTGAAGGTGGCTGTTATGCAAAGGTTATTAACCTTGATAAAGAATCAGAACCAGATATCTATAATGCTATTAAACGTAATGCATTACTAGAGAATGTTACTGTTGATGAAAATGGCAAGATTGATTTTGCTGATAAGTCAGTAACTGAGAATACTCGTGTATCTTATCCAATCAATCATATTGAAAAGATTGTTACTCCAGTATCAAGTGCACCTGCAGCTAAGAATGTTATCTTCTTATCAGCTGATGCGTTTGGTGTACTTCCTCCAGTATCAATTCTTACTCCTGAACAGACACAGTATTACTTCCTATCAGGATTTACTGCTAAGTTAGCTGGTACAGAAAGAGGAATTACTGAACCTACACCTACATTCTCTGCATGTTTCGGTCAGGCATTCCTAGAACTGCACCCAACTAAATATGCTCAGGAATTAGTTAAGAGAATGGAAGCATCTGGTGCTAAGGCATACTTAGTTAATACTGGATGGAATGGTACAGGCAAGAGAATTTCTATTAAGGATACTCGTGGTATTATTGATGCAATTTTGAATGGCGCAATCAATAACTGTGAAACAAAGAAGATTCCATATTTTGATTTAGAAGTTCCAACATCTCTAGAGGGTGTTGATACTAATATCTTAGATCCAAGAGACACATATGAAACTGCTGAACAATGGGATGAAAAAGCTAAGGACTTAGCTTCTAGATTCATCAAGAACTTCAGCAAATACGAGAATAATGAAGCAGGTAAGGAGCTAGTAAAGGCTGGACCTAAATTATAAGAGGCAAGTAGTATGGTAAAAATTGTTGAGACATCAGTACGTGATGGTCATCAGTCTCTGTTTGCAACAAGAATGACAACTGATGAAGTTGTTGAACTTTGCAAAATATACGATGATGCTGGTTACCACGCAATCGAGGTTTGGGGCGGTGCAACTTTTGATTCCTGCATGCGTTTTCTGAATGAAGATCCATGGGAAAGATTAAGAAAAGTTAAAGCCGTCTGCAAGAAGACCAAACTTCAAATGTTATTCAGAGGACAGAACATCTTAGGATATCGTCATTATTCTGATGATGTTGTTGATATGTTCTGTAAGAAATCAATCGAAAACGGAATTGATATCATCAGAGTTTTTGATGCGCTTAATGATATCCGCAACTTAAAACAGGCTGTTGAATCAACAAAGAAATATGGTGGTGAATGTCAGATTGCCTTATCTTATACAACATCACCAGTTCATACAATTGATTACTATGTATCTTTAGCAAAAGAAGTTGAAGCATTAGGTGCTGATTCTTTATGCATTAAAGATATGGCTGGTGTTTTAACACCTGAAGATGCTACAAAACTTGTAACTGCATTAAAGAAGAACACAAAACTTCCAATTGAATTACACTCACATTGCACAGCTGGTATCTGTGAAATGACATATATGGCAGCAATCAAAGCTGGTGTTGATATTGTTGATACCTCATTATCACCAATTTCAAATGGTACTGCTCAACCTAGTACACAGGCATTAAACAACGCTTTAAAGGGAACTGAATATGATCCTAAACTAAATGTTGAAGCATTACACAAAGCTGAGCCAATTGCTACAGAAATCATGAACAAATATATCGGCAATGGTTTGCTGAATCCTAAATCATTAGAAGTAAATCCAAACATCTTAAAGTATCAGGTACCTGGTGGCATGTTATCAAACATGATCAAACAGTTAACTGATCAGGATGCAATGGATAAATATGAAGAAGTATTAATGGAAATTCCTAATGTCAGAAAAGACTTGGGTTACCCTCCACTTGTAACACCAATGTCACAGATGGTTGGTACACAGGCTGTATTAAATATCCTTAATGGTGAAAGATACAAGATCTGTGCAAAAGAGATTAAAGATTATCTGCATGGAAAATACGGTAAAGCTCCTGCAGAGATTAACGAAGAAGTTAAGAAAAAGATAATTGGCGATGATGAAGTAATTACTTGCCGTCCTGCAGATCTGCTTGAACCAGAATTTGAAGGATTGAAAGAAAAATACAAAGACATTGCTAAATGTGATGAAGATGTATTATCACTCGCCTTATTCGAACAGGTAGCAGTTGATTTCTTAAGCAAGAAGTACAATTCTTCAAAAGATGAAGTTGATGAATTCAACATGTACATATAGGAGGCAAAGATGGGAACATATAATTATTCTGGTGTAATTGCCTTAGTCATATTTGTAGTAATACTGGTTATCTTCTTAAAAAAAGAAGCTAAGCTCCTAAACCAGGAAGAGAATCAAGAAGAAGATAAACCAATTATTGAAGAAGTAAACGCTTCACCATTAGATCTAAATGATGAAGATGCAACAGTAGCTAGTTTGATTGCTGCTATTGAATGTCGAAACGAAACACATAAGAATGTGCAAGTAATAAGTGTCAGAGAGGTAAATTAGTATGAAGGTATACAAAGTTAAAGTTAATGGCAAAGTCTATGAAGTAGAAGTTGAAGCAGTTGATGAAGTTAAAGGTACAATCGAAGCTCCAAAGGCTAAAGAAACTAAGACTGTAACTTCAGATGGAAGCAATCAGATTATTGCGCCAATTGCAGGAAAGATTGTTGATATCAAAGTTAAAGTTGGTGACATGATCAAAGAAAATCAGACTGTTGCGATTATTGAAGCAATGAAACTTGAAAATGAAATTCAATCACCATATAACGGTAAGGTTGCTGAAATTGTTGTAAGCAGCGGTGATGATGTTAGAAACAAGGACGTATTAATTGTTTTAGAGTAATATGAACGAAATCCATTTTGATAATATTGATTCAACAAATACTTACCTAAAGAATAATTACAAGGATCTTGAAGATTTGTGTGTTGTATGCGCTGATTCACAAAGCAATGGTAAAGGTCGTAATAATCGTAAGTGGGATAGCAATAGTAAAGAAAATCTGTTGTTCTCAATATTATTAAAAGATAGAAAATACTTTACATATTACAAATCAATTTCTATAGTTACTGCTTATACGATATTAGAAGTATTAAAGAAATATAAGCTTGATAACGTTTCAATAAAATGGCCTAATGATGTTTATGTAAATAACAGTAAAATATGTGGAATACTGTTAGAGGCTATAAGTAAAAACGATATTGAATGTCTAATAATCGGTGTTGGATTAAATGTTAATCAGATTGAATTTGCCGATTACGATACAAAGCCAACATCAATAAGAAAAGAAATTGATAGTTATACTGATATAAATAAACTTAAAAAGGATGTTTATAAAAAGTTATTTGAGAATCTAGATAAACTTATCAATAATCATAGTTTCTATGAAAAGATCAGAAATTATGATTATCTGAAAGATAAAGACGCTTATGCCTTAATCAATAATAAGAAAGAAATGATTAAGGTTATAGGAATAGATGAGGACTATTCCTTAAAGATAAGTGTTAATGGAAAGGTTGTAAGTATGGAGGCAGGAGAAATAAGTTTCCATATGTAAGGAGATAAAATATGAGTTTTTTATACGAGAATCTGTTTGCGATTACTTGGCAACAAGTAACCATGTGGGCAATCGGAGGAATTCTGATTTACCTGGCAATCAAAAAGGAAATGGAACCATCATTATTGTTACCAATTGGATTTGGTGCAATTCTGGTAAACCTGCCATTCTCTGGCGCTGTTAGTCAGGTAGTTAATGGTGTGCTTCAGGAAGGTCCATTATCTACACTGTATGATGCAGGTATTGCGAATGAATTGTTCCCATTGCTGTTATTTATTGGTATTGGTGCAATGTGTGACTTTGGTCCATTACTATCAAATCCAATTCTGATGATATTTGGTGCAGCTGCACAGTTTGGAATATTCCTTACTCTGTGTATGGCATCAATGTTCTTCCCATTAAATGATGCTGCATCTATTGCAACCATTGGTGCTGCAGATGGACCAACAGCTATTGTTGTTGCTCAGAAACTTAACTCCCAATACTTGGGTCCAATCATGGTTGCTGCTTATTCATACATGGCATTAGTTCCAATCATTCAGCCTCCAGTAATTAAACTGTTAACTACTAAAAAGGAAAGAATGATTCGTATGGATTATGAACCAAAGAGTGTTTCAAAACTTACTCGTATCTTATTCCCAATCATTATTACTGTAGTAGCTGGATTTGTATCTCCTGATTCAGTTTCACTTGTTGGTTTCCTAATGTTTGGTAACCTGATTAAAGAATGTGGTGTTCTAAAAGGTTTATCTGATACTGCTCAAGATGCAATGGCAAACCTGATTACCTTAATATTAGGTATTACAATTGCTTCACAGATGCAGGCTGATACATTCCTTAAATTTGATACATTATTGATTTTAGGTTTCGGATTATTTGCGTTCGTATTTGATACAGCAGGTGGTGTATTGTTCGCAAAATTCCTGAACCTATTCCTAAAGAAGAAAGTTAATCCAATGATTGGTGCTGCTGGTATCTCGGCGTTCCCAATGTCTGGAAGAATTATTCATAAGATGGGTCTAGAAGAAGATAATCAAAACTTCTTATTGATGTATTCTATGGGTGTTAATGTTTCTGGACAGATAGCATCTGTTGTTGCAGGTGGATTAATCATGAGCCTGATGGCTGGACTATAGGAGGCACAAAATGGAATTTACACCAATGAATTTTATAAACAATCTCCCTTATTTATTAAAAGGTGAGTTAGGACTATTTGTTGCCTTAGGAATCATTGCTCTAGCAACTATAGCATTAAACAAAATTTCAGAATCAAAATAGAAACTCGTTATTAAACGAGTTTTCTTATTCTTTTGACAAGCAAACATTTAAAGAATAATTTCGATTATAAAAAATAATACATTTTTAACACCAAATAGGAGCAAATTGATATGCTTAGTAATGATTCCTATCTGTATAATATAAATAGTGAAAAGGATATTTTTTTATGGCAAAAGATAATAAGACAAGGTCGGTTGGTAGTAGTGTTAAAACAAATTTAGGTTCAACAGCAATATCATCAGATATTTTAGAGACTGCAAACATTGGTTTGTGGGCTTTTGAGTTAGATGAAGGAAAGGAACCAAGAATGTATGTTGATGATACAATGCTTGGTTTGATTGGTTTAAATAAACAAACTACTCCAGAAAAAACTTATCACGCCTGGTATGATCACATTGATCCAGATCACTATGATGAAGTTGCCCAATCCGTAGAAAAAATGACTGCCGGTATTCATGCGGAAGTTCAATATCCTTGGCATCACCCAGATGGTTACACGATGATAGTACGTTGTGGCGGTGTTAGAAATCCCGCATACACTCAAGGTGTTCGTATAGAAGGAACACACATGGATGTTACAGAGGTTATGCACTTTGAAAAAGAAGAAACAGCAGTAGCTAATTTGCAGGCTGATGCTCTTAACTATATATCAGATAACGATTGTACACCAGAAGAATTCCTGGATTATTTTGCCGACAAGATTTTAAGTATTACAAATAGTGAGCAGGTAATATTCAGAGGACCAGATGGTTTAAGAATTGTTAAAAATGCGCCTGGTGTTCCTGATGTAATACAAGATGTTTGTAAGAAATGTGTATTCTCAGATTTCACTGGTGATGTTTACGAAAATGGCGTAGTTGAAATGACCGACTATAATGTTGGTTACAAAGGAAACATGCCTCAAAAGGGATGCCCTGTTAAGTCAGGTTTAATGCATAGAGTTTATAGCGATGGAGAACTAGCAGGATTATTAACGGTTCATTATATTACTGAAAAGCACTTTTTCAGTGATGTTGAAAGAAGAATCTGGGATATGCTGGCAAATGTACTTGGCTTGGCATTATCAAAAGTTAATAGAAAAGCGGAAGAACTAGAATTAAGCCATCGTCTTGAAGCCGAACTTGAACATGCTAAACTAAGAGCCGATTTATTATCATACGCATCATCTTATGATGGTGACCCAATTGATTTACTTAAACACTTTGCTGAAAGATTAAGAATACTGATTGGCTGTGACCAGGTTATTTATCGTGACTTACATGAGACAAGAGTTATGGTTAACTCTCCTGAAATCGAACCATTATGGGCAGTACCAATCGAATACTGTCAGCAATGTGAACACTTTGATGCAAATCATCATATGTATCGTAATGGTGTTACGGAAATGTCAGACTGTGCTCAGGGTTTTGAAGGAATTCCGACATATCATGACTGTCCAATAAAATCATCTTTAACAAGAATCATTTATCTTGATGGTAAGGCAGATGGATATCTGGCAATTCGCTATGTTGTTAATTATCACGAGTTTACTCAACTTGAAAGAGATACACTTGAAGAATTAGCTAAGGTTCTTTCATTATCATTATCAAGATATGTTGCAAGAACCAGAAACGTTGAGTTGCAGAAAGAAGTTGACCTCAAGAAAGAGATTGAACAGAACCTACAGATGGTTGATGCGTTAGCTAATGAGTATACTTCTGTTTATTACATCAATCTTGAAGATGATACACTGATTCCTTATTCAATGAATGAAGCAACAAAAGGTGAGTTTGGTGAAACATTCAATTCAGGCATTTCATACACAGATGCATTTACTATGTATTCAGAAAGAGTTGGTTATGCACAAGATAAGGACAAGCTTTTAAATGCTGGCTCTATTGCCAATATCAAGAAACAATTAAGAAACAAGAAGACATATAGAGAAACATATAGAACAGCTTTTTATGGCGAACCTGAATATCGTGAAATGACTTTCGTTAAAGTTGGTGATGAAAACAATGAACCAAAAGCCGTTGTTCTTGGTTTCTCAGATAAGAACGCCGAAATCGTCGACCATTTGATTGGTACATTATTCTATGATGACTACGCAGCAATTTATACCGTTGATTTAGATAACGATTATATTACTGGTATTAAAGCATCTGGTGTTTATGATGTGTTTGATGAGACTAGAGAAAGCCACACCTTAACTTCTAAATATATGAAATGGGAAGAGTTTGTGGATGATGATGCAAAAGACTTTTTCATAAACTTCTCTAATCCAGAATACGTAAGAGAATACATAGGTAATTCTGATCGAAAGGAATACATTTATCACTCAACAGTTTTAGATCACTGGTTCCGTTTTGAGTGTAGAGTTTTGGAAAGAGATGAAAACAACATTGCATCTAAAGTTGTATTAACTCAGCACATCATTGATGATGACTATGCTGAAAAGATGGAACTACAGAACCAGTTTTTTGAACAGAGCTCAATGACTAAGATTTTGCTTTCTGATTATGAACACGCCTTATATGTTCGTACTGGTGCGACCAGAAAAGATGATGTTACTACCGTTCTTATTGAAAGCAAATATCTAGTAACAACTGTTCCAGAATTAGCAAATAGTACTTCATTCTCTAAACAGCTTAAGTACTATGTAGATAATCTAGTTCATCCTGATGACAGAGAGATGTTCCGTGAAAAGACAAGCCGTGAAAGAATTCTTAGAGGTATTCACTCACAACTGTTCTATATCGTAGATTTCAGAACAATTGAAGATGGTGTTCTGCATTATGCACAGATGAGATTTGCGAATGTCACTGATGAAACTGGTGACTATGGATTTGTTATTGGTTTAAGAAAGATCGATGAAGAAAAGAAGGCTGAGAACACTCTTAAGGAAGCCTTAACAATGGCTCAATCCGCAAACCGCGCAAAGACCACATTCTTAAACAATATGTCTCACGATATCCGTACACCTATGAACGCTATCATTGGTTATACTGGTTTGGCTGCTAGTCATATTGATAATCAAGAATTATTAAAAGATTATCTGACAAAGATTGGTCAGTCATCTGATCACTTGCTATCACTGATTAACGATGTTCTAGATATGTCTCGTATCGAATCAGGCAAGATGAACCTGAACGAGAAGAACGAAAACATTTCTGAAATCGTTCATACACTAAGAAGCATTGTTCAGGCAGATATCAAATCTAAACAGCTTGATTTCTATATTGATTCAGTTGATGTTACAGATGAAAATATCGTATGCGATAAATTAAGACTGAATCAGGTATTACTGAACATCTTATCAAATTCAATCAAATATACTCCAGCAGGAGGAACTGTATCATTAAGAATAACTGAAAAAGGTGTAGGTAAGAATGGTTATGGTTCTTATGAATTTATCATTAAGGATAATGGCATAGGAATGTCAGAAGAATTCTTAAAGACAATCTTTGATCCGTTTACTAGAGTTAAATCAACTACGGTTTCAGGTATTCAGGGAACAGGTTTGGGTATGTCAATAACTAAGAATATTGTTGATATGATGGGTGGCACTATCGGTATTAAGTCTAAAGAAAACGAAGGTACTGAAGTTACTATCAGTTTTGATTTCAAACTTGCTGAAGCTAAGAAACAGGTTACTAGAATACCTAAGCTTGAAGGTTTAAGAGGACTCGTTGTTGATGATGATTCAAATACTTGTATCTCAATTCAGAGAATGCTGAAGGATGTTGGTATGCGTGCTGAATGGTGTGTTTCTGGTAAGGAAGCAGTTATTAGAACAGAAGCTGCATTACAGGATCAAGACCTATTCAAAGTTTATATCATTGACTGGCTGATGCCTGACATGAATGGTATTGAAACCGCAAGAAGAATCAGAAAAGTAGTTGGTAAAGAATCACCAATTATCATCTTGACTGCTTATGACTGGTCAGATATTGAAGAAGAAGCTGTAGAAGCGGGTGTAACTGCCTTTGTTTCTAAGCCAATGTTCCCATCAGATCTACATAATGTTCTTGAGAAGTGCTGTGGTGATGGAAAGACTGAAAAGAAGAAGAAAGAAACAAACTATAACTTCGAAGGTAAGAAGATCTTACTTGTAGAAGATAACGAAATGAACAGAGAAATCGCTGAAGAAATCTTGACTGAAGCAGGCTTTGTAGTAGATACAGCTGAAGATGGCGATATCGCTGTTGATATGGTTGATAAATCTATCAAGAAGAATAAGAAGTGTGAATATGATTTGATTCTTATGGATATTCAGATGCCTAGAATGGATGGATACAAGGCAACTAGAGCAATCAGAAATCTTCCTCATAAGGGCGATCATGTTCCAATTATTGCGATGACCGCAAACGCTTTTGAAGAAGACAGAAAGATGGCGTTAGATTCAGGCATGGATGAGCACATCGCAAAACCAATTGATGTCAAGAAGTTAAAGAAGACATTGGCTAAATATTTAAAGTAATTACTGATTACATATAGAACGATTAATTGATATATAAGTTATCAAAAGAATAATAATTTTTTAAAGTGGTAGAATTTAGTTATGAAGAAAAATAAAGTTGGATTAGTATTGGAAGGCGGAGGATTGAGAGGAATCTTCACTGCTGGTGCCTTAGACTATTTAATGGAAAGAGGCGTAAAGTTTGATTATGTAATAGGTGTATCAGCAGGCTCATGCAACACCTTCCAGTATCTGGGAAATAAAAAAGGTTTCTTGAAAACATGCATGTTAGAATCTGAAGGCAAAGATTCGTTCTTTGGTGTTCAACAGATGGTTGAATCTCACAAGATTGTTGATTTGGACAAGGTGTTTGACGAATATGCTGAAATGTATGGTTTCGACTATAAGAAATTCATGAAGAACAAGACTGAATGGGAAATGGTTGTAACCAATGTTAAAACAGGTAAAGCTGAATACTTATCTGATAGAAAAGATCTTGAAAGAGCTAAGACAATCAGTAAAGCATCTTGTAGTTTGCCAATCATAACCTCACCAAAAGAACTAGATGGTAAGTTATACCTTGATGGTGGAATCGCAGATTCTATTCCTGTAAAGCGTGCACAAGAAATGGGATGTGATAAGGTTGTTGTTATCTGTACCAGAAGAAAAGACAAGTATCCTCATATGTCAGATCCTGAAAAGGCAGTAGTTGAGCAGTTATATAAGAAGTATCCTAAACTCATTTCGACAATGTACAGAAGAGAAAACGTTTATAAGAAAACAAAGAAGTACATTGATGAGCAAGACAAAAAGGGAAAAGTAATTCAGATTACTCCTACTCTTCCTGAAATTGGTAGATTAGAAACTGACGAGGAGAAATTGAAACTGTATTATTATCACGGCTATGCTAAAGCTGAAGATAACTATAAAGATATAATGAAATTCTTCAAATAAAAACGTCTCGGTTGAGACGTTTTCTTTTGTTATTTGTTTACAACTTCTAAGATGTGTTCAGCAGTTAAACCATACTTGCTTAATACATCTTTCATCTTTCCAGATTCACCGAATGTATCGTTTACACCAATTGGAGTGATTGGAGTAGTAATATCTGTCTTTGCTTTAACTTCAGCAATTGCAGAATATAAACCACCAATGATATTGTGTTCTTCACAAGTATAAGCTTTCTTGTGAGACTTCAGTAATTCCTTGATTCCTTCTTCATCAATTGGTTTGATGCAAGATACGTTTACAACTGTAGCATCTAACTGTTCACCAGCTTTTAGAGCTTCCTGAACCATTAGACCCATAGCGAATAATACAATATCTTTACCTTGTCTGATTACTCTTGCTTTAGAGAAATCAAATTCAGTGTTTTCATCAAACACATCTTCAACTTTTCCTCTGCCCATTCTTACATAGCATGGACCGTTTAGTTTTGCGACATGTTCAATCATAGCTTTTGTTTCATACTGATCACATGGAACAAATACTTTCATATTTGGAAGAGTTCTCATGATGCCTACATCTTCAATAGCTTGATGTGATGCACCATCTTCACCTACACACAAACCTGCGTGAGTAGCACAAACCTTAACATTAAGATTTGGATAGCAGATTGAATTTCTGATAATTTCAAATGCTCTACCTGCAGCAAATACAGCAAATGATGATGCGAATACAGTTTTGCCAGATGCAGCTAAACCTGCAGCCATACCCATCATGTTTGCTTCAGCAATACCAGCATTGAAGTGTCTTTCTGGACAAGCGTTCTTTGCTTCGATTGTCTTTGTTGATTTAGTTAAGTCAGCATCTAATACAACAATGTTTTCATCTTTTTGAATTAATTCAGCTAATTTCTCGCCATAAGCATTTCTAGTCTCTTGTGCCATCTTAAATTGCCTCCTTTAATTCTTCCATTGCTTTTTCGTATTCTTCCTGATTAGGAGCTTTACCATGCCAACCATAGTTGTTTTCCATATAAGAAACACCTTTACCCTTAACAGTATTAGCAACTATTACGGTTGGTTTTTCTTTGTTTGCTTTTGCCTCATTAAATGCGTTTCTGATTGCATCAAAGTCATTGCCATCGATTTCAACAACGTGAGCACCGAAAGCCTTAGCCTTATCAGCTAGTGGAAGAGGTCCAATAACATCCTGGACATTGCCATCAATCTGTAATCCATTTACATCAAAGATGATGCAAAGATTATCAAGATTATAGTGGCATGCAGCCATCATAGCTTCCCAGACAATACCTTCTTCTGATTCGCCATCACCAACTAGAGCATAAACACGATTATCATTCTTATCAATCTTATTGGCAATAGCCATACCAACAGCAGTTGATACACCCTGTCCTAATGAACCAGTAGACATATCAACACCCTTAACGTGTTCCATATTTGGGTGACCTTGTAGATTTGAATTAATCTGTCTGAAAGTCTTTAAATCATCTTCTAATAATCCTGCTTCATGTAGTGTTGCATAAAGTGCAGGTGAACAGTGTCCCTTAGATAGAACAAATCTGTCTCTGTTTGTGGATTCCAGGTTATCCTTGTTTACATTCATTTCTTCGAAATAAAGATAAGTCAAAATATCAGCACAGCCCAATGAGCCACCTGGATGGCCTGATTGAGCATCATAAACCATTTGGACTATATTTCTTCTTACGTTTAATGCGTGATTTTGTAATTGTTTATTATCCATACATACCTCCGAAAATATTATACTATGCGATGGTATAATTGTGTTGATGATAAAGCTATGTATTTTTGATATGGATGGTCTTCTGATTGATTCAGAAAGGCAGATGTGGGTACCACATGAGAAACAGGCTTTAAGTGAAATGGGCTATCCAGTAAGAGAAGGTTTTTTGAATTCGCTGATGGGTCTTTCAAACGAGAATTCAAGAAGTGTTTTGAAGGATGAATATGGTGATGGTTTTGATGTGGACGAATTCTACAGAAGAGTCATTGGTTATAACAACGAAATGGTAGAAACTAAAGGTATTCCATTAAAGCAAGGTGCAGTTGAACTATTGGAATATTTAAAAAACAAGGGTATTCGTATTGCGTTAGGTACTAGTTCCACTAGAGATTATGTGGAAGCAGTATTAAGTAAAGCAGGCGTCTTTGATTATTTTGAGAAAGTAGTATGCGGAGATGAAATCGTAAATGGTAAACCAGCTCCTGACATTTATATAAAAGCTAAATCAGGTTTTGGCGTACAGGATGATGAAACACTAATATTTGAAGATGCTCACAATGGTGCGCTTGCGGCACTAGGAAGTGGATGTCAGCTGGTATTAGTTCCAGATATTGCGTACTTACCTGAAGAAGATTTGAATAATGCTTACGCAGTTATAGATAAGTTAGACGATATTATAGAGATATTAGAAAAATGAGAGAGCCATTAGCATTCAGAATGAGACCTGAAACATTAGATGATGTATTGGGTCAGAAACACTTAGTAGGAGAAAAAGGTGTTATCAGAAAATGTTTAAACAATAACACAATCTTTTCGTGTGTATTTTATGGTCCTCCAGGAATCGGTAAGACAACTTTAGCTAGAGTAATTGCTGATACATTGAAGAAACCATATCGTAAGTTTAATGCAGTTACTGGTAACAAGAAGGATCTTGATGCGATATTCCTAGAAGCAAAGATGTCTGGTCAGCTGATTTTAATCTGTGATGAGGTTCACAGATTAAATAAGGATAAACAGGACTTATTACTTCCTCATCTTGAGGATGGTTCAGTTATTCTGATTGGTGCAACAACTGCTAATCCATATCATTCAATCAATCCAGCCATCAGATCAAGATGTCACTTGTTTGAATTTAAACCATTAACTAACGAAGATATCAAACAGGGAATTAATAACGCTCTGAAAGATGAAAGAGGATTAGATGGCAAGTTCACAATTGATGAAGATGCTTTAGATTTAATCTGTGATACAGTAAACGGCGATATCAGATGGGGTTTAAATATCCTAGAGATAAGTTCAATTCTTTGTGAAGACGGACATATCACTAAAGAAATTGTTGAAGAAAACTGCAAGAACGTTAATCAGAGATCATTCGGCAGCGAAGATGGTTTCTATGATCTGTTATCAGGACTACAGAAATCAATCAGAGGCTCTGATCCAAATGCTGCATTATACTATTTAGCGTTATTGGCACAAGCCGGTGATGTTGAAGCAATCGAAAGAAGATTACTGGTAATTGCTTATGAAGATATTGGTTTAGCTAATCCCGCGCTTGCCGCAAGAACATATAATGCCTGTCAGGCTGCAGAACACGTTGGCTTCCCTGAGGCAATTATTCCATTAGGTGTTCATATTGTTGATATGTGTCTGTCTCCTAAATCAAGAACAGGCGTTGATGCAACTCACGCAATGCAGGCGATTGTTGAACAGAAGGCATATGATATGCCTAAGTATTTAAAACTTACACCAGTTGGTTTACCAAAGGATGAACAGTATTCCTGGGAACGTTATGACTTATGGCATAAGATTCAATATTTACCAGATGAGTTAAAGGATGTAGATTTACTACAGAACTTTAACAGCAATCGTTATGAACAGCAATTAAAGCAGATATATGAAGAACTCAAACAGAACAAGAGAACTTCAAATCTGAAGGATTTATACAGATAGAATATGAAATTCATTAAGAACAATCACAATAACACAAAATTTGTTGATAACATCTTTGTGGTATCTAACAAAGCAAAAGCTGATAATCATCCTGATACTATTAATGCATCAATTGGATCGTTTTTTAGTGAAGATGGAAAACTCTTAACATATCCAGTTGTTTTTGAGTATGAGAATAAACTGAGTAATATTCAGAAAGCCGCATATGCACAAAGCCCACAGGGAAACAAAGATTTCAATGACGCAATTATTAAATTTGTTTTAGAGAATAAAGTTAATAATGTTAGATGCTTAGCTACTGTTGGTGGAACAGGTGCTATCTCTTTATCTATTAATATGTGTCTTAATGAAGGCGATAGTATATTGGTACCAGAAATCGCCTGGGGTAATTATGCGAATATCTGTAAAGAATTCAATCTTAATCCGATTGAATACAATCCGTATGATGTAGATGATCTGTTGAATAAAGTTGATGAAATGGATAAGGTATTCATGATTATCAATTCACCATGTGAAAATCCATGCGGATGTTCTTATACATATGAACAGTGGAAGACAATATTTGATAAACTAAATTCACTTAATAAAGAAGCGATCGTATTAAACGATGTTGCTTATATGGATTATGCTAATGCTAAAGATTCAAAAAGATATTTTGAATTATTCAATGATTTAAATAGTGATGTCATGGTTCATATGGCTTATTCTTGTTCAAAGAGTTTCTCATACTATGGAGAAAGACTTGGAGCATTACTAGTAATAAACAACGATATAGAAACATTGGATTCATTTGAAAATCAGTGTGCTAGACATAACAGAACTATCTGGTCATCTGTAAACAACGGCGCAATGATCAATGTTGCTAATATATTAAACAATCATTTAGATGAGTATCTGAAGCAGAAAAACGAATCTGTTGAACTGCTTAAACAAAGATCAAGTTTATTTATTGAAGAAGCAAATGCCTGTGGTTTAGAGATCTATCCATATCAAGAAGGCTTCTTTGTAACAGTTAAAGTAAGTGATAACAATAAGAGAGATCAGATTCATCAGACACTGATGGATAATCATATTTATACAATCAAAACCAACAAGGGAATTAGAGTTGGAATATGTGCCGTACCTCTAAACAAACTAAAAGGATTAGCTTTGAAAATAAAAAATATCATTTCACGATATAATTAATATAATATGGATTTAATGGTTTACTGTAAATTAGGAATGGTTGGTCTCATACCTGTAGTCACAAGTATTGTTTTCTACATGTTAATGCAGACAGAAGAAGTTAAGAAGTGGCCTTATGCAGTTAAGCAGATTGCTATGGGTATTCTTTTTGGTGGTATTGCAATACTAGGAACAGAACGCGGTATCACAATGAATGGTGCAACAATCAACGCTAGAGATGCCGCACCACTATGTGCTGCTTTGATATTTGGTGGTCCTGCCGGAATCATTGCTGGTTTTATTGGTGGTATTGAAAGATGGTTTGCTGTATACTGGGGTGCTGGTCAATATACCAGATTAGCTTGTACTCTAGCTACTATCATTTCAGGTTTATATGGCGCCATGCTGAAGAAGTATATATTTGATAATGATATTCCAACTTGGATTTATGGTTTTGTAACAGGTTTGGTTGCTGAAGTAATACATATGATGATGGTCTTCGTTACAAACATTGGTGATGTAAGAACAGCATTCGGTGTAGTACAGCAAGTATCAATTCCAATGATTTCAGTCAACGCTATCTCGGTTATGTTGACTACTTTAGCAATTCATAGAATTGATACAAAATATGTTAACAAAGATAGAGAAGTAAAGATTGTTCATAAATTCCAGAGCAAGCTAGCAGTCGTTGTTGTAATTGCTTATATCTTAACAAGTGTATTCACTTATGTTCTGCAAAACAAGATTGCAAGTACAGATACATTAGAATTATTAACAATGAACCTTGAAGACGCCAAGAGAGATATCAAGGAAAACTCTGATCGAAACCTATTAGCTTTGACAGATACAATAGCATCTTATTTAGATAATAAAGAAATAACAA
>R27__coassemble_716_pt1 | contig 18726 bp, 17 predicted proteins | sample R27__metabat2_high_PE_052 | metagenome-assembled genome bin R27 | reverse complement strand
ATAATATAGTAAATGAAATATATATTAAATAACAATATAGCTTTAAGATCATGGCAGCTAGTGCCTTATGCTTATTATTCGTGGCATGAGAAATTTCCTAGACCATTAACAAGACAAGAGTTTGAGATTCTTTTAAAATGCAATGGTAAAACAGATATTGAAAAAGATGAAACAGTTACTAATCTTTTAAGCAGAGGTTTTATACACGAATGTAGAGAAGATGAACATCTATCTTCTTGGCAGGAATATAAGAAATATAATCATCGACTCATGCCATTAATAAATCTAGAAGTTACAGGCAGATGCAACTATAACTGCATGCATTGTTTTAATGCTAAAGATAACGAAAGACTACAATCCCATCTCACTTATGAACAAGCCCTTCATATTCTTGATGAAGCTCAAGCTTGCGGAATAAATGGTTTTACTATAACTGGTGGCGAACCTTTAGTACACCAAGACATATTAAAGATAGTTGATGCCATATATGAACGTAATATGTTTATCTTTGATTTCAACACCAACGGAAGTCTATTAACTCAAGATATCTTAGACCACTTTAAACAAATAGGATGTGATCCATTAATGAAGATATCCTTTGATGGAATTGATTATCACGATTACATCAGACAAAAGAAAGGCTCCCAAGAAGAAGCGATGGAAGCTATAAAGTTGTGCATTGATAATGACTTTATGGTTATGGTGCAGATGCAGATAAATAGACAGAACAAAGATGTGATATTAAAGAGTCTGGAGATGCTGGATGAAATGGGTGTAGCCAAAACAAGAATCATCAGAACATCCGAATCACCTAGATGGTTAAAGAATGCGGGTGATCAATGCCTAAGCAGTGAAGAATACTATGATTGCGGATATGAGATTATGTCGGGATACATAAGTAAGAAACATCACATGTCGATTAACTACTGGCAACTTCTTCAATATAATCCAATAAACAACACTCACAGACTTACCATAGATAATGATGAAAAAGATTTTAAAGAAAGCATCCCAATCTGTAAGGGTGCCAGATCAATGATTGGTATCGGAGCTAATGGCAATCTGTATCCTTGTCTACAGTTATCAGGAACACTAGATAATGACAACGTTTGTCTTGGAAACATATTTAGACAATCCCTACAAGAAATACTGACAGATTCTGATTATCTGAACATGGTTATGTGTACCGTAAAAGACAGAATAAAAGAAAATGAGAAATGCCGTAACTGTGAGTATCTAAAAAGATGTCTTGGTGGCTGTCCGGTTCTGGGATACCTCGATACAAAAGGCAATATTCTTGGAATAGATAACTCTAAATGTGTGTATTTTGAAAAAGGATACGACAAACGCTTCAAGGAATTGTTTAGAGAAAAACAATGATAGAATATTCGTAAGGGGGAATTTGTATGCCAAAGAAATTGAATGAGCTTTCTGAAGATGAAGTAAATGAAATTATTGAGAAGTACGAATTGGACAAGGATGAGTTAGAAAGTGTAACAGGAGGCGATGGATGTGATTCGCGTTATGTACCTACTCCTGATAATTATTCTCATCCACTTGGAACACACATTGAAATTTATTGGATGTGGTGGGGAGATTCTGGATGGTGGTCTCATGGTGGCACCGTAACAGGTCTAGCTTATCGTGATGTTAAGGACCACACATTCTATTCAACTGAACTTTACGTTTACGTAAACACAGGTGAAGAATCCTCTGGCTGGTATGCTGATGCTAATGAAGGTATCTATCGTGATACAAGCAGAATGAGTGAATCAGCATTAACAATTCTTGTAGCACCTAGTAAATAAAGCAAAACAAAGATTCTAAGTTATATCATAAAATCTGACTTAGAATCTTTTTTCTTTATAAACACCAAAAATAAGTAATGTAAATAATCATATAATTAATATATAAATATGGATATAAATAAAATAAACAAAAAATTAAATAAGGCATATGGTGATAGAGTAAGTGCCACTGTCAACAAAGATAACAGAAGCATTGTTGTTTCCGGTGAATTAGATAATTGGAACGATGTTGTTGAAGCTGGATATTTGTGTGTTGTTAAGGACAAGGGTTATCACGTTGTTAATAATATAAAGTTAAGTAATACAGAGATGCCTAAGATGAAACTTCCGTCTTTTGCTGATGACGCATTGGAAGGTGATAAACCTGATGTATTAATAATTGGTGGAGGAATCTGTGGTGCTAGTATCGCTAGAGAATTATCAAGATATGACATCAATATTCTATTAGTTGATAAGGAATCTGATCTGGCAATGCAGACATCAAGCAGAAACGATGGTGAAGTGCATCCTGGTGTAGACCAGAAAAAGATGAATCTCAAGCTGAAATATGAACTTGAAGGAAACAGAATGTATGGAAACATCTGTAAGGAACTTGATGTTCCATTCAACAGATGCGGACAATATGTAGCACTTAAAGGAAAGTTTTTAAGACCATTACTGGAAATAGTAGCTTATCAAAAAAGAAAACTAGGCATTACAGATACTGTAATCATTGGAAAGAAAGAACTGTATGAAAAAATACCTCATCTGCATGAGGGTTATGATTGTGGAATTTATAATTCTTCTGCGGGAGTTGTTTCCCCATATCTGTTAACTATTGCATATGCTGAAAATGCCGTAAGCAATGGCGCAAGAGTAAGTCTAAATACAGCCGTTTTGGATATGGATGTTCAAGATGGAAAAATCATCAGTGTTAAAACAAATAGAGGAACAATCTATCCTAGACTTGTGATAAATGCTGCAGGTGTATTTTCTGATAGTATTGCTAAGATGGCACACGATCAGTTTTTCTCAATTCATCCAAGAAAGGGTACAGAACTTATTCTGGATTCTAAAACCAAACATCTTACTGATACAGTTGTTTCATTTAAGAAGTTATTCAACAATATTAAGAACACTAAGGGTGGTGGAACATTAAGGACTGTACATGGAAACATTCTGCTTGGCCCTGATGCCCATGAGACATATCAAAGAGAAGATTATTCCACAAATGCAGACAGTATTAAATGGCTATTTGATAGTCAGAAACAAACCATTCCTGAATTGAGTGAAAAAGATGTTATCACATACTTTGCAGGAATCAGAGCCGCAAATTATGAGGAAGATTTTATTGTTGAAAAAGGAAGACAGACAGATAACATTATTCACTGTGCTGCCATTCAATCACCAGGTTTAACAGCTGCTCCAGCTATCGCAAAAGATATAGAGAAGATGGCAGTTAAGTATCTCGGTGATGTTAAGAGAAATGAGAACTTCAATCCAAACAGAAAAGCAATCCCATGTTTAAAAGAAATGTCTCTAGAAGAAAGACAAGAGATGATTAAACAGAACGAGGATTACGGAGTAATTGTTTGTAGATGTGAAGAAGTATCTAAGGGTGAAATTATTGACTGTCTAAAATCAAATATTCCAGTATTTACTATAGACGCAATTAAAAGAAGAGTTAGACCTGGTATGGGAAGATGCCAAGGCGGCTTCTGTTCACCTTTGGTTTCAAAGATAATTGCCGAATATACAGGTAAAGAGATTAAGGATATCACTAAGAATGGTGGAGATTCTTTAATAAGTTATGGTAAGACAAAATGAGAAATTATGATGTTGTAGTAATAGGTGGAGGGCCTGCGGGTTTATCAGCAAGCATTGCGGCACACGATAATGGCGCAAATGTTTTACTAATTGAAAGAGAAAGCAGACTTGGCGGTATTTTAAAACAGTGTATTCACGATGGTTTTGGATTGAAGATGTTTAAAGAGAAACTATCAGGACCTGAATACGCAGACAGATATATTAAAGAATTTGAAAGTAAAAAGATAGATTCTACTTTATTAACCTTTGTTACCAAGATTGATAAAACGGCTGACGGTTTTAATTTAACATTAGTTAGTAAAGATGGTATTGATACAGTAAGTACTAAGGCAATTATTCTGGCAACAGGCTGCAGAGAAAGAAGCGCAAGACAGGCTTCAATTCACGGAAGCAGACCTGCGGGTATCTTTACGGCTGGTAATGCGCAGAATTATATGAACATTCTGGGAGAAAAAATTGCGAAGAAGTGTGTAATACTGGGTTCTGGCGATATTGGTTTAATCATGGCTAGAAGACTTACACTAGAAGGATCAGAAGTTCTTGGTGTATATGAACTGATGCCAATTCCTAGTGGTTTATCTCGCAACATTCAGCAGTGTCTTAAAGACTATAATATCCCTCTACATCTATCTCATACAGTCACCAGAGTTATCGGTGATAAAAGAGTAGAAGCAGTAGAAGTCGCAAAGGTTGATGAAGACTTTAAACCAATTGAAGAATCAAAACAGATAATTGAATGTGATGCATTAATTGTATCTGTAGGTTTAATTCCTGAAAACGAACTTGCACAGTCATTAGATATTGAAATTGATCCCAAGACTAAGGGACCAGTATGTAGTAAGAATTATGAGACAAGCGTTAAAGGTGTCTTTGCGTGTGGGAACTGTTTCCATGTTTATGATCTAGCAGACAATGTTTCTGTTTCGGGTATACAGGCAGGTAAAGCAGCCGCAAGATATATTAAGGGCGAATCTATTGATGCGGATAGATTTGAAGTAATCGTTCCTGCAAAAAAGAAGATTGATCCTAACAAGATGATTTGCATTGGCTGTCCTAATAGCTGTGAGCTTGAGGTTAAGGTTGAAGACGGAGTAATAAGTGTATCTGGAAACAAATGTCCTAAAGGAAAACTGTTTGCGGAAAACGAAATCACAAATCCTTTAAGATCTATAAGTTCAACTGTAAAAACAACATTTGTAGATAAACCAGTTCTTCCTGTAAGAACATCGAGTGATATTCCTTTAACTAAGATATCTGAAGTAATGGAAAAGATTAATGAAGTAACAGCAGATAAACATCTTCAAGTAGGAGATGTAATTATAAGTAACGTATGTGATACAGGCGTTGATATTATAGCGACAGATAATTTATAAAGGAGTAAATATGGAACCACTTATTCTTACCTTTGATGTAGGTACACAATCCACAAGAGCGATGCTTATAAATAAGAATGGTGATATTGAAGATATCAAACAGAAGGTTTATAAGCAGGCATACTATTCCAAGAATAAGGATTGGGCTGAACAGAATCCGGATATGTATTATGAAACAATCTGTGAGCTTTCTAAACAATTGAAGAAAAACAATAAAAAATCATGGGATAGAATTATCGCGGTCACAACTACAGTATTTAGAGATTCCACAATCTGTCTTGATAAGGAGATGAATCCTTTAAGAGATATGATTCTGTGGTTAGATAAAAGAGAAATCAATTCTGATGAGATGCCCATACCAAGTTTAAAGAAGAAACTTTTCTCACTTGTTGGTGTAAGTGATATGGTTGATATGCAGCACAAACAATCTGCATGCAATTACATAATGTCTAGAGAACCAGAGATATGGAATAAGACTTATAAGTATGTTGTCTTATCAACATATCTCAACTATAAATTGACTGGTAATCTAATTGATTCTGGTGCAAATCAGATTGCGCATGTTCCTTTTGATTATAAAAATTCAAAGTGGTCTAAGAAATCAGAACTGACAAGATGCATCTATGATGTTCCAGAAGAAAAACTGTGTGATTTATGTAAACCAGGAGAAGTAATAGGAGGCATTACTAAGAAGTGTGCCTTGGATTCTGGTATTAAGACAGATACACCAGTAATCGTAACTGGTTCTGATAAGGGTTGTGAAACAATCGGTTTATCTGTTATTTCCAAATCCAAAGCCGCTATATCTTTTGGCACAAGCGCAACTATTCAATTTTCTACTCCTGACTATTTTGAACCTCAGCCTTTTTGTCCGGCATATCCATCACCTGTTGTTGGTTTATATAATCCTGAGTATCAGATATATTGTGGATACTGGATGCTTACATGGTTCAAGAATCTTTTCGTTAATGAAAAAGAGATTAAAGAAGCAGAAAAGATGGGTATATGTATTGAAGACTATTTCAACAGACACCTATCAGAAGTACCTGAAGGATGTGATGGATTGATACTACAACCATATTGGTCAGCAGGCGTAGCTAATCCAAATGCTAAGGGTGCAGTAATTGGCTGGAGTGATGTTCAAAGTAAGTATCATATCTATCGCGCCATTATTGAAGGAATAAACTACGATTTGATGTATGGTTTAAAAACCATGTCAAAACGTGGTAAACAAAATATAAGAGAAATATTTGTAGGTGGCGGAGGATCCAAATCAGATGAAATCTGTCAGATAACCGCGGATATGTTAGGCTTACCGGTAAAAAGAATTCAGACACACGAAGCGTGTGGCCTTGGTTCAAGCATTATCGCGTTTGTAAGCTGTGGAGTATATGGTGATATTAATGATGCCATTAATAAAATGGTAAGAGTAAAAGACATCTTTGAACCAGATATGAGTAAACACAAATTCTATGAGAAGATGTATGAGAAAGTTTACAAAGGTATGGGTAAGAAGATGGAAAAGTATTATCGTACAAGCAAAGCAATCACGAAAGGAGAACAATAATATGGCTAAAGCATATAAGGGATTTGAACCAAAATGGGTTAAAGAAGCTGCACCAAAGAATTCTTATCGTTCTATTTTTAGATGGGGAGACCCAGATTTTGTGAAGTATCCTAAAGAATCACTCTATAAGATGATGAAAGATAGATTTGAAATGAGTGATGATGATTTTAAAGATTATGGAATGGATATAGGTTTTGATGAAGTTAATCTGAAAAAGAAACCATCAAAGATGGATAAGAAACATTTTGTTGCCTTTGAGAAAATGCTTGGCAAAGAAAACGTCTCTACAGCCGATTATGACAGACTATCTGTAGCTTATGGCCAAACCGCATATGACTTAATGCGTATCAGACAGCATCGCTTTGAGAATCTTCCTGATGTTGTATTGTATCCTTCAACTACTGGTGATGTAGAACTGATTGTTAATTACTGTGTTAAGAATAAACTTCCACTATATGTATATGGTGGAGGATCAAGTGTAACTAGAGGCGTTGAATGTGTTAAGAATGGTGTATCAATAGATATGCGCAGAAACTTTAACAAGATTATTTCATTCAACGAAATAGACCAGACCATTACAGTTCAAGCGGGTGTATCAGGTCCCCAACTTGAAGGAGCACTTAATGATGCAGTAAACAGATTCAATGCATCAAGAGCCTATACCTGTGGTCACTTCCCTCAGAGTTTTGAATACTCATCTGTAGGTGGCTGGACCGTTACCAGAGGTTCAGGACAGAATTCTACTTACTATGGATGTATAAGTGATATTGTCTTATCTCAGAAATATGTAACACCAATCGGTATTATTCAGACTTCACATTATCCTCGTGAAGCAACCGGTCCAAATCTAAATCAGATTATGATGGGCTCAGAAGGAACTTTTGGTGTATTAACTGAAGTAACTCTTAAGGTGTTTAGATATATGCCAGAAAACAGAATACGTTTCTCGTATATGTTTAAGGATTGGCCAAGCGCAATGGAAGCTGCAAGAGAAATGATGCAGCATGAATCAGGTTATTCTTCAGTATTTAGACTATCAGATCCTGAAGAAACAAATATGATGTTAAGACTATATAACGTCGATGACACGCCTTTAGCACCTTTACTAGATAAGTTTGGTTATAAAGATATGGAAAGATGTATGTTCTTAGGATTTACTGATGGAGAAAAAGGCTACAGCAGAAACGTTGCTAAAAACATCAGGAAGATTGCGAAGAAATATGGCGCTATGTCTATGACTGGACTTGTATGCAAATCGTGGGAAAAAGGAAGATTTAATGACCCATATCTAAGAGATACATTGATGGATTTTGGAATTGTTACAGATACACTTGAGTGCACAGTTAACTGGTCTAATATGGCTCAGGTACATCACGATGTAAGGGAAGTATGTCACGCTTTGCCTCATACTGTTGTAACAACTCATATGTCACACTGCTATCCTCAGGGTGCAAATCTGTACTTTATCTTCATTACCCCTATGAAGGATGCTGAAGAATTTAAGGCATACCACACAACAATACTTGATGCGATTCAGAAATCAGGAGCAGCTATTTCACACCATCATGGTATCGGTAAGATGTTTGCACCATGGCTTGAAGGATATCTTGGTAGCAAGGAATTCGGAACATTTAAAGCACTGAAAGATTATTTTGATCCTGATTACTTAATGAATCCAGGTGGCACAATTGGTCTTGATTTAAAGAAGAGCGAAAAGAAATTTCTGAAGAAATAAGAATAACAGAAAGTACAAGAAGAACAGATGAATAATGTAGTTAGAAAGATAACCTTCATGTTTATAAACATCCTTGTTGTTACTGTGGTTATAGCTTCAGTATTTTTTGGTAATGAACTCAAGTCCGCTAGACAAGTAACAGGCGAAAACATTGATCAGCTTACCGGACAAAGAATTGGTGCATTAACTGCTTGGGAAGCAGATTATATTCTTTCTGGTAGAGATGACATAACCTTAAAAAGATATGATGAGGCAGGCGATATGCTGATGGCTTTGTGCTATAAGCAGATAGATGCTGCAGCACTAGGAAGCAGCCTCGCTTCATATATTATGCAGAAGGTTACCGGATTAAAAGTTCTTGATGAACCTATTGATCACGATAAATACTGTGCAGTTCAGTATGTTGAAAATAAAGAACTGAATCAGCAATTTGATGCTTGGGCAGAAAGTTTTTATGGTAGTGCACGCAGTGATGAAATAAGAGAGAAAATATATAACAATTATTATTCCGATGGCTGTGGCAAGATTGAAGAAACCGGAACAGGAGAAGTTATAAAAGTTGGTTATAACATCGATGGTCAACCATGCACATTTATTGACACAATCAGTGGAGGGCCTAGAGGCTTTGAAGTTGATATTATGACAATGTTTGCCAATGATAATAACTATCAGATAGAGTGGGTAGAAGCAACAGAAACTACAGTTTATCCTTTTATAGAACAGAAGAAGATTCAATTATATGTAGGCGGATACGCCGAGGTATATAGGGGTGAGTTTGACGTTAACCCGGATTTTGAATTATCAAAACCATACTTGGAATACGATATTGTTGTTTTAGTTGTAGATGATTGGAACAATCTATCTTTGAATAATTATCAAGAGGAGGAAGAATAATATGAATGATTTAGAACTTTCGATTTACTATACATTCATATATGAAAGCAGATGGAAGATATTTCTTTCAGGACTGATGATGACATTAATCCTGACACTAACATCTTTCTTATTTGGTTCATTGCTTGGTGCATTGTTTTGTGCAATAAGGTTTTCTAAAAACAAAACAATCGCTAAGATTGCAAACGCAATCAACCAGTTCATGGTACAGTTACCAACACTAGTATTACTGATGGTGTTTGTTTATCTGATATTTGGTCAATCCTCTATATCTACAACAATCGTAGCTATTATCGGTTTAACCATGAAGACTGCTGCTTATATGTGTGATATCTTCTATTCAGCAGTAATAGCAGTTAATCCTGGTGAGATTGAAGCTGCAAGAGCTTTAGGTATGAACGCTACTCAGGCATTCTTGAATGTTACTCTTCCTCAGGCAGTTAAGAATGGTTTGAGTCTATATCAGAACCAGTTTGTATCATGTCTACAGGAAACATCAATTGTCGGCACCCTGGCAATTACTGATCTAACAAAAGCAAGTTCAATAGTAACTTCTAGAACATTGGATGCTTTATTCTGTTTGATTTCAATTTCCATCTTATATATATTAATAGGATACTTTGCTAATCTGATTATTGGTGTGGTTGGTAAAGAACACCACCTAGGAGATAAAGCATGAGCGTAATTAGAATAGAAAATCTTACTAAGTCATTTGATGGTGGCAAGACCTATATATTAAACGGAATCAATCTGGAAATTGAAAAGGGTGAAAGTGTTGTTTTGATTGGTGGTTCAGGCTGTGGTAAATCAACATTACTTAGATGTGTTGATAGACTTATTGAACCAACATCAGGAGCTATATATTTCAAAGATAAGAACATCTTAGATAAGGATGTTGATCTGAATGAATACAGACAGAAGGTGGGAATGGTATACCAGCATTTCAATCTGTTCTCACATCTAAATGTACTAGAGAATTTAATTCTGGCACCTATGCAGATCTTAAAGATGCCTCAGGAAGAAGCGATTGAAAAAGCAAAAGTTCTACTTAAAAAAGTTGGAATGGAAAACAGTTTATATAAAATGCCAAGTGCATTATCTGGCGGACAGAAACAAAGAGTATCTATCGCAAGAACACTAATGATGGATCCGGATGTAATACTGTTTGATGAACCTACTTCAGCGTTAGACCCAACCATGGTTGATGAAGTAGAAAACGTAATAAGAAGTCTTGTTGATGGCGGTTTAACATGTATCATCGTTACCCATGAGATGCGATTTGCAAAATCTATTGCCAGCAAGGTTATCTTCTTAGCTGAAAAGCATATTTATGAACAAGGTACCCCAGAAGAGATATTTGAAAGACCAGACCTTCCATTAACCAGACAGTTTATCTATCGTTCTAGATTATTGAGTAAGGAATTGACTAAAGATAATTATGACTTGTATGCACTGGGTAGTGAAATCAAAGCCTTTACTTCTCCATATGGTTTAACTAAGAACCAGCAGTATACTATTGATTCGGTGTGTGAAGAAATCATATCCCCATTATTAAATAGTGATGACATCAATCAGGTTAATGTATCGGTTGGTGCTTCAGAATCAGGAGTAGGACATAGAATATTTGTAGAATTACCAGAATATGATGGAAACATTCTTGAAAGACAAGAAATTGATGAACTTGGAATTCAGATTCTCAAGAGTAAAGTAAGCAAGATTGAAGACAACAAGAATGAAGAAGACAAACACGTCGTATTCATTGAATTCTAATAATTAACACTAAAGTAGAAACGATATGAAAATATCGTTTTTATTATGCCCTCTAGTATAATGAGAATATGATTAAATTGGTATTCTTTGATATCGATGGAACTCTAATTCCTTTTAATACAGGGATACTTCCTGTCTCTACATACAAAGGACTTTTGAAGTTACGTGAAAATGGAATAAAGATTTATGTCGCAACCGGAAAGAGTCTGGCTCAGATGTCTTCGACCCAGGCTTTCAGAATTCCTTTTGATGGCTATCTGACTCTTAACGGACAGCTCTGTTACGACAAGAATCTGCACATGTTTTTTGGTACACCTATTGATGATAAAGAGATGGAAGTACTTGAACAGATATTTAATGCCAATAGAATCCCGTTCTCACTGGTTGGTGAATTTTCAAGATACATTAATTTTGTTGACGAGAAAGCAGCTAGTGGATACATTAAGACAAACTCTCCTATTCCAGACATAGGAAAATACATGGGTGAGAAGATCTATCAGATTACAGCCTTCGTGAATGAAAGGCAAAGAGAAGTGTTTGAGGATGTCTTGGATTACTGCACAATCACATCCTGGGCACCAGGTGCCATAGATATTATGCCAAAACAAGGTGGTAAGATGAATGCCATAAAGAGGATTATGGAAATCAATAACTGTACGCCTGAAGAATGTATGGCGTTTGGTGATGCAGAAAATGATATAAAGATGTTAGAACTTGTGGGAACTGGAGTTGCGATGGGTAACGGTACTCAAAGATGCAAGGCAGCTGCAGACTATATTACTGATAACGTTGATGACAACGGAATATATAAGGCTTTAGTACATTTTGGATTAATTTAGAAAGAGGAAGGCTATGAATAAGATAAAGATTAATGAAGCTATTAAAAGACAACTGGCATTAGCAAAAGATGGCTATGCTTCTGCGATGCTTGGTATTGGACCAATGTCTGAAAACCTGATTAGAGCAACCTTTCAACTAGGTAAACAGAAGGATTGCCCAGTTATGTTTATCGCATCAAGAAATCAGGTTGATGCAGCCCAGTTTGGTTATGGCTATGTATGTGGCTGGGATCAGAAACATTTTGCTGAAGCAATCAAAAAAGTAGCTGAAGAAGAAGGTTTTGATGGACTATGCTACTTATGCAGAGATCATGGCGGTCCATGGCAAAGAGATAAAGAAAGAAATGATCACATCCCAGAAGAACAGGCAATGAAGATTGCGGTTGAATCTTATATTGAAGATATTAAAGCCGGATTTGATCTATTACATATTGACCCAACAAAAGACCCATTTGAAATGGGTAAGATTATTCCTCTTGATACAGTACTAAATAGAACCATTTATCTGATTGAAAAAGTTGAAGAAGAAAGAAAAGCCTTAGGTCTTGATGAAATTGCCTATGAAGTAGGAACTGAAGAAACCAATGGCGGTTTGACTGATATGTCAGTCTATGAATCATTTATTGTTAGACTTACTGAAGAACTAGAGAAGAAAGGTCTACCTCATCCTATATTTATAGTAGGTCAGACTGGCACGTTAACTAGAAAAACAGAAAACGTTGGACATTACTCTGTTTCTAATGCCATCAAGTTAAGCGCAATTGCGAATAAATATAATGTTGCAGTTAAGGAACATAATGGTGACTATCTTGCGGATTCAATCCTTATTTCTCATCTGGCAAGCGGAATTGGTGCAGTTAATGTAGCTCCTGAATATGGAACTGCTGAAACCCTGGCATATCTTGAGCTTTATAAGACTGAACAGGATCTAAAAGAAAACGGATTAATTGAAGAAACCTCAAATCTAAAGGAAGTTATGGCTACTCATGCCATCAACTCTGGAAGATGGAAGAAATGGATGCTTAAGGAACAGGCTAATCTGACTGTTGAAGAAATCTTCAAAGATGAGACTTTAACCCAAGAGATACTGGAGATTGCTGGCCACTACACATTCAATGATGATGAAGTTAAACAGGAAATTAGTAAACTATATGACAACCTTTCCAAGTTCTCAATTGATGGTAGAACATACGTGGTTAACGCCATCAAACGTTCTATCGGCAGATATATGGAAGATTTAAATATGGAAGGTTTAACTACTAAACTATTAAATAGATAATATGAAATTCACTTTTATAAATGTTGTAGGAATGATATTTGACTCATTACTGGTTATTCCGGAGATGGTTTATACCGTTAAGGGTATGAATAAGAACTATCCCGGACCAAAAAGAAACATCATTCTGGATTATGTATTCAAGTACGGATGTCTTATTCTAATGTTTTTGCCTCTTGGAATAGGTAAATTTGGCTTTAAGAGTGTAGCTTCTATGCTTATCTACTTATTTGGAAATGGCATTTTAGTCCTTGTTTATGTGATTATCTTCATAATCAACATCAAAAAGGACTCATTTAAGGTAGATTTGATACTTTTAGAGATTCAGACCCTTGTATTTATACTATCAGGACTTATTCTAAGTCATTATCTGCTAGTAATTTGTGCCCTTGTTTACGGGACTTTGCACTACAAGATAATGTTAGAAAACAAAGATCAGTACCAAGACCTATAAAGTAGGTCTTTTTTTTGAAAAAAACGCGAATGAAAACGTTTGCATATGTCCCCTTATAAAAGGTAAAATATATGTACGGGTGTTTGAATATAACACTTGGTAATAGTAAGAAAAGGAGAAAAAATGAAGAAATTACTTGCTATTCTTCTAGCTATGTTAATGGTTCTTTCTCTAACTGCTTGCGGTGGCAGCGGTGATGGTGGAGAAACTGAAGAACCAACTGACGGCGGCGAAGAAGTTGTTGAGTCTTACGCTGAAAAGGCTGCTAGAACTCAAAACGAAATCTTAGCTTCTATCGTTCCAGACTACACTAAGACTGGTACATTAGTTGTTTATTCACCAAACTCACAGGGTGAATTAGATGCAATCCGTCCTGGCTTCTATGCTAAATATCCAAAGATCAATCTACAGATCGTTTCAATGGGTACAGGTGACTGCTTAACTAAGATTAATGCTGAAAAAGAAAATCCTACAATCGATGTTATGTGGGGTGGTGTTAACTATGAAAAATGGTATAACAACCAGGGTGTTTGGGAATACTACATTTCACCAAACGAAGCAAACATTACTGTAGAATCAGCTACTGCTGAGTATCAGAAAGATGGTAAAGGTTACTTTACATCATTCGGTCTTTCTGGAAACACTGCATTCATCATCAATACTGAAGTATTAGCTGAATGTGGTTTAACACCAGAAGACATCACAGGTTATCAATCATTAGTTGATAACATGGACAAACTAAAAGGTAAAGTTTTATCAGGCGACCCTGTTAAATCTTCATCTGCATGGCAAGAATTAGTTGCTATGATTTACTACTATGGAAATGGTAAAGATTCAGACTGGACTAACTTAGATATGGATGCTGCTTGGGCATACGTTGACAAGTTCATCGATGTTATCGATGGTACAGTTCAATCATCATCTTCAGCTGTTTACAAGCTAGTTGTTCAAGGCGAATACGCTATTGGCGTTACTTATGAAGACCCAGCTTTACAGCAAATGAAGGATGAAGTTGAAAACATTACTATGATTTATCCTAAGGAAGCTAACAACTGGACACCATGTGCAGCTGGTATCGTTAAGGGATGTGCTAACTTAGATAACGCTAAGTTATTCATTGACTTCTTAATTTCTGAAGAAGGCCAGAAGTTATATGCTTGCACTACTTTAAGAACAGTTACTGGTGAACCAAATATCGTTCCTGGATTCTTAAATTTCGAAGATATTCCTAACGTATTTGATCAGGATCAGTTAACAATAGCTCAACATACTACTGAATGGAAAGCTAAATGGACTGAATTACTAGACGCTCATAACGGCTAATAGTAAGAAAAGCTAATTAATCGAGAGAATTGCCTTTCGCAATTCTCTCTTTTATATATGTGAGTATGTATTACTCATATATATAAGAGAATCTATTAATTGAAACTCTTAAAAATTAAAAATATCAGGGGAAACTACGGAGGGAGAAATTATGAGCGTAGGTATTAGCATTAAGCATGCTGTAAAAGCTTATGGTGATAATGTTGTAATTCCAGACTTATCACTAGAAATTAAAGACGGTGAATTCTTTACATTACTTGGACCTTCAGGTTGTGGTAAGACTACACTGTTGAGAATGATTGCCGGCTTCAACTCAATTGAAGGTGGTGATTTCTGTTTTGGGGATAAACGTATTAATGATTTAAACCCAGCTAAGAGAAATATTGGTATGGTGTTCCAGAACTATGCAATATTCCCACATCTAACTGTTAGAAAGAACGTTGAATTCGGTTTAACTAACCGTAAGCTTGATAAGGAAGAAATGGCATCAAGAACTGATGAATTCATGAAACTGATGCATATCAGTGAATTCGCAAATCGTATGCCAGATCGTCTTTCTGGTGGTCAGCAGCAAAGAGTTGCTCTGGCTAGAGCTTTAGTTATTAAGCCAGAAGTATTATTAATGGATGAGCCTCTTTCAAATCTTGATGCTAAGTTGAGAGTTGAAATGAGAACTGTTATTAAACAGATCCAAAGAGAAGTTGGTATCACTAATGTATACGTAACTCACGACCAGGAAGAAGCTATGGCAGTTTCTGATAGAATCGCCATTATGAATCTAGGTGAAATCCAGCATGTTGGTAAACCAAAAGACATTTATCAGCGTCCAGCTAATCTATTTGTTGCTAACTTCATTGGTAGAACAAACATCATTAATGCTAAGTTGGAAGTTGAAGGTGGTGTTGCACATCTAGTATTCCCTGATGGTTATAGATTAAAGATGGACAATATCTTAGAAGAAGAAATGGTAAGCCAGGATGTTGTAGTAACAATCAGACCAGAAGAAGTTGTAATCAATGACAAAGAAGGTATTGAAGCAACCGTTTCTGAATCAGTATTCCTTGGACTAAATACTCACTACTATGTTCTTTCAGATAAAGTACACTGTGTACACACTGAAGAAAAAGATGATGACAGAATTGAACTAATTCAGGAATCATTAATTGATGATATTATCCCTAACGGAAAGAAAGTATTATTAAGAATCAAGGCTGAAAAGATTAATGTCTTCACAGCAGATGGTTCTAAGAATATTGTTAAAGGCGTAAAGAACGATAAGTTATTATACGGAAACGACTAGGAGATATTAATATGACAACAAAAGCAAAACCAATATCTCAGAAGAAAAAAAGTGGTTATGATGCTTGGATTATAGTGTCTATTGCTTTACTAGCGTTCTATGCGTTCTTCATGCTATATCCAACTATTTCACTATTTGTTAAATCATTCCAGATTTCTGCAACCGGTGAAACATCATTAGATAACTATCTACAATTCTTCAATTCATCAGCTAACGTTAAAGCCTTAGGTAATTCATTTAAAGTATCTACAGCAGTTACTTTATTCTCATTACTGCTAGGTTTACCTTTAGCTTACTTTACAACTTGCTACAAGATTGCAGGTTCAAAAGTTTTAAATATTCTAATTGTATTATCAAGTATGTCTCCTCCATTTGTAGGAGCCTTCGCTTGGGTAGTATTTGCAGGTAACAATGGTCTTTTAAATAAACTATGGAAAGCTTTGTTTGGTGTAAAACTAGGATCAATCTATGGCTTTAAGGGAATTGTTCTAGTTATGTCACTAGGCTTCTTGTCACTTGTATACTTATATATCTGTGGTGCATTAAAGAATGTTGATAACACACTGTTTGAAGCATCTGAAAACCTGGGTATTTCAGGATTAAAGAGATTCTTCAAGGTTGTTATCCCTCTGATTATGCCTACAGTATTAGCTAGTGCCCTTCTAGTATTCATGAGAGCATTCGCTGACTATGGTACACCAATTTTCATTGGACGTAACTATAAGGTATTCACAGTATTAATTTACGAACAGTATTCTGGTGAAATGGGCCAGGATAAGAACTTCGCTGCTGCACTATCAGTTATTGCCATTGTCGTAACAACAGTAATCTTCTTGTTACAGAAATGGGTTAACTCTAAATATGATTTCACAATGAATGCTTTGCATCCAATTGAGCAGAAGAAAGCAAAACCATTACAGAATTTCTTAATGCATTTCTACTGCTACTTCATTACTTTACTAGCATTCTTACCTCAGATCTATGTCATCTACTCTTCGTTCCAGAAGACAGCAGCATCAGGTATTTCATTCAAACCAGGTTATTCTACTGCTTCATATAAGTATGTATGGACTGGTTATAAAGAGACAATCTGGAATACAATTCTGATTGCCGTTCTAGCATTAACGCTAGTAATCTTAATTTCAGTATTAATCTCATACTTAGTTGTAAGAAGAAAGAATATCTTCAACTCAGTACTTGATATCTTCACAATGATGCCTTACATCATTCCTGGATGCGTTATCGGTGTTGCATTAATTACATCATTCAACGTTCCAGTATTAGGATTACCTCCACTAACCGGTGGTATGTTTATCATGATAATTGCCCTGATTATCAGACGTTCTCCATATACTATAAGATCTTCAGTTGCTATCTTACAGCAGATTCCAGCAACTATTGAAGAAGCATCTATCTCTTTAGGTTCATCTAAAGTTAAGACTTTCTTCAAGATCACATTACCTATGATGATGAATGGTATTATCTCAGGTGCAATCCTATCCTGGGTATCAATTATCACCGAGTTATCATCATCTATGTATCTGTTCACTTACAAGACTCGTACAATGACTATTGCAGTATATGAGTTAGTTACAAAGGGTGTATATGGATATGCTGCAGCTATGGCATCTATCCTGACTGTCTTCACTATCATTTCATTAGTTGCTTACACAATTGTAACTAAGGGTGAAGGTAGTGGTATTGCATAGTGAACAACAATAAGAAACTTATTATTCAAGCATTGGCTGTTGTGATATTCTCGATTCTTCTATATCGTGAATGGGACAACGAAGATGCAAGATTCTTCTATGTCGAACTACTATGTTTTATAGAAGTTCTAGTACAGATGTTATATTTGTTCTTTAATCGTAAAACCATCAATGAAGATGAACGTAGTAAAGAAGTAATTGCAACTTTGATTTATGCCATCGTTATGGTTGCACTACTATTAGTGAATATGGTTAAAGCAAGAGGAGGAATATAGATTATGACAAACGCAAAAGAAGGTTTCAAAAAGCTTTATACATCAGAACTATTATTGATTGCTTCAGCAGTAGTGGGTGCGGTTTCTACAAACAACATCCCAATAGGACTTGCTAGCGTGGCATTAATGATCGCTGCGTTCTTTATCAGCTTGAAAGGCTTATCTTTAATGTCTTTAGATGATGAAGGATATAAGAAGGCACAAAAGATCAATCTTTATGCAATCTATGCAGTTATAGCATTTACAGTATTAGAGGTTATCTTTGCTAATAACGCTACTGTATCTGGTATCCTATCAAAATGCTCAAAGGCTGTTAACGAAGCAACTGAATTTGTTGTTGCATACTTAATCTTAAAGGCGTCAATCGATATCTTCACAAAACAAGGCAACAACGAAATGGTTGAGTATATAAGCAAGACTTTACAGTTCTACCAGGTAGCTTATGTTGTTGGTGCTTTAATTGGTTTAATTGATGTACCAGAAAGCATATGGGCACTACTTGCATTAGTAGTTGCAATTGCTGCTTTGATCTTGATTGTTGTTGCTCAAATTAAATACATCAAGTTCCTAAAGAAAATGTCAGAGACATTATAAAAG
>R27__coassemble_707_pt1 | contig 18865 bp, 22 predicted proteins | sample R27__metabat2_high_PE_052 | metagenome-assembled genome bin R27 | reverse complement strand
ACCATATTCAGATCATCATAGTTTTTTGGAATATCAATATTACTTTGCTTATACAACAACTGTGAGTGTTCAATCTTTTCTGGTGTTACTTCTTCACTTCCACCTTTTTTAGAACATCCACATAAACTGATAAGCAGCACAAAGCTTACTAGTATAGTAATTATTTTCTTCATCTTTATCTCCTTTACTTCTATTTTCATTTTAGAAAGAATAATAAAAAAAGAATAGGTCACTTTTACGCCAATGTGAAAAAATTACTAAATTGAATGATAGAGATTTATTAAACCAACTCTAGTCTTGGTGCCGGTCTTATTATAGATAGAAGATATGTGTCTTTCTAATACTCTTTTAGAGATGAACAGTTCACTTGCGATTTCCTGAATGTTATCTTCACTGTTTACCAGTTTATCAAATACTTCAGTTTCCTTGTTTGTAAGATGATAGGTAGAAACAAATTGATCTAATCTTTCCTTCTTTGAAAATTTCCTAGTTTCAATTAGTGTTCCACTTCTTACAAATACTAATAGTAATCCGATACAAAGTAGACAACTAAGAATAATGATTATTAAAGGATTGTTTAGATTTGTTAAAGATAGTATACCGATTGTTACAGAAGAACTTATTCCTCTTACAATTCTTCCTAGTCCCGAGATTCTAGGATTGTATGTTTGGTTTGCGGATAGATCAGCAAAGCCGATTGTTAAAAACATTACATAGAAACCACTGTAAAAATACATCAGTGACATATTAAGGTTATAGAACATTGGATCAGTTAAAAAGCAAGCTGATACAACTGATAAGAACATTACGCACAGTGTTACAAGATTGAAGTATTTGTGTTCATCAATGTCATAGATTATTCCTGAAAGAATCAGTCCTAAACAATAGAATAGTCTTACCGCAGAGAATAGTGATACATCATTGTTTGCGTCAAGATAAGCCATAAGAGAATCATTAAAACTTAGAATTACCGACATGATGAATACCGCAAGCATTAAGACCTTGAGATTATTATGACAGCAGCATTCTATTTTTGTATTGAACTGTTCAATAGGTTTAGATTCAAAACCAAGCATGCAGAATACTGAGACAATAATCATTAATAGCCATGATGGTGCATTAAAGTTCTGATAGAGAAACTGGAAGGCAACTGCTATGCCTGCAGCGATACCGATTCTTTTGCCAGCGTTATCATCTTCTACAACGTATCTTGCTAAAAGGTGATGAACATACCCGCCAATGTAACCGATTGCTGTAAGAGAAAAACATGAAGATATCAGATTGATATAAACATTATTTGCTTCAATTGTAGGAAAGATACTAACAAGAGTAACAATAAAGGCTACACGATGATAATTTGGATAGCATCCATATATTAAATAGCCAACTACACCAAATAATAAGCCAACTATATAAATATAGTTAACAGCATTGGCTGATAGTAGAATTGCGGCATTGTGATTGATGATAGACTCTACAAGCAAAAATACAAAGAAGTAAAGAGAAAACATCAATAGACTTTTCTTGTTGAACATATCTTAATTTTATCAAAAATAAAAGAGGCTCTAGCCTCTTATACATCAAATACTTTCTTATCTGATTTTCTTGATAGTCGATCAAGGAATTCCTGTTTACTGCAACCGATGAAGTTTTCATCTGCAGATCCGAAGTACAAGCTTTCACCAGACTTCAGCATTACTACCAACATTCCGCCTTTATCAGTAATGTCTTTGACATTCTCGTATTTGGAAATCTGATTTTGTGTCATGGAGTTTCTTAATACAATCTTGTCTGATAATAATTCCATTGTTACTTCTAGATCCTGTCCTTTATTATCCTTGACGATCTTCTTGTAGTTACGCATGTTGATGAAGAACGGAATAACAAAGACGATGATTGGTTCAACGATGGCACCAGCGAATACTGTCCACCAACCCTTGGTTGGTTCGGTTTCCATTAAGGCAATTCCTGAGTATATGGTTGAACACATTGAGAACAGTCCGACTGAAGCAAGAAGTGAATGCTTAATCTTCCAGAGTGCTATTCCCACATAGAATCCTTTTGTGTAAACAGTTTTATTTATAAGCCTTTTTTCCATACTTATAGGATACCATATTTTGATACTTATGTTTGATGGAAATGAAAGCGCTTTTGTTATAGAATAAGAATACACACACAAAGGAGAATAATAATGACACGTATCTATCTATTCTGCGCTGGCGGTATGTCAACAAGTTTATTATCTGCAGCTATGACAAAGACTGCACAAGCACATAATCTTGATGTAGAAATTAAAGCTTTCTCACAAAGATTGGTTGAACAGATTGTTGATGAACAGCATCCTGAAGTAATTATGCTTGGACCACAAATCAAATATCTGTATGATACATTCAATGAGAAATATGGCGATCAATGTGCTATCAGTTTGATTGATCAGATGGATTATGCAACAGCAAATGGTGATAAAGTATTAAAGACTGCTATTGTTGCATTAAAAGAGTTCAGAGCTAAACATCAGTAATGAAAATGTTTTCATGAAAACAAAAATCCGCTTACATAATTATCACACAATTATCACAAAATATGTATAAAATTTATCAATGTAAGGGGTTTTGTGTAATAAAATAGAAGTGTACCCATTTTAGGAGAATTTTTAAATGACAAAATACGAACAAATAAGTTTCCAAATTATTTCTGCTGTTGGTACTGCAACATCATGCTATGTTGAAGCAATGAGAAAAGCAGTTGACGGCGATATCGAAGGTGCTAAGGCACTAGTTGAAGAAGGTGGAGTAAATTTCATTGAAGGCCATAAGGCTCATATGGAAATACTTACCGAAGAATGTTCAGGAAACCCTGTAGAATTAGGGTTACTGCTTGTTCATGCTGAAGATCAACTTAACAAAGCTGAGATTCTAGAAATCATGGCTGGTCAAGTTATCGACATGATGAGCAAGAAATAAATCGTTTAGAAGAAGGGGAAAGAAATGACAAAGATCTATTTATTCTGTAGTGCTGGTATGTCAACAAGCATGCTGGCAGCTGCGATGGTCAAGGCTGCAAGCGATCACAATCTTGACGTCGAAATCAAAGCCTTCTCTGAGAAAATCGCTGGACAGGTAGTGGCAGATCATAATCCAGACATTATGTTACTAGGCCCACAAGTAAAATTCCTGTACGAAGATTACAAAGAGAGGTTTGGCAAGGATAGACCTGTTGCGATGATTTCGCAAATGGACTATGCTCTTGCAAACGGTGAAGCCGTATTAAAGGCAGCCGTAATTGAACTTAAGAAGTTCAGACAAGAAAAAGGAGAAAACAAATAAATGTTTGAAAAACTTGAAAAAACAATTACTCCTATAGTTGGTAAGATCCAAGGTAACATCTTCATCAGATCAGTATCTGAAGGTTTCTCATCTTACGTTGGTCTACTAGTTGTAGGTTCAATTTTCTTACTAATTGCTTGTTTCCCAATCGAAGCAGTTGCTAACGCTGTTGCAGCTGTAACATTTGGTGACACAACATTAGCTGGCTTATTTGGTAAAGTATCTACATGTACTTTCTCAATCTTAGCTATTTACTCAGTTCTAGGTATTGCTAGAGCATACGCTAGAGAAAGAGGAGTTGACCAGTATTCTGCTATGTTAACTTCATTAGCAGCTTGGTTCTTCTTAATGCCTAATCTAAGCAGTGGTATTCCATTTGACTGGATTGGTGCTAAGGGCGTATTCTGTGGTATGCTATCAACAATCTTTGTAGTAGAAATAATGAAATTCGTTATGGACAAAGGTTGGGTTATCACACTTCCTGCAGGCGTTCCACCAGCAGTTGCTGAATCATTCACTGCTATGATCCCTCAGGCTATCGTATTCGTAATCTACATTGCTATCAACGCTATTATGGCTATTGCTGGCACTGATATGTTTACATTAATCTTTACTTTGATCGCTGCTCCTATCCAAGGTTTGACAACTTCATACTTCGGCTACCTAATTGCTGAATTCTTAATTCACTTCTTATGGTGGTTCGGTATCCACGGCGCAAACGTTGTTGGTGCTATTACTAACCCTTTCCTAGCTCTAAACTCAGCTACTAACCTGGATTACTTCCAGAAGGGTATTGGCTCACCTCAGATTATCACATCTGAATTCGCATCTCTATACACTACATTAGGTGGTTGTGGTTCTACATTATCACTATTAATCGTTGTATTAGTTGCTTGTAAGTCTAAACGTTTAACTACAATTGCTGAATTAGCATTGCCAGCTGGTATCTTCCAGATCAACGAACCAGTTACATTTGGTTTCCCAATGGCATTAAACCCAATGATGGCTATTCCATTCTTCCTAGTACCAATGGTAAGCTACTCAATCGGTTACTTCTCAATTGCTTTAGGTTTAGTTCCTTATACTTCAGGTATTTCTGTAACTTGGACATGTCCTCCAATCATCGCAGGCTTCCTGTGCTCTGGCTGGCAGGGTGCTGCTCTTAACTTCGTACAATTAGTTGTTGGTATGGTAATCTACTATCCATTCGCTATGATGTATGATAAGAAGTGCTTAGCTGATGAAGCAGGTCAAGCAGAAGCTGCTGCAGCTACTGAAGATGTTGATTTAGATTCAATCGATCTATAATTTATAGTTCAATTATTTAAATCTAAAAAGTAATCAATATTAAAGCCGTGAATTATTCTTGTAATCCAATAATGGAAGCCAGGATTGGATTCACGGCTTTATTTATCTAGAAAGGCGAATGATGAAACTACTTGTACAGTCTGATGATTATGGAATTTCTAAAGCTGTGTCTTTGGGAATTATTGAAGCTGTTAGAAATGGTATCTTAAGGAATACTGGAATTTTCATGAACATGCCTTACAGCAGAGAATGTGCAGAATGGATTAAACCATATCTGAATGAAATTGCTTTAGGTATTGATGTGAATGTTTCAGCAGGATCACCTTTATTGCCTGCAAGACAAGTTCCATCACTTGTAAAAGAAGATGGCAGTTTTTTAACAAGTTCAATGCATCGCCAATTAGATTGTGAAGAGAATAACTTCGATCATATCGTTTATAATGAAGTTTTTGCAGAATTCGAAGCACAGATTCAAGAATATATTAATGTTTTTAATAAAAAGCCTGATTATCTACAAAATCATGCTTTTTTAACTCCGACAAAAGATAAGGCAATGTCAGATATTGCAAGAAAATACGACATTCCATACTGCCATGAAACTGTAGAAAAGTATATGAAATGTAAGTATTCAGAAAGCAGAGTTGAAGACTGGTATACTTCTCCATATACTTATGAGAATCAATTGAACTCCGATCTTAAAGGTTTCATTCTTGAAGACAGAAATAATCTTTTGCAAAGAGAATATGGTTTTATAATCTGCCATTGTGGTTATATTGATAAACAACTGATCGATCTATCTAGCTTTACTGTATTCAGAGTAGTTGATTTGAATACCATAACTTCTGATGAAGTTAAAAATTGGGTTAAGGAAAATAACGTTGAATTAATAACATATAAAGAGCTTACTAGATAGGAGGATAATATGAAAGCTGTTTTTAACATTGACGATTATTGTTACACAAAATCTCAGATTGATGGCACTATCTATGCATATCAAAACGGGATTGTAACTTCTACAACATGTCTTACAGTTGTTAGAGATGAATTATTGGAGTATGGAGTTTTAAAGTCTAAGGAAAATCCTGGACTAGCAATCGGCTGTCACCTGACATTATCGGTTTCAGGAGGACATGCTATATCTGATGGAAAAACAATCTGTAAAGAAGACCGCAGTTTCTATAAACAGGGAACCATTGACTACAACACAATGGATCCTGAAGAGGTTTATCAGGAATACAAGGCACAGATTGAAAGATTCATTAAATTCTTCGGCAGAAAACCGGATCATCTAGATCACCATCATGGTTTACACATTCATAATGCATGTCTGTTACCTCATGTTCAAAGACTTGCTGAAGAATATGGTATTCCTTACAGATATCCAAATGGTGAAGTTAATTATCTAGGATGTCTGTATCATGAATATACTCTGGAAAATGCAGAGAAATTACTATTAGAAAGAAAAGCAGCAGGAGATGAAAAAGTAGAACTTGCTTGTCATGCTGCGTTTGTTGATCAGGAAATGCTTGAACTATCATCTTACAATTCAGAAAGAATTGAAGAACTGAAAGTTGTAACAAATCCTGAATATAAAAAATTCCTAGAAGAAAATGGAATAGAAAGGGCATCATATTAATGAAAGTTATTTTTAACATTGATGACTTCGGTTATTCATTTGGTGAAATCGAAGGCGCAGTCTATGCTTATCAAAATGGTATCGTCTCTTCCACTACTGCTTTAATGACAGTTAGGGATGAACTAATTGAAGAGGCAAAAAGACAATCTGATTTGAATCCTGGTTTCGGCATTGGCTGTCACCTATGTCTTACATATGGCAGACCATTAACTGAATGCAAGTGCTGTGTTGATGAAGAAGGCAAATTTGTAAAAGAAGCAAAATTTGACCATGAGCATATGGATGAAGAAACAATCTATCAGGAATACAAAGCTCAGGTTGAAAAGTTTATTAAAGTGTATGGCAGAAAGCCAACTCACATCGACCATCATCACAATATTCAGTTATATAATCCAATTCTCTATAAAGCATACAGAAGAATTGCGGAAGAATATCAGTTACCATACAGAGATATTCCAAAGAACAATGCACCAATTGCATACTATGGAACAGAATACTATGATCTGAATATGGATGTATGCAAGAAGTATATTGATAAGAATTCAGATGCAACAATTGAATTAGCATGTCATGCTGCACTTGTTGATAAGGAGTTATTTGAAAACACATCTTGGGATGCAATGAGAATTTCTGAATTGAGATTTACTACATCACAAGCTGCAAAAGATTTCGTTAAAGAAAACAATGTTGAAATAGTTACATTCTAATAGGGAGGATAATAATGATTAAAGTCGTTGTTAATGTTGATGACTATGGTTATACAAAATCCCAGATTGATGGAACAATCTATGGTTATCAGCATGGCGTTATTTCTTCTACTACATGTCTGGCTAACTCCAGAGATGAACTGATGGAATACGCAGCACAGAAAGCAAAAGAAAATCCTGGTTTAGGTATTGGTTGTCACCTGGTATTAACACTTGGTGAATGTCTAACTAAGGGTAAGACAATCTGTGATGAAAATGGTATGTTCACAAAACATGTCATTGAAGACTATGAAAAGATGGATAGAGAAGAAATCTATCAGGAATTCAAAGCACAGATTGAAAGATTCATTAAGTTCTTTGGTAAGAAGCCAACTCATCTTGATGGTCATCATCGTACTTATGGCGTTATGACTGTAAACAGAATCAACGAGATTGTTTGGCAGTTAACTGAAGAGTACGGACTGGCAAAGGGCAGACAGTTCTCTGATGATATTGTCTACATCGGTTGCTTATACAACAATCTGACAATTGAAAATTTCGAGAATGCTATCATGGATGCTTACCATGGTGATGGCTGCAAATTCATGGAACATGCTTGTCACGTTGCATTTGTTGATGAGGAACTATTCACAAAGAGTTCTTACAACTATCAAAGAGTTCAGGAACTTAAAGTTCTGACTAGTCCAGAAATATTACAGTTCTATAAAGATAATAATATAGAAAGGGCAACATACTAATGGAAATGAAAGTTGTAGTTAATGTTGACGATTACTGTCTGACAAAGTCACAGATTGATGGAACAATCTTTGCGTATCAGCACGGCGTTGTAACATCAACATCATGTCTGGTAACTCAAAGAGATGAATTACTGGAATATGGTGCATTAAAATCACAGGAAAATCCTGGTCTAGGTGTTGGCTTACATCTTACTTTGACATTAGGTGAATGTTTAACTAAGGGTAAGACAATCTGCAAGCCTGATGGCACATTCTATAAGCAGAATGATGTTGATTGGGATAATCTTGACGAGGAAGAAATCTATCAGGAATTTAAAGCTCAGATGGAAAGATTCATCAAGTTCTTCGGCAGAAAACCTGATCATATTGATTCACATCATAAGACATTCGGTATCTGCGATTTCTCAAATATCAGACATATCGACAGAAGAATTGCAGATGAATATGGAATTAAAGATATAAGAGGCGCAAGTAAGAATATAATATACTTAGGAAGCCCTTATGGACACTTCAACTATGAATCATTCACTAAGCTGATTGATGATGCAATGGATACTGGTATGGAATACATTGAAATCGGATGTCATGCTGCGTTTGTAGATGAAGAATTATTTGAGAAGAGTTCTTATAATTATCAGAGAATTCAAGAGTTAAAAGTGTTAACATCACAAGAAGTTCTTGATTACTATAAGGCTAATAATATTATCAAAGCTACATATTAAAAGAAGGAGAAAGAAATGGCTAAGAAAGGTATTAAGATTGTTACCATTGGTGGCGGTAGTTCATACACACCAGAGTTAACAGAAGGCTTCATCAAGAGATATGACCGCTTACCAATTACAGAACATTGGCTAGTTGATATCCCTGATGGCAAGTACAAAGTTGAAACCGTTGGCAAGATGGCTCAAAGGCAGTGGGATGCATCTGGTCATAAGGTAAAAGTTCATGTAACTATGAACAGAAGAGAAGCATTGAAGGATGCTGACTATGTAACTACACAGTTCAGAGTTGGTTTACTGAATGCTCGTATCAAGGATGAAAGAATTCCGGCATCTTACGGCATGATTGGTCAGGAGACTAATGGTGCTGGTGGTATCTTCAAGGCATTGAGAACAATTCCAGTTATTCTTGATATCGTAGAAGATATGAAAGAACTATGTCCTAACGCATGGTTAATCAACTTCACTAACCCAAGTGGTATGGTTACTGAAGCTGTAGTTAGATATGGTCATTGGGACAGAGTTGTTGGTCTATGTAACGTAGGCATCGGCTCAATGATGCATGAATCAGAAACAATGGGATACGATCTTGATAAGGTTACTTACAAGTTCGCTGGTCTGAACCACTTCCATTGGCACAAAGTTTATGATGAAAAGGGTCACGATATTACTGATAAAGTATTACAGAAATGCTATATCGGCAATGCATCAAAGGCTCCTGCAAATATCCAGCAAGCAGAATTCTTACCTGAACAGTTAAGAGAAATGCACATGATACCATGTGGCTATCACAGATACTATTACAGATATGAAGATATGCTGAAGCATTGTCTGGATGATTATAAGACAATCGGTACTAGAGGCGAACAGGTTAAGGCATTAGAAGACAGATTATTCAAACTATATGAAAATCCTGAACTTAACTACAAGCCAAAAGAACTTGAAAAACGTGGTGGCGCTCACTACTCAGATGTTGCATGTGAGACTATCGCATCTATCAACTCAAATACTCATACATTCATGGTTGCTACAACTAAGAACAATGGTGCTATTCCACAGTTACCAGATGATGTATGTGTAGAAGTAGGCACTTACTTATCTTCAGCTGGTCCTCAACCTGCTGCTTGGGGCAAATTCCCTCCACAGGAACTTGGTTGGTTACAGATCATGAAGAATATGGAATTATGTGTTGAAGAAGCTGCTGTAACAGGTGATTACGAGAAACTATGTCAGGCATTCATCATCAACCCATTAATCCCTAACGGAGATGATTCTAAGAGAGTTATGAACGAATTATTAATCGCTCATGAAAAATACTTACCTCAGTTCAAGTCAACTATCAAACAGTTGAAGAAATCTGGCGTAAAGATTAAAGATAGAAAAGTTGCCAAAATGGTAAAAGAAGGAAAGTAGTATGATTACATTAGGTGTAAGTGTTTATCCAGATTTAAGACCAATTGAAGAAATCGCTGAATATCTTCGCATGGTTTCTAAACACGGATTCACAAGAGTATTCTCTTCAGCATTCTCTGTTGAAGGTACTCCAGAAGAAGTATTCAATTACTTCAAACAGTTAGATGATATCGCTCATGAATGCGGTATGAAGGTGTCTCTGGATGTTAACCCTGAATTCTTAGAGAAGATGGGTGTAACTCCTGATGACATTCATGTAATGCACGACATGGGTTGTGACATCATCAGAATGGATGGTTCATATGGTGATACTGGTGATATCCAGATTATCAATAACCCATATGACATCATGATTGAATTCAATGCATCACTGCCAATCGAGATGATTCAGAATCTTGTAAATAAGGGTGCAAACAAGGAAAGAATGCTGACATGCCATAATTTCTATCCACAGAGATTAACTGGTGTTAAATGGCAGAAATTCCTGAATACCAACAAGGTTATTACAGAATATGGTATGAGAATCGGTGCTTTCATCGCTACTCATAACAATCCTACTCATGGTGTATGGGATTCCGTTGATGGTCTTCCAACAGTTGAAATGATTAGAGATATGCCAGTTGATCTACAGGCTAGATTACTGATTGCTGGTGGTGCTACTGATGTATTCTTCGGTAATGCTTATGCATCTGAAGAAGAAGTAATAGCTGTTGAAGAAATCGTTAAGGGTTTAGGTAAACCAGATCCTGCACAGTTAGATGAATTCAAGGGATACATTCCTGATGAGATTCTAGAAAATATCGAAGTTAGAAAACTTAAAGTTAAATTTGCACCTGATGCAACTGATGTTGAAAAGGAAATCGTTCTAACTTACTTCCCTCATGTTGATATGGGTGATGCATCAGAATGGATTTGGAGAAACAGAGGTCCACGTGTTAAGTATAAGAACTATGACTTCCCTCCAAGAAAAGTTGATAAGGAATACTTCGAAGTTGGTGATGTTGTATCAGTAAATGATAACTACAGACACTACCATGGAGAAATCCAGATCTGCAGAATTCCATTCAAGAACGATGGACAGAGAAACTTAGTCGGACACATCAATGAAAGTGAAATGAAGATGTTCGACTGCATCAAAGATGGAGACTTACTAATCTTTGTAGAAGACAAATAATTATTGAGAAGGTCAGGCTTAGTTGCCTGACCTTTTTGTTATAATTGGTGTGTATGATTAAAGCTGTATTTTTTGATTTTGACGACACATTGTATTCTCATAAAACACTTCAGATTCCTGACAGTGCTATTAAGGCAGTTGATGAATTAAATAGAAAAGGAATAAAGACTTTTCTAGCAACAGGTAGAACTTCAAAAGAACTGACATGGTTTGATTTGAGTATGATTCACTTCTTTGGCAAGATAATAAACAATGGCCAGCTAGTCTATGGTGAAAATGATGAAGAGATTTACAGACAGCCAGTAGAGGGAAAACTCAAAGAAGATATATTGCAGATGTTTAATGAAAAAAAGATTCCTTGCACTATCAATACTATAGATGATATTTATATCAATTTTGTAACTGACGATGTAATAAGAGTGTATGGAGACATCTCTTCTAGAATACCGGAAGTAAAAGATTATAATGGTGAAGACTTCTATATGTCTTCAGCTTTTTATACAAATCAAGAGGAACTAGATTTTCTCAATACTATGCCTGGTTACATATTCACTTGGCATAATGGTGCAGTTGACATTATATCCTTTGAATCTTCTAAAGCTACCGGTATTGAAAGAGCACTCAAATACTATGGCATAAGTAAAGATGAGGCAATGGCATTTGGTGATGCGAATAACGATGTAGATATGTTAGAATGTGTGGGAATCGGTGTTGCCATGGGCAATGGTACTGATGAAGTTAAAGCTGCTGCTGATTACATAACTGACGATATTGATGAAGATGGAGTATATAATGCGTTAAAACATTATAAAATATTATAGGAGGATGTTTATATGAAAATCGGAATTGGAAATGATCATACTGCATTAGCGTATAAAAACGAAATCAAGAAATATATTGAAGATAAGTATCAATATGAAGTAGTTAATTATGGTACTGATACACCAGATAGCTGCGATTACCCAATCTACGGAGAGAAGGTTGCCAATGCTGTTGCGAGTGGTGAAGTAGATAAGGGTATCTGCATTTGTGGCACTGGTGTTGGTATCTCATTAGCTGCAAACAAAGTAAACGGCATCAGAGCTGTTGTATGCTCAGAACCTTATTCAGCAAGATTATCAAGAATGCACAACGATTCGAATATCCTGTGCTTTGGTGCTAGAGTAATCGGTATTGAAACAGCAAAAGATATTGTTGATGCATGGATTAATACAGAATTCGAAGGTGGAAGACACCAAAGAAGAGTTGATCAGATAGCAGATATAGAAAAAAGAAATTAGGCTCAGGCCTAATTTTTTGTTACTATAAGTCTATGAGTAAACAGAATAAGGGAATCTTATGTGTACTATTAGCAGCGACCGCTTTTTCACTTGGCGGTTTACTGATAAAACTGATTCCTTATAGTTCATTTTCAATTGCATCAGGTAGATGTATTTTCTCTAGTTTAGTGTTTGCTTTATACTTCATAATAAACAAGAGAAGATTAGTAATTAATAAAACAACATTATTTGGTGCCTTATTTGGATTATTAAATATGTTGGCTTACATAGTTTCAAATAAACTGACTACCGCAGCTAACGCCATAATATTGGAATACACATCATCAATATTTATTATTATTTTTGAATTCATCCTTTTTAATAGAAAACCAACCAAACTAGATATCATCTGTTCAAGTTTTATATTCATAGGTATTGTCTTAGTATTCATTGATGGAATTAATACCAACGGATTACTAGGTATTATTATTGCCTTAGTGGGTGGAGGAATCTACGCTATAGTTTTGATGGCAAATTCATTTGAAGGAAGTGATCCTGTTTCTTCAATGTTTATGGCACATATTGCTTGTGCAGTATTGTTTCTTCCATTCTTATTAAAAGAAACAGATTTTTCAGCAAGGACATTAACATATCTATCAATACTAGGAATTGTTCAGGCGGGATGTGGTTATCTATTATTAACTATTGGTACCACTTTATGCAAGCCGTTAACAGTATCGCTACTCGCAAGTATTGAACCAATTTTAAATCCAATACTGGTTGCCGTATTTTATGGAGAACACATGAATCCTATCGCAATTGTGGGTGCAACAATTGTCCTAGGTTCAAACATTGTTTATAATATTCTACAAAGTAGATAATATAATTGAATTGAGGTAAACACTATGTTTTCATTAAATCATTTTATTTGGTTAGGAATTTGTGCAGTACTCATTTTTGGATTTTTGTATTTAATTAGTAAGAAAGAACCAAAACTTAAAGAAGTTTTAAATGTTGCGTGTGCAGTTTGTGTTTTATCAGAACTCACAAAGATATTTTCTGTAATAAGAATGGTTCCGCTTACTGATGGAAGTGGATATTTTCCTTATTTGGAATTAAATCACTTACCACTTCATTTATGTAGCATCATGATTATCTTCATCTTCTTTGTAAGATTCTCAAATAACGAGAAGATGAATCATCTATTGTATTCTCTAATGTATCCAGCAGGAATAATTGGCGCAGCAGCCGCATTACTGATGCCTTCAATTTTCTCTACAACAATCACTCCTGCGCAGGCATTCTCTCATCCGATGGCTTATCAGTTTTTCTTGTATCATACAATGCTGATAATACTGGGTGTTTATATTGCCAGATCTAAAGAGATTCAACTAACAAAGAAAGATTTTAAAACTGCACTGATACTTCTGTTTGTATTTGGTGTTTTATCAATCTATGTTAATTCAATGGCGGCAACACCGGTATATGAGAATGGAGTATTAGTTGGGCTTGAACATACTTCCAACTTCTTCTTCACTTATAATCCACCAATTCCTATTAAACTAAAAACAGTAGGACAGTGGATGTTGTATCTATTAGTAATAGGTGTACTTGCGGTAGTTTTGATTTATCTGCTGTATCTACCAATATTTAAAAAAGAAAAAGCAAAATAAAACTCTAGTTTCAAACTAGAGTTTTTTTGTTGATTGTTAAATTTTGTTACTTATAATCTTTTGGCATTGGAATAAATACCAGTTTTGCAGCAGCCAACAGGTTTTCTGCGCTTGCTTTTGTTGACATTGATAATGAATAATCAACACCGACGTTCTTATCAAACCAGGTTATGTATCCAGCACCATCTTTATTGTAGTGAACATGACCGCTATAACCATTTACATCAACATCTTCATTCTTACTGTATGTTGTGTAATCACCAGCAATATCACCAGCATCACCCTCAGTAAACTGCATTCTGTAGCGATAGTCTACACCATCCAAACTATAAACAATGTCTGCGAGTTTTTCCTCAGTCGCACTAGAATAAATCAGAGTGTAGGCAACATCACTTGCGTTTTCATCAAGTGCAGCTTCATATCCGTATTTCTTGAATTCTTCAGCACTTGATTCGTGCATTGGGTTTGGCATACCAACTGTTCCTGGATCATTATTACCTGATTCCTGATTGTTTCCTGGTGCATCAGGATTGGCATCCGGATTATTGTTACTGCAGCTGCATCCGACAATCAATAAACTAATAAACAGAATAGTCAATAATTTCTTCATTATAATAATTCCATCCTTTCTATTGTTTGATCATTAAATGGTTTATCTCTGAAGTCAGTCTTCTCGTTAGCTATTTCATCAATTACTTCAAGTCCTTTAGTAATCTTACCGAAGGCTGCATATGAGCCATCTAGATGTGGTGCATCTTCATGCATGATGAAGAACTGTGAAGAAGCACTGTTAGGATCGTTTGTTCTAGCCATAGAGATAACGCCTCTAGTGTGTTTAAGATTATTCTCTACACCATTTCTTGCAAACTCACCCTTAATGGTTTTTTCACTTCCTCCAATTCCTGTTCCGGTAGGGTCACCACCTTGAATCATGAATCCTTTTATTACTCTATGAAAGATGATGTCATGGTAGAAATTCTCTTTGATTAAAGATACAAAGTTATCTACTGTAATTGGAGCTATTTCAGGATATAGTTCTCCTTCCATAGTTCTGCTGTCTTTCATAACGATTCTAAAATTGATTGTTTCCATAATAATACCTCTATCTTAATTATAAATTATTGAAGGCAAATAATGAAAAGTAATAAAATGAACTCAATGAGATACGGAGGTTTTCATATGAATAAATATGTAGAAAACGTCATTAATAATGTTAAAGAAAAGTATAAGAATCAACCCGAATTCATTCAGACTGTTGAAGAGGTTTTAAGTTCAGTTTCACCGGTTGTGGACGCTCATCCTGAGTACGAGAAAGTTGATCTTTTAAACAGAATGGTAGAACCTGAAAGAATGTTTACTTTCAGAGTAGTATGGACTGATGATAATGGTCAGGCTCATACCAATGTCGGATATAGATGTCAGTTCAATGGTGCAATAGGACCATATAAAGGCGGCTTAAGATTCCAGAAGAACGTTAATGAATCAATTATGAAATTCTTAGGATTTGAACAGACTTTCAAAAATGCACTTACTGGTTTACCTATTGGTGGTGGTAAAGGTGGTTCTGATTTTGATCCTAGTGGCAAGTCAGATGCAGAGATTATGAGATTCTGTCAGAGTTTCATGACCGCTTTATACAGATACATTGGACCAGATACCGATGTTCCTGCTGGTGACATGGGTGTTGGCGCTAGAGAAATCGGTTATCTGTTTGGTCAATACAGAAGATTAAAGGGTACATTTGAAAATGGTGTACTGACTGGTAAGGATTTATCATATGGTGGTTCACTGATTAGACCTGAAGCAACCGGCTATGGTGCAATCTATTATCTTCAGGAAGTACTAAAACACGAAGGTGATAGTATCGAAGGTAAGAGAATCGGTGTATCAGGATACGGAAATGTTGCCTGGGGTATCATGAAGAAAGCTTATGAACTAGGTGCAAAGGTTACTTATATTTCTGGACCAGATGGATACGTTCATGATGAACAAGGTGTAGATAGTGAAGAGAAACTTAACTTCATTCTTGAATTAAGAAGTAAAGATCCTATGCATATTAAACCTTATGCAGATAAATATGGATGTGAATTTGTAGAAGGTGAAAAATTCTGGGGTGTTAAGGATGTTGATGTATACATGCCTGCCGCTACACAGAATGATGTTGATATCAACAGCGCAAAGAAGATTATTGATTCAGGTGTTAAGTATTATATTGAAGTTGCGAATATGCCAACCACAAACGATGCTTTAGATTTGCTTAGAAAATCAGATATTATTGTTGCTCCATCAAAGGCTGTTAATGCTGGTGGTGTAGGTGTATCAGCACTGGAAATGTCACAGAACTCTGAAAGACTTGTGTGGTCTAAAGAGGAGGTTGATGCACAATTAAAGAAGATGATGGTAAACATTTATAATGTATCGGTTGCTGCATGTGAAGAGTTCAATCTTGGCTATGACTTAGTAGCTGGTGCAAACATTGCGGGTTTCAAGAGAGTTGCTGAAGCAATGTATAAACAGGGAACATTCTAAAGGAGATTAATCATGGCTTGTACAACAATATTAGTAGGAAGAAAAGCTTCATATGATGGTTCAACCATCATTGCCAGAAATGATGATGGTATGTTTGAAGCAAAGAAAGTTATCGTAACAACTAGCGATAAGCAGTTTAAGAAATATAAAAGTAAAATTGGACATCTGGAAATTGAACTTCCAAAGAATCCTTTGAAGTACACATCAATTCCAAATATAGATAAGACTCGTGGTTTGTGGCCAGCTTGCGGTATCAATGAAGCAAATGTTTCAATGACCGCAACCGAAACCATTACTTCTAATCCATTAGTTTATGCTGCTGATCCGCTTGTAAGATATGAGAAAGCAAAATCAAAGAAAGAAAAAGATAAGATTGGCGGAATCGGTGAAGAGGATCTAGTTACTTTAGTATTGCCTTATATCAAGACTGCTAGAGAAGGTGTCATTAGAACTGGCAAACTGTTAGAGAAGTATGGCACATACGAAATGAATGGTATGGCATTTGCTGATGAGAAAGAAATCTGGTGGTTAGAAACAATCGGTGGTCATCATTATATCGCCGTCAGAGTTCCTGATGATGAAGTAGTAATGATGCCAAACAGATTCGGTCTAGATCATTTTGATTTGAATGATGCGCTTGGCAAGCAGACCAACAATATGTGTTCAAAAGATATGAAGGAATTCATTAAGAATAATCATCTGGATGCAAACAACAATGGTAAGTTTAATCCAAGATTAGTATTCGGTTCTCATTCTGATTCAGACCATATCTATAACACTCCAAGAAGCTGGTACATGCTTAAGTACTTTGCTCCAAGAAAATATGATTTCGATAAGGATTACACTCCAATCAGTGATGACATTCCTTTCTCTGTAAAACCAGAAAAGAAAGTTACGATTGAAGAAGTTAAATATATTCTGAATTCTTATTTCCAGGGTACTGATTACGATCCATATCTAAAGACTGATGTTGCTGGAAAATACAGAACCATCGGTGTTCCAAATACTGACTGCTGTGGTATCTTACAGATTAGAGGTTATATGCCTAAACCAATACAGGCTGTTCAATGGTTGTCACTTGGTGGAAGCACATTTACCGCATGCATTCCAATGTATACCAATGTAAGTAGGTTCCCTAAGTTCTATTCACAGGGAAGCAGCAAACATTCAACAGATGATTATTATTGGGCTTCAAGACTGATTGCTGCACTTACTGATGACAATTATGATAAGGCAAGTATCGAAGATGAAAGATATCAGAATAAAGTATTATTTGAAGGCAGTAGAATTCTAAAAGAATACGATGATAAGATGCTTAAGTCTAAGAAGTATACTGATTGTGAAGAAGCAAACGAAAAGATCAGTGCAATGCTTCAAAAGGAATCCACAGAGGCACTAGGTAAAATATTAAAGATTGCCAGTGTTAATATGAAGACGATGTATCATCGTGGTGATAACTAAAAAAAGAAACGCTAATCAGCGTTTCTTTTAGTCTATAGATATTTTCTTTTCTGGGAATATGTCATCTAGTGGCCAAGTTGTATTCTTCCAGTAGGTGTCTTCCCATTGTAGAATTTCATAATTGCAGCTTGTTGCAATTATTTCTAATAATCTAGCTTGTTCTTTTTCAGACTTACCTTCGCAGTATTTGTTTACTAAAGCCATCTTATTAGATGCTTCTTTTTTATAATGATCAGTTGTGTAATACTCTAACCATTTATAGTATTTGTTTTCCTTATCAAGTTTGCATTGAGGCATTAAGTCTTCAGCAAAGAAAGTATACATCTTGCCGCATGGGAATACCGCACAGAATAAAGCAGCTAGATCTCCCTGATTGGCAATGATATTTAGATATGAAGTATAGTTTCTCTTTCCTTCACACATTATAGTTCTATCCATTTCATCAACAGAGATACCTGCTTCCTTAGCCCAGAAATCTCTACAGTAATCTAGACCGGTAAATATATCATCAACAATCTCTAGAATATCTTTGATTTCATAGTAGTCATGTGCTTTACCAAGAGCTACAGCCCAGGCTTTTAAGTATTCAACTAGATACTGATAATCCTGAATGTTGTAGAACTTGAATTGTTCTTCGGTCATGGTGCCATTAACAATAGCCTGTAATGCTTCACTTTTTTCAATTCTTGCCGCAGTTTTACGCAGAATTGGTTCTATCTTCTCTTCATAGAATGTCATAATTATTTTCTCCTATATCGTTAATTTGATTCTATCACATCAAAAACGATAATATAAAAATAACAAAAGGAGTTCCAATATGAAAAACAGACAATATTTCAATCTTGATTGGTATTTTAAGACAGGATTCTCTAAAAGCGATGTAAAGAAAATCAATCTGAAGAAAATGGAAAAGGTAAATCTGC
>R27__coassemble_696_pt1 | contig 19191 bp, 20 predicted proteins | sample R27__metabat2_high_PE_052 | metagenome-assembled genome bin R27 | reverse complement strand
CTGAAAATGTCGACAATTTATACTCTTCTTGGTTGTCTTGTTTTGTGAATAAATTAATTAATAAATTGTTCAGTTTTAATGGAAAATAAATGAGATAATTATATTGTAATAAGTTAATAAATAATATAAGGAGTCACCATGACAAGTGTTAAATTTCCGTATGGAAAGACTCATCTTGAAATCGACATTGAGGATAAGTATCTCAAAGGCGTTTTATTGTCGCATTTAAATGAGTATGTTCCAGAAAAAGATGAAGTAAGTCTGGTTAGGCAAGCACTAGAGAATCCTATTGGTTCAAAGAAATTATCTGAACTAGCACAAGGTAAAAAGAACGTTGTGATTATTTGTTCGGACCATACCAGACCAGTTCCAAGCAAGATTATTATTCCTTTGATGTTAGAGGAAATAAGGAAAGGAAATCCTGATGCAAATGTAACATTATTGATTGCTACAGGATTCCACAGATTAACCACAAGAGAAGAATTAATCAATAAGTTTGGTGAAGAAATAGTTGATAACGAAAAGATTGTTGTACACAGATCAGAAGTTGATGAAGATATGGTATCTATAGGTACACTTCCTTCTGGTGGAGAATTATTGATTAATAAAGTTGCATACAACGCTGATCTGTTGTGTTCAGAAGGTTTCATTGAACCACACTTCTTTGCAGGATATTCAGGAGGAAGAAAATCTGTTCTTCCTGGTGTTGCTTCTAGAAAGACTGTTATGGCTAATCACTGTTCTAAATTTATTGATTCAAAGTTTGCTAGAACAGGTATTATTGAAGGCAATCCAATTCACAAAGATATGTTATGGGCTGCACAGACTGCAAAACTTGCGTTTATCTGCAATGTTGTAATTAATGCTGAAAAGAAAGTTGTTTATGCAGTAAGTGGTGATGTAGATAAGGCTCATAGAAGTGGTGTTGAATTCTTGAGCAAGTATTGCATGGTAGAAGGATTAAATACTGATATTGCAATTTCTACTAATGGCGGTTATCCATTAGACCAAAATATCTATCAGTCAGTTAAAGGTATGACTGCTGCAGAAGCAACTGTTAGAAAAGATGGTGTCATCATTATGCTGGCAAGTGCTAGTGATGGTCATGGTGGCCAGTCATTCTATGATACTTTCTGCAATAATAAGAAACTTGAAGATCTGTATGCAGAGTTTATGGATAGAGACGCTGACCATACAATTGCTGATCAGTGGGAATCTCAGATTCTCACAAGAATCCTGATGCACGCAAGAGTAATTTATGTATCAGATGCAAGTGATGAAATGATAGAAAATCTGCGTATGATTCCTGCCCATAGTCTTGAACAAGCTCTAACTATCGCTAGACAGATGGTAGGAGAAGATGCAAGTATTACAGCTATTCCTGATGGTGTATCAGTAATGGTTGTCAGAAAATAAAAGGAGTAAGATATGGATATTATTGTTTGTATTAAACAGGTTCCAGGTACAACGAATGTAAACATTGATCCTGTAACTGGCACATTAATCAGAGATGGTGTTGCCGCAAAGATGAACCCATATGATCTTAATGCTCTGGAAATGGGCTTAAGACTGATTGAGAAGTATGGCGGTAGTCTCAAAGTTGTTTCTATGGGCCCTAACGCTGCAAAACAGGTTATTCAGGAAGCCATCTACATGGGCGCTTCAGGTGGCGTTTTAATCAGTGATAGAAAGTTCGGCGGTGCTGATGTTCTGGCAACTTCTTATACACTGTGTTCAGGCATTAAGGCACTAGGTAATTATGATGTAATCATCACTGGTAAACAGACTACCGATGGTGATACTGCTCAGGTAGGTAGTGAACTTGCTGAACATTTACACATCCCACACCTAGCTAATGTTAAACAGATTGATATGGATGGCGATAAGTTAAGATGCGTATACAATCTTGATAATAAGATTGTTACATGTGATATTGATATGCCATGTCTAATCTGTGCTGATTCTGAAATCAATACACCAAGACTTCCATCATTCAAGAAGAAAGTTGAATTCAAAGACTGTGAAGATTTGATTCAGGTAATTACTTTCAATGATGTAGAAGATAAAGATGAATCACACTATGGTTTAAAGGGTTCTGCAACACAAGTAGAAAGAATCTTTGAACCAGATAAGAATAAAGATAAGATGATGTATACAGATGGCGATCTTGCTGAAAGTGCATTTGAGATACTTAAATCTCGTAAATTTATATAGGAGGGACTTATGGGACTAGTTATTAATCAAGAATTAATTAATGATGATACTGGTAAACAACTGGAATCATTGTGTCCATTTGGTGCTATTTCATATGCAAATGGTAAGTTAGATATTAATGGCGCATGTAAGCTATGTAAGATGTGCGTCAATAAAGGACCACAAGGTTGCGTTACTTTTGTAGAGGACAAGATTGAAGCTATTGATAAATCACAATACAAGGGAGTCTGTGTTTATGCTGATAGTGATCATGGAAAACTTCATAAAGTAACTCTTGAACTTGTAGGTGAAGCAAAGAAGCTTGCTTCTGTAATTAATCATGAAGTATTAGCTATTATCATCGGTTATCAAACCGAGGAGAATGTTAAAGAATTATTGGAGTATGGTGTTGATAAGGTTTATGTATATGACAATGAATTACTGAAAGACTTTGATATTGAAAGATATGCAAACTGTTTCTCTGATTTCATTGAGAATATTAAACCTTCTTCAATTCTTGTTGGCGCAACCAATGTCGGTAGATGTTTGGCACCTAGAGTTGCCGCAAGATTTCACACTGGTTTAACTGCAGACTGCACAAAACTGGAGATGAAAGAAAACACTGACCTAGTTCAGATTAGACCTGCATTTGGTGGAAACATCATGGCTCAGATCATTAATCCAAACAATCGTCCTCAATTTGCGACTGTTAGATATAAAGTATTTGATGCACCAAAGAAGAGTGACAATCCAACAGGTGAAGTAATCAATGTTGAAATAAAAGATGAATGGTTAAAATCACATCAGACAATTATCAATATTGAAGAGAAAGCAGTTGAATCTGATATCTCAGAAGCTGATGTAATTGTGGCAGTAGGAAGAGGCTTAAAGAATAAAGCTGATATTGCCATGGTAGAAGAACTAGCAAACCTACTAGGTGGCGTTGTTGCATGTTCTAGACCAATGGTTGAATCTGGCATGTTTGATAGTAAACATCAGATTGGTTTAAGTGGTAAGACAGTTAAACCTAAACTGATTATTACTTTAGGTATTTCAGGTGCAATTCAGTTTACTTCAGGTATGAAGACATCTGAATGCATCATTGCAATCAATAGTGATCCTAATGCTCAGATATTTGATGTCGCAAACTATGGCATCGTTGGAGATATGTATGATATTGTTCCAAAACTGATCAATAAGATTAAGGAGGTTCAAAATGTATAAGAAGATTGATGAAAAAGATATTGAGTTTTTAAAATCAATAATTCCTGATAATCGTATTTACTGTCATGATGAAGTTTCTGATGACTTCTCACATGATGAACTTGGTGGCATCAAATCAAAACCAGATGTACTGATTGATGTATTATCTACTGAAGAAGTTTCAAAGATCATGAAGTACGCAAATGATAATTGCATCCCAGTAGTTGCAAGAGGATCAGGCACTGACCTAGTTGGTGCAGCAGTTGCAATTCATGGCGGCATCATGATTTGTACTAGACTTATGAATCATGTTCTGGAACTTGATGAAAATAACTTAACAATTACTGTAGAACCAGGTGTACTACTAATGGATCTACAGGCATATGTAGAAGAAAGACAATTCTTCTATCCACCTGATCCAGGTGAAAAGTCGGCTACAATAGGCGGCAACATTTCAACAAATGCCGGTGGTATGAGAGCGGTTAAGTATGGTGTAACAAGAGACTATGTTAGAGGATTAACTGTAGTTCTTCCAGATGGAAGAGTTGAACAGATTGGTTCTAAGTGTGTTAAGTCTTCTTCAGGTTATGATTTAAAGGATCTGATAGTAGGCAGTGAAGGAACACTATGTGTTGTTACACAGGCAATACTAAAACTATTACCTCTACCAAGCCACAGCGTATCAATGTTACTTCCATTCTTAACAATGGAGAAAGCAATTGAAGCAGTACCAGAAATCATTAAATCAAAAGCATCATTAACTGCTATTGAATATATGTCTTTAGATACAATTATTTCTGCAGAAGATTTCTTAGGTAAGAAATTCCCTGATACAAATTATGAAGCATATATCTTATTAACGTTTGATGGAAACAGCTTAGATGAAATAGAAAAGGAATACACAAAGGTTGCTCAGATGTGTATTGATCTAGGTGCAATTGATGGATACTTTGTTGATACTGACGAAAGAAAGAAATCAGTATGGTCAGCAAGAGGTGCGTTCCTTGAGGCAATCAGCGCATCAACTGATGAAATGGATGAATGTGATGTTGTTGTTCCAAAATCAAAGATTGCAGACTTCATCAAGTATACTCATGAAGTATCTAAACTTGTTGATATCCGTATCCCTTCATTTGGACATGCGGGTGATGGTAACTTACACGTATACATCTGTAGAGATAGCAAGCCAGAAGCAGAATGGAAAGAAAAACTTGATAAGGCATTTGATCTGTTGTATGCAAGAGCTAGAGAATATGGTGGCCAGGTATCAGGTGAACATGGTATTGGTTATGCAAAGAAGAGCTATCTTGCAAAACAGGTTGGTGACAATCAGGTTGAACTGATGCGTAGTATCAAGAAAGCGTTTGATCCAAACTACATTCTTAACCCAGATAAGGTTATCTAATAGTTAAACAAAAGCTAGACAATATAGTAGATTTATTAAGAGGAGGAATAATTATGCTTAAATTCTGGGGAGACGGATCTGATTTTGCAAAAAGTCTGGTTGATGCCGTAAGAGTAAGAAGTACCGAAAACTTCAATTGGACATTTATCTTTATTTTGGCAGTAGTATTTTATATTTACTGGACAGAAATTAATAAGAAAAACTACAAAGCAATCTATGCAGGTTTTGCACTATATGGTGTTCACTGGTTATATGAAATAGGTAATGCTGTTATTCAACATGTATTTGGTTATCCATTATGGACAGTATCAAATGAATCAACAACATTCATTCTTCTGATTGGTGTTTGTTGGGAACTTAGTATGATGTTCTCGTTAGCAGGAATCATTTCATATAAGATGCTTCCAGAAAATCCAACAAACAAACAGAAACTGCTTGGTGCTTTAGAAATGGCATTACTATTTGCGCTATTTGAATCATTCCTTGCAGGAACTTCAAACAATTCATTTATCTGGGTATACAAGTGGTGGGGTGTTATTCCTGTATTTATTACTACATATGTACCATTCTTCTTGGCAAGTAACTTTGTTCCATACATGAAGAATCCAGTTAAGTTTCTAGTAATTCTTTGGGGAAGCGTTGCAGTATTGTTAGTAACATTAATTCCACTAGGAATTATCTAATCAGAGTAAGTAATCAAAGAAGATGTATGAGCATCTTCTTTTTTAATTTTTAACGTGTATAATATAATTACATTATGAGAGAAATGAGTAAAACAAAGCAGAATAAAGGTTTTACACTTGCCGAACTTTTGGTAGTAGTTGCTATCATTGGTGTTTTGATTGCTACCGCAATTCCTGTTTTTTCTGATCAACTTGAAAAGTCTCGTGAAGCAACAGATGCCGCAAATATCAGAGCAGCATATGCTGAAGTTGCTATGAACGCAATCGACTTGTCAGATCCATGCTCAAAAGATGTCGATTTGAAACAGAAAAAAGATGGCTGGCAGAATTCAAGCATGAATGAATCTTTATTAGCTATTGCTTCTGTAAGCGGAACTCCAACCTCGGGTGGTAAAGCCACTGTCACATATAGTAACGGAACATTCACAATTTCTTTTGAGGGTTCATCAAGTGATCCAACACCACCTACATATTATGATCCAAGCTGGACAATCAATCAGAAAGCCGTGGGTCTTGGTGAAGCGCTGAAAGACTTGCTCTCTAATTTCTATATTGATAGCAGCACCACATCTAGTATTATTTCTGACAGAACATACAGCTTAACTCCTGCTGGATATGACGACGAACAAACATTAGATGCAAAAATGATCTGGTTTGATGATATTTATGCGACTATAAAGATAGGGTCAAAAGATAATCCTGGAACTACAACCACTACATCGCTAGCAAATTATCTAACCGATATGGGAGTAGATGTAGCAACCTTGTATGCAAACAGTACCTTCAAGACCACTTGTACTCCAATCATGTATCTTTCACCTACAATGGATCCTATAGCTGTGTATTATAGAGATCCAGATGATAAACACATAGGATATATGTATTATCTTGATGGCAGCGAACCATTAACGATTGCTTATAAAAACAACGGAAGCGATTATTATTGTGAAATAGATAGAAAAGATGGCGCTTGGTATGCGGTTCATAAAGATGAAGCTATTGCCGTAGATGCAGCATATAAAGCATCACACTAATCAAATAAACGTCTTGCAAAAAGACGTTTTTATTATGTTTTTTACTTTAAATGCTCATGTATAATTAATTGAGCAAACAAATAATCGATATTATTTTAAAAGATGTTAACATTATTCTAAGGAGGTAAGAAGTATGATTTATGAAGCAAAAGAATTTATAGTAAAAGATAATCTGAAAGTAGTTGTGAAAACTCCTGAGATTGAAGATGCTGCTAGAGTATTAGAATTCATCAGAAAGGCTGCAGGTCAAACCAATTTCTTACTTTCAAGTCCAGATGATTATAAGTTTGATGTAGAAAAAGAAGAGAAGTTTATTGAAGATAACAGAAAAAGTAATAATTATTTTTTGGTAGTTGAAGTTGATGGTGAGATTGTCGGCGACTTTGGTCTGAATTTAAACAGACATGAAAAAGATAAACATAGAGCTTCTATCGGCATTGCGATTGATGAGAAATACTGGGATAAAGGCATAGGTTCATTACTGTTTGATGAAGCAGAAAGAATCGCAAGAGAAATGGGTACAATTGAACAGTTGGAACTTGGTGTTAATTCTGATAATTCAAGAGCTAAGCACCTTTATGAAAAGAAAGGCTTTGAATACACGGGAAGAATTCCTAGAGCTATGAAGTTTGAAGATGGTTCTTACCATGATGAAGAATTCATGGTTAAGTATCTAGATAAATAAATTAAGGAGTATTAATGAACTATTATCAGCAAATCTTTAAAAGAAAATCTTTTCACTTGTTTAAAGACATTGAAACTGTAAGTGATGAAGAATTACAAAAGATTGAAGAATTTATTAAAACCGTTAAGCCATTAGATGATTCCATCAAGACGGATTTTAGAATTGTAAAAGAATCTGATACAACATGTAAAAGAGGTGCACAATACTGTATCGAATTTTACAGTGAAGAAAAAGGAAACTATCTTCGCAATATCGGTTATATTGGTGAACAGATTGATCTTTATCTTACAAGCTTAAACATTGGGACATTATGGTTTGGTATAGGTAAGCCAGATGAAAAGAGTATTAATGGTCTTAACTATGTGATTATGATTGCTTTTGCAAAAATGCCTGAAGATGCATTTAGGAAAGATATGTTTAAATCAAAGCGTAAATCACTTGAAGAGATATGGAGTGGTGAGCTGATTGATGGCGTAAGTGATATAGTCAGATTTGCGCCTAGCGCATGTAATACGCAGCCTTGGTTTGTTGAAAACAAAGATAATGAGTTACTAGTCTATAGATACAAAAAGCCCGGTAAACGTGGTATTATGCCCGTAGATAAAGTAAGATATTATAATCACATTGATATAGGAATCTTCTTATTTATACTAGAAACTTGCTTAGATAATAAAGGATACAAATTTAGTGCAACACAAATATATGAAGATGAATCTGATGAAACAGAAATGGTTCAGGTTGCTAGATACAATATTGAAAAGGAATAAATAATATGAACACTAAAGCAGAAAAAGTTGTACAGAAAATGTTGTTTGATTACGCTGATGAAAAGTATAAGAACTTTATGATTAAGAGTCTTGCGACAGTTGATGCGGATAAGATTATCGGTGTAAGAACTCCTAATCTTATAAAGGTCGACAAAGAGTTTTTAAATTCAGAGTATAAAGACGCTTTTCTTCAAAGCCTTCCTCATAAATATTATGAAGAAAATCAGGTTCATGGATACCTGATTACTAGAGAGAAAGACAGAAATAAAGTATTTAAACTCCTTGATGAATTCCTACCTTATGTTGATAACTGGGCAACATGTGATACTTTCAAACCTAGAGTATTCGATAAGAATCCGCCAGAGATAGAAAAACTTCGTCAATGGATGAAATCAGAAGAAACTTATATATGCAGATATGGTGTTGGTTTACTGATGGGTTACTATCTTGATGATTTGTTTAAGGAAGAATATCTTGATGATGTTGTGGCAATTAAATCAAATGAATACTACGTTAATATGATGCGTGCCTGGTTTTTTGCGACTGCTATTGCCAAACAGTACGAAAGAACATTGCCATACATCGAAAAGCAGAAACTTGATATCCGGACACACAACAAATCAATCCAGAAAGCTAAAGAAAGCTTCCGTGTTCCTGATGAAAACAAGAAGTATCTTGATTCATTAAGAATTAAAAATACAGACTTCACTATCCGTAATGCTACTGCTAAAGATGAAGATAAAATCTTAGCTTTATATCAATCAGTAATTGGAAGTAAGTTCTGTGTGTGGAATGATGATTATCCTACTATGCAGGAAATCAAAGAAGACATCAGCAACAAGAATCTGTTCTTACTGATATATAAGAAGAAGATTGTAGGCAGTTTATCAATTGTTTCTAATAATGAACTTGATGAAGCAGTTAAATGGACTATCAAAGATAAATGCAGTGAAATCGCCAGAATCGTAATTGCCCCTAAATACCAGGGAAGTGATTTATCAAAGAAACTAGTATCTTATGCATGTGATGTGATTAAATCTAGAAAACAGAAAGCTGTGCATTTAATTGTGGAAGTAAATAACATTCCTGCACAGAAGATATATGAAAAATGTGGCTTTGCTGTTGTTGGCAAATGTAAGATGTTTGGACACACATATTTTGCGTGTGAAAAGAATTATAAATAGGGGGTAGGTGATGGAAGTAATTGAATATTTATCCTGTGATAATAAACAGTATTGGCTAGACCAGATCAAGAAAAGTGACTGGAGAGCTGGACAGAAGTTAGCTGTTTTGTTAGAAGAAAACAAGCTTAAGGAAAAAACAGGTGACTCAACACTAGTACCTCTTTTAGTTGATGGTGATAAGCTTGTATCATTCTGCACATATGCGCCAGTAGATGAAGTTCAACCTACAGATCTGCATCCTTGGATTGGCTATGTTTATACTTTTCCAGAATATAGAGGACACAGATATGTAAGCCAGTTATTTGACTGGTGTGAAGCTACGGCTAGCGTTATGGGCAAGGAAAATATCTATATCTCTACAGATGCTGAAGGTCTATATGAAAAGTATGGTTTTACATACTTAGAAACAAAGACATTAGCTAATGGAAGGATTTCACGCATCTATACTAAGTCCTTACAAGGCAATAAAAAACAGAAAACAATAGGTGTCACAGATGACACCTATTGTAAAGGCAACATAAGCCAGGAAAGAATAGGTGTCACAGATGACACCTATTGTAAAGGTGACAAGGACCAGGAAGGAATAGGTGTCACGAATGACACCTATTGTATTGGAAATAGAATCATTGTTTTAGGCAATTCAGGTAGTGGGAAAAGCACATTTGCGAAGAAACTACACGAATACACAGACCTACCACTTTATCATTTAGACAATATATGGTGGAAGGAAGATAAAACAAATATCACCATAGATGAGTTTGATAAAAAACTATCAGAAATACTTAAAGGTGATAAATGGATTATTGATGGTAACTATTCAAGAACCTATGAAGTAAGAATTAAGGCTTGCGATACCATTATCTTCTTGGACTATAGTACTGAAGTGTGTCTAAAAGGTATTAAAGATAGAGTCGGTACTATGCGGACTGATATTCCTTGGATAGAAGAATCTCTAGATTTTGAACTAGAAGAAATGGTAAAGAATTTCAGAAACGGTAAACGTAATGTATTACTGGAATTACTTGAAAAGTATCCAAATAAAAAACTTATTAAATTCTACACTCGCGAACAAGCTGATGAATGGCTTAATGACTTAAAAAAGAGATAAGAACTGAAATCAATTTATGGTGTAATAGATGTATGAGCAAATATGAGAAGTTGTGGAAATACATTGATAAAAAGAAAGATGATAAGTTAACCTTATCGTTTGAACAGATTGAAAAGATTACAGGTATTTCTGTTGATCATTCATTCTTAAACTACAAAAAAGAATTGCTGGATTATGGTTATAGTGTAGGGAAGATTTCCCTTAAGAATCAGACAGTAGAATTCATAAAAAATGACTAGAATTTATCTAGTCATTTTTATTACTTATGTTTAATTTTTTATTTGATTCTTGCTACACCTGTATCAATAGCTGCCTGAGCAACTGCTTTAGCAACTGCTGGTCCAACACGCTTATCAAATGCTTTTGGAATGATATAGTCTTCATTCAGTTCTTCATCACTTACTAGAGAAGCAAGAGCATTTGCAGCAGCCATCTTCATTTCTTCATTGATACGGCTAGCTCTTACATCAAATGTTCCTCTGAAGATTCCTGGGAAGGCTAGAACGTTATTAATCTGGTTAGGGTAATCACTTCTACCAGTTGAGATAACTCTTGCGCCACCTGCTTTAGCATCATCTGGGAAGATTTCTGGAGTAGGGTTAGCACATGCGAAGATGATAGCATCTTTATTCATTGTCTTAACCATTTCAGTTGTTACTAGACCTGGTGCAGATACACCAATGAATACATCAGCACCAACCAGCATATCAGCCAATGATCCAGCCTTATGTTCAAGATTAGTTACTTCTGCCATTTCTTCCTTAATCCAGTTAAGGTTTTCTCTTCCTTTATAGATGGCACCACTTCTATCACACATTGTGATATTCTTGAAGCCTGCAGCTAACAGTAACTTAGTAATAGAAATTGCTGCAGCACCGGCACCAGATGTAACGATTCTTACATCTTCCTTTTTCTTACCGACAACCTTTAAGGCATTAGTTAAACCTGCTAAGGTAATAACCGCAGTACCATGTTGGTCATCATGGAAGATTGGGATATCACATTTAGCCTGAAGCTTTCTTTCGATTTCAAAGCATCTAGGTGCAGCGATATCTTCAAGGTTGATACCACCGAATGATCCAGAGATGTTGTATACTGTTTCAACAAATTCATCAACATCTTTTGTCTTTACACATAATGGGAATGCATCAACATTACCAAATGATTTGAATAGTACACATTTACCTTCCATAACAGGCATACCTGCTTCTGGTCCAATATCGCCCAATCCTAGTACAGCACTACCATCAGTAATAACTGCACATAGATTATGACGTCTTGTCAGTTCATATGACTTATCAATATCTTTCTGAATTTCTAGACATGGTTGAGCAACACCAGGTGTATAAGCTAAAGACAGATCATCTTTAGTTTCTACTGGTACTGTAGATACAACTTCAATCTTACCTTTCCATTCACCATGTAATCTTAATGACTCTTTTGCATAATCCATATTATTTCTCCTTAATCCTCAAATGGGAAATGATAATCAAGTCCTAGTTCATCACGCAGACTGATAAATTCCTTTTGAATTGCTTCACCAACTGGTACACCTTTATCTTTTCTATCCTGATATGCAAGATATTCTTTTTCACCAGCAGTGTAGATTCTGTCGTGTCCAGGAGCTTTTTCAGAAGCACGTAGTCCTCTTAAGATATCTCCTGTAGTCTTCTTGAATGTATCTAGACCCATGAAGAATTCTGGGTTAATAACAAAGAAGAAATGTCCTAATCTGTACATGCATGGATTGCCATCTTTATCCTTACCGTTTAATTCCTTCAGGTTTGGTCCTCCAGCAAGTGCTGAAGATAAGATTTCTACGATTGTAGTAAATCCATAACCCTTATAACCGCCAGTTTCTTCACCTAAGCCACCGATTGGTAGTAGTGCACAGTTACCTGAACGCATCTGTTTCAAGATATCTGCAGATTCAGTCATTGTGCCACCATCCTTAGTAACAACCAGTCCGGCAGGAGTTGGTTTATCTGATCTAGCGTAGAATTCAATCTTACCATTCTGGACGATTGAAGTCGCGCAGTCAAAGTTAAATGGGAATTCCTCATCTGTTGGCATTGTGAAGGTGAATGGGTTAGTACCCATCATTGGTTCTACACCAAATGTAGGAGCAACACTAGGTCTAGCATTAGTACCAGTTATACCAATCATGCCTTCCTTTTCAGCCATAGTTGACCAGTATCCGGCAATACCATAGTGAGTTGAATTGAAGATAGTACCACCAGCCATACCATATTTCTTTGCCTTTTCGATAAGCATCTGCATCATCTTATAGCTGGCTACCATACCCATGCCATTATTGGCATCCATTACAACTGTTGTTTCTGTTTCCTTAACAATGTCTATCTTAGTTACAGGAAGCAATGTTCCGTTCTTGATTCTATCAAGGTATATTGGTTTGAATCTGTTGCATCCATGTGATTCAATACCTCTTCTATCAGATTCCAGTAAAACATCAGTACAAATCTTTGCATCTTCTTCTGGAACCCCATAGGCTTTAAAAACATCTACCATGAAGTTAGAGATCATTTCCCATGGTACATAAGGTCTTTCTTCCATAATAATTTCCTTCTTTCTTTACTTACCTTAATTATACGATTTATTCACTAATCATTTATAATATTCTTAAGGAGAAATACTACTATGGATGAAAAGACAAAGAATGATGCACAGTTAGATACAGAACAGCTTAAAGATGTTACTGGCGGAGTTATACTTGTTACTCAGAATGTCGATGAGCACAACAAGAATAACGGCACTCCTAAAGATGAATTTCTTACAAGCAAGATTAAAAGCAACAATATAGCTCAAGGCGTAACTAAATAGTTAATTAAGCATTCCTTTAAGGGATGTTTTTTTATGTCTGCAGATTTGCTAAAATTTATACAGATATCTGATTATCTATTTGAAAGAAAAGAGGCGTTGTGGTTATGGAAGAGAAAAAGAAAAAAAGCAAGGTTTGGCTGGTTATTTTAGGTATATTACTTATTGCGGGAGCAGTTGCCGCATATCTTTTCTTCTTCAATAAACCATCTAGCGATGAAGTTGTTTATACTATGCCTGTTTCTCAGATATCTAGTGGTGGTTCAATTAACTCAAACAGATTCTCTGGTGTTGTAGAAGCCCAGGATACTGTTAACTATAAGATAGATAGTGGTAAAAAGGTTAAGAAGACTTATGTGGAAGTCGGTGATGAGGTCAAGGTTGGTGACATTCTTTTCTCATATGATGTGGATGCGATAAAGCTTGAGATTGAACAGATCAAGATTGATATCCAAAGATATCAGGCTGAAATTGAATCAAATAAGAAACAGATTGAAAACTTAACCAAGGAAAAAGCCAGCGCACCTGAAGATATGCAGTTAGATTATTCATTAAGAATTCAGGAGCTGCAGAATTCTAACTCTTCACTGTCATATTCAATCAAGGCTAAGAATAATGAGCTTTCTGCCAAGAAAGATTCATTAGAAAATACTGATGTGCTATCTACTGTTGATGGCACTGTTAAGTCTATTTCTACAGAAGGTGAAAACTATATCTCTATTACCAAGTCTGGAGAATTCCTAATTAAGGGTACTATCAGCGAACTTAATATCCAGCAGATGCCTGAAGGCACTTCTGTTACAGTAATCTGCAGAACTGATGGAAAACAGTATAGCGGTTTTGTGACTAGAATTGATACAGGTTCTACAACAAATAATACCAAGGGTGATTACTACTATGGCGGTTATGATACTGGTGATTCTGCAACTAAGTATTACTTCTATGTTGAACTGTATGAAACAGAAGGTTTATTCCTTGGTCAGCACGTTATTATAAAGAATGCTTCTTCATTTAAAGAAGGTCTGTGGCTAGCTGAGTGGTATATCGTGGATACAGATACTAATCCATATGTATGGATAAATAATAACGGTAAACTAAAAAAGCAGAATATTACTTTAGGTAAATATGATGAAAATACCAATGAGTATGAAATAGTATCAGGATTAAAGAATAGTGATTATATTGCTTATCCTGATGATTCGTGTGTTGAAGGTGCTACTGCAGTAACTGAATATTAAAGGACGATATGATTATTGAACTAAAAGACATTTGTAAGACATATGTGAATGGACAGATGGATGTTCCAGTTCTTTTTGATGTCAATCTGAATGTTGATGAGGGTGAATTTGTCTCTATTATGGGACCTAGTGGTTCTGGTAAGAGCACACTTTTAAATATCATTGGCTGTCTTGATAGAAGTACTAGTGGTTCATATATGTTTATGGGTGAAGATATCTCTAATAAATCAGATGATGAATTATCAGAGATTAGAAATACCGGTATTGGTTTTATCTTCCAGCAGTTTAATCTTCTGCCAAAGGAAACGGCTTTAGCTAATGTTGCATTACCACTTGTTTATGCAGATATTCCATACGCTGAAAGAATGAGAAGGGCTGAAGAAGCATTAGCGAAAGTTGGACTATCAGAACGTAAGGATTTCTTACCTACACAGTTATCTGGTGGCCAGAAACAAAGAGTTGCGATTGCTAGAGCCTTAGTTAATAATCCAAAGGTTGTGCTTGCAGATGAGCCTACAGGAGCTCTAGATTCAAAGAGTGGTGAAGCCTTAATGGAACTATTAGTTGAATTAAATAAGTCTGGTACAACCATCATCATGATTACTCATGAACATAAGGTTGCGGAATATGGAAATAGAATATTAGAAATAAATGATGGCATTTTAAGTAACTATGTAAGAAGGGATGAACATAGTATTAAATAGTATGTTTAAGAATAAAAAGTATAAGACGATATTCATATGTGTTCTTGTCGCTGCAGCATTAATTGTTGGAGTAGTTTTCGCAAGGAAATATGTTAGTTCAAATAAGAAGGCTGCCGTAGCTTTGGTTGCGGATATTGCCGATACCTGGGGCAGATCAGGAAGTAACGCTTATGGTCAGGTAACACAAAGTGGCGTTCAGACTATATATCTTGATAAGACATTACTGTTAGAAAAGACCTATGTATCTGAAGGTGACCAGGTCAAAAAGGGTGATGAAATACTGAAGTATGATACCACCCAGGCTAGACTTAAAGTTGAAAGCTACAGGATTCAGTATGAAATCACAAAAAACAATTATGATAAAGCAGTAAAACAATTAGAAGAATATAAGACATATACACCTTTTGTGAAAGAAGTTTATCCAAGCGAGATAAATGACACATCAATTCCTGATAGTGGTACAGGAACGGCCGAAGATCCTTATATCTATCAGTTAGATGATAGTGGCAAAGTAACACTTAGCGCACTAAATTATCTAATTACAAACGATAAGACTGCACGCATTGATTTATATCATGCGGAATATGGATATCATTCATTTAAGTTTGCGTCTATAGTTGTTACTCCAGTATCAGCTACTTCATATACATCAGTAATCACAACCGATTTTGAAATTGCTGATCACTATAATGTGGACATGTTTGCAGGTCTAGTAACAGAAACAGTTGCTTTACCAAATGTAATAGGAACATCAACAATGTTTATTACAACATTTGATCCCGATGATTATTTGAAAGATGAAAGCGAGATGTATACTCGTAAGCAAATAGAGAGTATGATAGCTCAGCAGGAACAGACAATTGCAAAACTAGAGATCAGTGTTAAACAGGCCGAACTTGATTATCGTAAAGCCAAGAACGAAATGGACGATGGAATTGTTAGAGCCAGCAATGATGGTGTAGTAACACTGGTTGCGGATAGCACTTATGTAGGAAATGATCCGTATATTGTTATTAAGAGCTCTTTAGGTTATGAAATTAGCACTACCTTAAATGAATATCAGCTGAAGGATTTCAATATTGGTGATACTTTTGATATTACAATGTGGTCAAATGGTAATACCTATACCGCAACAATCAAATCAATTTCGCAATATCCTGTTGAATATTCTTATTCTACTGGTTTATCTAATTCATGCAGTGACTATGAGGTATACGCAACTCTAGATTGTGAAGATGAATTAAGAGAATGGGATGGTGGAGAAATCACATTCAATACCGAAGACAAGGAAGAAGTTTTATTCTCCTTGTATACAGCATTTATTAAAGAAGAAAACGGTAAAAGCTATGTAATGAAGGTAAACAGTGAAGATAGAATTGAAAAGGTTTATATCAAGACTGGTGGTTTATTATATGGCGGTTATTATACAGAAGTATTAGAAGGTATATCACTAGATGACTATATTGCCTTCCCATATGGAAATGGTGCAGTTGAAGGCGCTAAAGCAGATTATGAAGGGTCATGGTACTAGTTATGGTTAGAATATTTGAAAACATTAAACTGGCATTCCAAGGTATCTTCTCTCATAAGATGAGATCATTTTTAACCATGCTTGGTATCATCATTGGTATTGCTTCAATCATTGCGATTGTTTCTACAATTAAAGGCACAAATGAGCAGATCAAGAACAATCTGATTGGTTCAGGTACTAATACAGTTACTATCACTCCTACTAAGGGTGATTATGAGTATTCATTTGACTATAATACAATTCCTGATTATATGTATCCGATTACTGCAGATACTGTTAACAGCATTAAAAAGATAAACAATGTCATGAATGCCTCATTATATGTAAAAAGAGAATACTCATACGATGCTTATCACAACGATAAACAGGTTGAAGGTGTTAATATCTATGGCGTTGATGAAAACTACTTTGATACTGTAGGTCTGGTATTAACTAAGGGTAGACTATTTAATGAAAAAGATAAGAATGATTATCTAAAGACTGTAGTAATTGATAAGACAGTTGAAAAGACATACTTTAAAAATGAAAGTCCTATAGGACAGATTATTGATATTAAAGGTGAAGCGTTTGTAATTATTGGTGTAGTAGAAAAGAAGAGTACTTATACTCCTAACATCACTTCACTAAGTGATTACTATACATACATGGATCAATCGAGTGGTTATATCTATATGACTACAAGCGCATGGCCAATGGTATACAGATTTGATGAACCAGAATCAGTAGTAATTAGATGTAAGAATACTGACTCAATGACTTCAGTTGGCAAGGCTGCTGAAGAGATCTTAAATGAAGTATTAGGTATTGATACTAACGATTCAACAAATGTAATGTATAAAGCTAATGATTTGCTTGAGCAGGCAAAGCAGATTCAGGAACTTTCTAATTCTACTAATAGTATGCTTATATTAATCGCAGGTATATCACTACTTGTTGGTGGTATAGGTGTTATGAATATCATGCTGGTATCAGTAACTGAAAGAACCAGAGAAATCGGTTTAAAGAAAGCCCTAGGTGCAAAAAAGAAGAGAATACTGGCACAATTCTTAACAGAGGCTGCCGTACTTACAAGTATCGGTGGAATTATCGGCGTTGGTGTAGGTATAGGTTTAGCATATCTGATTCACTATATTGCCGATCTTCCAGTAGCAATCAGCGGTTCCGCGATCATTGTTGCAGTTGTCTTCTCTGCTGTAGTTGGTATTGTGTTTGGTTTGCTTCCTTCAGTTAAGGCATCTAAACTTGATCCTATTGAAGCATTACGTTACGAATAGTAACAAAACCATATATAAATCTTATACAGTATGCAGTATTAATCAAATACTGCATATTTTATGTTATAATAATATGCAGTAAAGGTATGAAAATATGCACTATTACGATTATTCTTTCTTAAAAGACTATAGTATTACTAGTAAACTAATAGGCTTAAGTAATGTTATAGCAGAAAGCAACTATAAGATTAAACTGCAGAAGAGCGAATATCCTTATGCATATTTTAAGCTACATGAAAAAGCTGTTATAGATTCAACTATATCTTCAAGCAGAATTGAAGGAATACAGACAAGTGAAATTAGAAGTAAAGAACTCTTAATTGATAACTCCAAACCCTTAACTCATGACGAAGAAGAAATAAGCGGATATAAAGATGCCATAGTTTATATTAGTGAGCATTACAATGAAATGCCGATAAGTGAAAACACCATCAAGCTTCTTCATTCTATGCTGATGCACTATACTCCTAGCGAAAAAGGAGAATATAAAAAAGTAGATAATCAAATATCAATAAGATATCAGGGCGGAAGTAATGAAACCATCTTTAAACCAGTAAGCAGTAAGGATGTTGATGAGAATATGAAAAATCTGCTTAAGGCATACGATCTTGCGAAAGCAGATAGTGAAATAAATCAGATGTTGCTGATACCTTGTTTCATATTGGACTTCTTAGCTATTCATCCGTTTACTGACGGAAATGGAAGAGTGTCTAGATTATTAACGCTTCTTCTTTTATATAAAGAAGGATATGAAATAGGTAAATTTATTTCATATGAAAAAATGATAGAAGAGTATAAATGGAATACTATCAAGAATTGAATAAATCACAAACAGATTGGCATGAAAACAGCAATAATTATTCATTCTTTATTGTCTTCCACTTCCAGATGCTTTATCGCTGTTATATGGAAATCAATAATCGTTTCATGTGCGAAAGCAGCAAAGGCAAAGCAACAAAGAGTGAAAGGATTGAATCAATAATAATGAAGTCAATAGTTCCAATTTCAAAGGGCGATATTTCAAATGCCTTACCAGACGTCAGTGTCACAACAATTGAAAAAACAATTTCAGAATTGATTAAAGAAAATAAGATTGTAAAAATCGGAACATATAAAAACGCAAGATATATAAGGAAGTAAGCAAAATGAATCAGGAAAAAATTAGATGCAACAATAAAGAATACACATTGATTAAACTACTAGGTCATGGAAAAGGTGGCTATTCTTATTTAGTGCTCAAAGATAATAAACAATACTGTCTAAAGAAGATTCATCACGAACCATGTGACTACTATCAGTTTGGAGATAAGATCCAATCTGAAATAAATGACTATAAAAGATTAA
>R27__coassemble_652_pt1 | contig 20190 bp, 17 predicted proteins | sample R27__metabat2_high_PE_052 | metagenome-assembled genome bin R27 | reverse complement strand
TATATAAGTATTCCCAAACAAACTGATTGTTCTGGAAAAGATAGATACCTAATGTATAACCTGAAAGTTTACTGATAAGATTGCTTTCAATCTTCATTCTTGAGAAAAGAACCACAAAGATTATTCCTGAAAAGACTACAGTAAATGAAGTGTAGTTATAGAAAATATCATCTCCATACAGTTCATAAGGAATAAACTGAATAACATTCAATAGAATCAGTAAACCAATTAATTTAACAGAACTCCACTTCTCAAATATATGAGCCTTTCTGAGAAGTTTACCGATAATATATAAGACAATTAACCATAGGGTTGAATAACCATAATTAAGCTTAAAGGTATCATCAAATGATAGGAAATTGATTAGACAAGTTAAAACAATAAGAATCCAGAATAACTCTCTGCCTTTTTTCTCGTCAATATCATTAAATATCTTGTTTAGATATGGTTTAACTAAATAAAGTGGCACATAAGCGGTGAAGTACCAGTATGAATTACTGATTAGTGGGAATAGATGCTGAATAATAGGTGTGCCACGATGATATCCGACAAACTGCGCAACAGCACAAAGAATAAAACCAAAGAAGACAACCTGCAGCCACATCAACGCAAGCTTTGTGTAATTCTGCGGTTTATCCTGATCAACATAGCCACTGATAATGCCATAGATATTAACAGCACAATAAACCACTGAAAATAAAAACCAGTACGCTAGACGGCCTTGCGTTGCCACACGTAAAACTCCACCCTGAATCAAAGCATGAATAAGGCAGATCATATATGTAGCTACTATTCTAAGTAAATCAATACTATGAAGTCTTTTATTTTCCATTTGTTATATGATTGGCTCTAAGCTGTCCGCAAGCAGCATCAATATCATCGCCCTTTTTCTGTCTTAGTGTTACAGCTACACCATTCTTCTTGAGCATATCGTAGAATCTTAGAGCATTCTCTTCACTTGATGTTTCAAAATCTTTTTCTTTAACACTGTTATAAGGAATCAGATTGATATAAGCATTTAAACCTGAAAGTAGTTCCTTAATCTCATCTGCTTCTTTCTTTGAATCATTTATTCCCTTTAACAGTAAATACTCAAAAGTAATACGGCGGTTATTTAAGCCACTGTATTCTCTGATTGCCTTGAATAATTCTTCAAGATTATAAGCATTATTAATAGGCATTAACTGATTTCTTAATTCGTCATTTGGCGCATGAAGACTGATAGCCAGATTATACTGAACATTCTCTTTGGCAAACTGTAGAATCTTTGGCACAACACCACATGTGGAAATAGAGATATGACGTGCACCAATCTCTAAACCATATGGACTATTAATGATACTTAAGGCCTTCATGACATTGTCATAGTTATCAAATGGTTCACCTGTACCCATAACCACAATATTGCCCAATCTGCCACCAATTGTATCCAACTGTTTTTGAATCATTAAAGCCTGGCCAACAATTTCACCAACTGCTAAATCTCTTTGTTTCTTTAATAGACCTGAGGCACAGAACTTGCAACCCATATTACAGCCAACCTGTGAAGACAGGCAAGCACTATAGCCATAATCAAATACCATCAATACAGATTCAACTAATGCACCATCATCCATTTCAAATAAGAATTTTTGTGTTCCATCTTTTGAAACCTGATGGTCTTTGACTGTCAGATTCTTGATTTCAAAATCCTCTGCCAGCATTGCTTGCAAATCCTTAGAGATATCAGACATCAAAGAAAAATCATCTACTCTTTTCTCGTAGAGCCATTTGAAAATCTGTTTAGCTCTAAAAGGTTTCAAACCCTTTGAAACTAGATAATCTTCTAAATCTGTAAGATTGTAATCAAAAATACTTAGCATTTTACTTTTCTAATCTTCGCATAATAGAAGCAGTCACCCAAGCCATTGATAACTGTTTCTTCCTTTTCAATCATAAACTCATCATGTTCAGAAACAAAACGTGATACTAATCTAGTATTCTCCTTTTTGTTTAAGGTACATGTACTGTATAGAATAATTCCATCTTCATTAAGTAGATCTTTTACACTATCAAGTAACTGATACTGAAGAACCTGTAGTGTATCAAGATTTTCTGGCTTTATATGGAACTTTAGATCTGGTTTTCTGCCAATTACACCTAGTCCACTGCATGGAACATCAAGCATAATACGATCAAACTTCATATCAATACTATCTTTAATTTTCGTGCCATCACAGTTTAGATAATTGATGCCTTCATATCCTAAACGATGTGCAGCTTTCTTTATTAACTCTACACGATGTTCATGAATATCATTGGCATAGCAGTTTCTAGGATTAACATTATCCAAGCAATTGAATAACTTAGAACCTGGTGCACTACATACATCAAGAAGCGTACAGTTTTCATTGAGATCAAGATTCTTGTATAGTGAAGCACTGTTGTAGTCTTGAACATAGAAGTAACCCCTCTTGAATTCATCACTGCCTACAAGATTTTCATCACTAGTAAATAAATCATCATTGACTGGCTTAATATTACTTAATTCAGCCATTGAGCACTTATTCTTATTGATACGATAGTATACCTTTGGAACCTTGTGATAAACATCAAAGATATTTAAGAAATCTGTCTCATTATATTGAGAGTCAAGTAAGTTATATAACCACTTAGGTAAAGAATATTTGATATAAGCAATATCCGTTTTCTTGAATTCAACGCATTTATGCAATATTGCGTTTACGAATGCCTTGTCGTATTTATTATCAGCAAGTTCAACATACTCATTGCATACAACATAATCCTTCTGTTTCAGATAGAATCTTTCATATAAAGCTAGACAGATAATCAGTTTATTCTTCAATGAGGTATTTTCACTTATCTCTTCTTTAAACTGATACATCAGATATTCATAGTTTCTTAAAACGCCATTTACTATTTCTGTTACAAAACCTCTCTGAATTGGTTCTAACTGAATTAAAGTCTGGAGCATTAAAAGATTAGAATATGATTCATCCCTGATTGTCTTATGTAGAATTTCTAGTGCGATACTTCTTTGATTCATAATTACTCCAGATATAAAGGATCAATATCAATCTTTATATGTGACATATTTCTTTCTTCTAGATACTTATCAATAATAACATGAATATCCTTCAGCATATTCACAAGATCCTTGTCCATCAGTAAAATTCTTGTTCGTAACTGCCTTTTAATCTTTGGCAGTTCATATGGACGATACTTCTTGTATGATAATTCAGAAATCTTTTTATCAAGATACTCAACAGACTTATTTAAACGCTGCTCATTTTCATCCTGAATGATGATTTCAAGTAGATGGTTATAAGGAGGATAATTAGCCTTATTGCGGTAATTCATTTCAATGTTGTAGAAATAGTTGTAATCCTGATTCATTACAGCCTTTATTGCATAGTGGTCAGTATTGAAAGCCTGTATCATTACCTTACCCTGACTATCAGCTCTGCCGCTTCTGCCTGATGCCTGCATCAGTAAATCAAAAGTCATCTTGGCAGAATTGTAGTCTTGATGCATTAAACCGGCATCAGCATTTAAAATACCAACCAATGTTACATCAGGATAATCTAGACCCTTGGCAATCATCTGTGTGCCAATCAGAATATCAGTTTCATGTCTTCCAAATCTATCGAGAATCTCCTGGTGAGCACCCTTCTTGGATACGTTATCCCTATCCATTCTTTCAACACGGGCATCAGGGAAGATATTATGAAGTTCCTCTTCAACTCGTTTAGTTCCAAAACCATAGAATATCAGTTCAGGTTCATTACACTTTGGACAGAACTTAGGAATCTTATATGTTTTAGAACACTGATGACACTTTAAAACTCCCTCATCCTTGTGATAGTTAAGCGGTGTATCACAATCAGAACACATTAAAGTAGTGCCACAGTTACCGCACTTGATTATTGGTGAATAGCCTCTTCTGTTTAATAGTATTATTGTCTGTTTCTTGTTTTCTAGATTTTCCTTAATTGCTTCCAGTAATGGTTTAGAAATAATATAAGAATTCTTTGACTTAATCTGCTTAGTCAAATCAATGATTTCAATTTCTGGTAATGTCAGATTGATACGGTTCTTCAATTCAATAAGTTCATAATCACCCTTTAACGCATGAGAATAAGAATCCAGAGATGGAGTCGCAGATGCCAACAATACTTTAGCCTTATGATCTATAGCTCTTTTGAATGCTACATTCTTTGCGGCGTATGTTGGAGTGTTGTCCTGCTTATATGAAGAATCATGTTCCTCATCAATGATGATTATGCCTAAGTTGCTGAATGGTAGGAAGATGCTTGAACGCGTACCAACCACAATCTTCACATCACCCTGTTTAACTCTTACATACTGTTCATATCTTTCCTGATCAGATAATTCAGAATGATAGAAAATAACATCATCAAATCTTTCTTTTACTCTTTCAATCATTTGTGGAGTTAAAGAAATCTCCGGCACCAGAATTAATACCTGTTTATTTTGGCTTAGATAATGACGAGCTAAGTGCAGATAAACTTCAGTCTTTCCTGATCCGGTTACACCAAACAGTAAAGATACCATCTTATCGGTGTTTATTATCTTGTCATATGCAGCCTGCTGTTCAGCAGTTAGATTCTTGAAAGCAGTTTTACTAATGGACTGATTAGTATAAGTCTTTTCTTCTTCATATTCTTCAATAGCTTTCATATCAATCAGTTTCTTGATTATGGAAACAGACATCTTTCTTGCATCGGACGCCAGTATGCCATCATACAAGGAATCATAAATCTCTTTCTGTTTTACGGTAAACTTGAATTCTCCAGTATTCTTTCTGAATTTACTAATCATTACCGGACCAGTCTGCTTTCTGGAAGTCTTTAAAGCTTTTGGAAGCATGGAATTTAGACAGCTGATTAATGGCGAAACTGTAGTTCTTGATAACCAGAAGGCTAAATCAAATAATTCTTGTGAGATTATAGGCTGCTCGTCTATTACCTCAATAATTGGTAATAGTTTATAACCTTTTTCTTCTTCAACGCTTGCTAAATCCGCACAGTATGTGCAATTGAAAACAATAGCGCTGGTATAAGAATTGGCAAACTTAATCTTAACACGCTTAAATTTACCTATTTCTTGATTACTGTAATAGGTAAAAGGATGATCTACATTAAGTGAAGCATTGGTTACATAAACATCAACTAAATACATACCTAAATTATATCAATTAAAAGGTGCTATCCTATAGCACCTTCCATATTAATCTTTAATAACTGATTGAGTTCAACTGCATATTCCATTGGCAGTTCCCTCGTAAATGGTTCAATAAAGCCAAGGATTATCATCTGTGTTGCATCTTCCTTAGATAGACCACGAGACATCAAATAGAATAACTGTTCTTCGGAAATCTTGGAAACCGTAGCCTCATGTTCAATTGTTGAAGTATTGTTTGAGATGATATTGGTTGGAATTGTATCACTAGATGACTTCTCATCAAGAATCAAAGTATCACATTCAACCTTAGCCTTGCAGTATTTAGCCTTGCTGGACATTGATACCAGGCCACGATAGTTAACCTTGCCACCAGTTCTAGCCAGTGACTTAGAAATAATGGTACTTGAAGTATGAGGCGCAAGATGAATCATCTTAGCACCGGCATCCTGAATCTGATTATTAGAGCCAACTGCAATCGAGATACATACGCCCTTAGCATTTTCACCAGCCAAGACACATGCTGGATACTTCATATTGATATGTGAACCGATATTACCATCAATCCATTCCATGATGCCGTTTTCTTCAACTAGTGTACGCTTAGTAACTAGATTCAAAATATTAGGTGACCAGTTCTGCACTGTAGAATAACGGCACTTCGCATCCTTTTTAACGAATATCTCAACAACTGCTGCATGCAAAGAATCATTTGAATACTTAGGAGCTGTACAACCTTCAACATAGTGTAGATCAGCACCTTCATCACAGATGATCAGGGTTCTTTCAAACTGGCCCATCTGTTCAGAATTGATTCTGAAGTATGACTGTAATGGTTTTTCTAACTTAACACCCTTTGGTACATAGATGAATGAACCACCTGACCATACTGCAGTATTAAGTGCTGCAAACTTATTATCTGCATAAGAAACAATCTTGCCAAAGTATTCTTTGAATAAATCAGGAACCATCTTTAATGCAGTATCTGTATCATAGAAGATAACGCCCTTTTCTTCTACTTCCTTTAGCATATTGTGATAAACAACTTCAGATTCATACTGGGTAGAAACACCGGCTAGGAATTTCTGCTCAGACTCTGGAATCTTCAGTTTCTCAAAGGTATTCTTGATTGTCTCAGGAACTTCTTCCCATGATTTCTCAACTTTTGAACTTGGTTTCTTATAATAAACAAAATCGTTGAAATCAATTTCACTTAAATCCGGGCCAAAACTAGGAAGAGGCATCTCCACAAACTTGTGATAAGCCTTTAATCTTAATTCCAGCATCCAGTCTGGTTCGTTCTTGGCTTTTGAGATTGCTCTTACAACATCCTCATTTAAGCCTTTGCCAGTATTAAAAATAGTGACATCTTCATCAACGAAGTCATACTTGTATTCATCTTGGGATTTTAAAATATCTTTATTATCACTCATATTCCTTAATCAAATCTTCAATTGCATGTATTCCGATAGTTCCGCATTTGATTCTGTTTGCCTGCTGATATAAAGTATCGAAAGCATTTGCTTCCTCTAAGGCATCTTCATCAAATGGTTTTTCATCAATCATCTTATAGTATTCATCTAGTATTGCTTTTGCTTCATCTAATGATTTATCAGTAACCAAATCACACATGATATCAGTTGAAGCGGTGCAGATTGTACAGCCTACTCCATCAAATTTAACATCCTTGATGATTCCATCTTCGGCCAGCATATAAACAGTGATGTCATCGATACATGAATCTGAAGCATTATGAACAGATTTGTATCTTTCATCAGTTACAGTCTTTTTGTTGTTGGGATTTTGATAATGATCAAGCATTATCTCTCTTTTAATCTCTTTGTCCATCATAGTACGCTATCCACACATTTCTCTAAGGTAGTTTCTTTTACTACTTCAATAAATCTATCAATTTCTTCTTTACTGTTATACAGATACAAAGAAGCTCTAATTGTTTCGTTTACATTAATGACATTGTGCAAAATCTTAGCACAGTGGTTGCCGGTTCTTACGGCAACACCACACTTGTTGAAGTAACTTGCCGCATCCTGAGCGAATATTCCTTTAACATTGAAAGAAATAATGCAAAGATCAGCTTTTGGATTATAGATTTCAACATTATCAAGTTTAGATAATTTCTCAATGAAGTATTCAGCTAGATCATGATCATGTTTCTGGATGTTCTCCATACCAACTTCATTTAAATACTTTATAGCTTCACCAAGTCCTAAAACGCCTTCAACATTTGGTGTGCCAGCTTCAAATCTCTCTGGAACCTTCTGTAAGATAATGCTTCCATCTTTCTCAAATCTGGCATTTGAACCACCGCCATAGAATAATGGTTCAATTGATTCTAGCAGTTCATACTTGCCATATAAAACACCGATTCCTGCAGGACCCAACATCTTATGAGATGAGAAACTCAAGAAATCACAGTCCATGTCCTTAACATCAACCTTGATATGAGGAACTGACTGAGCTGCATCAACAGACACAATCGCATTGTGCTTATGCGCGATCTCGCAGATTTGTTTAATCGGATTTATATAACCTAATACATTTGATACTTGAGTAATGGAAACAAACTTAATATTACTGTTTTCAAAGCACTTCTCATAGTTTTCCATATTGAATGTGCCATCATCATTTAATGGAATGTATTCAATAACAGCACCAGTTTTTTGTGCGACCTTGAATAAAGGAAGGATATTTGAAGCATGTTCCAGTAATGAAGTGAGGATAACATCACCCTTCTTCAGATTATTTAAGCAATATGATAAAGCAATTGTGTTTAAAGAAGCTGAATCACCACTAGTGAAGACAATCTGCTTTTCGCTATCGGCATTAATGAATTCTGCCACAAGTTTTCTGACATCATCATATTCAGTTGAAATCTTATGAGACAAAGTGTAATCACCACGATGAATATTAGTGTTTTCAAAACAGTAGTAATTGTTTACTTTATCAATAACACTTTGTGGTTTAAAAGAAGTCGCTGATGAATCAAAATAGATAAAATCAGGATTATTCTTAAGCATTGGAAAATCGTTTCTGATCTTATTTACATCGAGCATACTTCATCCACCTTTCTTATAGCATTTTCTCTAATCTGTTCACCCATTTCAAAACCACTGTAATAGTCATCACTAGGCATCAGATATGACTTTAATATTAAACCAATAGCTTGTCTAGAATCTAAGCCACGTGAATTCATATAGTAAAGAATCTCTTCATCAATAGTGCCTGAACTCAATGAGTGTGATGCTTCAACATCATCTTCATCAATATTTAATACTGGCAATACTCGTGCTCTTTTTGGATTATCAATTGTCAGACAGTGAGTCTTCTGATGACATTTTGATCTTCTGGCACCCTTAACAATAGTACCGATGCAGTCTAATGAGAAATCAGCTTCGTCAAGACAGACGATATTATTACTGATATCAACACTTGAATCCTCACCTTCATTGAATAAATCAAAGACAATATCCTTCTTATTTGAACCAAGATATGTCGTATTAACTTCCAGTGAGGAATTCTTGCTGACTTTGATATTTGTATTCTGCTTTAAATCACTCTTCTCTAACTGCAGATAATTGATCTTTACCTGAGCATTATTGACATAACCAGAATCATTCAGCATCAATTCACCATTAAAATCATTAAACAGAAGAATTGCGTATTCCCCATCATTTAAGCAATATTCAATATTAACGATGTTATTTCTGATGATAACAGTACACGAAGAATCAATGACGTACTTATCATCATTAATAATCTCAATACTAGGCATTCTTACCTCTTGGATTTCTAGCACATGTGCCAAGTGAGTATACTAGAGGTCTATCTTCTTTTACTGGCTGAATCTTTAGTTCATCATATAACCAGTCATAACCATCATTGTCAATCTTTAATACCAGTTCCTCATCACCTTCAACAACAATCTTGCCATCGACAATTACATGAGAATGTGTAGGTTTGATTGAAGTAAAGAATCTTTCATAGTGAGAAACAACTAATAGACCCATATCATTTTGCTGCTTAAGGTCTAAAATTGCATCTGAAACCAGTTTGATAGCATCAACATCAAGGCCACTATCAATCTCATCCAGCATGGCAATGCTAGGTTTTAGCATCATCATCTGTAATATTTCATTTCTCTTTTTTTCACCACCAGAGAATCCATCATTGACAAAACGATGAGCCAGATCCTCTTTCATCTTAAGTTTAGAAATATTAGTATCAATCTCCTTGATGAACTTGAACAAGGAAATGTTTTTATCAAGTCTTGTATTAATTGCGGCTCTTAAGAAATCAGAATTGGTAACCCCAGCTATCTCTTTTGGATACTGCATCGCCAAGAATAAGCCTTTTCTGCTTCTTTCATCAACACTCATCTTTAAAACATCTTCACCATTGAAAGTAATTGAACCGCTATCAACACTGTATGATGGATGACCCATAATAGTTTGAAGAAGCGTTGACTTGCCATTGCCATTAGGACCCATAATCGCATGGATTTCCCCCTGGTTTACGGTCAAGTTGATTCCCTTAAGAATCTGTTTGTCACCTACTGATACGTATAAGTCTTTAATCTGTAATGTATTCATATTAATCACCTTAATGATTATAACATTTACTACTACTAAGATGCTCAATTACTATCTATGAAACAAATGTGAATTTAACCTGAAATCAGGCTTTGATAAATTGTTTAATGGGTTTAAACATTATATAATTATGAAGTTTAGGAGAGAACGATTATGAACTTTAAAGATTTACTTAAAAAATACTGGTTCGTAGGCGTAGTTGGCATTCTTCTGATTGTCTTCATTGGCGCATATTGCGTTGATGCATACAAAAACAGAGAAATCACTGTCAAAAATAAACAGGACAGCGATGGCAGATATGTCGCTTATACTGTTGATGGCGTAAATGCTTATGCTGATGACCTATACGAAACCATCTATACTGCTAATGGATTGGCTATGGAATATACAGCTTTCCAGAGAGCCGTATTAAATGACACATATGAGACAACAGATGATATCAAGACTACTGCAAGCTCATATGCAAACTATGTGCTGTACTACTATGAAAAGGATGAAATCATAGCTGACTTACAGTCAATGGGTTATACAAATGGTATTGATGACCTTGTTCAGTATTACATCGATGCTCAAAAGCAAGAACTGATGATTGCTGATTACTATAAGGAACATCTTGATGATATTGTTAAACCATACATTCAGGAAAACGACCCACGTATTATCCGTCATATCTTAATCAAGATTGCGGATGTTGAAGAAATTACTGATGAAGAAGGTAATGTTACACACGTGGCTCACCCTACTGATGAAGAACAGGCAAAGGTTGACGCAATGCTGGAAGCTTTAAAGACTGGTGATTTCGCAACTGTTGCTACTGATTACTCAGATGATGGTTCAGCTAGTTCAGGCGGTTATTTGACTGTAGTTGATAAAACTAACTGCGATAACTATGTTGCTGAATTCAAGGAAACTGCTATGTCATTAAAATCTGGTGAGGTTTCTGATTTAATCACTACTGAATATGGTTACCATATCGTGTGGAATGAATCTAGTGAACTTGATAATCTGATGAAAGATTCTAGTTTCATCAGCTTACTTGAAGCTACTGATTCTTATATTTCAATTAGAGCACTAAATGAAATATCTACTAAACTAGGATATAAAGTAGTTGCTCAGGATCTGCTTGATGAAATCAATGCTGCATTAGCTGAAGATGGAGGTGCTGAATAATGAAAAAACTATTAGTTATTTTACTTGCTGTTTTAACATTAACAGCCTGTGCTTCAAATAAAGGCTACTCACAGGTAAGTGGTAGTGATGATGTAATCTTTGAAGGTCCTAATTCTAAATATACAAAGGCAGACTTATACAAGAGTGTTAAAGTCATGTCTGAAGATGCAATTATTGATGATATTTTAAAGAAAGTTGCTGAGATTGATGGCGTTGATGTTGCTACAATCGATAAAGAAACTCAAGAATATCTGGATGAATGGATTGCCTATGGATATGAATCATATATTACTTACTACTATGGAAGTGAAGAGGCATTCGTAGAATCAGTAAGATATTCAATGATTCTTGAAGAATTAAAGAAACTATATATCGAAGAAAAATTCGATGAATATGTTGAAGATGACAAGCCAGTTAAGATGCAGGTAGCTTACTTCGATGATCTAGATACTGCTAAGCAATGTCTAAGTGATATTGAAGGTGGCAATACTTTCGATACTGCTGTAATCAATAACGGTTATACAACAGATGCAAGTGAAAAGGTATATCTTGATTCTGATGATCTACCAATTCAGGTTAAGTCATATGTAAATGATACAGATAAGCTTGGTTTATCTACTATCATCACTACATCAACAACAACTACAGATGCTGATGGCAATGAAGTACAGACTGGAAGATATTATCTGATTAATATCATTGACAGAGATGTAAACAACTTCAAGGATGATTACCTAACAGCTGCAATCGCAAATGTAGAAAATGAAACAATCATTAACCATGAATTAAATACTCACGAGATTAAGTTCTATGATCAGGACTTATATGATGTTATGTCTAAAGCATACGAGGTACTTAAATAATGTGTATATTCTGCGAAATCATTAATGGTAACATACCTTCTAGCAAGGTATATGAAGATGAAAACACAATGGCTATCTTAGATTTATCACAAACTACATTAGGCCATACACTTGTTATGCCTAAGAAACACTATGACAACTTCCTAGAGATGCCTGAAGATGAATACGCTAATCTGATGGCAAAGGCACAGAAAGTTGCAAAACTAGTTACTAGTAAGTTAAATGCCAAGGGCTGCAATGTTCTAATCAACACCAATGAAGTTGCAGGACAAACCGTAATGCATACACACGTTCACATCATTCCTCGATATGATGAAAACGATACAATCAAGATTGAATTCTCAGAAAACAATCTTGATCTAAGTGAAGTATTAAACAAGATTAAATAATAACTAAAAAAGTAGGCATTAAGCCTACTTTTCTTATATCCATTTATTATCTGTAATAGAACATACAATCCTCACTGGTAATCATAATCGTATCAGTGTTGATTCTTTCTTTAAGAATTCTTCCAATCTCTTCAACCTGTTCTTCTTCAATATTTAGAAGCGTAACTTTAAGACTGTTCTCTACAACATAACCCTGATTATGGGCATAACCGCCAAACTGCGTAGACATCGTAAAACCGATTTTTCTGTTAGCACAGATTTCACTTAGTATTCTGGCAAAATCGTCACTAGTCAGTTTCTCTTTGCCTGTATCCTTGTCATTTAAACCTACATAAATCTCATATTTCTTCATATTAATCACCTACATATATTTGTTATCAATTTCGGTTTCGCAAACCAATATTGACTCTTGATTAATTGTTCTTTTAACTTCTTCAAAAAAGGCATCTGCATCTTCTTTAGTGTAATCTCCAATAAAGGTATACAGTATTGAATTCTCTAGAATGTAATCACCATTCTCATGAAGATATCCGCCCTTAACAAAAGCAGCTGAAAAATCTATTTTCTCCTGCATGTAAGCTTCAGTGATATATTTTCTTACATCATCAAGATGATAAGTCTGCTCATATGTATCTGCATCATTAAGTCCAACGAATACTTCAAATTTCTTCATACTTATATTATAAATGATTAAACTATCTCATTAGCGCTAATTAAAAGCTCCCTTAGGAGCTTTATTTTGTATTTGTCATCATGTATTTATAGAAATCTACAGCATTATCTAGACAGTATACATCAATACGTTCGTTGACACCATGCACCGTTTCTAATAGATGAGAATCTATTGATAGAGGTGCAAATCTCAAACATGTATCACAAACATCAGAGAAGAATCTAGCATCTGAACCCTGATTCATGATGTATGGTGCTACAATCACTTTTTCATCACCGGTATTAAATACCTTCTCTACGGCTTCTGAAGCAAGTTTGAATCCATAAGAATCTAGACTTGCGACATTAGATTCCACAGCTTCTTCTAGTACATCAACCTGTACATCAAACTTAGCAGCAGTTTCTTTAACTCTTGCAAACGCCTTTTCGAAACCTTCGTGATGAGATATTCTCATATCACCTACTATATATGCGCTTTCTGGCAAAACATTTGCTTCACCAGAACCCTCCGCCATTGTAAAAGCGATCGTTGTTGCAACCATAGCCTTAGCAGTTGGTGAAGAATTAGGCATTAGCAATTTCAGTAAAGGTTTGAAAATATTGGCATAGCGATAAATGTATTTAGTATTATCTTCCATGCTGTAAGAGAAACTCTTAAGCATCTGTACAACCGCATCATTTATCTGAACATCGAAGATATTATGCTTATCAATATAAGCCATCATCTTGCCAAGTCTTACAAGTGGCGTATCCTTACCAGGAGTAGAAGCATGACCGCCATTTGATTTAGCTGTGAATAGTAAAGCAGCTCGACCTCTTTCACCTAAACCAATCATGGCGTATTTTCCAAATACACCATTCATTGGTTCCTCTACAACCATACCACCTTCATCAATCAGATATTCAAATCTGATATTATTCTTTTTTAGCAGTTCAGCAAAATGCTTAGCACCTGCACCGCCCTGTTCCTCATTAGCACCTGATTCAAAATAGATATCCTGTTCAGGAACAAAACCATCATTAATCAGCTCATCAGCAGCCTGCAGCATGGCAAATAAGCCACCCTTAGTATCAATAGTTCCTCTGCCCCAGAGAATTCCATCTTTCAGTTTTCCTGCAAAAGGAGGATACTTCCATTCACCAGTTGCTTCAACAACATCCTGGTGGTTCATAAACATAACTGGTCTTTCGCTATTATTACCAGGCCATCTGATTAGTAAACTGCCCTCATAATCTTCTATCTCACATTTAGAGAAGACATTTGGAAAATTCTTCTTCAACAGCTTATGAAACTTTCTAAACTTTTCAACATCGTTATTTTCTTCAGAAGAGATTGTCTCAAACTGAATCATAGACTGTAATGTTGCACTATACTGTTTAATTCGTTTGTCCATATGTCCTCCTATTCCCAAGCTTTAGATTGCTTGAAACTATCTAATATATCGTTATCGATCTGGCCACAGTTAACCATATCGTCAAGAATTGCCATAGCCTTTTCTGTAGGCATTGGTGGTTTATATGGTCTATCTTTTGCCGTTAATGCTTCAAAGACATCCAGGATAGTAATAAATCTAGACTTCCATGGAAGTTCTTCTGCAGTCAAGTGATTAGGATAACCCTTGCCGTTTAAATGCTCATGGTGACTACCTGCAAGGAATGGAACTTCTTCATATCCTCTAGGGAAATCAAGTTCTGATAGCATCTTACTAGTCATAACAACATGGCTTTCCATGATGCTTCTTTCTTCAGCAGTCAATGTACCCTTTCTAATAGAAAGCTTGTTTATTTCTTCAGGAAGCAATGCATGACATTCTTCACCATCAATCTCAATATATGTCTGTTCAGCAATTCCGTTTAATCTTTCAAGCTTATCATCTGGCAAGAATCCGGCATTGTTGATTTCCTTAATAAATGCCAAATCATCCTTTACCAGATTAATTGTCTTTTCAAATTCCTCTTCACTGTATTTTCCCTGAGCGTGTGCTAATCTAATTAATAAATCAATTCTGCCGAAACGGTTTTCGACATCATCAATTGCCTCACCTAATCTTGTATTCTTGTCCATAACCTCAAGCGGTGTAATTAGTTTACCAACATCATGCAGCCAGATAGAAATCAGAATTTCTCTTCTTTCACTATCACTTAATACGTATGGACCCTTGATAGAATTCTGGTAATCAAAGAACTTATTCGCATACTTAACCATATTTCTTGTATGGTTAGCATTATATGGAGTTCTGGCATCAATGCCTGTTGACATGACTTTAACAAATCCATACAGCAGATCACTTACCTGCTTAGAATAATTGATATTAGTCAAAGATATAGCGGCTTGTGAAGCAATCGCCTGAATAATCTTTTCATCTTCTCTAGAGAAAGGCACAACCTTGCCTAATTCATCAGTTGCATTGATTAGCTGAATCGTACCAATGATTTCATCATAGTCATTCATCATAGGCACAACTAAAGCAGAGGTTGTCTTATAGCCATTTAACTTATCATAGTTTCTTGGACCTGAGAAATCATAATCATCATTATGATAAACATCAGGGATATTGATTATTCTTCTTTCAATAACTGATGCTGCACAGACATTCTTGATTGATAGTTTTACTGGTGGTAGATCAATATGATCGCCCTTGCCTCCTCTAAAGAAATTCTTAGATTTGGTAATCATAATCTTGAACTCTAATGCTTCATCTTTTAATAAATATAAAGTACCACCATCAGCACCAGTAATATCCATAGCGGCTCTGATGATGTATTCAAACATTCTGTTATTATCTTTTTCAGAAGTCAGTAATGTTCCAACTTCCAGCATCTTTTCAAATTTATTCTTGTGCATTCCACATTTCGCAAAACGCAAAAATGAGTACTTGATATGAAGTTTCTCTTCTTGGGCACTTAACTGATCGTCAGTTCTGCCATCATGATGAGTAATATATAATTCCTTTACTTTAGCTTTTAAGGCAATCTCTGCTCCGGTTTCAGGAGTAGAATGACCCCAAGTAGATTTCTTCTTGTATTCAGATGGTGTAAACATTCCATCATAAATCATGACATCAGCATTCTTAGCAAACTTAACCAGTTTCTCATCAAAACCATCCGCATGATTAAAATCAAAAGCAGTAACTACACTACTCTTTTCACCATCAAATCTATATAATGTACATCCTCCCGGATGATTAGACTCCATGTTTGTTACCTTGATGCCATCTATGACAATTTCATCTTCCAGTTCATGATATTCTACACCTTTAAAATCTTTAGGACCTACAGGCCATAAAGGCAGACCCATGATTCTTTCAAGATTCTCTTGAACTGTTATGCCGTTATAGTTTCTACCATAAATATGTAACTTCTTATTGTGAAACATCGGAATAAGAGAAACTATACCGCTGATATGATCTAGATGTGGATGAGTTAGGAAAAGATGTAGTTCATCTACATCTTTTAAATCATCAGCTGCATCTGCGGCTCCTGTACCACAGTCAACCATTATATTAGCATTGGTATATTGCAGTAACAGACAGGTTGTTGCACCACCATATTCCAGATATTCTTCTCCAGATATCGGTGCAGAGCCACGTGTTCCATAAAATTTTATAGTTGGCATATTATTTATGTTTATGCACCAGAACCAGGACCATACCAAATTTCTTGATTTTCATCAGTGAAACTTTCAAGATTATTCTCTTGTGCACAATTTGCACAACAATATGGAGTATAGCTTAATACTTCATCTATATTAACAACTAATTTATGATAAACACTAGTTAATGTGTTTTGACATTTTTTTACTCCACAGTAGAAACAAATCACATGGTCATTCGAGTGATCAGGGCAATATTGGCCGCAGTAATCACAGGTTTCCCAATATTCTGATACTGAAGTTGAACATATATATTTGGTACAAGTTTCATTAGCACATTTAACATGTGACTCAGATTTTGAACAAATACCACAAAGATACTTTCCACATCCTGGACAAACAGTTAGAAGAGAAGGTATGCTGCTTAAACAAGTATTACAGTAATAAACATCATGGCATTGTTCACACTCATGACAGCCAAGGCATTCGAAACACTCAGCCTGGCAATTTACACAGTTATATTTAACAGTATGCTTATCTAATGCTAAATCAGAAATACCTGGTAAACTTCCAATATCTTTAATACAGTGAACAGAGCAGAAAGGAGAAAAACGTGTTTCGAAATACTGTCCTATATAATTGGTAGCAGCAGTTGAACTTAGAATTGCATATGGATATAAATCGTTTATTGTATAGTCACCTAAATCACATAGATAGTAATTACCACTTAAAACACTAGCGCCATTTTCCTTAAATGTTTCTACTGCATCTTCACCAAGTTTAGCAGAAATTGCGCTCATAGCTGTAGCACTATTCAATTGTGTATGCTGTGCAGCACAATTTGAACAATATTTGCCACTACAATGTGCACATGTCATCAATTGTGAAGTTTTAACTGTTGTTCCACATCCTGGACAAGTAGTATCAGGGTCTGTTACAGGTGGAGTATCTGGTACATCTGTTGATGTACTTGTTGAAGCTGATTGAGTTGTTTGAGCTGTTGTATTAGTCTGAGGGTTATTTGCAGGTTTTGCGGGTTCCTTGTACTCAGTTGATTCAACACTATTCTTTGCATCTTCTTCGCTGAATACCCAAGTACCATCAGCTAACTGATGCCAGCCATACTGTTCATAGTTAATAATTGTATTTTCAGGTGGAACAGTGTTGTTGTTGTCATCCTGTTTCCAGCCTTCTTTTTCAAGTTTTTCATTATATTCAGGGTGTTCTTTAACGTAATTATAGAAAGCATCAATCAAGTCAGCAACATCAACTGGACTTAATGTGTCGTTTCCATCCTTATCTTTTTCTAGTTTATTGTTTGTACCTAAAACTAGTTCATGGGTTTCGCTAGAAATATAACCTTTACCTTCAATGATTAGGAATTGTTCCAACTGTTTGATAACTGTAACAATACCTGAGGTACCTCTAATACTCATGGTTGTACCACCAGCATTAAATGACATCTCTTCATCATCACCTAGTTTATTTTCAACATCAAAGAATAACTGTCCTTTATCTAGTGATAAAACCAACTTACCGGTTTTCATTTCACTAATCTTTAATACAGAATCTTCTGCAAGTAAGATATTCTTATCATCATCAATTCTTACATATACGGTGCTGCCTAAAGCAGTAGTAATAACATCACCATCAAATAGTCTCATGCCTTCGTAAGCATCTTCATCTTCGCCTTCTCTTTTTACGCTTACTTTAGCATCAGAAGCCATTTCAAAAATGATTGCTGTTCTTGCTTCGACAACTTCTTCCTGCTGCTGATCTTGCTGAGGAACATCTTCAGTATTGTCCTTATTTCCTCCGCATCCTACCAAGGATATCAACAGTAATAGTATCATCAATAATTTAGTTAACTTTTTCATTTTTCCACCCCGATTTTTCTAATAGCTCTATATATTTGAACTTCCTCACTTTTACCCTTTAATTTTACCTTACCTGCGTCTACGCATTCAATTCTGTCTTTAACTCTTTGGTATACGTTATCAGACAAGATAACTTCACCTGCTTTTGCCTGGCCTTCAAGTCTAGAAGCAGTGTTTACTGTATCACCGATTGCCGTGTATTCCATTCTGAAATCTGTTCCGACGTTTCCGACAACCGCATCGCCACAGTTGATACCTACACCAAAGCCAACTCTACCTTTCAGATTCTCTGGAAGCTTATCATCCAAGCCTTTTCCAAGTTCCGCCATATCGAGGCCAGCACAGACTGCCTTATATGTATAATCATCTAGATCCAGTGGTGCATTGAAGACACCCATTGTCGCATCACCGATAAACTTATCTACAGTACCTTCATTATTGAAGATTGCGGTAGTAGTAACCTGTAGATAACTATTCAGCATTTCAAATACCTGTTCAGGTAGTAGTGATTCAGATAATGGTGTAAATCCTCTGATATCAACAAACAGTACAGCAATATCTTTTTTAATACCACCAAGCGATAATGAATCCTCACCGATATCAGCAATATGCTTAGCAACTTCTGGTGATAAGTACTTACCATAGTTGGCAATAATTCTCTGTTTTTCTTTATGTGTCAGATAATAACTGATGCCAAAGTAAACAATCGTAATTAGTATTACAGCAATTACTGGAGCTAGAATTGGCAGAATTATATCTAGTTTACTAAAGCCCAACTTTGCGCCAAATACATATAAACCTGCAAGAGCAACATTGATTGGTAAAGCAAACTTAGGTTTCAGGAATGTGACTATCAGTATTACAAGTATGCCTAACGCAATTGTAGGAATAAGCTTCTCAGTTCTTGATAGTTCTTTCTTATAGATGCCATCTATCAATTGATTAACAATATTGGCGTGGATTTCTACTCCATACATCTGATTCTCTTTATCAATTGCAGAATAGTAGTTATCCTGCATACCTGAAGCATAAGCGCCAATAAAGACAACCGCATTCTTGAAAGCTTTTGCAGGATACTCTCCTTCAAGTACTTTCCATAATGAACAGCCAGCACCAACTGAACCATAGTATGCACGAGGTGTTCCTGAATAGTTGATGTAGAAACCGTTTGGATCTAAACCAAAATAACCAGGTGAGTTCTCATTAAATGATTCGCCCTTGCTTTGCAGATATGCCTTATATATTTCAATATCGAATGATTCGATTGATTTACTATTGTAGTAGATATTACCTGCTGCATGTCTTGCGACACCATCACTGTCTAACTGCACATTGGCATGGCCACATGCATAAGCAGCTTTCTTTAATTCTTCAAATGGTTCTTCATATAAAACAACCTGGTTGCCTACGCCTGCCACATTACCAAATGTTGCAGTTTCCGTTAAGACAACATTGCCAGCATTCTTTACAGCCTCAACAAGTTTTGCGTCAATTTCTGCATCCTTATTTCCAAAGTAGCCAACATCTATTGCGATTACTGCTGGTGCATATTTCTCATCTTCATTAAGCAGATTAATAAGATCTGCTATCTTATCTCTGCCCCAGGTATCAAATGCACCATATCTAGATAAAGTCTCTTCATCAATACCGATGATGTAGATGTAATTAGATACTCTTTCACCATCCTGATAGAAACGATCCGATACAGAATATTCTGCACTATCAAAGATACCAAAACCCTGCAATGAGGCAACTAGTGCAAGTAGTAAACAATAAATCCAGAAATTATACTTTTTCTTCATATTTTTACACTAT
>R27__coassemble_603_pt1 | contig 21436 bp, 17 predicted proteins | sample R27__metabat2_high_PE_052 | metagenome-assembled genome bin R27 | reverse complement strand
TTACAATATTTACTATCTTGCCTTTTATGACAAAGTGCTTCTTGATATTAGCAACATCTCCAACATACTTCATGACATTTTCTTGTGCTAAAGCGGTATTGTAGATATCTTCATCACTTGCATCAGCACTGATAGAGAACTTGCCTCTTAACTTACCGTTAACCTGAACAGCAACTTCCTTTTCAGCGACTACCAGTTTAGCCTCATCATATGTTGGCCATAACTTGTAAGCTAAATCAGTCTTGCCAGTTAAGATTTCATACATTTCATTACATACATGAGGTGCAAATGGACTCAGCATCTGAATGAAATTGATTGCATAGTTTCGATAAATCTTTTCTTCCTTATAGCAATCATTGATGAAGATCATCATCTGTGAAATCGCGGTGTTCAATCTCAGGTTTTCAATATCTTCAGAAACCTTCTTAACAGTGTAGTTATAAGAATAATCCAGATTACCGTTATTCTCATCAGTCAGCTTATCTTGCTGGTCAACGAATAGTCTCCAGACTCTTTCTAACCATCTGTGTGCACCTTCAATACCTTGAGTTGACCATGGCTTATCTGCCTCTAATGGTCCCATAAACATTTCATATAATCTCAATGTATCAGCACCATAGTCTCTTACGATATCACTTGGGTTAACAACATATTCAGGATAACGTTTACCCATCTTGATACCATTAGAACCTAAGATGTAACCCTGGTGAACAAGTTTCTGGAATGGTTCAGCTACTGGAACTAAACCTTTATCATACAGATAGTTGTTCCACATTCTTGAGTACAACAGATGTCCTACAGCATGCTCTGGACCACCGATGTATAAGTCTACAGGCATCCAATGTTCCAGTAACTTATAGTTAGCGAATGTGTTAGTATTCTGCGGATCAATGTATCTTAAGAAATACCAAGATGAACCTGCAGAACCAGGCATTGTTGAAGTTTCACGTTTGCCTTTTCTGCCCTTGTATTCAACATTAACCCAATCAGTTGCCTTGTCTAATGGAGCACCAGTCTTTGATGGACCATAATCTTCCAGTTCTGGTAAGATTAATGGCAAATCTTCATCATCCAGTACACCGATAGTTCCATCTTCATAGTGAATGACAGGAATTGGTTCACCCCAATATCTCTGTCTTGCGAAGATCCATTCTCTGATCTTATAGTTGATTTTCTTTGTGCCCAGATTTCTTTCTTCCAGCCACTCAATCATCTTATCGATTGCTTCCTGTTTGTTTAAGCCATCCAGGAAATCGGAATTAACATGGATACCATCTAATGTCCAAGCTTGTTCTTGAACATTCACTTCAGATTTCAGTACTTCGATAATATCGATACCAAACTTCTTAGCGAATTCCCAGTCACGATCATCATGTGCAGGAACAGCCATGATAGCACCTGTACCATATGTCATTAATACATAGTCAGAAATCCAGATTGGAATCTTCTTATCATTAACAGGATTGATTGCGTAAGCACCAGTGAAGACACCAGTCTTTTCCTTATTCAGTTCTGTTCTTTCCATTTCGGACTTGCTTGCACACTGCTTCTTGTATGCATCAACTTCGTCTTTCTTATCAGCAGTAGTAATCTTATCTACTAATGGATGTTCAGGTGATAATACACAGTATGTTGCACCGAATAATGTATCACATCTAGTAGTGAATACAACGAAACTTTCATCACAATCAGCAACCTTGAACTTAACTTCTGCACCAATTGATTTACCAATCCAGTTTCTCTGCATGTCTTTTGTAGATTCTGGCCAGTCAATTGTCTCTAAACCTGCCAGCAGTTTTTCAGCAAAGGCAGGAATATCAATAATCCACTGTTTCATATTCTTACGAACAACAGGATAACCACCTCTTTCAGACTTGCCATCGATTACTTCATCATTAGCCAATACACAGCCTAATTCTTCGCACCAGTTAACTGGCATTTCAATACACTTTGCATAACCATCTAAGAATAACTGCTTGAAAATCCACTGTGTCCACTTATAGTAGTCAGGATCAGAAGTAGAAACCTGTTTAGACCAGTCATATGAAAAACCTAAACCTTTTAATTGATCAATAAAGTGTTCAATATTTGAATTTGTAAAACCGGCAGGATGATTACCTGTCTGAATAGCATACTGTTCTGCAGGCAAACCAAAAGAGTCAAAACCCATTGGATGTAGGACATTGAAACCCTTCATCCTCTTGTATCTTGATACTACATCAGTTGCTGTGTATCCTTCTGGATGACCAGCATGTAGACCTACACCACTTGGATATGGGAACATATCCAGAGCATAGAACTTTGGTTTGGAGAAATCACTGGTATCAGTTTTGAATGTTTCGTTTTCATCCCAGAATTTCTGCCACTTGCTTTCGATTGTTTGATAATCAAATGCGCTCATATAAATACCTCCAAAAATAAAAAGGTGACACAAGGGCGCAGATGCGCGGTACCACCTTAATTTTTCTCTTATACCCTTAACGCGAGTTCCACGATTAGTCTTATACATCAAGCGAGTTCATTACTTCCATCTGCTGATTTCCACCAAACATCAGCTCTCTATAAGATTTTCATAACTACTATTCTTAACAACTACTCTTCTATTTTAGTATTTTTTCAAATAAAAACCAATGCTTAATTCTTATTTTTGCTTATCGCATCAAGTGTTTTAATTTGCTCATCAGTAAAACGTCTTTCAAGAATAAATGTGTCTACTTCTTTAGGCATTTGCTTTATTCCCCAGTCTGTTCTACTGGCGATTTTCTCTCATATTTATCTATATAACTTCTTTGATACTTCCTTAATAATTGGTTTAGGAATATATGGTTTGATATCACCATTAAACTTAGCGATTTCCTTAGCGATTGAACTAGACAGGAATGAAAGTTCAGGTTTAGCAACTAAGAATGAAGTTTCAATATCATTATTCAAAGTCATATTAGCTGTTGCCTGAGCAAGTTCATATTCATAGTCAGATACGGCACGGATACCTCTGACGATAACCTTGCAGTTCATCTTCTTAGCAAAATCAACAGTCAATCCTTCACCTAATACTACTTCAACGTTCTTGTAGTTCTTTACACATTTCTTAATCATTTCGATTCTTTCTTCTTTTGTGAATGTGCAATTCTTGGCAGGATTATCCATAACCGCAACAACCAGCTTATCATACATCTTGCTGGCTCTGCTGATGATATCTAAGTGGCCAATTGTAATTGGATCAAATGTTCCTGGATAAATAGCTTTAATCATAGTCTTTTACCTCATAATTTGGTTTCATAATCATATATCTTTCAATATCTCCTGGTTTTCTAGGATGATATCTTGTGTTCTTATTGGCTGCCGCAATCATTTTCATATCTTCATCGCTTAATTCAAAGTCGAAGATATCAAAGTTTTCTTTTATATGTTCAACGCTCTTGCTTCCTGGAATAACAATGTTGCCAAACTGAACATGCCATCTAAGAATTATCTGAGCTACACTCTTATTGTGTTTTTTACTTAATGTCACAAATGTTTCATCTTGCATCAACCCTGCATCACCATGTGCCAGTGGATACCAGGCCATCAGTTTAATGCCATCTTTATCAAGCTTTTCTCTTAACTTGTCCTGGGTGTAATGAGGATGCGCTTCTACCTGCATAATCTGTGGCTTTATTTCACAGTTATTCAATATGTCATCTAACTCCTCTTCGCAATTTGATAAACCAATTGCTTTTATCTTACCTTGCTTATAGGCTTTTTCTAACTGTCTGTATCCATTCATATAGTTAGGAGTTGGCTGATGAATAAATAATAGATCAATGTAATCTAAACCTAGTCTATCAAGCGTTTCATCTACTGCATTATCATTCTCATATTCACTAGGCCAAAGTTTACTAGAAACAAAGATTTCACTTCTATCAACTCCAGATTCTTTTATTGCCTTACCTACCGCAACTTCATTGTCATAGATGTTTGCCGTATCAACAAGACGATAGCCCATCTTCAAAGCTTGTCTAACAGATACTCTTGCATCTGCAGCGCTTATCTTGAATGTGCCGATTCCCAGTGCTGGAATCTCAATGCCATTGTTCAGTTTAAATCTCATAATTAGTCTACTCTCTTATAGTATAAAAGCTTATTTATGCCATATCTTTTCTCTTTATATAAAGAGAAGTTTAGATATTCTTCTTTTAGATCGGTATCTTTCCTTACTTCCAAAATCATTATACCTTTTTTGTCTAAGCTGCCATATTGCTTAACATAGTAGAACAGATCCTCATAAGCTTTGAATTTATATGGAGGATCACAATAGATATAATCAAATGTTCTTCCCTCTAATTGCTTTAAACAATCCTGATAATCAAGATTGTATACTTCTCTTTCTTCGTTTAGATGCTTAAGATTATCTTTGATTATTCTTACAGCATCTTTATTAATATCATTGAACACCACTTCCTTGGCATCTCTTGATAAGGCTTCTAAACCAATGGCACCTGAACCAGAGAATAAATCAAGGAATCTTGTATCACTGTAAATTGTGATAGTTGAAAACAGAGCCTCTTTGACCATGTCTCTAGTAGGCCTTGTTATATCATCACCTTCAAGTGTCTTGATTGGTGTTCTTTTATACTTGCCTGCAATTATGCGCATTTTCCCTTAATTCTTTCTATTTCTGCCTGACATATTCCTAGCGCTGCAAGAGATGACAGTAATGAAGAACCACCGGCAGACATTATCAGTAGTGGTACGCCTGTCAAAGGAATAAAGCCGCTTACACCGCCAACATTCAAAATGAAGTGAACAACAAAATACAGGAATGTTCCCATCAGAATAATCTTACTGGAAATATACGTTGTCTTTGTTGAGTAATACATAATTGGAATAAGAATCAATAGATACAGCAGTACAACAACTATAAATCCAACAAAACCGAGTTCCTCTACAATAACCGCAAGAATGAAGTCACTGGATGGATTTGGGAAGTTCATATATTTATGAATTGAATTACCATAGCCTAAACCTAATACACCACCCTGAGCAAATGAAACTAAAGACATTATTAAGTGATAACCTATATCATACTGGAACATGAATGGATCTGCGGCAGCAAGGAATCTGCCAACTTTATAGTCATCAGAAAAATGCATCAAGAATTTTGTTGCAAGTGGTGTCATCATAAAGACAGCAAGAGCAATGACACCAAGCATCAGCAAAAACATGACTCTTTGAATCTTAACTATCTCTTTATTAACAGGAACTAAACAGATGCAGTAAGCAATTATCGCAAGTACTGCAGCTGAACCTAAGTCAGACTGATAAACAAGAATGATTAGTACGTAGACAGCAGCTGCGACAGCATATGTTATGAAATTTTTCTTATTTGTTTCAGGATTATTGATACCTAGTAATTTAGCACCAAACAGAATGATGAAAGTCTTAGCAAATTCAGAGGGCTGTATAGAAACAGGACCTAATCTTATCCAACCATAAGCACCACCAACAGCTGAGAACAGTCTTGTTGAAAGCAACAGTACAAGAATAACTATATAACCAGCATAGTAGAACTGAAGTCTTAACTTAGATACTGGAAAGCTGGATAAGAAAAGATAGATACCAAAACTCAATACTGCAAATGATATCTGCTTAACAAGTTCTGATTTCAGATATGCAGTATCTCCTGCTGCATTGCCCATTTCAGCAGAAGCTATCATCAATGTTCCAAAAATTACTAAGGCAACAGTTCCAATTAGTATGGCACGATTGCCTTTAAAGATACTTTTTTTACTTTTCACAAGTAAATTATATAATATTCATGTGCTAATAAATAACGATACGATTATCAAAGATGACAATCCTTTGATAAGAGAAAAATCAGTAAATGTGCAATTACCTCTATCTCAAGAAGATAGAGATTTACTAATGGAAATGTTGACTTATGTTGATGAATCAACAGATGAACAGCTATCCGTTGAAAAGAACCTCCGCCCTTCTGTAGGCATCAGTGCAATCCAAGTTGGTGTACCAAAAAAGATGACTGCTGTTTTGATTAAAGATGGTGAAGGAAATGTTATTTATAAGTATGCTTTAGTTAATCCTAGGATTGTAAGTGAATCTGTAGAAAAGGTTTACCTAAAAGAAGGTGAAGGCTGCCTTTCTGTTGGCGAAGTTCATGAAGGTTATATCTACAGACCAAGAAGAGTAAAAATCAAAGCCTATGATGCTTTACAAGACCAGGATATTGTTATTGAAGCAAAGGATTATCTGGCTGTTGTCTTACAGCATGAACTTGATCATTTCAAAGGAATTCTTTTCTACGATCATATCAATAAAGACAATCCATTCTACGTTTTAGATAACGCCGCAGTAATTGAATAATCAAATCTTTTAATATAAAATAGTTTTAGTAAAGGAAGTAAAAATATAATCAAATGTTATTAAATTATTTATTTAGTTATTATAATCGTGGTGAAAACGACATGAATCGTGTTTATACTGGAGCAAACTATGATCCTAAAACTGATACACTAGTTTATGCATTAGGTGGTTTAGGTGAAGTTGGCAAGAACATGTACTGTTTTGAACACGATGATGAAATAATCGTTGTTGACGCAGGCGTTAAGTTCCCTGATGATGAACTGCTAGGTGTTGATTATGTAATTCCTGATTATACTCATCTAATCAAGAATAAAGATAAAGTAAAAGCCTTAATTATTACTCATGGACATGAAGACCACATTGGTGGTATTCCATTTTTCCTATTGTCATGTCCAGTTAAACAGATTTATGCGCCAAGATTCGCCAAAGCCTTAATCGAAAAGAAACTTCAGGAAAGAAGAAGACTTGCTGATACAAACATCATTGAAATCAATGAAGATTCTTCAATTCAGACTGAACACTTCAGAATCGGTTTCTTTAATACAGTTCACTCAATTCCTGATTCATTAGGTATTCTTATCAATACGCCTAATGGCAGAATTGTTGAGACTGGTGACTTCAAGTTTGACCTTACTCCAGTTGGACAGAACTCCAACTATCAGAAGATGGCTTATATCGGTGCAGCTGGTGTTACATTACTGATGTCTGATTCAACTAACTCTGAAGTTGATGGTTTCTCAATCTCTGAAAGACAGGTTGCTTCCGCAATCAATGACATCATGAGAAAAACAACAGGCAGAATCCTGATTTCAACATTCGCATCAAACGTCAATAGACTTGCTCAGATTATTAAGGCTGCAAAAGACTGCGATAGAAAAGTTGTAGTATTTGGCCGTTCAATGGAGAACGTTGTTGATATCGGCTTGCAGATGAAGACTATTGATGTTCCAGAAGATACATTCCTATCTCCTGAACTAGTTAATCAGTATCCACCTGAAAAGTTATGTATCATCTGTACAGGTTCACAAGGTGAAGCGCTTGCTGCCCTATCAAGAATTGCCGGTGGTTCTCATAAGTATGTAAAGATTATTCCTGGTGATACAGTCGTATTCTCATCAAGTGCTATTCCAGGCAACGCCTTAAATATCGGTGGCATCGTTAACCAGTTAGTAAGAAATGGAGCGCGCGTTCTAGTTAACTCAACTCTATCTTCTCTGCATACTACTGGACATGGTTCTAAGGAAGAGCAAAAACTGATGTTGCAGCTAATTAAACCTAAATATTTCATGCCAATGCATGGTGAATACAAGATGCTTAAACTTCATGCTGATTCAGCAATTGAAACAGGTATTCCAAAAGAGAACTGCTTCATTTGTGCAAATGGTGATGCTCTAGTACTTCATAATGAAGAAGTATACAGATCAAATACCAGAATCCAGACTGATGCTATCTATGTTGATGGAAATGATATCTCAGGTCTATCGACATCCGTATTAAAAGACCGTAAGATCTTGGCTGATAATGGTATGGTTGCTGTTGTTGTATGCATTGATTCAAGAACCAATAAGATTCTATGCAAACCTGGTATTGTTTCTAGAGGCTTTGTATACCTGAAGGATTCTCAGCAATTAATTAAACAAGCCGAATCACTAGTATATGAGGCATTAAGAAATGCCATGAAACAGAAAGTTACATTTGGTGATTTGAAAAACTGTATAAGAAATACTTTGGAACCATTCCTATACGAAAAGACAAATCGAAATCCAATTGTTATTCCAGTAATACTAAATCATAAAGACGCAATGAAAAAAGAGAGCTAATTAGCTCTCTTTTATTTGATTATGTAGTTATCATCTTTAACATCTACGGTAATCTTTTTAGCATCATAGTTTTCCAGTAGATATTTAGCAACCTGAGATTCGATTTCTCTTTGAATGTGACGCTTCATTGGTCTAGCACCATATTCTTCATCAAAGCCACATTCAACGATTCTCTTCATTGCCTTGTCTGTTACAACAAGTTCAATATCATTCTGTGCCAATCTGTCTCTTAGAATGTTGAGGAACTTTTCGGCTACCTTTTCAATCATATTCTTGTCTAATGGATTGAAGACGATTATCTCATCAATACGATTGATGAATTCAGGTTTGAATGTTGCCTTAACAACTTCTTCATATTCCTTCTGTTTCTTATCAAGATCTTTTTCAAATGAGTATTGAGAACCCAGATTAGAAGTCATGATGATTATTGTATTCTTGAAATCGACAGTTACACCCTTTGAATCTGTGATACGTCCATCATCTAGAATCTGTAATAGTATATTGAATACATCAGGATGGGCCTTTTCTATTTCATCTAACAGCACAATTGAATAAGGTTTTCTTCTTACTGCTTCAGTTAACTGACCACCTTCTTCATATCCTACATATCCTGGAGGAGCACCAATTAATCTAGATACTGAGAACTTCTCCATGTATTCAGACATATCAATTCTGACAATCTTGGATTCATCATCAAATAGCTGCTCAGCTAAGGCCTTAGCCACTTCAGTCTTACCGACACCAGTTGGACCTAAAAACATGAATGAACCGATTGGTCGATTGATATCAGATACCTGTGCCTTTGATCTAAGGATTGCATCTGTAACTAAATCAAGTGCATTATCCTGGCCAACAACACGAAGTGATAATTTATCTTTAAGTTTCAGTAACTTATCTCTTTCCGAAGACATAAGTTTAGTTACATCAATGTGTGTCCATTTAGAAACAACCTTGGCGATTGATTCTTCATTTACAACTTCTGATAACATTCTTCCTTCTTTTTCTTCTACTGATAATTCAGAGATCTGTTTCTCCAAAGATGGAATTGTATCGTATTGAAGTTTAGATGCCTTCTCATAATCGGAATTATTCTGGGCATCGGACATCTCCAGTTTCGCACGTTCAAGTTCTTCCTTGATGTCTTTTGTCTTCTGCAGATCTTGTTTTTCCTTATTCCACTTAGCATCCAGTAATGTCTTCTTTTCCTTGAGTTCTTCTAGATCTTTATCAAGTTCTTCAAGTCTCTTTGATGCTTTCTCATCATCTTTTTCTTTTTTCAGAGAGACTTTTTCGATTTCCAGTGTATCAATCTTTCTTGATAGTTCATCAAGCTCTACTGGCTTGGAATCCATTTCTACACGGGTTGCAGCACATGCTTCATCAATCAAATCAATAGCCTTATCAGGAAGGAAACGATCGCTGATATAACGGTTAGATAGAGTGGCTGCAGCAATTATCGCATCATCCTTAATCTGCACACCATGATGTGCTTCAAATCTGTCTTTCAAGCCTCTTAGAATTGAGATGGTATCTTCTACGCTTGGTTCATCAACTGATACTTTCTGGAATCTTCTTTCAAGTGCAGCATCCTTTTCAATGTACTGACGATACTCATTAAATGTTGTTGCACCGATACATCTTAGTTCACCTCTTGCCAGCATTGGTTTAAGCAGATTAGCTGCATCCATTGCGCCTTCTGATTTACCAGCACCTACAAGGTTGTGAATCTCATCAATAAATAGAATGATTCTGCCATCAGCTTTTTCAATTTCCTTTAAGACAGCTTTCAGTCTTTCTTCAAATTCACCACGGTATTTTGCGCCCGCAATCAAAGAACCCATATCTAGTTCAATCAGATCTTTGTCTTTTAGACCTAATGGTACATCGTTATTAAAGATACGCCATGCCAGTCCTTCAACAATCGCAGTTTTACCAACACCTGGTTCACCAATCAGTACTGGGTTATTCTTTGTCTTACGTGATAAGATTTCGATTACTCTTCTTATCTCATCATCTCTGCCAATGACTGGATCGATCTTGCCGTTTCTTACATCATCCACAAGATTTCTGCCATACTTCTTCAAAGGGTTTAAATTGTTTTCATCTTCTTGGTTATTAATCATTGTGCTACCCCTTTCTATTGAATACTTATCTTCAATATCTGTTCTTGTAAAGCCACAGTATTTTCTTAACTCTTCACATACAGAAGAATTATTGAATAGTGTAGCTATAAACATATCAAACATTGAAATATATTTATCTTTTCTCTGTTTTGATTTTTGCAGTGCTTCATTATAACTATTAGCCAAGTATCTGTTTACCATCGGATCAGCATTTGAATTAGAAACACTGAGCTTAGACAGATATTCATCAGTTATACTATCGAGTTTATTCACATCGGTATGAAAACTGTTTAACAGATCCTTGATATCAGTTTCCGCAAGAAACGCCTTAATCATGTGTTCGCTAGATATTTCAGGATTACTGTTTTCCTTACAGATACTTATAGCCTTCATTAATACTTCTTGAAGTTTCTGCGTCATTAATTCAGGATTCATATAATTACCTCCTTAGCACTTTGTATTTATGAGTGCTAATTTAACTTCTTTTTTAAGTAGGATTTCTCCTACTTAAATTGTTTCTTGAATTTCTCAAATACTGACTCGTGTTTTTCTTTGGCGAGTTTTTCGTATAGTTCCTTTTCTGCTCTTGAAAGTTTCTTTGGAATCTCGACTTCTATTTCAACGTACTGATTTCCAACGTTGCTGCTTCTTAAGTCTTTAACGCCGCAGCCTTTCAAGCGGAACTGCTGACCAGGTTGAGTTCCGGCAGGAATGGTAAGTTCAACTTCACCATCTACTGTAGGAACACTGATCTTTGTGCCAAGAGTTGCGTCAATTGCCGAGATTGGAACTTTGACATAGATATCATTGCCATCTCTTTCAAATAGTTTATGACGTCTTACTCTGATTTCGATATATAGGTCACCATTTGGTCCACCGTTTTCGCCTCTTTCACCATAACCAGTGACTCTGATCTGCTGTCCGGAACTTATACCAGCAGGAATTGAAACTTCCTTCTGTTCACGGATACGTTTATATCCTTCACCATGACATTCAGGACAGTACTTAGTTATGTGCTTACCAGTACCATGACAATCAGGACATGTTGTCTGTGATTGCATTACACCAAATGCGGTTCTGGTCTGTCTGGTTACACGGCCACTGCCTCGACAAGTTGGACATGTTTCAATATCACTGCTGCTTTCAGCACCAGTACCATGACACTTCTCACATAGCTTATCAACTGTTATAGTGACGGTCTTTTCAACACCATGTACGGCTTCAAGGAAATCAATGTCTAGTGACATATAACTGTTGTCACCTTTCATTGGTCCACTTCTTTGCCTAGAGCCAAAGCCAAAGTTTGAATCAAAACCACCGCCCATGAAACTAGAGAAGATATCTCCTAAGTCATCCATATTCATGCCACCAAAACCGCTAGAGAATGATGCACCATCCATACCGGCATGACCAAACTGATCATAAGTAGCTTTCTTCTGAGGATCACTTAATACTTCATAAGCTTCGTTTATCTCTTTAAATTTAGCTTCAGCATCTGGGGCTTTATTTACGTCAGGGTGATATTGTTTAGCCAATTTACGGTAAGCTTTTTTGATATCATCTTCACTGGCGCCTTTTGATAAACCCAAGACCTCGTAGTAATCACGCTTTTCAGCCATTCTACCACCCCTTCTTTTTTAATCTTTACTTCTTTTCAAAATCTGCATCAATAACATCATCGTCATTATTGCCTGCATTGTTGTTGCCTGCACCACCAGCGGCCTGTTGAGCCTGTTGCTGATACATTGCTTCGCTCATTGCCTGAGCAGCTTTCTCTAATTCGTCTAATTTAGACTTCAGAGTATCATAATCGTTATTGTCTAAAGCAGTCTGAAGTTCATCTCTTAACTTCTTAACTTCATCTTTTTGCTGTTGAGTTACATTAGCATTCTCTGTTTCTAATGTCTGATCAATCTGAGCGATGAAACTTTCTGCCTTATTTCTTAATTCGATTTCCTGTTTTCTCTTATCATCAGCTTCCTTGTTTTCTTCAGCTTCTCTTACCATCTTATCGATTTCTTCATCAGATAAGCCTGAAGAACCAGAGATTGTGATTTCCTGTTTCTTGTTTGTACCCTTATCAAGAGCAGATACATGAACGATACCATTTACGTCGATATCAAATGTAACTTCAATCTGAGGGATACCACGTCTAGCTGGTGCAATACCTGTTAACTGGAAGTTACCAAGTGTCTTGTTGTCAGCTGCCATTGGTCTTTCACCCTGTAATACATGGATATCAACAGCAGGCTGATTATCTGCAGCTGTTGAGAAAATCTGTGACTTCTGTGTAGGAATAGTTGTGTTACGAGGAATTAATGTTGTCATAACACCACCAAGTGTTTCAATACCTAATGATAGAGGTGTAACATCCAATAACAGAATATCAGATGCAGCAGAATCACCGCTTAATACACCACCTTGAATTGCAGCACCCATAGCTACTACTTCATCAGGGTTAACAGATTTATTTGGTTCCTTACCTAATTCATTCTTTACAGCATCCTGTACAGCAGGAATTCTTGTTGAACCACCAACTAGTAATACCTGGTCAATATCAGCAGGTCTTAAGTCAGCATCCTTTAATGCCTGTCTAACTGGTCCTACAGTTCTATCAACCAAGAACTTAGTCATCTTATCAAAGTTAGCTCTAGTTAAATCCATATCTAGATGTAATGGACCTGATTCATCAGCAGAGATGAATGGTAATGAGATATGAGTCTGTACTGTAGCACTAAGATCCTTCTTAGCCTTTTCAGCAGCTTCCTTTAATCTTTGAAGAGTCATTCTGTCTTTCTTCAAATCAATACCATGATGTTCCTTCTTGAATTCATCTGCCATCCAGTCAACTAGAACATTATCGAAGTCATCACCACCTAGATGGTTATCACCAGCTGTCGCTAATACTTCGAATGTACCATCAGCTAGATCAAGGATAGATACATCGAATGTACCACCACCTAAGTCGAATACTAGAACTTTCTGTTCCTTATCAGTCTTATCAAAACCAAATGCCAATGCTGCAGCAGTAGGTTCGTTAATAATTCTTTCTACTTCGAAACCAGCAATCTTACCAGCATCTTTTGTAGCCTGACGTTGTGCATCATTGAAGTATGCAGGAACAGTAATAACTGCCTTGTCTACTTTTTCTCCCAGATAACCTTCAGCATATTTCTTCATGTACTGCAGAATCATTGCTGAGATTTCCTGTGGAGTGTAATCCTTATTGTTTACATGAACTTTTTCACTAGAACCCATTAGTCTCTTAATAGAAGAAACTGAATCCTTATTAGTGATTACCTGTCTTTTAGCAGCATCACCGACAATGATTTCACCATCTTTGAATGCAACTACTGAAGGTGTAGTTCTGTTACCTTCTGGGTTTGTAATTACTTTAACATCCTTGCCTTCCATAATAGAAACGCACGAATTTGTTGTACCTAAGTCAATACCTATAATCTTACTCATCTTAATTTTCCTCCTAATTACTCACTTACTTTAACCATTGCTGGTCTTAAGATTCGATCTTTTAATACATAACCTTTTTGTAATACTTCAACCACAATTCCCGCTTCCTTACCTTCAACCTTTTCCATCATGATTGACTGCTCGAAGTTTGGATCATATGGTTTATCGATACAATCGATTTCTTCAACACCTTCATTCTTCAAAGCATTGATTAACTGATCGTATGTCATCTTAACTCCAGTGTAGAAACCTTGGTCAGCTTCTTGCACTTCTGTTTTCAGAGCTCTTTCCAGATTATCAATAACCGGTAAGATCTCTTTTGCGAAACTCTGGATTCGATACTTCATCATCTGTTCGTTTTCTGCCGTTAATCTTTTCTTCAGATTCTCAGCATCTGCGTAAGCTCTTAGATAATCGTTCTTCAAAGTCGCAATTTCATTTTTAAGCTTTGTTAGCTCATCTTCCTCATTTATATCTTCAACTGTCTCTTCAATCTCTTCTTCAACTTGTTCAACAGTTTCATTTTCAGGAAGATTCTCATTCAATTTTTTATCTTTGTTCTTTTTGCTCATATACTTCCTTTCTAATTAAACATGTCTTCAATTTCTTTCGAGATAAAGTCCAGTAAGTTTACTACTCGGCTATATTCCATTCTTCTAGGACCGACAACCATAAGTCTTGCGTTATCCTCATGATTGTTACCGATCTTTATTTCAGACGATATAATCGCGATATCATCTTTCCACATCATTTCTGTACCCTGTGGTGATTTAGCGACTACATTGTTTTCTTCTAATTCGTGATCAACTAACTGTCTGAATAGTTTTGAATCATTGAAGAACTTAGTCATTTCTTTCAGTTTTTCAATGTCAGCATATTCTGGCTGATACATCATGTTTGATGTGCCGTTGAAGTACAATGTTTCAGAAGCAAATTTTACGAATGCTCCTGCAAAAGCATTAAACAACATTTCAAATCTTTGTACTGATTTTGTTAATACTGGTTTCAGTGTTTCCAGTTTATCTGATAGTTCACATATTGGTGTACCCTTTAATCTATCATTCAAGATATCTGTACAAGTCTGAATATCATCGATTGTGACTTCTTCAGAGAAATTGAATGTTTTGTTTTCGGTATAACCTGTATTAGTTATGAACACACATACCGCGGTTTTAGGATCCACCTGGAATACTTTGATATGTTCAAGTGTCTGTTTCTTGGCATCTGGACCAAGCATACCTGATGCAAGGTTGGTCATATCTGAAACAACTCTGCAGCTTTCTTTAATCGCATCTTCAATATTCATATTCTTCTTATCAAAGATACTTGCTAAGGCATACTTAACTTCTTCATCCATATCCTTCTTCAATAAGTGTTCACAATAATACTGATAACCCTTATTTGAAGGAATACGACCAGCTGAAGTATGAGGTTTCTCCAGATATCCAAGCGATTCAAGCATTGCCATATCATTTCTGATTGTGGCACTTGAATATGGTAAATCATACTTATCAACTAGAGTCTTGGAACCGACTGGTTCAGCTGTTGCGACAAACTCATCAACAATTGCTTTTAGTATGTCTACCATTCTACCTGTTAAGGTCATATCGTCACCTCCTTTTAGCACTCTTATATCTACATTGCTAATTGTATTACAAGCAATTAGCACTGTCAACACTAGTTTGCTAATTTCTATGAAAATAGAAAAAACATCCCCTTTTGGATGCTTTTTCTATTGTGTTTTACCTATTTTCTTGTACTATTTCGATACTTTGATATCGAATAATCATATTAGACTCATGAAAGACTCGCCATTATCAGGATGCTCAACATTAAAGTAATCACATACTGAAGCACCCACATCTGATAAGCTCTTTCTTAGGCCTATGTTTATACTCTTCTTATCTTTATGTCTTATTAATAGAGGAACACATTCTCTAGTATGGCGAGATGAACCAATCTTTGGATCATTGCCATGATCAGCCATAACAACTAGAACATCATCATCCTTGAGTTCACCAAGAATCTTTTCAAATCCTTTATCAGCAATCTCTAAGATATGTTTATATTCTGCAGTTGATTGAGAATGACCAGCAAGATCTGTCTCCTGAATATTGGTACAGATGAAACCTTCATCCATCTTCAGCATATTCTCATAAGTGAGTTTCATGCATTCATCAGTAGGAACACAAGATATTGAAGTACCATTGTCATTTGCGACGATATCCGCAACCTTACCAATTAATACACAATCAATATTATTCCTTGTAAGAATTGTAGGAGTCTGAACATTCTTATCAACACCATATCCTAAGTGTCTGCACTGATAACCCTGTTCGTATGATTTTGACTTTGCGGAGGCAATACCAATGAACTTACTTTCTCTTATTTCTTCGGCATTCCATAAATCTTCCATTGTATTACCAGTACCACCAAAAGCAATTACTCTACCAACTGTTACAACTTCTCTAGCACATTCAGCAATCTCAAGTTCCTTTTCAAACGGACAGAAATCTAATGGTGCTGTAACGTTATAGCACATGCCTAGATCTGCTTCCAGATTATCGGCAATTGTAACATAGTCTTCACAAAGCACATATCTTAAGCCGTTTCTTTCAATGTATTCAACTTTATAACCATTATCTTTCAGATGATTGTAGACATCATCAACATGTCTCTGGAATGGATCAACACTTGGCTTTTTAGGAAGTGTACCCATAATCTCCTGATGGCCCATAAAAGTATCAGCACCAAAATGCATAAGTTCACTTCTACCAAAGTTTGCTTCAGGATTATATTTCATCTTGTCAGACTCATGACCATAAGCGTTCATCAGTCCAAGTTTTTCAAGATTTGGAAGATATAAATCTGGATAATCTTCAAGAATGCTTCTTAAAGTACCAGCTGTTTCATCTCCTGGTCTGGCAGTTGCGGCATCAGCCATTGCGCCCATACCAAAACCATCAAGTACTAGAACAACAAATCTTCTTTTGAGTATTTGCTTTCAGCCTCAACACTTTCTGAAATAATTCTAATAATTGTATCCGCACCAGCACGATTAGGATTGATGCGAACCATTGTATCTATTAATTCTGGATTTTGTTTAAGGAATGTTCCAGATGCCTTATAGAATAATGGAGTTAATTCATATTTAGATTCTGAACCAACAGGATTAGGAAGTGCACCACGTTTAACTGCTTCTTCAATAACTTTCTGAGCAATTGGTTTTTCTAGTTCTACTAATAAAACCTTTGATTGTGCATTAGCGATATACGCATCCTTAACGCCTTTAACTTCGCCAATTCTTGCTAAGACATTTTCTAATTCATTAGCACTAATCGCTAACTGTACAGGTGCATAAATTAGACCTCTAATTGCATCTAATGCTTCGTGTCCTTGAACCTGTGTTCCACCAGAATAATGCATCTTCTTAATCTTAGCAATATATTGCGCATTTCCAACTACTAGGCCTATTCCTTCAGGACCTAATAATTTAAAACATGAGAAGCATGACAAATCAGCGTTCAACTGACAGCCTATCTTTTCGACTTTCATGGCTGCATAATTATCGTCCACAAGTACAGGAATATCAGCTGTATCTTTAATTGCCTTAATTACTTCAGCTAAATCATAACTATCCTCAGGTAGTTGTCTGCTGTGCTGAACTAACGCTGCTTTAATATCTTTGTTTTCCTCAAGTACTTCCTTGATATCTTCTAGATTATTGAAATCAGCACAAACAGTTTTCAAACCAAACATTTCAATGGTAGTCTGAGTTGTTGCATAAACTGGTGCATCATGAATAAGTATTTTATCACCAGAGTTTGCGATAGCAGCTAGACCATAACGGATAGCACCAGTACCTGCACCTCTTACAAATAGCGCATCCTGTGCATCAAAAAACTGGGCGATTGCTTTTTCAATCTTTGAAGTATAAACTGGTTTGTTTTCTAATTTGTTTACGCCTAGATCACCACGACTTAATAACTCTTGACCATCAAGATTACGGGTCAGACAATCTACTAATTTGAACTGTTTTTCCTGAGCCTGCTCAACAGTCATACTCTTTAATGGATAAACTTTCATATTAACCTCCTACCAGTTTCTTTCTTTCTTTTCTCCCAGACATGTATATAAACCAACAAGTTGCGGATTATTTTCACTTAAACCTTTAACAAGTGCTACATCAGATCTTGTGACAAATAACTGCGTTCTAAATGCCATGAGACATGTTAGACCTTTATCAAAACTTCTATCTAATTCAAATGTGTAATCAATTGATTCATCGCTTGGTGCTTTGACATTGCACATTACACTATTTTTCAAACTAGTTCCAACTAAGCAGTTAGACATGTGGCTTCTTCTGTAATGACCACCAGCATAGCAATAAGACTTGCCATTATAATTATGGCTTGTTTCACTTACATAAACATAAGCCTGTTTTTCTTTCTGATTACTTACAGCATGAAGTGGTGTCGTACCAGTTAAGCCGTGACCTGGTTCACATGATGTTCCGCCCAATTGTTTAATTAACGGAATTGATGCGCAGCAAGATGCACTTGGTAGATTAACGTCATAATCCTTATATCCACGACTATCTAAATACGCCTTTGCTCTTTCAACACTCTTCATATTGTCGGTAGGCATCAGCTTATTTTCTTTTTCATCAAATAATAATGCAGGGAAAACTGTAATGCCACCAAATTCAACATTACTTAAATCATTGATGAAAACTAGAACATCTTCTAACTGTCTAGAATCAAATCCTGCGACCTGTCCCGAATACATCATCGCATCATCATCACTGATTCTGATTAAAACTTTCTGTTTGATATTGTTTCTAATTGCAGCATCATTAATCTGCTTAATAATATCTAATGAATAAACTGTGACAAAATCAGGTCTACTAGCAATTATCTTATCCATTGCCTTATCAGGAATCTGAACAAGATGCCCTACATTACTGATATGAATACCATTTTCAATCATCAGTAATGCTTCCTTATAATCAACCGCAATGCATCCCTTAAAACCAATATCAATTAACTGTTTGGCAATAAATGGATTTCTACCAATCTGTTTCAACATAAAGAAAAGATCAATGTTTAATGGTTTTGCGACTTCAACCATCTGTCTTCCATTTTCAATAATTGCATCTAAATCAAGCACATAAGTATCAGGCAGAATGTCGCCATTTCTGCTTAGTTTGAATGCATACTCAATTAATTCAGGATTGTTTTCTTTAAGTTTATTTAGAAACATGTCTGCTCCTTAATTATCCAATATCCTTGCGATATTTTCTTTTAGTAGTTTATTTAAATTCTCATCACTGATTCCATATTCTTTTAATAGTGGAACAACTTCGCTCATCACAGCAGTGTAGCCAAACTTTCCATAAGTAGTGAAATATGTTCTTCTTGAAACATCATTACTTAATACAATGTGATCTGCATAACCTGCTTCAATAAGTTTCATGATATTCTTGGCTCTTACTTCATCTGACTGGTATGCTTTCTTGCCACATGTATCAAAACCAAGATTCACACCTTTTTCTAGTAATGAAATATGATAATCACTGTCATCAATTAAATCCTGGTGACCAATAATTATTTTATCAGGATTAACTTTTCTATCTAAGAGAATATCAACTGTTTCATGCCCTGCAATTTTACCAGTATGTGTAGAAACAGCAAATCCAGTTTTACTTGAAGCAATACCAGCTGCTTCAAGTATTTTTCTTTCGTTTTTAACAAAGCCTTTATCGCTTGAAGCAATCTCAGCAATAATACCAGCTTTTATTCCGGTATCATCAATTCCTTCTACTAATTCTTTAACATAAATATCTGCAATCTGTTCAGTACTCATATCATACAGATAATCAGGATGATACTCGCTTAAGTAGAAGCCTGTTGAACAGACGATGTTAAGATTAGTCTTTTCACTAATTTCTTTAAGTTTCTTAACATCTCTAAACATATCAATGGTGCTTACTTCAACAACGCCTCTGATACCCTGATCTTTGGCTTTTAATATTTCTGGAACTACTTCTTCAACTGTATCAATACTAGACTGGCCATCGTGTCTTACATGGTCTAAATCCAATATTAAATGTTCATGCGCTAAAGCATTCCCGAATTCATTTCTTTCAATTTTTCCTAAGACTGTCTGTATCATTTTCTTCTTATAAAAACCGCTGAATAAAGCGGTTTATTTTCTATTCTGGTAAACCTTCTGCCTTATCAAGAAGTGCAGTAACGATTGCTGGAACAACAACATCACTGTGATCCTTAACAAAACCAAAAGCTTTGTGATTTCCTTCATATACCATATGGCGGATATCTTTAGCGCTTGGACAATTGCCCTGTTTAGAAACAACTAAGCAGTTAGGATAACCAAGAATCATGATAGCAGTAGCAAGGCTACTTCCACTTCCTGTCATACAGCTGCCAAGATAGTAATCAGATTCTCCTGCTTTTACTCTTCTAACAGCCACCATATCTGGTGAAGATAATGCTTCAACTCTTCCGGCAAACTGTTTTTCTATAATCTGTTTTGTTTGTGTAGCGGCTAAACCGCAGCATTCTATTTTCAACATATTTATCTCCCAGATATATTATATTTCATCTATAGTCCTAATAAGATTGCAATATTGTATAAGATACCAACTACAACAGCGGCAACTGAACCAACAGCATTCTTTGGAATGCGGCGACCAGTTACTTCATTAATAGAATAGAAGGCACCTACAATACACATACCAGTAATTCCCCATATCGCATTTCCTGCAACAAATGAGCCAACTGATAAAGCTAGGGTGATACATGAGGTTATGGCATTACGAACATGGTCACCTGCTTGTGACCAGACTGGATATTTAGATAAGACATTATCAATCTTTTCTAGAGACTGAATCTCAATGTATTCAGCAATAAAACCTGCCACAAATGCCAGATACCAGTAATCGCTGTTATAGAACAGTGCGCCAACAAAAACAGTTGTCTTGATACCGATTGCCTGGTATACGCCAGTTGATAAAGCGGATGAAACGGCCAATGGAATAAACGCAAAGGCAACGCCAATCATCGCAACAATGAATATGGAGATGTCGCCTTCCTGTACAGTTGCGGATAAGATTTCTGGCTGATATGCTTGTGCAAGAGTAGCAATACCTAAAGCAGTAAGACCGCCTTGGATACAAAGATAAACCCAATTGGATTTAATTCTATTTATGTTCTTACTGAATAACTGCTTTTCTTCTTCAAACATTTCGATAGCCACATTATTCTTATCTGTTACAACAAAAACAATCAGACACACAATACCCGCAAGCATTGCGAATGTATAAGGATTTAATGATTTAAGAATTGAAATGATATAAACAAGAACCTGAATAACTCCGGTAATAATTCCTTTCTTTGGACCATACTGTTCAGCAATAGCAACAGATGGGAAAAGGCATAGTACTGGTAGTACTGGTTTAGATATATTAATAAGATCACTAGTAAAGTTATATGGCAAACTATTGAATAAAGCCTGAATACCATTAGTTCCATAAAAACAGATTGCACCCCACAGAGCACCTAGGCCAATAGCCATCCACTTATTAGTTGATTTAGCACCAATACAGTCAGTTGCGATTAAGGTGAAGTGGCACGCAATTAGTCC
>R27__coassemble_535_pt1 | contig 23377 bp, 40 predicted proteins | sample R27__metabat2_high_PE_052 | metagenome-assembled genome bin R27 | reverse complement strand
GTTTTAATCTGATCCATAGTCGTTTCTCCTACAACTTAATTTTATATAAGTAATTATATTGATGTATACAAACGAAACGTAGAGTGATATTCAGCGTTAACTTATCAGTAAATAAATGATTATTGATGGTATAATTAACTTGAAGAAAATTCAAGTTATATGAAGACAATACTATACACCTATAAGTTCAGACTATATCCAAACAAGGAGCAGATAATAAGATTATCAAAGTCTTTCGGCTGTGTCAGATTTGTTTATAATTACTTCCTAAACAAAGAAAAAGAAGAATATAGAAACAGCAAGAGACATTTGGGATATTACAGTAACGCCAAAAAACTGACAAAACTGAAGAAAGAACTCATATGGCTTAAAGAGTGTAACAGTCAATCACTTCAGTATTCCCTAAAGAATCTGGAAAGGGCTTATACAAACTTCTATGAACATAGAGGTGAACTGCCTGTGTTCAAATCAAAGAAATCTCATTATGATTCATTCACTGTTCCTGAGTTTACTACTATAGATGATAGATATATATTCTTCCCTAAGTTCAAGGAGGTATAAGATGCAGATTCCATAGATTAGTTGAAGGTAATATAAGATTCTTTACTATAAGTAAAACTCCTGGCAATAAGTATTATGTATCTATTACAGTAGAGAAAGAATGTGAACCATCAGTCAAGACCAACAAATCAACAGGTATAGATTTAGGAATAGATAATCTGTTGACTATGTCTGATGGAACAGTTATTCCTAACAATAAGTATCTTTTGAAATATTCAAAACAGTTATCTAAAGCTCAAAAACATTTGTCAAGAAAGAAGTATGGTTCTGCCTCTTATAACAGACAAAGACTTAAGGTATCAAGGATACAGGAAAAGATATCCAACTGTAGACATGATTATCTTCATAAGATTACATCTGATCTGATTCACAAGTATGACATTATATGTATAGAGGACCTGGACAATAAAGAAATGAAATCAAAAGAACTGCGTAATGGAGAATATCGAAAACAAAGATCTACTCTTAATCGCAATCTTTCAGATACCTCTTTTGGAACGTTCAGGTCATACCTGTCATATAAGGCAGATTGGAATGATAAGTCTGTCATTAAGGTAAACAGATTCTATCCTTCCTCCAAGATGTGTCATATCTGCGGATACAAAAAGACAGATCTTACTCTTCAAGATAGAATGTGGATCTGTCCAATATGTAATACAGTACATAATAGAGACTACAATGCCTCTATTAACATCCTTAATGAGGGATTAAGAATCAAATCATTATCGTCAGGAACTGGCGATTACACTGATGGAGCTGCATATAAATCATCAATGATGGTATCTGAACCTATATTCAGATACCTGGATGAAGCAGTTATGAAGTCAGAAGCCACTAAATCTTTAGTTTAGTGGCAGTTCACAATCTTGCCTCGAATGTGAATCCTAAGCCATTGACATCTGTTGCATCAGTAATGATGACAAACGCTTCAGGATCGATATCACGGATAATCTTCTTGCAATCTTCTAACTGATTGTTGAAGACAACTGTCATTAATACTTCTTTATCATCATTGGTGTATCCGCCTTTACCATGAAGAATTGTCGTTCCTCTTTCAAGTTCATCGTGAATTCTAGGAATCATCATCTCATACTTATCAGAGATGATTTCTACCTTCTTGGCTTCAATACCGCCATAAGCATTTATTACTCTTTCCATTGTGAAACTTGTAAAGAATACACTTATTAGTCCAATCAGCACATCATTTAAACCATAGATGAATAATCCTGCTGATACGGTTATGGCATCCATAATCATAATGCCCTTGCTTGCAGATATGCCAAGATACTTCTCCATAATCAGTATCGGTACGTCCGCACCACCAGATGATCCACCATTTCTAAAAATCAAACCAATACCCGCACCACCTATTACGCCACCATAGATTGCAGCCAGTATCGGATCTATTTCGTATTTTGGTAGCATTCTACTTACCGCCAGTAGCATGAATGGATAAGATACAGAATGTACTATCGTATTAACGGTAAACTCTCTTCCAAGCATTATACATCCAACTATGAATAATGCTGTTGATATGATGATAACCAGAATATCTGCATCTATAGAAATAAAAGGTTCAAGAAGTGAAACAATACCTGCAATACCACCAGTTAAAACATTACTAGGCAAAAGAAACATACCTACTGCTATGGCAAAAAGTAATGTACCTATTTCTATAAAGAATACTTTTGTTATTTTCTCTTTCATACCTGTTCTATTTTATCATTAAAGGCATTTTAAAAGCTCCCTAGGGAGCTTTTTATGATATTAAACTAATTCAATTGTTGCCATAGGAGCAGCATCACCACGTCTTACATAAGTCTTAGTAACACGTGTGTAACCACCGTTTCTATCTTTATATTTTGGAGCAACTTCATCGAATAATACCTGAACAGCAGTCTTGCCGTCTTTACCTTTGATGTCAGCCATTTCATTAGCAGCTTGTCTTCTTGCAGCTAAATCACCTTTCTTACCAAGAGTGATTAGATGATCAACAACACTTCTTAATTCCTTAGCTTTCATTTCAGTAGTTTCGATCTTGCCTTTAAGAATCAGATCAGCAGCCATGTTCTTAAGAAGGGCAACTCTATGTTCAGCGGTACGACCTAATTTACGATTTTCCATTTATCTATCCTCCTTAATCATTGTGCTTGAATGACAGGTTAAGTTCTTGTAATTTCTCTTTTACTTCTTTAAGAGATTTCTTACCAAGATTTCTAACTCTGCTCATATCTTCTTCAGTCTTCTGTGTTAGTTCTTCAACTGTAGAGATACCAGCTCTCTTTAAACAGTTATAAGATCTAACTGATAAGTCTAAATCGTCAATTGACATATTGATCTTCTTAGCATTTCCTTCATTAACGAAATCCTGCATTAATGAATCCATTTCAGCTACTTCCTGATCAACTTCTGTTAATAATTCTAAGTGAGATACTAGAATCTTAGCAGATAATGCCATTGCTTCTTTTGGATTGATTGAACCATCGGTCCAAACTTCAATTGTTAATTCATCAAATTTTGTTGACTGACCAACACGTGTTGGCTGTACATCATAATTTGCCTTAACAACTGGAGTATAAATAGAATCTGTATAAATACTTGTATGTCCCTGAGATGAACCCTGATATAATTGCTTGTTTTCATCAGAAGATACATAACCTCTACCATTACGAGCCATTAATTCCATGTTTAGAGAACCGCCCTTATCAAGATGAGCAATTTCTAATTCAGGATTTAATACTTCGACACCAGCAGGAAGAATGATATCTCCAGCAGTTACTGTGCAAGGACCCTTAGCATTGATTCTTAATGTGTGAACTTCTTCATCAGCGATATCAAGAATCAACTGCTTAATATTTAATACGATCAATGTAACATCTTCTTTTACACCCTTAATTGATGAGAATTCATGGAATACATCATCAATCTTTATAGAATATACTGCACCACCTGGAAGAGATGACAGCATAGTTCTTCTAATTGCGTTACCTAATGTTGTACCAAAGCCTCTCTCAAGAGGTGAAATGACGAATTTGCCATAGTTCTCTGATTCAACATAGTCGCTAATTTTGAATTTAGGACGTTCAAATTTATTCATCGTTTTCCTCCTTAGCCTCTAGGCTTCTTTGGTGGACGACAACCGTTATGTGGAACAGGTGTTACGTCGTTGATTGAAGTGATCTCCAAACCAGCGCTAGCAAGTGCTCTAACAGCAGCTTCTCTACCAGGACCTGGTCCTTTAACCTCAACATCAACTTTCTTCATACCGTGATCCATAGCAGTCTTACCAGCAGCTTCAGAAACAAGTTGAGCAGCATATGGTGTAGACTTTCTTGAACCCTTGTAGCCAAGTGCACCAGCACTAGACCAAGCGATGACGTTACCAGCTTCATCAGCAATACTTACGATTGTATTATTGAATGTTGAATGAATATGAGCAACACCATTAACAATATTTTTCTTAACACGTTTTTTACGAACGGTTTTTGCTTTCTGTGCCATATCTTACCTCCTACTTCTTCTTGTTAGCTACTGTTCTTCTTGGACCCTTACGAGTTCTAGCATTAGTCTTAGTTCTCTGGCCTCTTACAGGTAAGCCTTTTCTATGTCTAATACCACGGTAGCAACCAACTTCCATTAAACGCTTAATGTTTAATTGTGTTTCTCTTCTTAAGTCACCTTCTAATTTGTAACTATCAAGAGCTTTTCTTATCGCATTTTCCTGTTCATCAGTAAGATCCTTAACACGGATATCTTCACTAATGCCACATTCAGCTAAAACTTTTTTAGATGTTGAAAGACCAACACCATAGATATAAGTTAATGACACTACTACACGTTTGTTGTTAGGAATGTCAACTCCAGCTATACGAGCCATTTAATCTCTTCCTCCCTTTTAACCTTGTCTTTGTTTGTGTTTAGGGTTTTCACAAATAACCATGACGCGACCTTTACGCTTAATAACACGACACTTATCGCACATTGGTTTTACAGATGGTCTTACTTTCATGTTTTCCCTCCTAGACTATTTATGTCTAAATGTAATTCGCCCACGTGTTAGATCATAAGGCGAAATCTCTACTGTCACTTTATCACCCGGTAAAATGCGGATGTAATGCATACGGATTTTACCAGAAACGTGAGCCAGGATTTCGTGACCGTTTTCTAATTTCACCTTGAATTGTGCGTTTGGTAATGTATCAGTAACCAAACCTTCGATTTCGATAACATCTTGTTTTGCCAAATAATTAATCCTCCTTTGTAAGAATTCGATAGCCATCATCAGTGATAGCTATTGTGTGTTCATAATGTGCAGCCAGAGAATGGTCTCTGCTCTTTACGCCCCAGTCGTCATCCAATGTATAACAGTGAGGCTTACCCATAAATACCATTGGTTCTACTGCAATGCACATACCCTTCTTTAACAGTTCAAGAGTATGAGGCTTGCCGACATTTGGTACATATGGTTCTTCATGAACGCTTCTACCGATACCATGTCCTGTGTAATCAATTGGTAGGCTGTATCCATGTGCTTCAACATAAGTCTGAATCGCATTTGATATGTCACCGATATGATTGCCAGGCTTTGCCTGTTCAAGACCCTTATATAATGATTCTTCTGTGACCTTTAGCAGATCCAAGGTTTTCTCATCAGTAACATTACCGACGGTATAACTCCAGGCTGAATCACCATGGTAGCCTTTATAACATGCACCGACATCGATGGAAATAATATCTCCATCCTTAAGAATTGTATGATCAGGGATTCCATGCACCAGCATATCATTTATTGATGTGCATATGGCGCATGGGAATCCTTGATAATTCTTGAATGAAGGAGTAGCATCATTCTCCAGAATAACCTGTTCCGCAATTCGGTTTAACTCTAGAGTTGAGATGCCAGGTCTAACGACCTCTAACATTTTCTTGTGAACTCTGGCAACAATCTTTCCAGCCTGTGCCATCAGTTCAATCTCACGAGGAGATTTTATCGAAATCATTTTAAACCTTCTAAGATGGCCTTAATATCGTTGAACACGTCATCTGTTGTTTGATCAGCATTGACGTTTCTAACTAAATCCATCTTCTTGTAATAATCAATAATAGGTTCTGTTAAGTTGTGGTATGCTTCAAGTCTAACCTTTAGGCTTTCAGCGTTGTCATCAGCTCTGATGATTAATTCACCACCACACTCATCACAAACATTTTCTTTTGAAGTTGGCTTGTAATAGATGTTGTAGATTGCACCACACTGAGGACATAATCTTCTTCCTGTAATTCTCTTAAATAGCACTTCATCTTCAATATCAAGATTGATAACAGCATCAATTTTCTTTCCTAATTTCTCAGCGATTTCAGAGAAGTCAATTGCCTGTTCAATTGTTCTTGGATAACCATCGAATAAGAAACCCTTATTAATATCATCCATAGATAATCTTTCAACAATCAGATCATGAATAATTGAATCAGGAACAAGATTTCCTTTATCCATATATTCCTGTGCTTTTTTACCAACAGGTGTGGCATCCTTGATTGCCTGACGTAAGATATCACCAGTTGAAATATGAGCAATATCATATTCCTCGATGATTCTTTCAGACATTGTACCTTTGCCGGCACCAGGGGCACCAATAATTAGAAGATTCATTTTTTTATTTACCTACAAAACCTTTATATTGTTTCTGTGTCAATTGACCTTTCATCTGCTTAATTGTATCCATAGCAGTACCAACAACGATGATGATACCTGTACCACCTACGGCAGCTCTTTGAGAAAGACCTGTCAAATTTGATACAACGTATGGAAGAATTGCGATGAATGTCAGTAACAGAGCACCAAGAACTGTAATTCTGTTTAATACTTTAGAAACATAATTCTTGGTTTCTACTCCAGGTCTTACACCTGGAATATATTGTCCATTCTTGCCTAAATCATCAGCCATCTTTTGCGGATCAATGGTCAGATTTGTGTAGAAGAATGTGAACAAAATAATTAATACAGCATAGAACATTAAGAACCAAGGACTTGTGAAATCACAAATCTTCTGTAACCAGTTATAAGCATCCTTGTTAACCCAAGAAGCAATAATCTGTGGTCCTTGAATAAGTGCTGATGCAAAGATAACAGGAACTACTGAAGCACTGTTTATCTTTAATGGTAAGTGGTTTAGATCACCCTTAGTCTTGTTGATAGCACGTGATGACTGCTGAATTGGAATTCTTCTTTCAGACATCTGCATAACAACTACTAATACGATGATTGCTATATACATTAATATATAAGCAATGAAACCACCAACGCCTAGTGTACTAGTTGCGTTTTCACCAATGAATGTTGCATAAACTGTCTGCCATGTTGATGGCATATCTGCAACGATACCAGCGAAGATAATCATACTTGTGCCGTTACCAATACCCTTTGTGGTAATCTGATCAGCTAGCCATAGTAAGAACATAGTACCAGCAGTAAAGATAACTGCAATGTATAAGTATGAAATAAATCCTGGATTATCAACGATACCATATTGGTCAGATAATAACTTAACAATAAAGTATCCTTGTACTAGACCCATTACAACGCCTAAGTAACGTGTAATACGATCCATCTGCTGACGACCTTTTCTTCCTTCCTTAGCCATATCAGCTAATGCAGGAATAATATCCATCGCTAACAGTTCGATAATAATACTTGCGGTGATGTATGGACCAACACCCAATGAGAAGATTGACATCTGCTCAATTGATCCACCACCCAAGATATTCATCATATTCAATATTGAATTCGCACTCAGCTTGATTACAATATCGTTAATTCCAGGTGCAGGAATAGCTGAACCCAGACGATAAAGAAATAACACACCAAGGGTGAAGAATATCTTTTTTCTAATATCTTTGTTTTTGAAGAAATCTATAAATGTTGAAAACATTAGATCACCTCTACTTTTCCGCCTGCCTTTTCAATAGCGGCTTGAGCTGACTTAGAAATCTTGTTGCAAGTAACATTTACTTTCTTTTCAAGAGTTCCGTTACCCAATACCTTAATACCGTTAAGCTGTTTCTTAACGATACCAGCTTGTTTTAGAAGCTCTGGAGTCACAGTTGTACCATCTTCAAATCTGTTTAAATCTGAAAGATTGATGACAGCATATTCCAAACGGTTGATATTTGTGAAACCACGTTTTGGAAGACTCTTGTATAAAGGAGTTTGACCGCCTTCGAATCCGATAGCAACACCGCCACCAGATCTAGCGTTCTGACCCTTATGACCTTTACCAGCTGTCTTGCCCTGGCCACTACCTTGGCCTCTGCCTAGACGCTTTGTTGAGTGACGAGCACCCTTGTTATATTTCATTTCATTTAAGTTCATAGTGGCCTCCTATCTGATTTCCTCAACCTTCATGCCACGAAGCTTAGCAACTGAATTAACAGTCTTTAATTCAGTTAGAGCCTTCATAGTTGCATGAACCTGGTTGATAGGTGTACGTGAACCTACACACTTAGTGATAACGTCTGTTGCACCTGCAAGTTCAAGGATTGCACGGACAACACCACCGGCAACAATACCAGTACCAGGAGCAGCAGGTCTTAAGACAACCTGACCAGCACCATAGTTACCTACAGTTGCATGTGGGATAGTTCTATAACCATCGACTAGTGGAATTCTTACTACATTTTTCTTTGCTGTTTCGCTTGCTTTTCTGATAGCATCAGGTACTTCATTAGCTTTTCCTAAGCCGTAGCCAACTCTACCCTTCTTATCACCAACTACTACGATGGCAGCGAATCTCATTCTTCTACCACCCTTAACAGTCTTAGAAATACGGTTGATTTGAACTACTCTCTCATCAAATTCTTTAACTTCTTGTCTGAAGTTCTTCTTGAAAGGCTTTCTGTCTTTCTTGATTTCTTTATTAGTATTTTCCATTAAAGTACTCCTTAGAATTTAAGACCAGCTTCTCTAGCTGCCTCAGCTAATGCCTGAACACGTCCGTGATAAATGTAACCACCACGGTCGAATACAACATTTTCAATTCCTTTTGCTAGAGCTCTTTTAGCGATTTCAGCACCAACCTGCTTAGCAGCTTCCACATTACTGCCGTTAGCAAGTTTCATTTCTACAGATGAACATGATACTAATGTTGTACCATTAACATCATCAATAATCTGACAGTGAATATGAGCATTTGAACGGAATACATTCAAACGTGGGCAAGATTCAGTACCAGAAACTTTTCTTCTAATACGTTCATGACGTCTTTGACGATCTTTGTTTTTATCATTTTTAGAATACATGTCTTTTCTCCTTTCCCACTATTATGCTCCGGTAGCAGCTGTCTTACCTTCTTTATGACGAACATGCTCACCTTGATATCTAATACCCTTACCTTTGTAAGGTTCAGGCTTACGATAAGATCTGATTACAGCTGATACTTCACCAACTCTTTGCTTATCAATACCTGAAATAATAATTGTCTGAGGATTAGGTACTTCACATGTGATACCATCTTCGATTTCGTAGTTAATATCATGAGAGTAACCTAACTGCATATTTAATACTTTGCCGTTCATAGCAGCTTTATAACCAATACCAACAATTTCTAGTTGTCTCTTGAAACCATCAGTAACACCGACGATCATATTGTTTAATAAAGCTCTTGTAGTACCGTGTAACTGCTTAGTGTGCTTTTCTTCATTAGCTCTTACGCAGTTTACTTCAGCACCTTCCACCTTAATAGTAATTAGTGGACTGAATTGACGTGTTAAAGTTCCCTTAGGGCCCTTTACAGTCACCTCATTACTGTCAGATACGTTGATTTCGCATCCAGCAGGAATGGTAATCGTTTTATTCCCGATACGTGACATAATTTTCTCCTTATATTAATTACCACACGTAGGCAACAACTTCACCACCGATGCCAGCTTTTCTAGCATCACGGTCAGTCATTAAACCTTTAGGTGTAGATATAATTGCAATTCCTAGTCCATTTAATACTCTAGGGATGGCATTGCTTCTAGCATAAACTCTAAGACCAGGTTTAGAGATTCTCTTTAGACCAGAGATAACTTTCTGATTATCTGGTCCAAACTTCAAATCGATAACGATAGTCTTTTCTTTGCCTTCACCTTCAACTTTATAGTCTTCAATGAAGCCTTCCTGCTTAAGGATACGAGCAATTTCAACTTTCATCTTGCTTGCTGGTACGTCTACAGTCTTATGACCTGCGCTTAACGCATTTCTGATTCTTGTCAGCATATCAGCAACTGGATCTGTAACATTCATCATTGTTCTATCCTCCTTTACCAACTAGCCTTCTTAACACCAGGGATCTGACCCTTGTATGCTAATTCTCTGAAGCAGATACGGCATAGTTTATACTTTCTTAATACTGAATGTGGACGACCACATCTTTCACATCTTGTGTAAGCTCTAGTAGAGAACTTAGCTGGACGATGTGCTTTAACTTTTAATGATGTCTTTGCCATGAGTTCTCCTTTCTATTTCGCAAATGGCATGCCCATTAGAGTTAATAACTCTTTGCATTCTTCATTTGTCTTAGCTGTAGTAACGATAACGATATCCATACCACGAACTTTGCTTACCTTATCATATTGGATTTCAGGGAAGATAATCTGTTCCTTGACACCCAGTGTGTAGTTTCCTCTACCATCGAATGCAGTAGTTGAAACACCACGGAAATCTCTAACTCTAGGTAAAGAGATGTTTACTAACTTATCTAAGAATTCATACATTCTTTCGCCTCTAAGAGTAACCTTACATCCGATTGGAGTACCTTCTCTTAGTTTGAAGTTTGCGATTGATTTCTTAGCCTTAGTAATTACTGGCTTCTGACCAGCAATCTGTGTTAATTCTGCAACTGCATCTTCTAACTGCTTAGGTTCTGCAACAGCTTCACCAACACCGATATTTAATACGATCTTAACAACTTTAGGAGCTTGCATTGCAGAAGTGTAGTTGAACTTCTTAATTAAAGCTGGCTTAATTTCCTTGTTGTATTTTTCTTGTAAACGGTTCATTATTTCTTATCCCCCTTTACAGCTGCTTTTGTTTTAGCATAAATTCTTGTCTTGTTTCCTTTGTCGTCTAATTTGTAGGCAACTCTAGAAGCTTTCTTTGCTTTTGAGTCATATAGCATAACGTTTGATGCGTTAATTGGTACTTCCTTATTGATGATTCCACCGTCAGGATTCTCGTTATTAGGTTTCTGATGTTTCTTAGCGATGTTTACGCCTTCAACAACGATCTTGTTTGCTTTAGGGAATACAGCGATTACTTCACCAACTGTACCTTTATCAGCACCAGCGATAACTATTACTTTGTCACCTTTTTTAATCTTCATAACTGGCCTCCTATAAAACCTCTGGTGCTAAAGACACAATCTTCATATAGTCTTTATCACGAAGTTCTCTTGCCACTGGACCAAAGATACGAGTTCCTAGTGGAGTGTTGTCATCTTTAATGATTACTGCTGCATTGTCATCGAACTTGATGAATGAACCATTTTCTCTTCTGATTCCATACTTAGTTCTAACGATAACAGCTTTTACTACTTGACCCTTTTTAGCAGCGCCACCTGGAGTAGCGTCTTTTACTGAACAAACAACGACGTCGCCGATGTTTGCATACTTTCTGTGTGAACCACCAAGGCAACGAATTACTAGTAATTCTTTAGCACCGGTGTTATCAGCAACTTTTAATCTTGTCTCATTATGTACCATAACTTACCTCCTATAGAATTACTGCCTTTTCAACGATCTTAACTAGACGGAAATGCTTGTCTGCAGATAGTTGTCTTGTTTCCATGATTTCTACTAAATCACCAACCTTAGCTTCATTATTTTCATCATGAGCCTTGAACTTTCTAGTGAACTTAGTTTGTTTCTTGTATAGAGGATGAGCCTTTTTTTCATCAATGGCAACAACGATTGTCTTATCCATCTTGTCAGAAACAACTCTTCCCTGAAGTACTCTTCTATGTGTAGTTCTTTCCATTATTTAGCTCCTCCTTCTCTTTCTTTAATTACTGTAAGAATTCTAGCAATAGACTTCTTGATTTCTCTGATACGCATTGGGTTATCAATAGAACCTGTAGCTCTTTGGAATCTTAGGTCGAATAGTTCAACTTTAAGATCATCTAAAGTCTTAGTTAATTCTTCAGTTTTCATATCTCTAATTTCTTTGATGTTCATAACTATTCACCTTTCTTTACAAATTTTGCTTTAACAGGTAATTTATTTGCACCTAAGCGAAGAGCTTCTCTAGCAGTAGCTTCATCAACACCACCGATTTCAAACATAACTCTACCCTTTTGTACAACAGCTACCCAACCATCAGGAGCACCTTTACCAGATCCCATACGAACTTCCAATGGTTTCTTTGTGATTGCTAATTGTGGGAATATTTTGATCCAAACATTACCACCACGGTTCATGTATCTAGTGATAGCAACACGGGCTGCTTCAATCTGATTACTTGAAACGTATCCGCCAGTAGTAGCAACTAGTCCGTAATCACCGAATACGACTTCTCTACCAGCTTTTGACTTACCTTCGTAACTCAAACGATGAGGACGACGATACTTAGTTCTTTTTGGCATTAACATAATTATTCAGCATCCTCCTTTACTTCTTCAGTCTTAACTTCTTCAACCTTTGCTTCTACAGCAGCTTCTTCAGCCTTGTTTTCAGCATTTCTAGGTCTTCTGTTTCTCATAGGACGATTACCCATTGTCTTTGGTTTTTCAGGTTCCTTAACCATCTCACCTGGTAATACTTCACCACGGCAGATCCAAACCTTAACACCTAACTTACCATAAGTAGTCATTGCTTCTTCCCAAGCGAAGTCGATATCAGAACGTAATGTATGTAGTGATACAGAACCTTCAGAATATCCTTCAGATCTTGCGATATCAGCACCACCAAGTCTTCCGCTAATAGAAGTCTTGATGCCCTTTGCACCAGCTCTCATTGTCTGTTGGATTGCTTTCTTCTGAGCTGTACGGAATGATTGTCTTTCTTCCAGCATCTTAACAATCTTTAAGGCAACTAAACGTGCATCTAGATCAGGGTTAGCAACTTCAACGATGTTGATGTTGATTTCCTTACCCTTTGTCATTTTTTCTAATTTCTTTTTAAGATCAGCTAATTTTTCACCATCTGTACCAATGAACATGCCTGGACGAGCAGTTCTAATGATAAGGTTAACGCGATTCTTACTTCTTTCAATCTCAACTCTTGATACTAAACAGTCAGCACATTCCTTAAGAATGAATTCACGAATCTTAACGTCTTCCAACAATAAATCGCCATAATCTTTTTCAGCGTACCATCTGGATTCCCAGTCTCTAACTACGCCAATTCTTAATCCTATTGGACTTACTTTTTGACCCATTGTTTTCCTCCTTATCTACTAGCTACCACGATAGTGATGTGGCTAGTTCTTTTCATAATTGGTGATGCAGAGCCTTTAGCACGAGGCATGTATCTCTTCATTGTGATACCCTCATTTGCATAACACTCTTTTACATATAGCTTATCTTCGTCCATTTGATTGTTGTGAGTAGCATTTGCAATTGCACTCTTTAATACCTTCAAACTAACTTCTGCAGCATAGTTTGGAGTTAAGCTTAGGATACCCATAGCTTCTTTAGCATCCTTGCCTCTGATAAGGTCTAGAACCAGTCTAGCTTTACGCGCAGAACATCTGACTGTCTTAGCTGTAGCTTTAACATCTTTTGGTTCAACAGGCTTAACTTCTTCTTTAACTTCTTCAACTTTTTTAGTTCTTGCCATATTAACCTCCTACGCTTTCTTATCATCATCGGCGTGAACACCGTGACCAACGAATTTTCTTGTTACAACAAATTCGCCTAACTTGTGTCCAACCATGTCTTCAGTTACATATACTGGAACATGTTCCTTACCGTTGTATACAGCGAATGTATGTTCAACGAATGCAGGGAAGATAGTAGATCTTCTTGACCAAGTTTTAATTACTTCTTTTTTACCAGCCGCATTCAATGCTTCAACTTTTTTCATTAAGTGTTCATCAACGAATGGACCCTTTTTTAAACTACGACTCATTTTCTCTCTTCCCCTTTCTACTTATCGTTTCTTCTTCTGATGATTAACTTAGAAGAAGCTTTCTTGTGTTTTCTAGTCTTAACACCCATAGCTTTCTTGCCCCAAGGTGTCATAGGTGACTTACGACCAATTGGTGTTCTACCTTCACCACCACCATGAGGGTGATCTACAGGGTTCATAACTGAACCACGTGACTGAGGTCTGATTCCTCTGTAGCGGTTTCTACCTGCTTTACCCCAGTTGATTAAGCTGTAATCTTCATTACCAACCTGACCAATTGTTGCACGGCAGTTCTTCATAATCTTTCTTGTTTCACCAGATGCAAGTCTGATTGTTACATATTTGTCTTCAATACCTAGGATCTGAGCACTTACACCAGCAGCTCTTGCTAACTGTCCGCCCTTACCTGGCTTTAACTCAACATTGTGGATGATTGTACCTTCAGGCATGTTACCCATCTCTAAGCAGTTACCAACTTTGATATCTGTCTTAGAACCTGATACAACTGTCATTCCTACTTCTAAGCCTTTAGGAGCTAAGATATATCTCTTCTCACCATCAGCATAGAACAGTAAGGCAATGTTTGCGTTTCTGTTTGGATCGTATTCAATAGCATTTACTTTTGCTGGAATACCATCTTTGTTTCTCTTGAAATCAATTACACGGTACTGCTTCTTAGCGCCGCCACCGATGTGTCTTGATGTAATTCTTCCTGTGTTACCACGTCCACCAGTCTTACTCATTGAGACAGTCAAACTCTTTTCAGGAGTTGACTTAGTTATCTCATCGAAGGTCAGACCAGTCATTCCACGTCTACCAGGAGTAGTTGGCTTATACTTTTTAATAGCCATTTTTAATTTCTCCTTTTCATGCAATTATCCGGAAATAGCATTTTTCTTCCGATAGTTTTTCAGATAATTATTTATCTGATAAGATTTCAATCTTAGAACCTTCTTTAAGCTTGATGTATGCTTTTCTGACAGCCTTAGTCTTACCAAGGTATCTTCCCATACGCTTAGCTTTTGGTTTCTGATTGACTACATTTACTGACTCAACTTTTACGTTGAAGATTTCTTCGATAGCCTGCTTAATCTGAATCTTGTTTGTTCCTTTAGCAACTTCGAATACTACAGTATTGTTTGTTTCTTCAGACTTGATTGTCTTTTCTGTTACAAGAGGACGAATAATAATATCTCTAGCGTTACTCATTATCCTAATACCTCCCCTGTCTTAACTGCTGCAGCTTTTGTCATGATAAGCTTGTTAGCATTCTGAATGTCATAGATGTTTAATCCTTCAACAGTTACCATTTCGATACCCTGTAGATTTCTTAAACTCATGTAAGCATTGTCGAAGTTTTCTTCTACGTCAACAACGAATAATGCTTTTCTATCAATACCAAGGTTCTTGCAAACTTCTGCGAAGCTCTTAGTCTTGATTTCTTTTACTTCGATTGAATCGATAACTACTAGGTTACTGTCCTGAGCCTTTAGAGTTAAACCAGATCTTAATGCTAATCTTCTAACTTTTCTGTTTAACTTGAAGGTATGAGATCTAGGTGTAGGACCAAAGGCGATACCACCATGTCTGTATTGAACAGCTCTTGTACTACCTTGTCTTGCACGACCAGTACCCTTCTGTCTGAATGGCTTCTTGCCGCCGCCTGATACTTCAGCACGAGTCTTTGTATCATGTGTGCCCTGTCTTAGAGAACTCTGTTGTCTTAAGACTGCGTCAAATATTGCCTGTGTGTTTACTTCGCAAGCAAACACTGAGTCAGCTAAATCAATGTCGCCAACTTTTTTACCAGTTAAATCTAATACGTCTAGCTTCATCTGTTTAGCCCTCCTTTGTTAATAGAACTTTAGGTTCTACATGTTTTACTTTCTTAGTTGTGGTCTTAACAATTACCATACCTCTCTTAGGTCCTGGTACATTGCCTTTAACCAGCATGTAATTCTTTTCTGCGTCTACTTTGATTACTTCCAGATTCTGGTTAGTAGTCTTTAAAGTTCCGTCATGTCCTGGCATTGGTGTATTCTTTTCGATACGACCATTGTTTCTACCAGTTGTAGCTAATGAACCAACACTTCTGTGGACAGGTCCAGCACCGTGTGTTTCATTAATCATGTGATGATGATATCTCTTTACTACGCCAGTGTAGCCTTTACCTTTAGAGATACCAGTAACGTCTACCATATCACCAGCGGAAAAGATATCAACTTTAATTGTTTGTCCTACTTCAGCGTCAACTTCATCAATCTTGATTTCCTTGACGAATTTCTTAGGAGCGCTGCCAGCTTTCTTAGCGTGGCCAATTTCTGCTTTTGTAGCTCTTGTCTCTTTGACATCTTCTAATCCAAGCTGTAATGCTGCATAACCGTCTGTTTCAACTGTCTTCTTTTGAAGAACGACATTTGGTTCACATTCGATTACAGTTACAGGAATCAGATTACCTTCATCAGTGAAGACTTGAGTCATACCAAGCTTTCTTCCAAGTATTCCTTTCATGATGTGTCCTTTCTCTATAACTTGATTTCAATATCGACACCACTTGGCAGTTCCAAACGACTTAGGGCATCAATAGTCTTGGCACTTGGTCCAATGATTTCGATTAAACGCTTGTGCGTTCTGATTTCGAACTGTTCACGAGAATCTTTGTACTTGTGTACAGCTCTTAGAATTGTAACTACCTGCTTTTCTGTAGGTAGAGGGATAGGTCCAACGACCTTCTTTACACCACCATCTTCAGCAGCCTTAACGATTTTCTCAGTAGCTACATCTAATGATCTGTGTTCGTAAGCTTTTAATTTAATTCTTACGTTGTTCTTTGCCATAGAATTTTCCTCCTATACTCTATTAACCCTTGCGGGTAATTCGCTCCATGTGAGTTCCCTGGTTATCACACTATCACACAGGTTTCAGTGTGCCAGCAATCTCCCATATCTTCGCAAATGCTTTGTTATTATACGCTTTTTAGCACTTATTTTTCAATAAAAAAATGATAAAAAATGCGCATTTTATTGAACTTTTTAAATATTGGTAATTCAACTGACATTGGTGTGTCGCAAAAATCACTTTTTTTGATCATTTTCTGCCATTTTTATACCCAAAAATACCCGAAAAACTATGATTTACTACCTAATTATTTCCTAGGACATTAGAAAAAACGCCCTATTTTGGGGTAAAATTAGCCTATGAACAAGAAAGCATACTTCGCAGGAGGCTGTTTCTGGTGTATTACCCCTATTTTCAAGGAGATTCCTGGTGTTTTTGAGGTAATTTCGGGCTATTGTGGAGGTAAAACCATCAATCCAAGCTATGAAGATGTTAAATCTCAAACCACAGGACACCGTGAAACTATCTGCATTACATATGATGAATCAGTAGAATATGGCACATTAGTGGATATTTTCTTAAACAATGTTGATCCATATGATGAATTTGGCCAGTTTATTGATAAGGGACATTCCTATACCCTGGCCATCTATTACAGTAATGACGATGAATTAAAGATTGCTCAGCAAAAGATTAAACAGCTAGAAGATAAAACAAATAAGAAAACATATATCAGCCTAGAACCATTTGAAGTATTCTACAAAGCTGAAGAATACCACCAGGATTACTATCTTAAGAATCCTGAGGCATTTGAGAAAGAATTAATTGAATCCGGAAGAAAAAAATGAAGAGATAACTATCTCTTCATTGCTTGTTTAATAATCTTATCCATGGTTCTTTTCTTATCAGCTTCACGTTTATCGTGAAGATTTTTACCTTTAGCCAGACCAATCTCCATCTTTACTAATCCATCTTTGAAGTAAAGCTTCAAAGGAATTACTGTATAACCCTGCATCTTTACCTTAGATGCCAGTTTATTAATCTCTGATTTATGAAGCAGAAGCTTACGTTCTCTAGTTTCATCATGGTTGTTGTAAGAGCCCTCTTCATAGATTGCGATATGCATATCCTTAACAAGTGCTTCCCCACCAACAAAAGAGACATAAGATTCTTTTATTGAAGCTTTGCCTTTTCTGATTGATTTAATCTCTGTCCCTACCAGAACCATACCAGCTTCATATGTTTCTTCGATGATATAGTCGTGGTAAGCTTTCTTGTTTACAGCAATATCCTTCATATTTTAAAAAAGGAGTTTACACTCCTTATTCAACAACTCTAATAATGATAACTAAGGCAAAGAAGATAATTCCTAATACCAAAGTTACAGTTGAGATTACCTTTTCAGGTCCGCGTTCCTTGATGTTCTGGAATAAACCTAAATCGCTTGAACCTGTGAATGCAGCTAATCCATCTGATTTTCCTGATTGTAATAAGGAAATTAATATAAGTAGTACTGATACGATAAGTAATAAAATTTTCATATTATACCTCTAATGCTTTTTTATTTTATCTAAATAGTTTTTGATTGTAAAGATTTGAACTAGTGTCCTGTTTTTAAATATTCAATAATTCTTGCCTTATTTGCATTTGAACCACCAAGGCTTTCAGGAGTATCGCTATCGCCAATATATAATGGATTGACACCACCAGATGAAGGCCCTGCATAAGCAATAAGATTATAGTTTTCATCTAAATAAATGGTCGTAAAGTTGGTAAACATTGAATCTATATCTGCTTGTGTATAACCAAGCGCCTTCATTGGTTCTGTAACATAAGTCTTAATTTGACCATCTCCATTTTGGAAGTAATAGAAACGTACGCCCTCTTCCTCGATGTATCCTCTATTACGTATGCTGTTTGCTTGAGGAATTGGCTGACTCATAAAGTAACTCAAAAGTGTTGCAAAATCTTTTGAATGTTGCTTCAAAGTGCTAGTACTATAACTCTCTGGAATATTGACTGGTTTCTGGCCTAAGAATTCAAATACACATTTTTTACTTGTCTTATCCCAATATACAGTACATGTTCCATCTTTCTGAGGAGCGTTCTTAACAGTACCTAAATCTTCTAAAGTTTCTTGCACACCGCTTGTCTGCCAACCATCTTTAGCTTGTTTAAGATCAACTGTCTTTCTTACAGTTGTAGAATCATCCATGATTACTTCAATCATCACTTCGCCATATGTGGCTCTGATATTCGCAAGATCGGTCGCTTCTCTTGAGTTTTCCAAGTAATTAGTAAAAACCGGAATTGCGATTGCTATCAATACCGCGATAATCCCTACTACTGTTAGCAGTTCTGCTAATGTAAACCCTTTCTTTTTCATTGCTATGTTATTTTATTATTATTTATTTATTTTTTTCAAGATAATTGCTTTAAATTAAAAAACAGAGATTATTCATCTCTGCTTATTTGCATAACCATATAAACCTGCCGTAGAAGTTCTCTATATCAAAGATTGTATTCATTCCATTCTTCATCATGACTTTCACAGCATTCTCGTTTGTGTAGATGATGTTGTATCTTTTAAATAATTCAGCCAGTGATTCTCCTTCTTGCACTTTGCCACGGAACCATTCTGATTCATCTACTCCACCGGCTACATTTTCTAATTCTTTATCGTCGTATTTTTCCATATTGTTTTCTTCCTTTTTATCTATCTTAATTATAAAACAAAGCAGGGACATTTTGCCCCTGCATCGTTGTTATTGTGCTAGTTTAACTTTAGACCATAATTCAGATAACACTTTAAGAGTTGCTTCATCATTATGGAATGTTTCATCTAGTTCAATTCTTTCTCTAGGGATGTATGCTTCGTTATCCTCGAAGTCACCATCTTCTGCGGTGATGTCGTTGATTACTTCAGCATTTACTGAACAGTATCCTACAAATATTGTATTCTCGAATGCTGCATCATATTCAGTAATGAAGTTGATGAACTTATAAGCATTATCAACATTCTTTGCACCTGCTTGAATAACCATGGCATCAACGAAGTAGTTGGTTCCTGTATCTTCAGGCGCCCAGAATCTCATATCTTCATTTTCAGCAATAATATAAGCAGCATCACCTGAGTACATCATGCCCATAGCTTTTTCACCATATGCTAATCCATCAATACATTCATCGGTTGCGAACGCAGGATCCATAGTTCTAGAGATCTGGCATAACCATTCATATGCATCGTTGATTTCTTTTTCATCAGCAGTATTCATTGAATAACCCAATGATTTGAAAGCCAGCATGAATGAGTCACGGATTGAATCATACATGTAGATCATGCCTTTATACTTTGTGTTTCTTAATACTTCAAAGCCTTGTGTTTCAACATCTTCTTCATCAACAAGTGATGGATCATAACAGATACCAACATTGCCCCAGAAGTAAGGAACAGAGTAATCATTGTCTGGATCATAATCCATATTCTTTACATCATCATACAAATACTCAAGACATGTGAGTTTTGACTTATCAAGTTTCTGAACAAGTTTTTCATTAATCAGTCTTTCAATCATGTAGTCAGAAGGAATGATGATATCAAATGATGTACCACTTAACAGTTTTGTGTACATTGATTCATTTGAATCAAATAGTGTGATATTAACTTTAACACCATACTCATATTCAAACTGCTCAACAAGTTCATCACTGATGTATTCACCAGGCAGGAAGATATTGAGTTCACCATTATCATAATTGTTAGATAAGAAATTCTTAGCTAAAACAAGCAGTAAACAAATGGAAATTAAAATGCTAAATAGTTTCTTCATTTTTCATCCTCCTTTGTTTAATCAGTGGAACAACATTCATAAATACAAGAATTACAGTAATGCATATTACAATCAGCGTACTTAATGCATTGATACTTGGATTGATACGCTTGCTTGTTGAATAAACATATGTCGAGATATTGTTGATTCCAGGACCTGTAGTGAAGTAAGAAATTACAAAGTCATCGAATGACATTGTGAATGCTACTAAGGCACCTGATACAATACCTTCCTTAATCTGTGGAATAATAACTTTTACTAATGCTTCATATGGAGTGCATCCTAAGTCAAGTGCAGCTTCAGCAATATTGTCATCAAGCTGTCTTAGTTTTGGATTGATTGAAAGCATTACATATGGGATACAGAATACAATGTGTGCAATCAGTAATGTGCCAAAGCCTGTAGGAATATTTAATGTTGTGAAGAACAGCATTAAACCGATAGCTGTAACAATATCAGGATTTAACATTGGTAGGTTATTAACCTGTGTTACGATTTCTTTAATTACTTTATTTGATTTGCTTAGACCAATTGAAGCGATTGTTCCAACGACAGTAGAAACAATAGTAGCAATCAAAGCAATCAGTAAAGAGTAGTAAATTGATTCCATCATGCTTCTAGATTTAAACATCTTCTCATACCATCTAAGTGAGAAACCGGTAAAGTTAGTTAATGATCTAGAATCATTGAATGAAAAGAATATTACATAAACGATTGGTGCATAGAAGAATAACAGGATGAGAGCTAGATACAGCTTCTTGAAATCAAATTTCTTTTTCATTATCTGTTCTCCTCATCATAGTCAAACTTTCTTGTGAAATACATACTGATAAGTATTACTACTGTCATGATTAAGGAGATGGCTGCACCAAAGTTCCAGTCTCCTGTTGTAACAAAGTAGTTTTCAATCATATTACCTACTAATACGTAAGAGCCACCACCCAACAGTTTAGGGATGAAGAAGCTACTTACTGCAGGTAGGAATACCAGAGTGATACCGGAAATGATTCCAGGAACACTTAATGGTAAAGTAACTTTTAAGAATGCTTTCTTTCTGTCACAGCCTAAATCGAAAGCAGCATTTATCAGACTCTTATCCATCTTAGATAAAGATGTGTAGATCTGCAGAATCATGTATGGTAAGAAGTTATAAACCATACCAATATAAACTTTTACTTCAGCAGAGAAGTTTGTGTTTAGTAAGATACCTCTCCAAGCATATGTTCTAACCAGCATATTGATTAACTGTGGAGCAGTTACTAGTAATACCATTACAGTCTGTGAATTAGGATTAAGCTGAGCCATGAAGTAAGCTGCAGGATAACCTATCAGAATACAGATTAATGTAGTGACAAACGCAAGCTTAACACTGCGCAATAATACAGAGACAAACATTGAATCAGAAAAGAATCGAGAGAAATTCTCTAGAGATAGTTTTACATTGATTACAGCGTTTCCGTCTACAGTAAAGGCATAGAATACAATGATCAGCATTGGTACAACAATCAGTGCTGCTGCCCATACCATATAAGGATAAACTAATCTTCTAAAGCTCTTCATTAGTCTATACTCTTCTCCATTACATGAATATCATCTGCATCAAAATCGATTGAAACAATGTCTCCTTCTTCCTGTTTGTCTGTAGTATGAATCTTATATGTTCTACCTTCAGTAACGAATGTTACATCGTAGACACCTTCTTCAATTTCCATTGGTTCAAAATCAAATCTTACGTCATCAATTTCAATTTCGTTTTCTGTCTGTAAGTCCCATGCATAAGCATCGGCCCAGTTCTTTAAGTCAACAGAGATTGCCATTGATTCCTTGATTTCATCAATAGTCTTATAAACATCGAATGCCTGAATACCAATCATCTCTTCAGTATCTTCATTTACTTTTGGAAGTACAACATTAACACCAGCAGTTACGCTTGTGCCCTTTTCAGTCTTGAAAGTGATTTCGTATTTTCCAGCAACTTGTTTGATATCATGAATTACTTCATTGATAATGATTTCTTCTTCAGTACTTGCATCCCATGCCTGAGCATTAGAACGTAGGATCAGTTCTTCATCAGTGATTTCAGCAACGTCTTCAATATCCATTGTGAAGTCAGAAGCTGACATCTTCTCATTAGCTGCTTCGTTGAATACATCCTGGTTACCTAAAACATTTAATTTAATAGTCTTAGCAGCACCACGCTTTGTTTCAACGATTACTTCGTAGTGAACACCCTTGAATAAGCATGAGATTACTTGACCATTCATCTTGCCTTTATTCTTCTTCTTGATATCGATATCTTCAGGTCTGATTACAACATCAACACTCTGATTCTCTTTGAAGTCGTAATCGACACATTCAAAGTCCTTATCATCGAAGTTAACAAGATAATCCTTCTTCATAATGCCGTCCATGATATTAGACTGGCCGATGAAGTTTGCAACATATTTATTAACTGGTTCATTGTAGATTTCTACAGGTGTACCAATCTGTTCAATATTTCCGTCTTTCATAACAACAATCTTGTCAGACATTGTTAATGCTTCTTCCTGGTCATGAGTTACAAAGATGAAGGTGATACCAACTTCTTCTTGGATACGTTTTAATTCCTGTTGCATCTCTTTTCTAAGTTTTGCATCAAGAGCACTTAATGGTTCATCAAGAAGTAGTACGTCTGGTTCATTTACTAGCGCTCTGGCGATCGCAACTCTTTGCTGCTGGCCACCTGATAGTAATGTAACGTCTCTAGTCTCATATCCTGCTAAGCCAACTAGTGCAAGCATTCTTGTAACTTTTGGTTCAATCAAATCATCTGCCATCTTCTTGATTCTTAAACCGAAAGCAACGTTTTCATAAACATTTAAATGTGGGAATAATGCATATTTCTGGAAGACAGTATTAATTGGTCGTTTATATGCTGGAACGTCAGAGATTTCTTCACCGTTAAAAATAACAGATCCCTCATCCTGCTCCAAAAAGCCTCCTAAGATTCTCAGTAAAGTTGTCTTACCACAGCCTGAAGGGCCAAGGAGGGTGAAAAATTCACCCTC
>R27__coassemble_482_pt1 | contig 25362 bp, 28 predicted proteins | sample R27__metabat2_high_PE_052 | metagenome-assembled genome bin R27 | reverse complement strand
ATAAGCAGATAAACCGTACGCATTTATCAACTTACACAGATTAATTTACACTATCCTACAAATTCTAGCTCATTATTATTTTTCTCACCATTTTTTATGATTTAAATCGAAAGACAGGTATTTTACCTATTAATCGCCTCTTCTTCAAGACAGATTTATTCCAATTTTGGCTAAATTATGCCTTATTTAAACCTTTTGAAACTATTTTCATTGTTTAAGCTTCTGATTGGCTATCCAGTAGTATGGCATGTTTTGTTCAACGATGCGATAAAACCTCTTGGAATGGTTTGGAACAATGAAATGCACCACTTCATGGACAATGATGTATTCCAGACAATCCAAAGGATAATGGATCAGATATGAACTGATGGTAATAAGATTCTTCCTAGTATAACATACGCCCCATTTACTCTTGGTTTTGCGTGCTCTTAGTTCAGGCACTAGCTCATAGCCATAGTCTTTTAGTATATAAAGATACTTATCAAGATACTCCTGCGCATACTTTAAAAGGTCCTTATTAAGATATTTATAGAGATAATCAATAGCCGTATCAGGATTAGAGTAATTAAGATAAATGTTGTTTCCGATAATCTTGCAAGAGCTTCTATCAGCCTGCTTTGCGATTAGATTGTATTTTTCATTGAAGATATAGAATGTATCTCCACCATGATATTTCACAGTAGTTTGCTGCTTAATCTGCTGACGGTTGTAGACATTATAGATCCAATCACGCTTGCTGTTTATGAACTTATAGATTTCATATTCAGGCATGTTTAAAGGCGCACTGGCATTTATTGTCTGTTCACTAATTCTCAGATATAGATTCTTTATTTTCTTACGTTCAATAGAAACGTTAAATCGAATGCCTTTAATCTCAACCATACACCATAATTATAATTGAAAACACGATGTTTCTTATGTATAATAATAAAGCAATGGCGGACGTGGTGAAGTTGGTTAACACACTAGATTGTGGCTCTAGCATTTCGTGGGTTCGAGCCCCATCGTTCGCCCCATTAAAAATAAAACTTCTCGATTGAGAAGTTTTTGTTTACTCATATTTGAATAACTGTTTTAGATTATCCACATATTCATGATTGATTTCATCTGTATACAATGGTGAAATCGCAATGTATCCGGCTTTAATAGCGTTGATATCAATTCTCATGTCTTCAGGATCTCCAATAATCTCACAATTGACATCACCCATTACCACATAGTCAACACCAAATTCATTTTCCATATAGTAACCTTCATCATATTTGACAAAACCATTATGATCACAAATCTTTACTCCCTTAATCTCTTCTTCCTTAATATTTGGAACATTGATGTTGAGGAAGTAATTCTTATTATTTGGATCATCCACAAAATCTTTAGCAATCTTACTGACAAATCTTGCTGGAATTGAGAAATCTCCACCTGTAAAAGCATCCAGGGATATCGCAATTGATGGTATGCCATTCATGAAACCTTCTCTGGCTGCCGCAATTGTACCGGAATAAATCATATCACTTGAAACATTCCAGCCCTTATTTATACCTGATACTACTAAATCAATCTTTTCCTTGATGATAAACTGTAAACCACAGTGAATACAGTCACAAGGTGTTCCCCAGAATGAATAAGCCTTCTTGGCTCCTTGCAATTGTTTTTCTTCTATTCTTAGTCTTCCCTTATAGGTAAAATGATGAGAGTTTGCACTCCTTTCACTATCAGGTGCTACAACGTAGACATCACCTATCTCGCTTAGACTCTTCACCAATTCATGTAAAGCTTCAGAATTAATTCCATCATCGTTAGATACTAATATATTCATGTTTCCATTATACATAATTCAGTTAAAGTTCATAGTATGCATGTTATAATTTTATTTATGAAAAAGTTAATTTTAGTTTTATGTACATTATTATGCTTAGTTGGCTGCACTGATAAACCAACACCTCTACCTGATGAGCCAGATCCAAATCCTTTAAAGGAACAATACCCTGAGATTACTGGTGAATGTGTCATGATTGATGCAAGTCAGGAAGATATCATCGCCATGTTAGAAAATGGAACAGGAATTGTATTCTTCAGCTGGATTGATTGTCCATGGTGCCATGGCTATATTGATATGGTAAACCAAGCCGCTTTAGATAATGGCTTGACTGTTTTATACTACGATATTTACAATGACCGCTCTGAAAACAGTGAATTCTACCAGAAAGTTATTTCTCTAATCAGTGATTATGTTGATTTATTTGCTTATACAGCAGATGGTGAGAGTAAAGCTGCCTACGATTCAGAAGGCAAGCCAAGAATCTATGTGCCATATACAGTAATGGTTGTTAAAGGAAAAGTAATTGCCCTGGATTATCAAAGTTCAATGGAATCTGGATTTGAAGAAAACTTTGAAAAGTTCTGGAACGAAGAAGTTGCTGAGGGTGTTACGAGAAGAGAAAACACTATTGCTTACTTCAACGATTGTTTCAAGACAGTGAAGCAAGAAAAAGATAAAATTGACGAACAAGGTTGTGACGACAACTGTAAGATTGGATAGGAGTAAAATATGCCAAGAAAGATAATTCTCGATGTTGATACTGGATCAGATGATGCTGTAGCGATTATGCTTGCTGCTTTGCATCCTGAAATTGATTTACTAGCAGTATGTACTGTAAAAGGCAATCAGCCTTTATCAAATACTACAGAAAATACCAAGAGAGTATTGGACTTGGTAAAAAGCGATGCCCCATTATATATGGGATGCCGCAACAATTTTGTAAGAGACAACTGTCCTTGGAAAGTTAAATTTGAAGACCGTGCAACTATTATTGGTGAAGATGGTAAGGAACACTTCATTCATGAAGACTTCGATATGCTTCCAGAATCAAACAGACAGATTGAAGATAAACCTGCCGCAATATTCTATGTAGATTATCTAAGTTCTTGCCCAGAACCAGTTACGCTAGTATGCACTGGCCCATTAACAAACCTGGCAACTGCCCTATCAATTAATCCTGATATTATCAACAATATTGAAGAATTAGTTCTGATGGGTGGAGCTGATGATGAAGCAAATGCTTCAAGTTCTGCTGAATTCAATTTCTTCAATGATCCTGAATCTGCACAGAAAGTATTTCAGAGCGGAATCAAGAGAATTGTCTTATGTCCATTAGATGTAACTCATAAGACTATGGTTACTAAAGATGACTGCAAGAAGTTTGAAGAAATCGGAACTCCAGCTGCAATGTTTGCAAAAGAGATGTGCGAAAAGCGTATTGAAGTTCACACTCAAAGACAGCCTCTGGAATTACCTGATGCTTGTGCATTACATGATCCACTATGTATCGCCTATCTGATTGATCCTGAAGTGTTAACTGATGTCAGATACCTGCACTTAGATATTTCTCTAGAAGGCTTAACATATGGTGCAACAATCATTGACCATAGATACTTCCAAGATAACAGAAATGTTCATATCGCATACAACGGCGATCGTAAGAAATTCGTAGACATCATGTGCTACGCATTAACGCTAAATAAATAAAGGGATGTAAACATCCCTTTTCTTATATCTTATCTGAATACTCATAGGCATTTCTTTTGCCACCACCTTCACTTGGTGGAATAATGCCCAGCTCATCTTTTAAATCAATTACACCGCAATACTTGAAGCCGTTCTTTATAAGACACTTATTCATTGCAATATTTCCTTCGTGTGTATCGATTCTGATATGAGGATACATCTTCTTAAGTTCATTCATCAGATATGAACCTAAGCCCTTCTGATTAACACAAACTCTATGGATTGCGACATAGTCGCTATCATCTAACCATTTGCCATCTATCTCATCATAACTGTAGTCGTGATCAATAACCGCAAACACGCCTTGAACATTATCATCTTTTAAGACATATAATCTTCCAAGTTCAATATCATTTTCAAAGGTCTGCCTATCAGGATGACCAGTCTGCCACTGATCTATTCCATATGTAGCAATCTGCTTCTTGCCTTTATCAATGATAACCATGATTTCATCTAAGTCATTTAGATTAGCCTTAGTTATAATCATCCTTTTCCTTCTTTCTTATTGATGGATGAGAAGCTAATATCTTTTTAACTCCATGAGGATGCGGGAAGGCAATTGAGAGAATATCTTTTTCTTTGCCGATTACAATTCCTTCACCATATATCTTATGAATAACAATGTCTCCATTGCGATAATCACTCTTTGGAACTTCTTTTTTGCGTTCCATTACGATATCTTCATCAAATATACCTGAAACAATATTCTTAGGTTTTTCATCAATGTGACTTATGTATTCATCATCAATCTCATTAATGAATCTTGATGGCATCTTGTTTGACTGAACAACATATGAGAAACTGTTTGATTCACTCAGATACAGAAGCTTCTTTGCTCTAGTGTATGCAACATAAGCTAATCTTCTTTCTTCTTCTAGACCTTTTTGACCATCAATCATGGATTTCTCACTTGGGAATATTCCTTCAGATAAGCCAATTACAAATACCACTTCAAACTCCAGACCCTTGGCACTGTGAATTGTGCAAAGATTTAAGGCATCGCCTACTTCTTCAGAAGCCTTATCAGTATATAGAGAAACCATCATCAAGTATTCATCTAATGTTGAATCAGGATAAATTTCCGAATACTCTTTAATATCATCAAGTAATGACTTAACGTTTTCAAGCCTTTCGGTTTCGCTTTCCTTTTCTAGCATTGTCCTATATCCAGAATCATTCAAGACTTCCTGAAGTAATTGTTCAAGAGTTAAAGTCTTTGAGTCTTCCTTCCACTTTTCAACCATCGTTACAAAGTTATCAAAGACATCCCTATTCTTAGGATAAAGTCCGTTCTTTATAACATCATACATACTCATATTTTTTTCTAGAGCAATCGACTGAATCGCGTCAATAGTCTTGGCGCCTATTCCTCTTCTTGGCGTGTTGATGACTCTGATAAATGCCAGATCATCACTTCTAGTAATCATTCTTAAGTATGAAAGGATGTCCTTTACTTCCATACGCTCATAGAATTTAATACCGCCATATATTACATATGGAACTCTGTTTTCAATTAAGACCTTTTCAATTTCTCTAGATAGATAGTTGGAACGATATAATACTGCCATATCTCTATAGTTATAACCATCATCATGAAGCTTACATACCTGATTAACTACATAGTATGCTTCAGCAGCTTCTGACTGACAGGTCTTGTGAATTATCTTATCGCCAGGACCATTATTAGAGAACAGATCCTTTTCAACTCTGGCTTTATTTCTTCTGATTACACTATTGGCACCAGAAAGAATATTGTTTGTGGAACGATAATTCTGGGTTAAAACAATTGTCTTGGTATCTTTGAAGTCCTTGTCGAAATTGACAATGATATTAACATCAGCACCACGCCATGTATAAATAGTCTGGTCAGGATCACCTACTACATAGACATTGTCATGAACACTGGATAACTGCTTAATCAGCAGATACTGTTCCTTATCGATATCCTGGAACTCATCCACATGAATGTAATGGAACTTCTTAGCCCACTTTTCCTGGATCTTTGGATACTTCTTGAATAATCTTGTGGTGAATAAAATCAGATCATCAAAATCCAGACCATAGATACTCTTAAGTCTGTCACTATAGTACTGGTATACCTTTGCCTTGTTTATCTGTCTTGGTTCACCATATGTGAAATCCATGGCTTTTTCAGGCGAAATATCTTGATATTTATTATTGGCAATATAATCCAAGATTACTCCATATGGATACTCTTTCTTATCAATACCGATTGATTTGTATGCTTCCTTTAAGATCTGTTTCTGGTCTTCCGCATCCACAACAGTAAAGTTCTTTGGATAATCCAAAGCTACAATATCTTCAGATAGAATACGCATGCATAGTGAGTGAATTGTAGAAATCCAGACACCAGTGCCACCATCTCCAAGCATATCAATGATTCTGTTTTTCATTTCCTTAGCTGCCTTATTGGTAAAAGTAATAGCTAAGATATGTGATGGTTTAACATTCATCTTTTCAATCAGATAAACAATACGCATGGTTAAAACACGGGTTTTACCTGAACCCGCACCTGCGACAATTCTCAGATGATTTGATTCATCTGTAACTGCTTCCTGTTGCTGTTTGTTTAACTGTGAAAATTTAACCATAGGAAATATTAACCTCTTCAATTGAAGAGGTTTGTTCTTTAGTACTTGAGAGCTTTCGCTAAATGATAATTCTTGTAGTGAGGATTATCAGAAACATCCTTGATTACCTTAAAGTATTCAGGGATTTCAAATTCCTCATCACCTGATATCTGCAGATTCAGTAAGCCTTTACTCTCATCAAAATCAAACACATCAAGTTTGAAGAAATGATTATTATGAATGAAAGAATATCTTTCCTTATCAATAACACCTAATTCAGGATCTGCTTCAGCCATATAGTTGAAGTATTCTCTTTCAGAAAGAATTCTGTCAGTCTTGATTCTTTCATTTGTAGAAATAGCCTGAGCTTCAGAATAGTAGTATAAAGTACTGCCATTCTTAGTTCTCTGTCTAATTCTTCTTTCGTTACCAGTAATTGACTTTAAGTAGTGCTGAACAATATGAACATTGATTGGATTAGTTTCAGCCTTAACCTTTTCAAGTACTTCATCATTAACTTCAACAAGATACTTCTTGAATACTTCAACTGGTTTTTCATCACCAAGGTATTCAAATACGGTCTGAATAGCTTTTCTCATCTTAACTTCAAAGTCTGTTTCATTGCCGATAACAACTCTGTTTGGATGGCTCTTCCACGCTTCAAGTGATAAATCATCCATCTTTCTAGCTTCTTCTGCAGTCTCATATCTTGCAGCATTAGTAGAATAGCCATAAGCTTCTTCCTTGCCTTTAGCGCTTGTAACTAGATGAACTACCATATCATATCTGCCATCAACATCCTCATCTTTTATATCAAAGTCCTTAAGGATACGGCAGAATTCTTCTTTTCCGACATATGCTTCATCATCTCTTAAGCCTCTGTCGATGAAAACCAAGACCTTATCACCTTCGATTTCTTGCGCAGCCTGCATAACCAGTTCCTCTTTCTTAAGCTGTAAGGCAATTACATACTTCTGGAAAGGAATCATGCCAATGGTTGCAGGAGAAATACCGCCACTGATTAAATCGGTAGCAGACTCATTATCGATAATTACACGATAGCCTCTTTCAGCAAATACTTCTTCAGCACGAGACATGAATGTTGTCTTGCCTGAACATGGACCACCTGTGAATAGAATACGCTTAATTGTTTTCATTGAAATTCTCCTTGAGTTTCTTATTTAATTTACTATAGATATTATCTCTGAACCATTGTTCATTAGATTTACTTACTGCTTCATCGATGTCAAACCATGCCACGGCACTGTTTTCATCTTCTTTTACTTTTAGTGGCTCGCTGTCATCTGCTTCTATCAGATACGTGACATTTAGATGCAGATGCGTTGGTACATATTTGTCTCTTTTGATATGAGAATTAACTGACAGAACTTCTAATGAGAAGATCTCATCACTGATTGCTTTGACATTCTGTATACCACTTTCTTCCTGGACCTCTCTTAAGGCCACAGACAGACAATCTTCATCACCATCACAATGTCCTCCTAACCACGAATATGATTTGTAGATATTGTGATATGCCATCAGAATTTTATCATGATTCTTATTGGTAACCCAGGCACTTGCGGTCATGTGGGCGATTAGATTTTCTCTAAAGAATATGTCATCATAATCATCAATCATTTTTAGGATAGTGTTCTTATCAGTTTCCTCCTGAACATTGGATGGCTGATAGTTTTTAATATCCTCAATGATTTTGCGAGGCAATTTTTCCATACCTATATTGTAGCAAATTAATGTTACAATCTAAGTATGATTAGTTCACAAAATTTCACTGATTATAAGCTTCTTGATGCTGGTGACAAGGAAAAACTTGAAAACTGGAAAGGCATCATTCTAAGAAGACCTGATCCGATGGCTATCTGGCCTAAACAGAAGCCTGAATTATGGGATGATGTAGATGCTGTTTACCATCGTTCTAATAAGGGGGGCGGCTCTTGGGAATTCAAGAATAAGCTTCCTGAAGCATGGAATGTAAACTACAGAGACTGTACTTTCAAGGTATCCCCAACCGGCTTTAAGCATACCGGTCTTTTCCCTGAACAGGCAGCAAACTGGGATTTCATTTATGAGAAGATTAGCGGCAAGAAAGATGTTAAGATTCTTAATCTTTTCGGCTACACTGGTGCTGCAAGTATGGTGGCTTCAAGTGCTGGAGCTAGTGAAGTTGTTCATCTGGATGCTTCAAAAGGCATCAATGAGTGGGCTAAAGACAATATGAAACTGTCACACCTAGAAAACAATACCATCAGATTCATTTGCGATGATGCTTTAAAGTTCATTCTCAGAGAAGCAAGAAGAGGCAGAAAATATGATGGCATCATCATGGATCCTCCTTCATATGGCAGAGGTCCAGATAATGAACTGTTCAAATTCGAAGATAAGATTAATCCATTAATTGAAAACTGCTTGAATATCTTAAGTGATGATCCGCTATTCTTCATCATTAACACTTACACAACCGGTTATTCACCTGAAGCAATGTATAATACCCTATCACGTCATATTGAACTTAAAGGACTTGGTGGGACTATTGAAGCAGATGAAATCGGAATCAAGATTGAAGACTCTAAGTACAACTTACCATGTGGTCAAACCACAAGGTGGTATAAATAATGAAAGTATACTACGAAGATAATCATCTTCTGGTTGTGGAAAAACCTGAAAACATCCCAATGCAACTAGATAGTTCGCAAGATGATGATCTTTTGTCATTGGCTAAACAATATGTCAAAGAAAAATATGACAAACCAGGCAATGTTTATCTCGGCTTAGTGCACAGACTCGACAGACCAGTTGGTGGCGTATGTGTCTTTGCACGTACTTCAAAAGCTGCCGCAAGACTAAGTGACCAGATAAATAAGCATGTATTCAAGAAAGAGTACTTGGCTGTTGTCTACGATAATGGCCTAGAAGATTCAGGGCACTTTGAAGACTGTCTATTAAAAGATGAGAAAACAAATAATGTTCGAGTAGATAAAAACGGCAAACTTGCAATACTGGATTATGAAGTATTAAAAAGAAAAGATAATCTAGCATTAGTTAAAGTACAGCTCAAGACAGGCAGATCGCACCAGATCAGAGTCCAGTTTTCTTCAAGAAATCATCCTTTATGGGGTGATCAACGCTACAATAAAAACGCAACTGTCGGTCAACAAATTGCGCTTCATTCTTATGCGATTGAATTTGAGCATCCTACTAGTAAGCAGATTCTCAGATTTGAATCAGATATTAACAGATACCCTTTCGATATCTAATTGTTTGCTTTTAGGGCGATACAGTTTTCTCCTAGGAATGTATCTAAAGCATAAGCAAACTTATCCGCATCTTCAATAACACTGTAGGCTCCTGTAAAGGTGCCTTTATTTACGAATATGGCACTTGGATAATCAGAAACTGCATACTTATAGAAATCCTTAGGCATATAACCTAATATGGATACAACTGGACAGTTGAACTTCACATCCATTTGCTGATAGATATGACTTGAAGAATCAAAACCTTCATAGAATACTACAATGTATTCCTTACTCTTATCACTCATTAGACTATTAATAAATTCAACACTCTCGACATCGTCTTTATCAGATAAGGCAACATAAAATAAGACTAACTCACTATCCTGATATGGATAGTAGTTATTAATTTCACTGATATATTGACTAGATCCTTCTAGCATTCTTGAGAAGTCCAGTTTATCTCCCATCATTCGATAAGTAAGATAGCTTGTATAAGTGTAGATTTTATCATCAAGATAATCAATTCTTTCCTGATTCTGTTTGCTTAATGAATTCTTAACATCATCAACAGTTCTGTTTAGATCAAAGATATTTATGCCATCTTCATTGATAAAGTCTGTTTCATTTAGTGTATTAACAAAAGCGAAGTCATATGCTTTTCTGTATTGTTCAAGTGACAATTCACCATCCATATCAAAACTAACTTTGCCGTTTTTAAAGAAGACAAATGTCGGATACATCAAAGCAGCCAAATCATACTTAACATAATTAAAAAGCTCATTATTCTCACTGATAATAATTGCATTATCAGGCATGCCAACACCTAAAGAATTAAATAGTTCCTTTATCTCATCAACATCGCCTTTTCCAAAATACAAGACAAACTGTACATCGGCATATTCATTAACGATATCAGTAAGATAGGTGTCTATTTCTTTCTTGCAATGAGGACAGTCAGTTGAAATAAAGCAGAACACTAACTGCTTATAGTCACTTAGATTAACGGTATTGCCATAGATATCATCAACATCACCATCATAGATATCAGTAAACATCATCTCTAGATGATAATTGGAAGCAGTTGTGCTTTCCCTAATTATGTCTAACCAGTCCTGTCTAATCTTTGCATCTAATTCATCAAAAAGAAAAACATCTCTTATTGGTTCAATAAAGATACTTTCTTCAATTACTGGATCATCTATTGGCTCTTGTTCAGGTTGCTTATCAGCACACGCAACAAGCAATAAACACAAAACAAGTAAAGATATTTTCTTTAACATTTTATTTGAATAAGGCTAGTATTTGCGCCCTTCTTGCTTCCATATCAGATCTACCAAGTTCAAACAGGTCTTCCAGATCTTCAACTTTGCCACCAAGTCTAGTGACATTGGTTTCTCTGCTTGGATAAACATAGACTGCATCATTATTTTCTTCTAAGGCTTTAATCTTAGAAATCTGATCATTGTAGTTTAAGTGTCTAACATTATAGTCATCACCAATACTTCTCCACTTAGGATAAACAAGATACATTAAATCAACAACAGCTTTCTTGGCAGGCTTTCTTACAAAGCTTGCAGGTTTAGTTGTGATGATTAAATGCTTTGTGCAGCCGTCCTTGATTGCTTCATTAATCGGAATCATTTCCGTAATGCCACCATCCATAATATGACGGTCCTTATTGATTTCCATAAGCTTGCCAATCAAAGGTAAAGATGTCGAAGCATGAAGTTCATCCATGGAGATTTCCTGAACTGACTTGTATACAGTCTTGCCTAATTCACATTCATATAAACCAATCTTGCCTTCAGTCTTAACATCCTTTAATCCTGAAATATCAAAACCAATCTCGTTAGGTAAAAATTCTCTGAATAAAAAGAAATAGTCAACAATTCTGCCACTTCTTAAAAACGGAATTACACCTATTACTCTTTTATCTACAATGTAATAAATTGGTAAGTCATGAAGATACTTTTGATTCTTTAATAAGAAACTGCAAAGATGAACTGCACCAGTTGAAATACCATATGCATTATCAAACTCAATGCCTTCATCTAAAAGCCAAGATAAAGCGCCTGCTGTATAAGCACCACGCATTCCTCCACCTTCAAGTACTAACGATGTTTTCTTTTTACCCATGTCTTTATTTTATTCTTTTGCGGTAAAACTATGCAATAATAATAGATATGAGAAAAAAGAAATTTATTATTTATTTCAATGCGCCAATTACTTTGAGTTTTGTGGGCATCTGCATTCTTGCATTAGTGCTTGATTATGTTACATATGGAAGATCAACTGACCTGGTTTTTTCAACATATGCCTCCAGCTGGCTTAATCCGCTGACTTATGTAAGACTAGTTTGCCATGTCTTTGGTCACGCAAATATTTCTCATTTCATCTCTAATATGATGTACATTCTTCTATTAGGACCAATGCTTGAAGAAAAATATCACGATAATCTGATTACGGTAATCGTTGTGACAGCCGTTATTACCGGTGTTGTTCATAATCTATTACAGCCAAATATTCAGCTACTAGGCGCAAGTGGCGTCTGCTTCGCATTTATTCTATTAGCTTCAATTACAGGAAAATCAAATGGTGTTCCAATTACTTTAATACTAGTTGCCTTACTGTGGATTGGCAACGAAGTCTATAACGGCATCTTCTTGCAGGACAGCATCTCACAATTAGCGCATATCGTTGGGGGCATATCTGGTGCATTGCTAGGAATGATGTTTAAAGACCGATGAGAAAAAAAGTTAATATAGAATACATCCTTTTACTTACGATGTTCCAAGCGATTGGTTCTTTTATTTATGGTTTTGGAGCATTCACGCTGCAATCAAAGGGCTTCAGTTTGACTACTGCGGGAATCATTATGGGACTTGCCAATGGTTCTTCCATTCTTATTGCAACGATAATTTCTGACTTTGCTGATACAAACAAGAAGTTCAATAAATTCGAAGTTGCCATAATAATGTCTGTTATCTGCACAACTCTAGGTATCTGTATACTCATCAGTGTTAAAGCAGATATATTCGCGGCCTTATCATACATTCTCTTCTTGGGTATCTACTCAAGTATGGAACCATTGTTTAATGTCTTCCCTCATCTTTTCAATGACAACAATATAAGAATCGAATACGGAACAGCTAGAGCAGGCGGTTCATTCGGTTATGCGGTAATGTGTTATGTATTCGGTGTTCTTTCCGAAACATATTCATATAAGATTCTGGTTGCCTGCGGTATCGGTTTTGCAAGCTCATTAGTTGTTGACTGTATTCTTTTAAATAGAAATTACAAGCAAATCAAAATAGTTGAAGAAAGTAATGAAAAAGAAGAAACCATTTCATTTGCTACATTCTTCGCAAATCATAAAGTGTTTGTCCTACAGTGTCTAGCGATTGCGGGAATCTTCTTTGCTTTTGGTACTATTGATAATTTTTTGCTTGTTGTTATGGAGAATGTTGGTGGCACATCATCTGACGTAGGACTTAACTATTTCATTAAGGCAATGTGTGAAATTCCAGCGGTTCTATTCTTCGGAAAGATAGAGGAAAGATTCAATTTGATATCAATCCTAAGATTCAGCTGTATTTTCTTCCCTATCAAATCATTCTTTATCTACATAGCATCTTCTGTGAATTTAATTCACTTTGCGCAGATTTTCCAGGGTTTGTCATTCGCATTACTTCTTCCTGGTATGGTTTCCTATATCAGCCAGAACATGGATAAAAAAGAAGCCGTCAGAGGACAGGCTTTGTATACAACTAGTCTTACGATTGGAAACACTCTAGCGACACTTGTATCAGGATACATTTCTGATGCATATGGCGCTAATGCGTTGTGTCTTGTTTCGTTTGTGCTTAGTGTGATTTTCTCAATTATCTTCTTTGTAATTATTGGTAAGAAAGAAAAGAACTAATTACTTCTTATAGTAGCGATAATAGGCCTCATCTTTTTCTAAGTCTATCTCGCAGTTATCTTCATACAGATAGAAATCACTATTCTTATATAAATCTACAAAATCTTTCAGTGACAATGAAAAGTTGGAACCCGAAAAGTATCTGTAGATTTTTTTATTCTTTAGGATAAACTGATCTTTACCATCAGTGCTTACAATCTCGCCTTCTTTTAGATAAGCAAGAGCTTCATTAATATCACTAAGTTTTTCCATTAGATTATTCCCAAATGTTCAAGTAATGTCTTCAAACCGATAAGGAATAATATTGAACCGCCAAGTATCATGGCTTTATCTTTAAGTAATAGTCCAAGCTGTTTGCCAAAACTGTGACCAATTAAGCATATTACTGTTGTACAACAACAGATAATCAGACAGCTTAGATAAGGATTGAGAGCTAATGATGGAAGAGTTATACCAATAGATAATGCATCAATAGCAGTGGCAATTGATTCAAGAAGTAAAACTTTCCAGGTGAAAAGATCGTCAGTCTGCTGTTCATCATCGTGCTTCTCCAGACCTTCCTTGATCATACGGATACCCAAGAATGCCAGGATACCAAACACTAGCCAATGGTCAATCGCTTGCACAATATGAATAAATGGAATAAACACCAGATATCCAAGTAATGGCATAGCACCCTGGAACACACCAAAAGATAATGATGCGAGAACCATTTCTTTTCTTATGTAGTTTTTGTACTTGATGCCATTAACAATTGATACTGATAATGAATCCATTGATAAGGCAACACCCAATAATAATACTTCTAACATTTTTTCAAAAAAAATGACCTTATACCAGAAAGATTGGTATAGGTCTCATCATTTAATACTAAGCCAGGAATTTTCCAGTATGTTGACTTAGCAACCAATAGGCTAACTACTCCCCTATGAACTAAATTGTAAACTAAAACAACGGCGAAATCAAATTCATTATGTGCTGCAAGAACCTAGTAAAGAAGGAAGTATTTATCAATTCTGTCTTTGTGATTTCATGTGATTCACTTATACAGTTTAGATAATCTTTCTTGATAGCTCTGATTTCTTTATCGCCTGTAATTAAAGCACCACATTCATAGTTAAGATAATATGAACGATAATCCATATTGATTGAACCGACAAGCGCAATCTTATCATCACTGATGACATTCTTTGAATGCATAAATCCAGGGGTGTATTCAAATACTCTTACACCGCCATCTACTAAAGCATCATAGTTACTGCGTGTAACCATAAATACAGACTTCTTATCCGGAATATGTGGAACATTGATTATTACTTCAACACCATTCTTAGCTGCTGTAATCAAAGCATTGGTCATATCATAGTCAAGAATCAGATATGGTGTAGAGATATAAACATACTTCTTGGCATGGGTAATCAGATTCATGTGAACATTTCTGCCCACGTTCTCATTATCACTTGGTGAATCAGAGAATGGTAAGACAAAACTATCACTATCTAGCTGCTTATGTTTGCGTAAGTAGTCAGTGTATTTGATGGCCTTTTTAGCCATTGCATTATAGAACTGGATGAACATAATCGTAAGGTTATCAACTGCATCGCCTTCAATTCTTAAGCCCGAGTCTTTCCATCTGCCAAAACGTACCTGTTTATCAATATATTCATCACCAATATTAAAACCACCTACATAACCATATTCATTATCAATAACACACAGTTTTCTGTGATCTCGATAGTTAGCTAAAAATAGTAATGATAATAAGGCATTGACTGGAGAGAACTCAATACAGTGAATACCATTCTTATTCATGAATTCCTTGAACTTATCAGGAACAGAAGCAATAGAACCTCCATCATCATACATGAAGTATATTTCTACACCCTGCTTTCTTTTTTCTACCAGTGCATCAAACAGCATTTCCAGCATTTCACCATCTTTGACAATGAAGTACTCCATAAAGATAAAGCGCTTGGCGTGCTTAACCTTATCGAGCATATCGTTGAAACAGGAAATGCCATCAGTGAAATATTTGCACTTAGTATTCTGATAGTATGGGAAATAAGCATTATTGGAAACATAATCAAACTGCTGTCTGACATCCAGGTCAGTAAGTTTCTTTCTTGTGCTTTCATTTTGAATTAATAAGCCTTCAGATTTCTTTAGACTCTTAGTTATTTCAACTCTTAAACTGCGAGGTACCTTTTTCTCGGCAAAAAGAAAATAGATGACAGATCCAATAACCGGAATAGCGTAAATAATAACAATCCATAATAACTTATATGAGGTGTTAGCATCTCTGTTTACAACATGGATTACTAATAATGATTCAAGAATTGTGACAAAGGTTGAAATAAGCGGTTCCTGGATTAGGTAAGCAACCCCCAGATACAAAAACAAAATTTGCAATGACACGATTGCAATGGCCATGAATATTCTTGATGTTACTATTTTACGAATATAAGCTACTATTTTCTTCATAATGAAATCTTGTATCTAAAAATATATTTACTCTTTTCCCCTAAGGCATATAGTGTATGGCCTTCAGGAACATCAACTAATTCTAATAACTCTCCATCAAGTTTTTGAAGTGTCTTATATGATGCTGTGTTTTCTGGTGAACAGGTAATAATAAGTTCATCCATATGAAATTCATCTCTTGCGACTTCAAATAATAACTTGCAGGCATGATAAGCATAATTATTACCACGCATTTCAGGAAGAACATTGTAACCAATGTTTCCATAGTAATACATGTCACCTTCATTTGTGAGTCTTAAATCAATACTTCCGACTTTCTTCTTAGTTTTATGATCAACAATGTCATAGTAAACCGTAGGCACACCATCGTAAGCCATCTTTTCATCAACTCTGTATCTTTCCTTCAGATCAACAACAGAGCCAACATAGTCTTTTCTGTCTTTTGTTAACAGATCAAATAATGACATTATCTTTCTATCTTTCTTCTTTTTTATATGCCCTCAAAAAGCTAGCAAATCATCTGCTTTTCTATTTCCCCTACACTTAAATTATAGCATTTACTATCGACGTGGCATCTCGATGACTCTAAGAAGTCCAGGTGCTAATAATACATTAATTAATAGTTCAATTAAGAAGTTTACAGACATTAGTGCAGCAATGAAAGCCGTAAATGTCGAATCAAAGAAAACAATCAGAATCAGGTACAGAATGCTGGTGTTGACTAATGGTGCACTTGCTGCTGAAACAAATATTGCAAGTTTCTTATTCTTGATTACTTTATACAATAGACCACACACCAGTCCTGCCATTGTGCCCTTAAATAGACACACAAAGACGGTTACTAAAGGGTGCAGTGCAAACATTGCGTTTCCACCTATATCTTGTCCTGTCAGTACCTTAACAAGCACCACAAGGCCGAAAACAAAGCCTAGTAAAGCACTGGCTTTTTCATCATAGATTGCACCAGCAAGCACAATTGGAACCAATGTCAAAGTGATTGGAAAACCACCAATGGTAATATATGAAGCAATTAGCTGTAACACTACAACTATTGCAGCAAACAGTGAAAGTGTGACAAGTCTTTTAGTTTCTTCTTTTTTCATAATACTAATATTACACCAAATGCTATTTTATCTAAACTCTATCAAAACAACAAAAGCATCCATTTAAGGATGCTTAGAGTTATTGAACTTTTCTTTCGAATGTTACTATCACACCATGACCCATTGCGATGTCTGGTGAAACAGCAACTACTCTCCAGCCTTGCTTTGCTAACTGATTCATATGCTCAGCAGCTTCTTTAACTTTATATATTTCAACTTTATATTCAAACACTTTATTCACCTCTTATTTCAACAATCTGATTGCCTGAAATAACAGTATTTAATACATCTCCTACTTTAACAAATGGCAGGATGTTACTTACTTCAATTGAACACTGATAGTAATTGTTATCATCTGTCTTGATGAAGTAGATTGAATAACCATCAACTACAGCTACCTGAATATCAGCAATCTTGATTGTCTTATCTTCATTGTTGTCACTGTTGATATTAGTCTTACCAGTGAAATTCTTTAATGCTTCATTGACTGTAGATCCGATTCCAACTCTTTGATAATTCTTATATGATACAAAGGCATAAGCCTTAATTAATCCGGCATTATCCTTTAAGCCCATAAAGTATACTGGTTCACCTTCAATATTGACCATTGTTGGGAATACTGAGGTATAACCCTTTTCCTGTACAGCACCTTCTGCAGATGCACGTGCAGAATACTCTTCAGCACCAGCGGATACTATATAGATGACATTTTTATTCTGCAGATCGACATAAATGAAACCTACATTTGATTCATCATTACCAACTGATGTGATACCTGTATACATCCACAGATGTCCATCTTTCTGTAAGTATGCGTAGTCATCAGTAGTAGCTGTAATACCACGCTCTGAGAAGTTGAATAAGCCGTTGGTGAATTTGCCATAGCTGTTGTACTGTTCACAGATTAGTGATGCATTGTAAACATTATCTACCCAGCTAGGAACTTCATTGACATCATAGTATTCGCTCTTGCCTGTTACAGCATCGGTAATTACTACACCCTTTATATCTGGTGCCTTACCGATGAAGCTGTATGACATTACTTCGCTTACCCAGTAAGGATTCCAGTTATCATCTACTTCAAACTTAGTCTGTCCATAGATAAATGTTGGATACTTCAATCTCAGATAGAAATCGATGTTATTGAAGAAGCAAGCGTTGCTTGTGTACTTTAAGCCTTCTTTTAGCTCATGGAATTGTGTATCACCGGTTGTTACATTAACACTGATATAACCTGGTGTACCATTCGCTTTTGTTGAAAGCCATTTGATGAAACCTGAATACTCAACTGGAGTAACACGATACATTGTGCCATTTACTACAACAGAGGCATAATTCTTTGATATTTCATACTGTGATACGATATCAGCACCCATCTCACCAAATACTCTATCAGCCAAAGACATTGAGATGTCCTTATCGATTATCTGAACCTGAGTCTGATCAAATTCACCAATTTGCGAGAAATCAGAAACACCATTGATATTTATCCTGTTACGATAAGCGTTTAGACCACCTAAGTATGGTGTTCCCACAAAATCCGCAACTAGGACAATCACCACATTAATGATAATCGCAATGATGAATATCTTGTTTTTACCATTGGTGAAGAATTGCTTTGGATTGGCTGAGTAATCAAAGCTGATTACAAAGAATGGGACGATTATAAATAATAGATAATTCCAGAAGCCCAGTGAATGGATATTGATTGCAGGCTGGAATACAAAGTACACTACGATAGCCCACAATACAGCAAATGGATATAGAAACTTCTTAATCTTATTCATAAATTATTCCTCTTCATCTTTTTTCTCTGTGTAGTCTCTAACAACTTTTGCATCGATGTCATCAGGCATAACTAATGCAGCTACAAAATAAGCACATAAGCCGCAGCCGTATCCAAAGAATAATAATACAAAGGCTAGTCTTACCCAAGTTGAATCGATATCGAAGTATTCAGCAATGCCGCCGCATACTCCTAATAATTTTTTATCTGTTTGTGATCTGTATAATTTCTTTTTCATTTTCTTAACCTCCATAAACGTTGTTGCAGGTCTTATTTTGACCTGTTATTATCTGTGACCTCCATGTCCACCAGGGCCATGTCCGCCAGGACCATGTCCAGGGCCACCCATATGATGCATTGGTCTAGGGCCACCTACAGGACCATGATACATTGGCATTGGTCTACGATAATATGCTGGATAGAATGGATCATAATACATTCTTCTATATGGTCTAACAATTCCTCCTAAAGCTAGAAGGATCAAAATAACAAAAATCATCATTTCAAGTACCTCCTATAAATTCTGCAGAAGCTTTAAATTCTCATTTACCTCTTTCTGACAGATTCCGCTTATGTATGCATAGATCATAACCTTTAAAGCACACACAAGCTTTGCTTTGATATCATCATCCTCATTTTCAAGTGTCTGGATAATGCTATCTTCGATTTGTTTGTCATCTAGTGTCATACTGCTCAGATTCTTAATTGAATTGCAGAAATAATCATAGAGCTTTGAATCAGAGATTATGTCATCTGATTCATCCTGTGTATCACCATTAATGGTTGTCATCAGGACATCAATATCTTCAATATTCATGCATTCTCTTAAGGCACTGATCAGCAGGATTCTTGCTAGATGCCTTTCAAAGTATTTTTTGTTTTCAGGTCTAGGGATATAATCCCTTTTAACCCAGTTTTGAATGGTTGAGGGCTGTAAGCCTGTTATCGAACATATCTGCGATAAAGACAAGCCACCAGTTACTTCAATCATTGGTCGAAACACGGAAAACGCATCGTTGCCATTACCGTATGTCATGTTCGTACCAGGTATCTTTTCATTCATACCCTCATCCTCCTTTTAGTAATACATATGGCCCATTGGGCGCATCATATGTCTTGGTCTTAGCAGTAAGCAGAGGATACCGATTGGGCTTAGATAGAAGCAAGCTCTAATTACTAAACCAATCAATCCGAATGTAAATCTGAATGCTAAACGTAAGCATATGATTAAGATCAATAAAGTAATCATCTCAATACCTCCCTTCATGTTAATTTGATTGTATCATGAGTTCATATGACTGTCAATAGAAATAGAAAAGTTTTTTAAAATAATTAAACTGGCCTTTCAGCAGATAAAACAGGACTCAAAATATTCTATAATTTACTTATGAATAAATATGACTCTTATTATCCTAGACCATTACTAAGAAGAGATAGTTTTCTTTCGCTTAATGGACAGTGGCTCTTAAATGGCAAGCCAATCAATGTGCCATTTGCTCCAGAATCTGATGAAGCTGACTACAAGGGAGACCTAAATGAAATAGTTTATACTAAGACATTTACCCTACCTGATGGTTTCCTTAAGGAAAATCAGAAGGTTATACTTCATTTTGGAGCTGTAGATCAGATCTGTGATGTTTATTTGAATGATTCTCATATGATTCACCACGAAGGAGGTTATCTTCCATTTAAAATAGACATTACTGAACACTTAAATGATGAAAATCATCTCAAGGTTGTCTGCATTGATAATCTTGATTTCTACTACCCATATGGTAAGCAATGCAAAGAACCTCATGGCATGTGGTATACCCCTGTTTCCGGTATCTGGCAGTCTGTATGGCTAGAAGCATACGATAAAAATGGTATTGATGATTTAAAGATTCATACCGATATGAATACATTAAGTCTTCATATTGAATCAAACAGTAAATCATTCGAAGTATCATTCAATGATTATGCAGAAACATTTAATACTAATGATATAGAAATCAAAATTGATAATCCGCATCTTTGGGATACAGAAGACCCTTATCTTTATGACTTAACAATCAAAACTGATAATGATGTCATCCATTCCTATTTTGCGCTTAGAGAAATCAAAAACAAGAATAATCGTCTGTATTTAAATGACAAGCCATTATTCTTAACTGGTTTACTTGATCAGGGTTATTTCCCTGAAGGTATCTATACACCAAGTGATCCTCAAGAGTATGAGACTGATGTCAAGAATATGAAGGAACTTGGTTTCAATACTTTAAGAAAACACATCAAGGTTGAAATGGAGGCCTTCTATTACTATTGCGATAAACTGGGAATGTTGGTTATTCAGGATATGGTAAATACTGGAAAGTACTCATTCATCATTGATTCAGGATTACCAAATCTTCATATCTTCCGTTTCCCTAAACCTTTAGTTGATAAGAGAAGATATGACTTCTTCATCAAGCACGCCAGTGAAACAATTGACCACTTGAAATCTCATCCATGTATAATTGCTTATACTATCTATAATGAAGGCTGGGGTCAGCAGGCTGCATCTAAAGCCTATGAAGCACTTAAACCGCTTGACCCTACCCGTCTGTTTGACTCAACATCAGGCTGGTTCTTCGATAATAAGACAGATTTTGATTCATATCACATCTACTTTAGAAATGCCGTATTAGAAAAAGGAAGCAGATTACTGCTGCTTAGTGAATGCGGTGGATTCAAACGCAAGATATTAGATCATCAATCAGAAAAAGGTTCTGAATGGGGCTATGGTGAAGCCTTCAGTGAAGATGAATTGATGGATAGGATTGATGAGATGAAAGAAAAGATGCTCATCCCTTCCATCAAGAATGGCATGGTTGGTTACATCTACACTCAGGTAAGTGATGTTGAGGGTGAATGCAACGGCATCTACACTTATGATCGAAAGATCTGTAAGGTTAATAAGCAAAGGATGAAAGACATCAATAAGCAAGTTACAGATTTATACAATAATATTTAAAAAGAGAAGCTTTATAGCTTCTCTTCTATTTCTGTTTTAATCATTTGTAGATTATCAATTATTGGCAAGTGCTGAGGACATACACTTTCACATTGTCCACACTGTATGCAGTCAGATGGTTTGCCATGGTCTTTTGCATACCTAGCGAAACGCTTGATTGCTTCTATCTTTGCTTCTTCGTTACCACTGGCAATCTTGTTGTATGAATCAAAGTATTGAGGAATAGCAACACTCATTGGACAACCTTTTGTGCAATAGCTACATCCTGTACACTTGATTGGTCTTTCTTCATTAATAATATCTGCAGCCTTTAAACACAGTTCAGTTTCTTCAGCTGTCAATGGCTTAAACTCTTCCATGTATGAAGTGTTGTCTTCCATCTGTGCAATATTAGACATGCCAGATAGAACAACCATAACATTTTCTAGACTTGCGGCAAATCTTACAGCCCATGAAGCAACAGACATTGTCTCATCATATGACTTGAAGTTGTTTTCAACGTTCTTAGAAACTCTAGCAAGTTCACCACCCTTGATAGGTTCCATTACTACAACCTTCTTGCCGTGTTTTACACAGACATCATAATTCTTATGTGCCTGAACTTTATCTGATTCCCAGTCAAGATAATTCAACTGTAACTGTACGAATTCAACTTCAGGATGTTCGCTAAGTATTCTATCTAATACTTCAGCAGTATCGTGGAATGAGAAACCGATATGTTTTACTAATCCCTTTTCCTTTTTATCTATTAGCCAGTTGAAGCAGTCATATTTCATGAACTTGTCTTCATAGTTATTAGCCATTATGCAATGTAGCCAATAGTAATCAAAATACTCTAGACCGGTCTTTTCAAGTTGGTCATTAAAGATTCTGTCTCTGTCTTCAAAACTATTAAGTTCAAATGGTGGCAGTTTTGTTGTAACAGTATACGCATCACGTGGATATCTTTCAACAAGCGCTTTCTTTAGAGCACACTCTGATTGACCTTCGTGATACATATAAGCAGTATCAAAATATGTAAAACCTTTTGAAAGGAAGATATCAACCATCTTTTTGTACTGTTCAATATCAATATCTGAACTTACTTCGCCAATAACTGGCAATCTCATTGTTCCAAAACCTAGTTTCTTCATAACACTCCTCCCTTATTTATTAGCTTCGATGTATTCATCGATACAGCCCTCTAGAATGTTGAATGGAATTGTACCATTCTTTAAAACATAATCATTGAATTCAACCAAATCAAACTTGCCACCAAGCTGCTGCTTTGCATTGTTTCTTAAGCTCATATATTTTGAGAAACCTAAGCCATAGCAAGAATAGATTCCAGCCATTTCAATGAAAAGATCATAATAGTATTCAGCATTATCTTCAGTAAATGAATAAATTCCATATGGATCATCATCACCAAAGAACTTGATAATATCATCAACGCTCCAGCCGAAGTAATTGACACCCATATCAATAATTGAATACATCATGAAATAATCAGTTGTATAGAAGAACAGCGCATCCTGAGCAAGTTCATTATCAATACCTGCAATCTTAATTGCATCATACTGTGCCATTACTGCATATCCTTCAGTATTGCCACCAAAGCCCTGTGTGCTTCTAAATTTATGCTGTCCATGTAATAAGGCGTAGACATGCTGGTACAGGTGACCTGGGAAGCCTTCATGAGCTAGTGTTGAATATGTATCATAACCAATATCTGTATTATTTGGATTGATTCTGATAATGTTCTGATTATAGTCATCAATTGGTGAACTGTAATAATAAGCCTTTGTTGTAGTAGAACCTAGCTCATCAGAAAGATAATCAACGTTATATGAAATGTTGCCAAGATCTGGATAAGCAACAACCAGATTGGTTCTTAAATATTCTAAAGTATCTTCAGCAGAAAGATTCAGTGCCCCAGAAGGTTCATATAGTGCATAGTAAACAATAGAGTATGCCTCATTATCAGAAAACATATCATAGAATCTTGATTCCAGATAACGGAAGTTACTCTTAAGATCTTCAAATACTTTTTCTAGTGGTTCGTTGTTTGAACCATTTAGATAGAATTGTGCCTTGGCATATTCTGGAGAGATTCTAGAAAGAATATGTTCTTTATAATTTGATTTGCCTTCATACTTTTTCAATTCCGAACTAACCTTCTTGTACGCAGGAATAATCTCTTGCTTAACAATCTTCTCACATTCATCTTTATAGTTTTGCTTTTCAGCATCGCTCAAGAAATCAACATCATCAATTCGCTTATTGAAAGTTGTGATGATGGCATTTTCACTAGCGTTAACAAAAGAATCACAGTAACTGCATACATAATCAATCCAGTCATCTAGCAGATATATCTTATCCTTTGCCTGCTCGCTTGTATAAGTCAGGCAGTCATCCAAGTATCTGTCTAAATCAGCAAGACAGATCATATAGTCATCAAGTGCTTCCTTATCATAGAAAACATAATCAGAAAAACTTGAAACAAGATTTTCTGTGACATTGCTTTCTTCAGAGAAACAGTAGTTATACTTCCAGAAGCTCAGATTCAGCATTGTCTCATAATCTGAATACAGCAGTGTTTCATAGTCATACTGCTGACGATATGATAGCGAATCAAAATCAAATGATTCCAGTTTCTCTATTTCAGAAAGAACAATCTGATAAGTCTTTTCATCAAATTCATATTTGATTGTTCCACAACCTACTTCAGGTTTCTGTACGCCATAACTCTTATAGTCAACAACTGTATAATGCATACTTAAAAAGTTCATTGTGACGAATTCGTCAAAAACAGAATCCAAGAATTCATCAAACTCCTTATTATCAACTGTATTATTGATGTTTTTCTTTCTTACCTCAAAATTCTCAATCTTATCAATATAGTAGTTGATACGTTCAGTTGTTTCATCCGTACCATTATTTGTTGGCTTGCATCCAACAAGCATTAATAATGTAAGCAATATTATAATAATCTTCTTCATACCATTATTATATAATATGGTTATGCTTACTAATGATATGTCTTTATCAACAATGTTAAACTTTATGCCAAGTGAAACTGATATGTTGTCACTTCCTTTGGATGTCACAACATACATTAAAGTTTCTATTGTTTCTTTATATCAGGAAGACAATTACGACTTTATCAGATATCTATTCACTGTTGAAGATATAAACAACGATTTCAAGGATCTAGCAAAAACAGTATTCTATGATTTCGATGGAACTAATACTAATCAATCAAGATTTGTGACCATATTCGAATTATATTCTCTATACAGCTTTGCCAATGTCTCTCAGACTCTTAAAGATATTCTAGAAGGATATGAACAAGTTGCAGATGTCATCATTGATTTCTTTACCCATGATGATAAAAAATACCGTTTATCCAATCTCGATGGAATAGTTAAACTAGAAGAGCTTAATATCTAAAATTGCTAATCAAATTAATCATGACCTTGTATCAGAAAAGCAGTCTTTCACAGAGACTGCTTTTCCTTAAGAGTTATTCTTTGAAATTGTACTATTATTAATTAAACTAATTATTAATTTAGCACAATGCTAATCACGCATTATTAGGTTAGTGCAGTTATCTATTATTATTTCACTACTAAGCACTTTCCTAATTTCATTATACAAACTCACACTATCTATTACACAAC
>R27__coassemble_465_pt1 | contig 26016 bp, 15 predicted proteins | sample R27__metabat2_high_PE_052 | metagenome-assembled genome bin R27 | reverse complement strand
ATATTACTGATACATTAATTAATAAAGTTAAGTATTCAATTGATTCAAGAGAAATTAATAATGGTGTTTTAAATTTAGCAGGTGAATCATTTATTGATTATTATTTATACGATGTATCAAATGATTTAACTGTTAACTTTACTAATACAAACAGATTATTATCTAATCTTGTTATCGATGCTAATTTACTTGGTGTAAAAGATTTAACACTGAATAAAAATTTAACAGTTAATGGAAGTAATCTAGTAATAAGAGGAACAAACGTTGATATAGTTTCAACAGTTATTGCAGACAACATTACAATCCTTGTAATGGATACTCCATACAATGCAATTGAAACTGGCGAAATAACTACTTCTGGAATATCAGCAATTGTTAGTGGAAATATTCCAACAAGTTTTGTTGATGTAAAAGATAATGCAAGTATTACAGTTGAAGAAAATGCAAAACTATTATCAAGAGGAAACATTGATTTAGAAGCTAAATCATTACAATATGGCGGACTATTTACTTGCTTACCATCATTCAATGTTGCATCAGTTAAACTTGGTTCAGCAACAATAACTATTAATGGTACTGTTATTGCGGGCTGGTATGAAAACGATGAAGTAAATGTTAGACGTTATGGTGATGTTAACGCAAGAGCTATTGTCAAAACTATTATTGGTTATGATGAAAAAGGTAGCAATGAAGATTTAAGTTTACAATTAGAAATTTCAGTTGATGTTGTTACAGCTGCAAGTGAAATAAATGTAGGATCTACTGGTTTAGTTAAAGCTGCAAGACACATCAGATTAACTGCTGATAACACTATTAAAGTATTAGCTTCATCTGCTGCAGGTTCAATATGTGCATCTTCACCATTTGCGGTATCAGTTGAAGTAATTACTTCTGATGCTCACATCACAATTGATGGAACAATGAATGCTGTAGGAACAATCTTCCTTAATGCATCAGGAAACATAACAGGCACCGCAAGAGCAAATAGAAATGTTGCAGCATCTAGTATGTCTGGTGGTTATGTTGCAGTAAGCGTTGTTATTCAAAATGTTGATATCAATATCAACGGTAATATTAAAGCTGGTCAGAATCTAAAAGCAAATGCTAATGCAACATCTACAGTTACAACAAATGCTGTTGCTGCAGTTCCAGATCTGCAATATACTACAGCTACTAAACAAGGCATTGCTAAACTATTCCAAAGCATCTTTACTCCTATTGGACAAAGAATCAAAGCTTTATACAACAAGATTCCAGCTGTTGCTAGAAAACACTTAGAAGAAGCAATCAGCAAGATTAACACTTCTGACTATCGTGCAGAATTAACTGATGATTCTAATGGTGATTGTGGTTATGCAAAAATTAAAACTACATTAGATGAAACTGGTAAGCGTATTGTTTCAGTTAAAGTAGAACCAAAAGAAAATTACACAATAGATACAATTACCTACAGATATTTAAAACCAGGTGATGATCAATATACTATAGTAGATATAACTGCTACCGATACAGATAATGATGGTGTATTCAGTTTTGATGCACCAAGCAGTAGTGTAGTTGTATCAGTTGTTTATAAGGCAGGACAAACATACATCATTGTTGATCCTGATGATGATTTTGAAGAAGACGGACAAATCAGCATTGATGATTTAATTAATAGTTCAACAAGCAGTGCAAATCAGAATACTAATCCTGATGAAGATGCTGCTGAAGAAGAAGATATCGTAAATATTAACTTCGCAAGAACAGATAGCGATTTTGGTATCTTTAAACAAACCGGATTAGTTAGTGGTGCAACAAAAGTATTAGGTAGTGTTGTTGCTTATGAATGCAACTTTGAAGGTAAATCAATTGTTAACTATCAAGCGGGTAAGAAGATTGAATTAATCGTTAATCCTAATACTGAAATTGGTATGTATCTGAAAGAAGGAACACTAGTTGCTTCTTATAAAGATAGTGAAGGCAAATCTCATCTACAAGCTATTAATGCCGAAGGCGGTCATTACTATTTTGTAATGCCTAAAGATGTTGATGGTAATGTAAAGATTACTGCTGTATTCACTAACGAAGGTAGTGCTGATGATTCAGATTCAAGTGTTCAGGTTACTGGTTCAATTGCTGTAGCTGTTGTAACAAACCGTGCAAAAGTTAATGTAAGCAAGAATAGTGTAATTGGTGCAGAATCAACAATGTTGATTTCAATGAATAAGACAAACGTTGATACTGTTGCTGATGGTTCAAATGTAACTAAAGAGGCTGTTGATCAATCAATCGCTGCTTATTCAGTTATCAAACCAATCAAAGAAAAAACTGTAACTGAATTGGCAATATTGCTAAGTATGGATTTGGACTTGTGAAGGTAGATGCAAACTTTGCTGATGCAAAAGTTTCCTCAACTGCAAATGCTTATATTTCAAATATTGGTGAACTAGATACTTGTGCAGGTACATATGCAGGTAGAAAAGAACGTAGCATAACTGTTAGAGTAGAAGCTAGAATGCCTATGTACTATGCTGTAATCGGTTCTGGCGAAGTTGAGAATGGTGCTAGCCTTGTTCATGTTGGTGCTAATATTGTTACTGCTACAATGAATCCTACACAGCATGCTTATATAGAAAACGCTAAGAAAGCTGTTCAGACAGTCATTGAATCAATCATTGATGAAATTATGTATCGTGTTCAGCAGGAAGAAACAGCTAATGCTGCTGTTGGTTCTGCTCATGGTACTAAGGTAAATCTTGTTGATGGACAAGGATGCAGAGCAACAGCAACTTATAATGCAACAGTTATTGCTGAAGCAATTGATTACGCCGGTTCTGATGTAGTTGGTATTCAAATCCTGGCTAAAGGTGATGCTTATGCTAAGGCAATCGTTGCTTCTAGTAAGAATAATATAAGTTTAGTAAATGTAAGAGTGATGATAACTGAAGCTAATGCTGCTGGTACATTCAAAGCTTCTTACGAATTAAGGAATAAAGCTTCCAGCTACTTTGATGAATTATATGTAACAGTTGATTATAGAGCTATATCCTATGCTAGTGAATACGCTCCTGGTAATCAGATTGGTATAGCTAGTGCTACAGTTAACCAAGCTACAGCACGCACTTCTACTAGAGCTGATGCTAAAGTTATAATGCCTACAAACTCTAGATTTGTTATTAATACTACATTAGCTGTAAGAATTGAAAACAGTAATATCAGCGCGACCGCTGAAGCAATTACTCCTAAATATAATATTGCTGCTGGTACAGTTGCAACTAATAATGTTAAGGCTTATGTAACACCCATTCAGAATGCTGAAGTAAGTGGTTTAGGTGAAATTGAAGCACGTGGTAATGATGGCGCAATTAAATATGGCATTACACCATACTCTACACTTGTATTAAGTACAGTTCAGACATCTTTCGCAAAAGCCGTTGTTGGTCCTTCTGCAGTAGGCAGAGATATCGCTCTTGCTGATGTTAAGGTTAATAATGCTTATGCTGAAGAAGCAATGACTAATACAGCTATTCTAGATATTAATATTCTGTATGCAGGAAACACAATTGTTAAGGCTGCTACAGTTGATGGCAGCGCAACAACAGCTTCAGCTTATGCAAACAATAACGGTACAGTTGCTCTAGCAACTGCTGGTAACTTGGAATCTGAAGCATATGCTCATGATAGATTTGAAACAACATTCAACCTGAATAGTTATGGTACAGCAGGTACCCTAGATGTAATTGCTCACTTATACAGTGATGCTTATGCTGAATCTACTGCTCCTGGTACTTATTCATTAGTTAATATTTCATTCTCTAAAGCTACTGCTTATGGCGGTAAAGAAAACAATAAGCAGACCGTTATAGTTAACTTCGGTGGCAAAGTCACAAGTGATGATTGTTACGTTGAAGCTTATAACGATGGTACATCAATAGCTAGTATTGTTAAGACCGCATATGGTCTGGTTGAAGTTGCTAACTCATCAATTAACGATGATGCTTATTACGAGACTCGATTAAATATAAGAGATAGAACAAACATTGAAAACGCTGGCAAGATTACATTAAGAACATTCAATCATTTCAAAGAAGAATCTGAAGTTGTTGCTTCAAGCCTTGCTTTTGCTTTTGACTTACAGTTCATGTATGGTAAGAACAACGCTCATGTAGATAACTTCATTAATATTGGTGAAAATGTTAAATTATCAGGTAAGAATGTAACAATTACACTTGATTCAACAGCACAGATGAAGGCTTTGACACTGCTTGATGGCGGTTTCAGCTGTATTGGTAGCGGTTCTGATGTAAGAGCTACAAACAACCTAACTAGAAACACTGGTATTGATATTGGTACAGGATTTAGTGCTACTGCTTATGATACTGAAGGTATCAATATCTTAAATAACACTGGTGCTTATGATAACTTATATAAAGATCAGGATGAAATCGTAGCTGAGGCAATCTATAAGAACTCTGGTGTCTTTGCAGCACTTGGTAAGGCAATGTCTGAAAACAATGTTAAGTCAACTCAATACATCAGAATTGGTGGAGACTCAGATATCTATGGTAGAGGTGGTGTAAACATCTTCTCTAACAGTTCAAATACTGCTCAAGCTTATACTGAGGGTGACTCTAGATCACTAGGTAGTAACTGTACAATTTACGGCACTAACAATGGCGAACTGTACAATGACATATATATTGGTAATACAAGCGGTAGACCTTCAGTTTACGCAGCTAATAAAGAGTTAAATATTGCAGCTAGAAATATGGTTGTTGAATACAACGTTGCAGGTAATGCATATGCTGCAGGTGTAGGTGCTACTTCAAGACACTATGCAACAAATAATCTTAAGGTAACTAATAAGGTTCATGTTGATAATACTGAATTCTATTGTGTTTCAAGCTTCCCTACTATTGGTGCTGTAAGCAATACTGATAAGTTTAGAGCAAGATCTCAAACTTATACAAGACTTGCTGCAATCGGTGATGTTGTTCCAGCATCAGTTGTTAACTTCAATGGTGCTTATTCAGTTGAAACTAGCGATGCAAGCGCAGTAAAAGCAATAGGTAATCCACTTGTTGTTTATTGTGATAACTATTCTTCTAATTCATCACACTTTGATAATAGTGTAAACTACTACAGAGAATTTATTGCTGCTGTATATAACGAATCTGCAAAGAACATCAACTGCAGTTACAGAAATGATTTTGGCGGAAGAAGAAGCAGCACTAAAGCAATAAGCGGTACACAATTATCTGATGTTACATATAAAGACAATAAATACATTCAGTATGGACCTCCTAGCAATGTGGCTTATGTAAATATGTGGGATACTTTAAGAAGAGATAATACCAACAATACAAAACTTGGTTCCGGTAATGTTACATTCTCAGATGGTTCTTATAAGTCTACTAGAACTTTAGAAAAATTCTATGAATACGTTAATAACGGATATGAAATAAATAATGTATGGGCAGAAACATATAAAGATCCTACACTCGATAAAAACAAGACAATATATTCTCAAAGCGAGGATGTTACATTCATCGTTTACACTGGTAAGTGGAGCAAGGGAGAACAGAATCCTTATACACCAGTTACTGTTAGAGTTAATGAAGTTGATCTTACTGCATTTGAAGTAAACCATAGAACATCAGATAACTTGTTAAAGATATTAGCAAATGCTCTTGGTATCAAAACTGATGCAATTACAGCTGTTCAGTTACTATACTATGGTCCACAGAAGAACGTTTATACTCCACACGATCAATCAAACGATGATAGAGAAAGATTCCAAGTAAATTCTGATATTATCGAAGTTTATACAGAACCAGAAGGTATAGTTCCGGTTATCTATGATACTCCGGTTATAATTGCTAAAGAAGTAGCCAACAACATTATTCAGCAGTTACGTGGAACTGCACAATCAAATGTAGTATCAAATGTATACAAGAGTGGTGTTGCCGCAAATGGTGATTATTACTTGGATCCATTTGATTTATATAATCTGTTAAATGCATATATCAATGAGGAAGATATTGATATATCTACTAGTGGCTTAGCTAAGTCTAAATTATTCAAGAATATTAATACTAGATTATATGTATCATTACTTCCTAATTTGTCTGAAATCATGTATAGTGCTTCAGGCAGACTGTACTTCGTTGTAGATCAGCTGATGATGAATCTTGGTGATGAAAGTTATGTAATCAACGCTATTACTTCAATTAATCAGCAGCTAGTAAGTGATAGTTTATTCCCAGTTTCAGTATCTACAGCAATTGACTTTGATACAAATGAATTTGTAGTTAGAGATCAGACTGTAACGCAGTTACTGGTTAATGAAATATCTGGTAAGTGGTTCATGGAAGCTATTAATGATAAGTTATTCAGATATAACACTATTCAAATTGATGAAGATACTGATTATGAAGATATCTTAAACGGTGAGATTACTTCTGAATTTGTATTGGTTAAGCAAACCGAGAACGAAAAGTACTATCATCTGGGTGAAACTATAATTGATGGTTTGAACACAATTGATTACTATCTTGTATATGATGAAGTAAATGATGATATGAAGTTCATTAAGGTTACTAATGGCGACTTTGATGAAGCAGTAGAAATGTCAGTAATTCTATATCGTGATAATGAATTAGATAGTGACCACGAGACAGCATACAACTTTGTCCTGGTTGAAAAGGATGATAAAGATGCACACATGTATGTAGTTACTGATACCTTAACATATGATCTGTTAGAAACATCTTATTCATTAAACATCAAATTAAAGAATATTGAATTAGTAGGTGTTGATTACAGAGTAGTCAAAGTAAATAATATCTATTATCTATTAACTGGTGATGAACAGACAGTTACTTTAGGTGATGATGTTTATACTAGAGTATATGATGGAAACAGCTTTGAATCTAACTATATCAAGATTGATAACACTAACTCATATTCATACACAACAACAATTAAGAAGGGTCAGCCAGTATTTAAAGAGCTAAATGAAAAAGACTAATAAGATACTTATATATTTAATTACGATGTTACTGTGCTTGAGTCTTTCTGGTTGTAACAGTAATACTAATAATAATTCCAATAAGACCACCACGACAGTGATGGTCTATATGTGTGGTTCTGACTTAGAAACCCAGAATGGTATGGGCAGTTTCAACATAGCTGAAATTATTAAAGCTAATGGTTCTATGCAGGATAATGTAGCAGTTGTGCTTGAAACAGGTGGAGCTATTGACTGGCGTAGTGAAGAGATACTTGGAGAAGACATTAATCGTGACGCCTTATGCAGATTTGAAATTAAGAATAATGAACTTCATCCAATTGAAGAAGTAGAAAACGCTAATATGGCAGATCCTGCAACTTTAAGTGATTTTATTAAGTTTGCGAAAAGTAATTATCCTGCTGATAACTATGTACTGGTATTGTGGTCACATGGTGGCGGCAGTGAGACTGGTTTATTCTTAGATGAAAACTTCAAGAACGACTACATGATGTTAAATGAGTTGGATACTGCTTTAAAAGATGGTGGTGTTCATTTTGATACGATATTAGTTGATGCCTGTATGATGGCTAATATTGAAACAGCTAACGCCTTAAAAGATCACGCAAACTATCTGGTATCTTCTGAAGAACTTATCCCAGGTCCAGGTACAGCTTATTATGAGTGGTTATCATATCTTTACAATAATCCTAGTAATACAGGTTTAGATCTTGGAAAAAAGATTTGCGATACTATGTATGCAAAATATAATGATTCATCTAATTATAATGACTCATTACTAGCGTTCTCAGTAATAGATTTAAGTAAGGTTAATGATTTAGTAAAAGCCTTTGATGATTTCTATAAAGATCTTAATAAAGCTATCAGAAATGAAGATGTGGAAATCATTAAGAGCTATTCTCTAGGCAGCTGGTTCGCTGATGATTTTGGTCAGGTTGTTAAAATGATGAGCGATATCAGTATGGTAATTAACTATAACAACACAAATCTTGATAGCGCAAAAAGGTTAACTGAATCAGTTGAAGAAAGCGTTGTCTATTTTGTCAGTGGAACAGTACATGAAGACTGTGGAGGAATTTCTTTCTATAATAATTCAGGCGCTTCAAAGCAAGTGCTGGATGTTTATGCGAACAACTCAGTAAGCAATGCTTATCTGGCAATGTGTGATGCTGTCAATTCTTCTTGGGATGCTCCAAGCAGTGTGTATGAGACAGAAGAAAAGTATGATGTAAATGATATTCCTGCCTATGATGTAACAGTAAATAGTTATGTTAAAGATGGTGAATATTATTATGATGTAGATTCACCTAATCAGATAATTCAGTACGCAAAGTTATTCATTGCTTATACAGATCCAACAAACGGTGAACTAGTTCTATCAGGAAAAAGTGAAGAGCTGGTAGACCCGACTTCAGATGCGGCTGGTAAACTACAGGTACCAAATTACTCTTATACCTTAAATGGTGAATATGTTTATGCTGATTTCTTCGTACTTGAAGATGAATTCTATTTATTCTCTGTTCCTGTTGATATAGCTGGAAAAGACAGAAATCTGATTGGTTATATGGTTGATGGTGACTATGAGATCAGTATGATAATTGGCTACTGTGATGAAAACAAAAATGTAGCTTTGCAAAGTGTTCTTATTAACGACATAGACACTATTGCCAACAGTGAGTGTCATATCCTGCATCCAATCGTTACACCAAGCGATATATCTACTATAATTGGTTATTATCCTGATGAAGCATTAGTTATCAATGATGATTTAGATTTTGAAGAAGTTACTCTACCAAGTGGTGATTACTATGTTCTATTTAATCTCTACGATATCTTTGCCAGAGAATATAACGCCAAGACGGTTAAATATTATTGGGATGGCACAAACGGCACATTCAGTACAATAGATTAATATTAAAGCACTTTATCTAAAAGTGCTTTTTGTTTGTAAAATATAACGATAATATGCCAACTTTGATAAAATTAATATAAAGAATTAGACCATTAAAGGAGACAATTATGAATAAAGCTATAGAAAAAATGAAAGGCAAAATCTGTATCTCTTGCCAGGCTTATGAAGATACACCTTTATATGGTGCTGAGAATATGAAGACAATGGCTGCCAGCGTTATGCTGGGTGGCGCTACATGTCTTAGAGCGTGCTGGCCACAGGATATCAAAGCTATCAGATCACTATCTGACGATATTATCATCGTTGGTATATATAAAAGAATTGAAGAAGGAAAAACTGAAGGAAAATATCCTATCATTACTCCTAACTTTGAAGACGCAAAATCAGTAATTGAAGCTGGTGCAGATGTGCTGGCTTTGGATTGCACAATCTTCCCTGAAAGAGGAGAGGAAGAACTGCTGGCTTTACTAAAACAGATAAAGACCGCATACCCTGATATCGCAATCATGGCCGATATTGGTAGATTCTCTGATGCAAAGTTTGCGGCAGAATCAGGTTATGTTGATATCATCTCTTCAACGCTGTCAGACTATTATACAAAGTCAGGTGTTGTTGATGTAGATTTCATCAAAGAACTAAAAACACTGGGCTTACCAGTAAATGGTGAAGGTAAGATCTGGGATTTAAATGACTTACAGAAAACACTTGAAGCTGAACCATGGTGTGTAACTATTGGCTCATCTATTACTAGACCTCACTTAATCACTAAACGTTTCCTGGATTTTGGAAAGAAATTTGATTATGAATAAACCTATTAAACTAAAACCAATATTCAAAGATTATCTTTGGGGTGGACAGAAATTGATTGATCAGCTTCATAAGGATACAGATATCAATCCTTGTGCAGAAAGCTGGGAGCTATCCACAAACAAGGATGGTTTATCTATTGTTGATAGCGGAGAATATAAGGGTTTAAGTCTAAAAGAAGTGCTGATTAAACATCCTGAATACTTAGGAAGTTTTTCTAATCCTGATGGTGATGCACCAATACTGATTAAACTGATTGACGCAAAAAGCGATTTATCAATCCAGGTTCATCCAAGTGATGAGTATGCCAGAATTCATGAGAACTCTTTAGGTAAAAGTGAAGTATGGTACATCTTAGATTCTGATGATGGACATTTATCTGTTGGTTTTAATTCAGACACAACAAAAGCAGATGTCAAGAAAGCTATAGATGAGAATTCCATCTGCGATATGATTAATTCATTCTCAGTTAAAAAAGATGAATTCTATCCAATAGATGCAGGAACCGTTCATGCGATTGGTGCAGGATGCCTACTAGTAGAGGTACAGGAAAACTCAAATGTCACATATCGCCTGTATGACTATAATCGTAAAGATAAAAACGGTAATCTAAGACCATTACATATTGATAAGGCATTAGATGTACTAGATTACAGTAAATACGATAAACCTGATCAAAGCGAATTGAATTATAGATGCCCTTATTTCCATTTAAGTAAATTAGATAGAAGTGGAAAGATTGAAACAGATGATTCACATTTTGTGGTATTAATCTGTATTGAAGGTAGTGCAAAAATTGATGATCTTGATATGAAACTTGGTGATACAGTATTTGTGCCAAGTATGTGTAATACTGATATTGAATTATCAGGAACTTTATTAAAAGTTGAGGTATAAGAGATGTTGTTAGGTGGACTAGAAACTGGCGGCACAAAGATGGTTTGTGCAATAGGTGATGAGCAAGGCAATATTATTGAAAGAGTGGAAATAAAAACTGATGCACCGGAAGAGACAATGCCAAAGCTTATTGATTTCTTTAAACAGTATCCTATTAAAGCATTAGGTATTTCTTGTTTTGGTCCAATTGATTTAAACCATAAACATGATACATATGGTTATATATTAAAGACCACAAAGGTTAAGTGGGCAATGTATAACATCGTTGGTGCGTTTAAAGATGCTTTAAATATTCCGGTTGGTTTTGATACGGATGTTAATGGTGCTTGTCTGGCTGAAGCGATTTATGGCGCAGGAAAAGGTTTAGATAATCTTGCATACTATACAGTAGGTACAGGAATTGGCGTTGGTGTTTATGTTGGTGGTAAGCTTCAACATGGTCTACTTCATCCAGAAGGCGGACATATCTTAGTTAGAAGATATGAAGGTGACAGCTATGAAGGTAAGTGCACATTCCATCATGATTGTCTTGAAGGTATGGCTTGTGGTCCAGCAATTGAAGAAAGGTTCAATACCAATCCAAGAAATCTTGTAGGTAATAAGGATTTCATTCAAATGGAAGCATACTATCTTGCCCAGGGTGTATGTAATACAATCCTTTCTTTCTCACCAGAAAGAATAATTATGGGTGGTGGAGTAATGCATATTGAAGGATTGATTGAAGAAGTAAGAAAAGATGTAGTCTCAATGCTTAATGGTTACATTCAGGCAGATGAGATAATTAATGATATAGATAACTATATTGTTTTACCAGGATGTGAAGATAACGCAGGAGCTCTTGGTTCATTAAGGCTCGCATATCTTGCGTATACTGAATAGGAGATTAGAGTATGTATCTTTGTCCAAGTACGATGTGTCTGGATTTTGATAATCTGGAAGAAAGTGTTAAACAGTTAGATAAACTTGATATCGATATTTTTCATAACGACATCATGGATGGAAATTTTGTACCAAATATTACTTTAGGTCTAAACGATTTAAAGACAATCAGAAACGCAACCGATAAACTGATTGATGCACATCTTATGATCACTAATCCAAAAGATAAGGTTGACTGGTTTATTGAATGTGGTGTTGATATTATCTATATTCATCCTGAAGCAGGAGATGGGACATTAGAGACATTAAAACACGTTAAGGAAAACATGGTTGCTGCAGGTATTGCGATTAATCCTGAAACAACAATTGAGCAGATTGAATACCTCTTAGATGAATGTGATTATGTAATGATAATGTCAGTTCATCCTGGTTTTGCAGGGCAGCGCTTTATTGAAGATGTTATGCCTAAGATTGAAGAGTTGGGTAATCTAAAAGAAAAGTATAATTTCAGATTAATGCTAGATGGAGCTTGTTCACCAGATAAGATAAGACAATGCAATAAGTTGGGTGTTGACGGATTTGTCCTTGGAACAAGTGCACTATTCAAACAGAATAGACCATACGAACAAATTATTCCAGAATTAAGAAAATTAGGAAAATAAAGAAGAAGAAAATTGCCAACCAAGAGAATTCTTAAACAATGAAATAACACCTTGTCAGACTGACTATAAAGGTGGCTATTATAAGTAAAGGAGAAAGCTAATGGCAAAAAGAGTAAAAGAGTTAACAAAAGAAGAAGTAGATGAAATCGTTAAGAAGTATGATCTAGATGAAAACGAACTAGAAAACATTGCGGGTGGCAGCGGATGTCATGAATCAGGTGAGAATCCTGAATTTGAAGTTGGCCAGAGAGTTAAGTACTATATGGGACGTTCTGGAACTTCAAGCATGGGTGGAAATTTCGAAGTATGGTATGAAGGTACTATTCTTGAAAACCTTGGAAAACAAGGATCTCACTATCCAGAATTCAAGTACAGAATTTCTAGAGACGGTTATAGTGACACATACGAAATCTGGGAAGGTGAAATTAAAGCATTATAATTAAAAACTAAAGTCCTTAAAAAGGACTTTTTTAATATAATAGTAGTAGGTTTTATGGTGATTAATTATGAATGATGCAATGATAAAACAATTTAAAGCGATTGGTCAGATCCAATCCGATGTAGCAAAAGCTACAACACTAAAGGAAGCTGTAGAGTCAGGAATCAGAACTATTTTAAATCTGCTTAATACAGATTATGCGGTTGTCTGGTTTGAAGATACTAAAGGCGATAGCGTTCTACATCCATACTACTGGATATGTCCTATTGATGTGACATCAGAATCATGTAAAAGAGATGAAGGCACTATTGGCAGAGTTTATGCAAGTCAGAAAGCCGAAAGATTCCTTGAATACAAAGTTGGTGATGATCCAAAATCAGATGAGTGTTATAAGGGCATTGATATTGGTTCAATGGTCGTTGTGCCATTATCTAATAAATACGATAATCTTGGTTGCATCCAATTCATTAATAAAGCAGATAGTAAGAGAATCAGCGAAGAAGATGCTGATATTTATGAAATTCTTTCTACAATGATTGCCATAAGCATTGATGAGAACGTTCATTTCCAAAGAGCTGAAAAAGAGAAGAACGTAATCATAAGTGTTAGAGATATTAAGAAACAGTTTATAAATGGTGAAGTAATCACCAAGGTATTAAAGGGTATTAACCTTGATGTTTATGAAGGTGAATTCTTAGCACTGCTTGGTGAATCAGGATGTGGTAAGTCTACATTGCTGAACATCATCGGTGGTATGGATACTGCGGATAGCGGAACATTTACTTTCATGGGAAAAGATATGATGAATCTCTCACAGGATGAGTTAACTAAATACAGACGTGAGAATATCGGTTTTATATTCCAGAGTTATAACCTTATGGCTAATCTAAACTCTAAGCAGAATCTAGATCTGATTGGTGAACTTGTAGATAATCCAATGGATTCACAAAAGGCGCTGGAGCTTGTTGGACTTAATGAAAAATCTCATAACTATCCATCACAGTTATCCGGTGGTCAGCAGCAGAGAATTTCTATTGCAAGATCACTTATCAAGAATCCAAAGATGATATTTGCGGATGAACCAACTGCAGCTTTGGACTATGAGACAAGTATTGTTGTACTTAAAGTATTAGAAGATATCGCAAAAGCAGGAACAACTCTGGTTATGGTTACACATAACGAAGAGATTACAAGAATGGCAGATAGAATTGTTAGATTCAGAGATGGAAAGGTATATGAAATAACAGTTAATCGTCATCCGGCACATGCTGAAGAACTGGTTTGGTAAAAGATGAAGAAAACGCAGTTTATTGAATTATTAAAGAATACCAAGAATAATCTTGTATCCTTTATATCCATAATGATGTTTGTTGCATTGAGTGAGGCTATATTCCTTGGAACAACCTGGACTTCAAATGCAATCAAAGATTCAATTGATAATGTATTGTCTGAGAGTAACTTCCATGATATTCAGGCAACTTTTGCTTATGGATTTAGTGACGAAGAAATCAAAGAGATCAGTAAGATTGATGGAATCGATGAGATAGAAGGAGTTTACTTCTCTTATCAGTTTGCAGAGATTGATGGTGAAACAAAACAGTTTGCAGTTCAGCAGTTATCAGATTCATTAGATAAGGCTATTCTTGTTGAAGGTAAATTACCAAGCAAAATTGGTGAAGTAGCAGTTGAGAAAACCACTGCGCAGAATATGAACTTCAAGATTGGTGATACTATTACCTTTACTCATGATAATGATGGAACAACCAAATTCTTGAATGATTGTTACCAGTTTGATCTAGAAAACGATAAAGTTGAAGATTTAGCACTTGATAATGATCCAAACAAGATGCAGTATCTTCTTACTGATACATTTGTAATAACAGGTATTGTTGTTGACCCAACATATCTTAACTGTGATCCTGCAAGTTTCATGGTTGCTGTTACTAATAAACTTGCAGTTAATGGATCACTGTTTATCAGTAAACAGTCTTTTGATGAACATGCTTTTCTTGGTTATCCAAATCTATTGATTAAGAGTAATGAACTTAAATCTTTATCTAATTATTCTGATGAGTATACCGAAAAATCAAAAGAGATAATGGATAAGATTAGTGTTGAAATTAGTGAATTCGCAAAAAATAAGAACGTTGCAGTTAAAGATAGTATTGATGGAATTATTGTTAAAGCTGAAACAAGACTTGATGAAGCACAGCAGCAGATAAGTGATGCTGAAGTTCAGATTAAAGAAGGAAAGCAGCTGATGGCTAAGGCAAAGACACAATTAGCCGATGCTAAACAGCAGCTAATTGATGGTGAACAGAAAGCTCAGCAGGCTTCTCAACAACTAGATGAAGCACAAGTTAAATTAGATAAATATAAAGACGTTTATAACAGATACATGAGCTTCGTTAATAACGATAGTTACTTTACTATCGCTAAGATAACAAACCTATGGGAAAAGCTAAAAAGTGAAGGAATCATTGATCAACTTAAGGCTTTAGCTATTGAACGTAATCATCCGGAGATAATTGACAGAATAAATGCGATTGATGAATTCATTACATCTGGTGTTGTTGATGAAACTTTAGGAAAGATAAGAACACTTCTATATGAAATAGGTAATTATGCTAATAATGCCTTAAATGGTTATCAGCAGACTATTGATAATGGAAGAAACGAAATTGTTAATGCCAGAAACCAGATTCAGGCTGGTTGGAAACAGTACAATGCTGGTGTTGAAGAATACAATGCAAACAAAGTTAAACTTAAAGAAGCAGAAGAAAAACTTGATGCAGGTAAAACCGAATACGAGAAAGCTATTGATAGATTACAGGAATTCAAAGATAGAACTTCAGAGATTCCTGAATATAGTTCAACATGTCTAAACAGAGCTTATAATACATCTTTGATTGTTGCGACAATGCTGAGCAACATGATGTCAAAACTTCGTTATTCTATGGCATCACTATTCCTAGTTGTTGGATTACTTGTTTGTTATTCAGCAATTTCAAGAATTGTTAATGACCAGATAATAAATATCGGAACAAAGAAAGCCTTAGGTTTAAGTCAGAAAGAAATAACAATCTCATATCTGGCTTATACAGGATTAGCTATTCTTGCGGGATGTATTGTAGGTATTGCGGCAGGATACTTTGTTGTTGAAGAGGTACTGGTTATATCGGTAGGTAAAAACTTTACCTGCAATATGCATCTATCAATTGATGCAACTACAACCTTAATCATATGTGGTGTTGAAATTGCCTTATTGCTGTCAGTAACATATATGGCATGCCGTAAGATTCTTCAAAGAAACGCTACTAAGTTATTACAGGGTCCAGCAGTAATTGAAGGTAAGATCAGATTCTATGAGAAAGGCAGACTATGGAATAAGTTCTCATTACTGACCAAGACAATTATCAATAACTGCGTTAATGATAAACGAAGAGTATTTGGTACGATTGTAGGTATTGCCGGATCAACAGCTCTGATTGTTACAGCATTCACGATGAATGATAATGTCGCAAAGAGCTTCACAATCCAATATAGCGACTACTATCACTTTGATACAATCGTTACTTTCAATAATGAAAAAGAAGATTGCAAGGATGAGATTGAAAGACTATTAGATACTTATGAGTGCAATTACAGCGAATTATTATATCTGAAGTCATTTGTTAAGACTCCAGCTGGATCATGTGTTAGTGCTCATGCCTTTGTTTTAACAGATGAGGAAGCATATTCTAAACTGGTTGATCTATATGACAACAACACAAAAGAAAAACTTGGATACAAGGGAATTATGCTTTCAAATGCTTATGATAGTTTCTTCCACACAGACGAGATTGAAATAAAGAGTTATTCAGGAGCACAGGCAAATCTAAAGATTGATCACTTCTTTGATTACTACTTAACAAGCTACGCACTTATCATGGATACTGATTCTTATGAGAAGAACTATAACGAGGAAGCACAATCAAATGCTTTCATGATTGATACAAGCAATTTTGATATTGATGAACTAAATAGTAAGTTAAAGAATATTGATGGTTATGTTTCAACTATAGATTACTATGGTGATACTGAACGTTCATTCAGTGCGATTGCGAAAGTATCTAAAGCACTGGTTGCTGTATACATTGCCTTAGCAGTACTGATGTCATTCCTAGTATTATTAAATCTATTAACAATGTTTGTTGATGAAAAAAAGAGAGAATTAATTATTCTTATGATTAACGGTTTCCCAATTTCTGATGCAAAACGTTATATTTATTCAGATACAATATTCCTGTCTGTTATAGGTATTGGCCTTGGTTTAGCTCTTGGTACATATATGGGCAACCTTGCCATAAAGTCGTTTGATACAGAAGTAATATGTTTCTATAAGGCGCTTGATCCACTAGCTTGTGGCGTTGGTGGTATTGGAGCAGCAGTATTAACATTCATTATCAGTGTTATATCTCTTAACAAGATTAAGACATTTAAACTTACTGATATTAATAAAGCATAGGGTTTTGAAAAAAAGCATAAAAGATGTTAATATAACTATGCTGTCCATGTAGCTCAGCTGGATAGAGCATCCGCCTTCTAAGCGGACGGTCGGGGGTTCGAGTCCCTCTATGGACGCCACTTAAAAACTACTCCCATATAGGGAGTTTTTTTATGCATTTTTCCAAAATTTACCATGATTTTTGACCTAATTGTCCTATATGAAAACGCTTAACTTGGTAGCATTATGGTGTAATAGGCATAAACTATGTCTAGAAAGGGGAAAAATGAAAGGTATACATGTAACCAGCGAAATTAAACCGCTGAAAAAGGTATTACTTCACAGACCTGGTAAGGAATTATTAAACTTAACTCCTGATACATTAGAAGAATTATTGTTTGATGATATCCCATTCTTAAAAATCGCTCAGGAAGAACATGACGCTTTTGCAAGAATCCTCACTGAAAATGGTGTTGAAGTAGTATACATTGAAAAGCTCATGGCAGAAGTATTGGATAAGAATCCTGATATCCGTCAGAAATTCATTATTCAGTTCTTGGCTGAAGCAAATATCACAACTGATTATTATGTGAACCTGATTAGCGAATATCTAAATACTAATTATGTAAACAATTATGATTTAGTATTAAAACTAATCGAAGGTATGAGAATTGTAGAACTTCCTAAAGAGAAGACTACAACATTAATTGACTTAGTAAATAATGATGAGGACGAGATGTTACTAGCACCTCTACCAAACCTTTATTTCCAGAGAGACCCATTTGCAAGTGTTGGAAATGGTATAACTCTTCACAAGATGTATTCAAAGACTAGATGCAGAGAGACTATCTTTGCTGAATATATCTTCAATTATCATCCAGATTTTGTTGGAACTAAGAAGTATTTCAACAGATATGATGTAGATCATATCGAAGGTGGAGATGTTCTGAATTTATCTGAAAAAGCATTAGCTATTGGTATTTCACAGAGAACAAATCCTGATGCAGTTGAAAAGACTGCTAAAGCATGTTTCGCAGATCCTGATTGTAAGATTGAAGAAGTTTATGGCTTCGTTATTCCTAAATCAAGAGCGTTCATGCATCTGGATACAGTATTTACTCAGATTGACTATGATAAGTTTACAATTCATCCAGCAATCTTGGGTCCATTACAGGTATTCAAACTAACTGATGCTGGTAATGGTAGAGTAAATATCACAGAAATCAATGACACACTAGAAAATATCTTAAGTAACATATTAGGACTTAAGGTTGAATTACTACCATGTGGTGCAGGCGACAGCATTGCTGCTGCAAGAGAACAGTGGAATGATGGTTCAAATACATTATGTATTGCACCTGGTACAATTGTTGTTTATGAAAGAAATGATGTCACAAATGCATTCCTGAGATCTAAAGGATTAAAGGTAATTGAAATGCCATCTTGTGAATTATCAAGAGGAAGAGGCGGACCAAGATGTATGTCTATGCCTCTAATCAGAGAAGACTAATACATATATAAGGAGGAGAAAGAATATGCCAATTAGTTTAAGCGGTCGTAGTTTCCTGAAGTTATTAGATTATACTCCAGAAGAAATCCGTTATTTATTAGATTTAGCAAAAGAATTTAAGAACCTAAAGAGAAATGGTGTTCCTCACAAGTATTTAGCTGGTAAGAATATTGTTCTGTTATTTGAAAAGACATCTACTAGAACTCGTTGTTCATTCGAAGTTGCTGGTAGAGACCTAGGTATGGGTGTTACATATCTTGATCCAGGTTCTTCACAGATGGGTAAGAAAGAATCTCTTGAAGATACTGCTAGAGTTCTAGGAAGAATGTATGATGGTATCGAATATAGAGGTTTCGATCAGTCAATCGTTGAAGAATTAGCTGAGAAGGCTGGTGTTCCAGTTTGGAATGGTCTAACTACTCAATTCCATCCAACTCAGATGTTAGCTGATATCATGACTGCTGAAGAAAATTTAGGAGACATGAGAGGTAAGACATTAGTATTTATGGGTGATGCAGGAAACAACGTTGCTAACTCATTAATGGTTGTATGTTCTAAATTAGGTATCAACTTCGTAGCATGCGGACCTAAAGAACAGATGCCTGCACAGGAATTAGTTGAAACATGTACAGCTATCGCTAAGGAAAATGGTTCAACAGTTACATTAACTGAAGATGTTATGGCAGGTACTAAGGGCGCTCACGTTATCTATACTGATATTTGGGTATCAATGGGCGAACCTGATGATATCTGGGAAACTAGAATCAAATTATTAGAACCATACCGTGTAACAAAAGAAGTTATGGCTAATGCAGATCCAAAGGCTATCTTCATGCACTGTCTGCCTTCATTCCATGATACAAACACTACTATCGGTGCTGATATTGCTAAGAAGTTTGGTGTTACTGAAATGGAAGTTGCTGATGAAGTATTTGAATCTAAACAATCAAAGGTCTTCGACGAAGCAGAAAACAGAATGCATACAATTAAAGCAGTTATGTATGCAACATTAAAATAATGTCTAAGAAATTAGTTATCGCTCTTGGCGGTAATGCCTTAGGCAAAAACCCTCAAGAACAATTAGAACTTGTAAAGAATACCGCTTCTACAATCGTTGATCTAGTCGAAGAAGGTTATGATGTTGTAGTTGGTCATGGTAATGGACCACAGGTTGGAATGGTTAATCTGGCATTCGAATATGCTCACAACAATGGAGGTTCTACTCCTGAAATGCCATTCCCAGAGTGTGGTGCTATGACTCAAGGTTATATTGGTTATCATTTACAGCAGTCAATTCAGAAAGAACTGAAGAGACGTAATATTAATAAGCCATGTGCGTGTGTAGTAACACAGGTTGAAGTTAGTGAATCAGACAAAGCGTTTGAGAATCCTACTAAGCCAATCGGTTCATTCTACACTAAAGAACAGGCTGACAAAATAGTTGAAGAAACAGGTTATACATTTGTTGAAGATGCAGGTAGAGGATACAGAAGAGTTGTTCCTTCTCCAAAACCAGTATCAATCGTTGAACTGGAAGTTGTTGAAAAACTGGTTAACGATGGCGTAATTGTTATAACTGTTGGCGGTGGTGGCATTCCTGTAGTCAAAGATGAAGATGGTTACAGAGGTGTTGCTGCAGTAATTGATAAGGATAGAGCAAGCTCAAAGTTAGCTCTAGACTTACATGCAGATATGCTGGTTATTCTTACGGCTGTTGATAGAGTTTGCATTAACTTCAACAAGCCAGATCAAAAAGAACTAGCTGATATCTCAGTAGCACAAGCAGAACAGTATATTGAAGAAGGTCACTTTGCTCCAGGAAGCATGCTTCCAAAAGTACAGTCTTGTATCGAGTATGTAAATGCTACAAACGGTCAGGCTTTGATTACATCATTAGAAAAAGCTAAGGATGCATTACAAGGTAAGACCGGAACAATTATCCACAAATAGTGGTAGTAAACGGATTAAAGGATAAGGGGTTTAATTCGTTATTATAAAAAAATATTTTAGGAGGAAAATATGGAAAAGAAATCAAAGAAGATGTTATCATCTTTCACAATTCTTATTCTAATGATTCTTGCTCTTGCAGTAGTATCTTGGATCGTTGCTGCAGCTTCACCTGAATCAGGTGTTGTAGCTGCTAGTTTCTCAACAATCATCAGATCAGTTATAGATGGTTTCTCTGATGCTGCTGGTTCAGGCGCAGATTTGATCGTATTTATTTTTGCTATCGGTGGTTTCCTTGGTATTATCAAGGCTACTGGTGCTCTTGACACTGGTATTGCTACATTAGTTCGTAAATTAAACGGACGTGAAGAAGTACTTATTGCCGTAGTTATGTTTGTATTCTCAATTGGTGGTACAACATACGGTATGTGTGAAGAAACAGTTCCATTCTATATCATGTTAGCTTCAACTATGGTTGCTGCTGGTATGGATACATTAGTTGGTGGCGCAATTGTTGCTTTAGGTGCAGGTGTTGGTGTTTTAGGTTCAACTATTAACCCATTCTGTACAATGGCTGCTGTTGCTGCATGTGATTCTGTAGGTGTTGCAGTTGACACAGGTAAAATGATTGCTTTAGGTGTTGTTCTATGGTTAACATCTTATGCAGTCGCATTATATTTCGTATTAAAGTATGCTAAGAAAGTTAAAGCTGACAAGGGTTCTACTTTCTTATCATTACAGGAACAGAAAGTTATGGAGAATGAATACTCTAAGAACTTCAAGATTGATGCTCAATTAGACAAGAAGCAAAAAGTTGCTCTAGTATTATTTGCTCTTTCATTCGTAGTTATGATCTGTGGTTTCTTACCTTGGGAAGACTATGGTGTAACAGTATTTAATGGTTGGTCAGAAGTAATCATGGGTGAAGGAATCCCTATGGGTTACTGGTACTTTGATGAAGCTGCTACTCTATTCTTCATCATGTCAATTGTTATTGGTTTATTCTATGGTATGCCTGAAGGTGAATTCGTTAATACATTCATCGCTGGTTCTGCTGACTTAATCTCTGTAGCATTCATTATCGCTACAGCTAGAGGTGCCACAGTTCTAATGGGCAATACAGGTTTAGGTGAATGGTTAGTTAATGTAATTGCTAATACATTACAGGGTGTTCCAGGATTCATTTATGCTCCATTAGCATACATCCTATACTTACCATTATCATTCTTAGTTCCATCAACTTCAGGTTTAGCTGGTCTATCTATGCCAATCATGGGTCCAGTTACATCTCAGTTAGGATTCTCAGTAGAAGTTATGATTCTTATCTTCTCTGCAGCTAACGGCTTAATCAACCTATTCGCTCCAACAGCTGGTGCATTAATGGGTGGTATGCAGACTGCTAAGATTGAATACACAACTTATATGAAGTTTGCTTTAAAACCAGTTATCGCAATTGGTGTAGCTAATATTATCATCGTTACAATCGCAATGATGATTCTATAGACGACCACGATCTGTGTACATTAAAAGAAAATTCCCTTATTTAAAGTAATACACAGGGCGTAAGAAAACGGTGGTGTTATCTTTTAATTTCTAACACTACCGTTTTTTGTTTATAATTAAGGTGTAATGGCAAAAAGAAATTTAAGTGTTATCCAGGAACAGTTCTGCTCATCTTATGACAAAAGAAAACTATGTTCATATGATATTGAATTAATCAGTGGCCCAACAAAACCGCTTATTCATCAATCCGCTAGATTCTGGTTATTTAAGAAGGGTGAAGGAACAATCATAATCAATGGCAACAGTTATAAAGTAAAAGAGAATTCTTTTGCGGCTGTTTTACCATGGGATACCACAACAATCACTGAAGTTATTAAACCATTACAGATTATTAAAGTTATATTTAATCTTGATTTGCTTTCTGAATTCAATCTGAATAAGAAGATGGAATTCAACTACAACAAAATCATCAGTTCTATTAATACTTCACCAATCATTGATCTAGAAAAAGATGAAGTTGAAAAGATAAAGAGTATTCTTGATACCATCAAAGATGAAGTTGGTATTGAGTCAATGTATCAGATTGAGGAAGAGGAAGTATTCAGTGATGTTTTAACTTCCAACAAGATCTATGAACTGTTAATCATGTTCTCAAGATTTCAGAATAAACAAAAGCTTTCTAACAGAAACGGCGAGAATATTGATGTTGATAAGAGAAATCTGATTTTCAAATACATCTATTCCCATATGTCAGAAGGAGTAACGCTTTCACAGCTGGCAGAAGTTTTCTATATGTCAGAATCAGCTGTTTCTAAATATATTGTTTCTATGACTGGTATCAATTTCAATGATCTTGTTAATGAGATGAGAATCAATAAGACTAGTGATTTATTAATGTATACTGATCTTTCTTTAAATGATGTTGCTCAGATTGTGGGTTTCTCTAATGCCTCATATCTGGTTAAGGTGTTTACAGAAAGAACGGGTGTTGCGCCTAAACAATATCGCGAAATATACCAGGTAAAAGAGAATCTGTTTAAAGAAAAGGACAGATCACTTGGCTATAAATTAATATCTTATATTGAGAAGAATTATACCGAAAACATTACAATCGTTGATTTGATGAACAGGTTTAACGTTAATACCAGTGATATTAATACCGCATTACTTTATAGTGCAGAGAAAAATTTTGATGACTTACTTAACCTGTTTAGAATAAACAAGTCATGTGAATTACTTCTTGATAGTGATATGGCAATTGTTGATGTAGGAATAGCTGTTGGTTATAACAACGCCAAGAGTTTCCACAGAAACTTCGTTAAAAATAAGAAAATTACCCCATCAGAGTTTAGAAAGAAGTATCATCTTCAGCTTGGTTCAGAATCAATCCCTGAAGATGAGTAAAAACACATGTTTTAATAATCATATGTTTGATTAATATATTATAATGAATGTATATGTGCCTATAGCTCAACTGGATAGAGTGTTTGACTACGAATCAAAAGGTTGCGGGTTCAAGTCCTGCTAGGCACGCCATTTAACATAGAAAAGGAGAGACTATGAAAAGCATTGATAAGATTTTGACTTCTTGTATTAAAGAAGCAATCAATGATAAGTACGCATTTACTCCTGAAGATGGAATTATAATGGTTGAAATTCCTAAGGACAGCAGTAATGGAGACTATTCCACTAATGTTGCAATGCGACTTACCAAAACATTAGGACGAAGACCTCAGGAAATCGCTAATGAATTAAAGGAAGATCTGCTCAATAGATGTCAAGATATTGAATCTATTGATATTGCCGGACCTGGCTTTATCAATTTCTGGATTAAGAAAACATCTTTAGCAGACACAATTAACACCATAATCAACATGGGTGATGACTATGGTTCATCTGATGCAGGAAAAGGACTGAAGGTTTTGGAGGAATATGTTTCCGCTAACCCTACAGGACCGCTTCACTGTGGTCATGCCCGTGGTGCAGTATGGGGAGACAGCTGTGTAAGAATATTAAACAAAGCTGGCTATGTAGCAACTAGAGAATACTATATTAATGACGCTGGTGCGCAGATGATGAATCTGGGTAAGTCATTATTAGGAAGATACAGAGAATTATTCGGTTTAGATTTCGCTTTGCCTGAAGATGGCTATCATGGACCAGATATTATTGAAATCGCTAAAGAAATCAAAGAGAAAGATGGCGATAAGTATCTGAATATGCCTGAACAGGAAGCTGTTTTAGCTTTAAAGGAAGTAGGAAGAGCTAAAGAGCTTGGCAGAATCAAAGAAGATCTTGAATACTATGGCTGTGAATTTGATTCATGGATTTCTGAACAGCAGATTGTTGACCAGGGCTTAGTAGATAAGGCTATTAAAAAGATGCAGGCAATGGATCTTTTATATGAAAAAGATGGTGCTATCTGGTTTGCGGCAACAAGGTATGGTGATGATAAAGACCGTGTATTAAAGAAATCAGATGGTTACTATACTTATATGACACCTGATATCGCTAACCACATCTATAAGTATGATAGAGGATATCAGTTGCTAGTTAATATATGGGGTGCTGACCACCATGGTTATATTCCTCGTATGAAGGCAGCTATGGAAGCATTAGGTTATCCAAGAGATAATCTGCAGGTTGATATCTGTCAGATGGTAAGAATGGTTGAAAATGGCGTTGAAGTTAAGATGTCTAAACGTACTGGTAATGCAATCACTTTAAGAGAACTGATTGATGATATCGGAGTTGATTGCACCAGATACTCATTCCTATCTAAAGCATTAGATACACATATGGATTTTGATCTGGCTTTAGCAAGAACAAAGTCTATGGATAATCCTGTATACTATGCTCAGTATGCATACGCAAGAATCTGTTCAGTATTAAAGAATCAGGAAGTTAAACAGTTAGATTCATATGATTTATTAACTCATGAAAAAGAAACTGAATTGTTAAAGCATATCGCTTCATTTGCTGAAGTAATTGCTGATGCAGCAGAAACAAGAAGTCCTAACAAGATCTGTAACTATATCCAGAAGCTTGCTCAGTACTTCCACTCATTCTATGGCAAGTGCAAGATTATTGATAAGGATAATCCTGAACTAACAACTCAAAGACTTGCTTTAACAAAAGCAACTCAGATTACTTTAAGAAATGCCTTAGAACTATTAGGTGTAAGTGCTCCTGAACACATGGAAAAAGAATAAACTATGGAAGAAGAAAAGCAGGAAGTTGAATTAACAGCTGACGAAACATTCGCTGATGACAAGAAGAGATTTGTTATTAAGAATGATTTCTGGGAAGTTTTCCCTGATGCAAAGATTGCTGTTGCTGTATGCAAGGGTATTGATAATAAAGTTAAAGATCCTGAACAGTATCGTGCATTATTAGATAAGGCTGAAGAAGATTGTTTACAGTACTTACCAAATCCAGAATTATCAAATAACCCTGTTATCTCAGTTTGGAGAGATGCATTCTCTAAATTCAAGAGTAAGAAGGGCGCAAGATCTTCTATTGAAGCACTACTAAAAAGAGCTTATAAAAAGACTGGAATCGGTACAATAAATCCACTCGTTGATATTTATAACTCAATATCATTAACATATGCTTTACCATGTGGTGGTGAAGATATTGATAAATTTGATGGTGATTTATTACTTACTAAAGCTACAGGTAATGAAGAGTTTGTAACTTACGGTACTGATGAATCAGAATCTCCACTTGAAGCAGAAATCTGTTACAAAGACAATTTAGGTGCTGTATGCAGATGCTGGAACTGGAGAGAAGCAGTCAGAACATGTCTAAGCGAAGAAACAAAGAACGCCTTCATGATTATTGAGTGTGTTGATGTAAACAGATTTGATGATATGGAAAAAGCCATCAATGATCTAGCAGGAAAGATTAAAGAAAATCTTGGTGGAGATATTGAAATCCATATTTTAGATAGAGATAACAAA